>ERZ808246.112-NODE-112-length-67427-cov-48.991911_pt1 | contig 67427 bp, 53 predicted proteins | sample MGYA00521083_ERZ808246 | MGnify/ENA primary metagenome ERZ808246 (study PRJEB31516, sample SAMN03275577) | gut metagenome | biome: mammalia-associated habitat; material: feces | host: Papio cynocephalus | place: Kenya | collected 2012-07-07 ... | reverse complement strand
CGGAGCCGTCCTCGAGACCTTTGATGGTGTCGTTGATCTCCTTGGTGGTCTGGAAACGGCTCATGGCCGCCACGTTCACCGGAAAGCCCTCGTAGCGTTCGGTGAAGGTCTCGAAATGCTGCTGCACCAGCAATGTGGTCGGCACCAGCACGGCCACCTGTTTGGAATCCTGCACCGCCTTGAACGCGGCGCGCACCGCGATCTCGGTTTTGCCAAAGCCGACATCGCCGCAAATCAGACGGTCCATCGGAATGGGTTTTTCCATATCCGACTTGACCTCGTCGATGGTGGTGAGCTGGTCGGCGGTCTCCTGATACGGGAATGCGTCCTCCAACTCCTTCTGCCATGGCGTGTCCTTGCTGAAGGCGTAGCCTTTCGTGCGCTGGCGCGCCGAATAGAGCTTGACCAGGTCCTCGGCGATCTCATGCACGTGCTTGCGCGCCTTGGCCTTGGTGGCGGCCCAGTCGGAGCCGCCCAATTTGTTGAGTTTCGGCGTTTCGGCGCCGATGTATTTGCTGACCTGGTCGAGCTGGTCGGTGGGGATGAACAGTTTGTCGGCCGGTGCGCCGCGCTTGCTTGGCGCGTATTCGATGACCAGATATTCGCGGGTGGTCCTGTTCTCGCCCTTGCCGATGGTGCGTTGACGCATCTCCACGAAACGGCCGATGCCATGCTGCTCGTGCACGACGTAATCGCCGGTCTTGAGGTCCATCAGATCGATGGCCTTGCGACGGCGCTTGGGGGTCTTTGTCTGGCCGGCGACGGATGTGCGCCCCGTGATGTCGCGTTCGGTGAGCAACGCGATTTTCGCGGCGTTGTCCACGAAACCGTCGACGGCACGCGATCGGACGCAATCAAAATTCGCGATGCCGGTTTCGTTGATGGCACGCTTCAGACGCGCCAGCGTGCCTTGCGCGGCGGCCGTGACGGTCACCGCGTAGCCGGCGTCGAGCAGACCTTCGATGCCGGTCGCCGCTTTGGTCTCGTCGCCGCGGTATTCGTCCGGTTTGGTCGCGTCGAGCTGGATATGCCCCTCCCGGGTGCCCTCCACGCCGAAGCTGGTGAGTTTCCACACATCATGCCTGGAGAAGACAAGCGAGGAAATCGTCTCTTCGAAATCGTAGAAGTTCGCTTGGTCGAAGGTGATCGGGGCGCCGGCACCATGCCCGGAAGCGGCGACATGCCAGCTGGCGGCGAGGAATTCATTGGCCGTTTTGGCCAGATCATCGGCTGCGCGACGAAGTTTTTCCGGATCGGACAGCATGATCAGCGCGCGTTTGGGAAGCATGCCCTGCACCGGTTCCATGTCGTCCACCAAGGCGGGCAGCAACGATTCCATACCTTCGACGGGAATGGCGTTTGCTATGGATTCAAGCATGTCCTCGGCATTGGGAATGGAGCCGATGAGTGATTTCGCACGTTGGCGGATTCGCTCCGTCAGCTGCAGTTCCCGGCAGGGAGTCGCCCATACGGTGGAGATGGGCTCGCCGTAAGTACGCTGGTCGGACGCATGGAATTCCCTGATGGTGTCGATCTCGTCGCCGAAGTACTCGATACGCACTGGATGCGGCAACGTGGGTGGGAACACGTCGATGATGCCGCCACGGACGGCGAATTCGCCACGGTCCATCACGAGGTCGACGCGGGTGTACGCGTTCTCGACCAATTTGCGGGAGGCCTCGTCGAGCGGCAGCTCCTCGCCTTGGGCGAACACCAGCGGCTCGACGTCGCCAAGCCCCGCGACCACCGGTTGGATCAGGGAACGTACCGGCATGACCAGGATGCGGATGGGGCCGAACAGCGAACTGCCCTCTTCGGGATGCTTCAGTCTGCGGAAAACCGCCATGCGGCTCGCCACGGTATCCGCGCGCGGGGAGAGCCGTTCATGGGGAAGGGTCTCCCATGCTTCGAGCTGCGCCACATCGTTCGGATCGCCGCCATACCAGGAACGGATGGATTCCACGGTCTCCTCGGCTTCGCGACTTGATGCCACGACAAGCGCGACAGGCCGGTTTCCGGACGCTCCCGCGGCAAGTGCCGGACGCAGACCCTCCGGCACGCCGACGGTGATGCTTGGATCGGTATCGGATTCCGGCTCGTCCACCTCTCCTGCGATTAACGCGCGGAAATCATCATCGGTTTCCAACACATCGAGGATGCCCGCAAGAGATCCAGCGGTCGGAGGCTGGGTCGTCCGTCCCATCTGTTCAGCGGCCATTGAATCGCTCCTGGGCCTTGGCAAGACCGTCGAAGATGATGGTCTCGGCCGCATCGGCGCCATCCGCAAGGAATTCAGGAAGCCGCTTGCGCTGGTCCGGTCCGAAACCGCCTAGCACCCAGTTCACGGTGTTGTCATGCGCGTGCGCGCCGCGCCGCGCATGCCCGACACCCAGACGCACCCGTGCGTATTTCGGCGTGCCGAGCGAACGATCGATGGATTTGATCCCGTTGTGTCCGCCTGCCGAGCCGCCGGCCTTGACCTTGATGCGGCCGAAATCGAGGTCCATGTCATCATGGATCACCACGATGTGGTCCGGTTCGATATGGTAGTACGCACTGATGGAGGCGACGGCGTTGCCGGATTCGTTCATGTAGGTGAGCGGTTTGGCCAGGAAGAACTTGACGTTGCGTCCGGACAGGCTCATCACGCCCTTGCCGAGCATGGCAAGACCCTTATGGTCGGAGAAGTTGACCGACCAACGTTCCGCCAGCACATCGGCTGCCATGAACCCCATGTTGTGACGGGTGCCCTCGTATTTGGAGCCCGGGTTGCCCAATCCTGCGATAAGCCAAAAATCAGATGCCATCGAAATCGTCCATTCCTCTGTTCGTGTTCTATGCGTTTGCCACGCGTTCTCGCACGGCGCCCAATGCCTTCCGTCTTGATAACCGCGAAAATTCTACTGACAGGTGCTTACAGGTCGAGATACCAGTAGCTCATGTCACGCATGACACCCGTGGAATCCGTAGCGGCCTGGGGCATGAGTCCGAACCGCGTGAAGCCGAATCGCCTCATCAACGCGATGGAGCCCTTGTTGTCGGCGAAGATGATGCCACAGGCTTTGCGCATATGACGGTTTCTGCACTCGTCGAGCAGTCTGGACAACGTGAAGACGCCTGCCCCTCTGCCCTGCCATTCAGGCGCGATGTAGTAGGCGAGGTCGGTGACGCCGTTGTAGCCGGCACGGTCGTAGAACACGGAGAGGGCGGAGAATCCGATAACCTCTTCGCCGTTGTCCGGAGCCGGCACGGTGGTGACGAACACCGCGTATGGATCATGATGCGATTCGACCCATGCCTTGCGCTGTTCGAAGGTGCGCGGCGTGATGTCCGCGGACGAGCCTCCGTGGATGACGGCGGCATTGTAGATATCGGTGATCGCTTGGATGTCGTTCTGGGTCGCGATGCGGAAAGAGTATTCGGCCATGCGTTCCAGCATACCCGGCCGCGAACGACAAGGGGCCGGTCTCCCTGTTTCCAAGGAAACCGACCCCTGCCCCGCTATCATGCGCCGGACGGCCAATCACCGTTCGAGTTCGATGGCCTTGTCCAGTGCCTCCTGAAGCTTCTTCTGCGCTTCTCCATAGGCGGACCAGTCACCCTTCCTCATGGCCGCGTCGGAATCCTTCATGGCCTGCGAGGCGTCGTTGAGGGCGTTCTTCAGGTCGGCGCTCATCGTGGAGGACGAATCGCCGGTATCGCCTCCCATGCCGGAAGAGGAATCCTGCTTGCCGTCGGATTCGGTCTTGCCGCCGGAGGAATCATTCTTCCCATCGCCCGACTTGTCCGTGGAATCCCCCGCGTTCTCGGCGTCACCGGCCGAAGCGCCGGAATCGCCTCCGAACACCTGATCCAACGCCTCATCCAACGTGTCGGCAAAACCGACCTGGTCGCCAAAGGCCACCAGCACTTTCTTGAGCAGCGGGAAGCTGGTGGAACCGGACGATTTGACATAGACCGGCTGCACGTAGACCAGCCCGCCGCCGAGAGGCAGGGTGAGCAGGTTGCCGCGCTGCACGTTGGTGGAGCCGGATTCGAGCAGGTTGAGCTCCTTGGACACGTCCGCGGACGCGTTGAAGTTGTTCTGCGCCTGCCCCGGTCCCGGCACGTTGGAATCCTTCGGCAGCTCCTGCAATCGTATGGTGCCGTAGTTCGAACCGATCTTTCCCTTGTCATGCCCCGCGTCGGAATCAACCGACAGGAATCCGGTCAGAATCTCCCTGGTGGACGTGCCGGCGGGGATGTACGACGACGTCAGCGAGAACACAGGCTCGCTCGAACCTCCGGTCTGCAATGTCAGGTAGTACGGCGGCTGCAGGATGTCCCGCTGCTGGGCCTGCTGCGATTCGGTCGGGTCGACCGGCGTCTGCCAGAAGTCCTCGCCGGAGAAGAACTGGTTGGCGCTGGAAACATGGTATTTGGCCAGCAGCTCACGTTGCACCTTGAACAGGCTTTCTGGATAACGCATGTGGCTCATCAGGTCGCCGGAAATCTCCGACAGCTGGTGGTACTGACCGGGGAAAATCTTCTCCCAGGCTTTGATGACCGGGTCGGATTGGTCCCATACGTACAGATCGACGGAACCGTCGTAGGCATCCACAGTGGCCTTCACGGAGTTGCGGATGTAGTTGGCGTTCTTCGAGCTCAGGCTGCTCACCGTGGCGGAGGATTCCGTCGTGGAATCCTTGGTGGCCTCACCCAGATCGGTCATCTGCGAATACGGGTAGGCATCCGACGTGGTGTAGCCGTCGACGATCCACTTGACACGGCCGTCCACCACCGCCGGATACACACGTCCGTCAAGCGTCAGATACGGCGCCACCTTGGCCACACGCTCCTTGGGGGAGCGGTCGTAAAGGATCTGCGACTCGGAATTCACGCGATTGGAGAACAGGATCTGGTCGGAACCGAAACGGATGGCGTACAACAACCGCGAGAAGATGTTGCCGATCTTCGGTCCGCCGTCGCCATCGAAGGTGTTGGTGGCTCCCTCCGAACCTGTCGGATAATCGAATTCCCATGATTTGGTGCCCTCCGGGGCGCCGACGATCGAATACTCCGTGGCGTTCGGGGAGAAGTAGATGCGCGGCTCGTACTTCTCGCTGTCCGTGAGCTTGCCTTGGGTGGGGATGCCGGCTTCGAAGAACTTCGGCTGGCCATCGGCGGTCACTTTGTTGCCATAGGCTGCCACCACTCCGTAGCCATGCGTGTAGACGGTATGGTCATTGACCCAATTGCGGTTGTCGAGACCGTCCAGATCGAGCTCGCGGGCGGCGATCACCGTGTCCTGGCTGACGCCGTCGATGTCGTACTTGTCGACCGCGACGGTATCAGCGAACGTGTAATACTGCTTCGACTGCTGCAACTGCTTGAATGTCGGGGAAACGATCTGCGGATCGAGCAGACGGATCTGCGCGGTCGATTCGGCGGAATCAGCCAAAGCCCCCTCCTCACCTTCGGTGGTGGCCTTGTACTGTTCGGTCTTCACCTTGTCCAGTCCATACGCCGCGCGGGTGGCGTCGATATTGCGCTGGATGTAGGAGGATTCCATCTCCTGCGCGTTCGGATTGACACGGAAGCGCTGGAGCAGAACAGGCCAGGCCACGGTAAGCACCAGGCTCACCACAATGGCGGAGGCGATGGCCACGGTCGGCACCTTCCACGCCTTGAACGCCTCGGAGGCCCGGGCGGCGATGGGGGCCGAGCCTTCCAACGCATGGGACTTCATGATCCATACGCCCAGCACGACGCCGAGCAGCGCGGTGATGGCGGCCATGATGAACGTGACGGGGATGGTGGCGTTCACCGTGGTGTAGGTGGCACCGGTGATGCGGCTTCCCTGTTCCGTCAGATGGGAGAATACGCCCAGCACTTGGTTGGCTGCCCACGCGAACAGGTTGAGCATCAGCCAGATGCCGATCTGACGACGCGCGCGCTTGGTGATGTGGAACAGGCCGCGGCCGTTCACCGGCATGGTGAAGCAGATGCCGCCCATAAGCACATGGGTGACGACGGAGAAGATGATGCCCGCAAGCAGCAGCAACGAGACGGCCGACATGATGAGCCTCAGGCCGGGAAGCACGAACACGTAGAAACCGTTGTCGATACCAAACTGCGGATCCTTGGTGCCGAAGCTCTGCGCGTTGAACATGAGCAGGATCTCGGACCAGTTGGCGTTGAACTGGGAGCCGAACACCAGTCCGACGATCAGGGAAATGACCACGGCGATGCGGCGCGCGCGCTTGGAGCTCACGCTCTTGCCGATTTCAATGGTGTCGCCGTTCACACGGATGGTGGAGCCGTCGGCGGCATCGGGACGGGCGCGGATCGCCAACGTGGCGGAAATGTATCCGACCGCGGCGAGCAGCACCGCGTAAGCCAGCCAAAGGCCAACCCTGGTGCCGAGCTGCGTCCAGATTACGCTTTGGAAACCAAGCTGGCCATACCACATGACGTCAGTGATGAATTGGGCGAGCGCAAAGAACAGTCCGATGACGATAGCAAGCGTCAGAACCACGCCGATGAGGATCTTGCTGCCGTTCGACGATTTCCGCGGACGATCCGGCCCGCTGGCGATGCGGGGACCGGAAGATCTTTTCGGGGGAACGTTCGCCGACCGCCGGGGACCATCCCCGCCATCCGTCTCGACGTTCAGGATGATCGGATCGTCGTTGTCGGACCTATGGAAACGCTGCCCGCCGGCACGGTCCGAGCCGCCCTCGGGATCGAACATGGGACCAAACATATCAAAGAAAGACATGCTAACAGCCTAGCGATAGGCGGGGAACGACATTATGCCGGCAGCCGAACGAATCAATCCGCAGGCTGAATCCCCCATCCTCCGGTTCCTCTAGGCAGGGATGCAGGCAAGATGCTTGACGCTGTGACGGTACCCTCATACCATCGCATATGCGATAATGACCGCGTGAAGAAGAGGTTCCGCTTTCCTTTCAGACGTCACATAGCGATTTGGTGCGTCATGGCGCTCCCGTTAACGTTACCGGCATGTTCCGGCGGTGCCGGTCCGGACTCCCCCATCTCCACTTCCGACACGGGAATCACGCATGAATCTCTTGGAAAATCCGCGGTTCCGTCCGTCGTGGACGATTCACCGCACGGCAAGGCGGTGCGAGCCGTCGACGCCATGAATATCGACGAACGGGTAGGGCAGCTGGTCATGGCGCCGCTGCCGGCCGGCTCCAACCCGGCCACGTTACGCGACCTTATCGTCGACCGGCATGTCGGTTCGGTGCTGATCATCGGCAATTGGGATTCCGGTACCGCCGGGGTTTCATCCGCGACGTCCGAGCTGCAATCATATGCCTCTTCCGATAACCAGCTGCTGATGGCCACCGACCAGGAGGGCGGCTCCGTGCAGCATCTGAAAGGGAGCGGCTTCGACACCATGCCGGCAGCCACCGACCAAGGAACGATGAGCGCCAGCCAGTTGCGCCAGTCAGCCGCGATCTGGGGCGCACAGCTCAAATCCGCGGGCATCAATGTGGATCTGGCGCCGGTCGTCGGCACGGTCACCGTGAATCGTCCGTCTAACGCTCCGATCGGCGCGCTGGACCGCGATTTCGGCCTTGATGCGGCCGGCAACGCTGAGCATGCGAAGGCGTTCATCCGGGGAATGTCCGATTCGGGGGTCGGCAGCGTCATCAAACACTATCCGGGCTTGGGCTCGGTGACCGGCAACACCGACTTCACCGCCAGCGGCATTCTTGACACCACAACGACATTGGACGGTCCGGAAATCAACGCGTTCAACGCCACATTCGACGCAAATCCGTCGATGGTGATGATGTCCCTGGCCACCTACCAGCGGATCGACCCGGACAATCCCGCCGTATTCTCCCATTCTCTAATCACCGACTATCTGCGCGGCACCATTGGATTCCAGGGTGTAGTCACCTCCGATTCCATGTCCGCGGCCGCTTTGAGCGGCATCCAGCCGAGCGATTTGGGCGTACGGCTGATCGAAGCCGGCGGCGATCTGGCTTGCATCGGTGCCTCGTCATACGTGCAGCCGGTGCTTGACGGGCTTAAGGCCAAAGCATCCGCCGACCCTTCATTCGCACAACAGGTGACGCGCTCGGTGGAACGAGTCATGACGCTGAAATACAGCATAGGGCTCGCACGATGACCGCAACGGACGGTCGGGGGACAATCTCCAATCGAAAGGCATCACGGGAAGACGCCCACTCCGCAACCGTCAATATCGGATGAGCGCCATCGACCGGACAAGCATCATACGAACACCAATTGCACCAACAGCATGTAGACCGCGGTGCCTCCGGCAATCGACAGCAGCATGTTCCTCTTCCATAGGTGCAGCAGAATGATGGCGACGATCGCAATCGCTTCTGGAGCGCCATGGTTTCCGGACAGAGGATGCACGCCCTTCAGCGAATAGACGACGAGCAATCCCGTCATGGCATATGGCAGCACGGTGCCGAGATAGGTGATGGAGCGCGGCGGCTCCTTCGATTCGGGAAACAGCACGAATGGCAGGAACCGCGTCAGCATGGTGCCGAGCATCGCCATAAGTATGGTGACAACGCCCTGCCAGATGGTCATGGTCATCATGAACGGACCTCCTTGCCGATGGTGCCGTCCGCCTTGTCCGGACTGCCGTCCTCGATATCCAGGTCGTCCAGATAGGGGCGCAATGCAAGGAACAGGACGAGCATGGCGGCAAGCGAGGGGATCATGAAGTCGTCGGAGCCGAACAGGCCGAGGCAAACGGCAGGCACCGCGATACCGGTCAGCGCGGCCATATGGCTTTTGCGTTTCGTCGTCATCCACTGGTCCACGAAGATGACTACGAACATGGCGGTCATGACGAAGTCGAGACCAGCAGTGCCAAAGGTGATCCTTCCTCCAAGGACGCCTCCGAGCGTGGCCCCGGCCACCCAGGAAAGTTGGTTGAGCAGGCCGACGAAGAAATAGAACCAGCCCCGGTCGACGGTGTCCGGAATCGTCGTGCCGTTGTCGATGGCGAAGGTCTCGTCGCACAGCGAGAAGATGAGATACGGCTTCTTCCATCCCATGTTCTTGAATCGGCCAAGCATCGAAATGCCATAGAACAGGTGGCGGGTGCCGAGCATTATGGCCAGCATGAGGGCCGCGAGCGGATTGAACGCGGAAACGAGCAGCTCCACGGTGACGAATTCCATGGATCCGGTGAAGATGAACGCGCTCATGCACATGGGCCACAGGAACGAGAATCCACGCGTGCCCATCAGCACGCCATATGACATGGCCAGAAAGAAGAAACTGATGCAGACCGGCAGCGTTCTGGGCAATGCGGTCATGAAAGCCTTGGCGACAGTCCCTTTCCTCCCCTGCTCGTTCGATGTCAAACGCCTGTTCCTTTCCGATGAGACCATGGGATCGATTCCCTTTGTCCGTGGCCATCCTACTATCGCGGTCCCCGCCAAACGCCCTTGGCGTTATCGGCTCCGATTATGACAGATTACGCCCAAAGCGTGAACGGACGGATTATCATTCTGCGTACCGAAAACCATCGAAGAAGGAGCATGGATGAAAACACTGGTTCTGGTATTCCACCCGCATTTGGAGAAATCGCAGGTCAACCGCAAGCTCATGGATGTCGCCAACGAGACCGGCGACGTGACGGTGGTCGACGAATACGCCGCGTATCCGGATTTCAAAATCAACGTCGAGCATGAGCAGGAGCTCATCAAGACCCACGACCGCATCGTGTTGCAGTTCCCGTTCTACTGGTACAGTTCCCCCGCGCTGCTCAAGCAGTGGGAGGATGCGGTGCTGCAGGCCGGTTGGGCGTATGGCGGCGGCCACGCGCTGGAGGGCAAGGAGTTCATGGTGGCGGTATCCACCGGTTCGCCGGCCGATTCGTATACGCGCGAGGGCAGCCACGTGCGCACCATGGAGGAGCTGCTCTCCCCGTTCGAGACGACGTTCCGCCATACGCATGCTATCTATCTGAAACCGTTCCTCATCCAAGGGGTCGCCACCGCCACCGAAGAGCAGATCGACGCCGCCGTGTCCAAGTATCCGGCGGCGCTGACCGCCTGACCGTCGCTCCAGGCGTCTTCCGGCATATCGACGTCGAAAATCCCCAACGGGGAGCCGTGTTCTCTTCGGATGAACGTGACTCCCCGTTTGACTTCGAGTGCTCGAAGTTCCTATCTTGTGCAACAGAGCATACGAAGGAGCACATGTTGACCGACACCCCACACACCTCTGATACCTCTGACACCCTTGCCGCAGAAGGCATGACCGAGATCCGTCAGGCGTTCCTCACCGGCGAGCGCGCCGAATTCTTCGCCCGGAACCGCCGGTATGTCGATACCATTTTCGCCGATGGCGAGTCACCGTTGAAGCATGCGCACGACATCGAGCTGGTGGAGAGCTCGTTCAAGTGGAAGTATCCGCTGTGGTATTGCAGCAACGTGCATGCAAAGGACTGCACATGGTTCGAGATGGGCCGTGCGGGCGTATGGTATACGGACCATATCACGGTGGAGGATTCGACGATCGAGGCGCCGAAGAACTTCCGTCGCGCGCACGATGTGACGCTGCGCAATGTGGATTTTCCCAATGCCGAGGAGACGTTGTGGTCCTGCCGCGACGTGACGTTGGACAATGTGAGCGCGCATGGTGATTATCTGGCGATGAACTGCGAGAACGTGAAGGCCGATAATCTGCGCCTGGTGGGCAATTATCCGTTCGATGGGGCGTGCGACGTGGAGATCTCGAATTCGCGGCTGATTTCGAAGGATTGTTTTTGGAACTGCGAGAACGTGACGGTGCGCGATTCGTTCATCTCGGGCGAGTATCTGGCATGGAACTCGCGGAACGTGACGTTCGAGAACTGCACGATCGAGAGCCTGCAGGGCCTGTGCTACGTGGATAATCTGGTGTTGCGGAACTGCCGGCTGATCAATACGACGCTGGCGTTCGAGTATTCCACAGTGGACGCGGATGTCCATGGCACGATCGACAGCGTGCTCAATCCAAGCGCGGGCGTGATCCGCGCCGATGCAATCGGCGAACTGACGCTCGACCCGGAAAGGATCGACCCGGGCAAGGTCAAGATCGTCCTTCCCGAAGGCGACGCCGACTGAGCGAGGCTGACCGGCCTTGCATAAGGCACACGTATCGTCAACGGATAACATACGTGATACGCATTGAAAAATAGCCCTTGGACGCATCGGCTTCGTTGGCTTCGGGCTCCATAGCGGTCGGGACGCATTTGACTTCGTTCGCACGGGATTCCTATGTTTGGACACATGACCTACGATTTCGATACCCCGATCGACCGTTCCGGCACGTACTCGCTCAAATGGGAGGAGGCCGACGGCACACTGCCCATGTGGGTGGCGGACATGGATTTCAAGACCGCGCCCGAAATACGCGAGGCGCTGCGGCGCCGCGTCGAGCACGGCGTGTTCGGCTATTCGATCGTGCCGCCCGAATGGAACCAGGTCTACGTGGACTGGTGGGGACGACGGCATGATCTCACCATCGATCCGGAATGGCTGGTGTTCTGCACCGGCGTGGTGCCTGCGATCTCCAGCATGGTCAGGAAGCTCACCACGCCGAACGAGAACGTGCTCATCCAGACGCCGGTCTACAACATCTTCTTCAATTCGATCCTCAACAACGGCTGCCGTGCGCTCGAATCCCCGCTCGTCTACGACGGCGAAGGGCATTATGCGATCGACTGGGCCGACCTGGAGGCGAAGCTTGCCGACCCGCAGACCACGCTGATGATCCTGTGCAACCCGCACAATCCGATCGGCCGCATCTGGAACCGCGACACCTTGGCGCGCATCGGCGAACTGTGCTGGAAACATCATGTGACGGTGATCAGCGACGAAATCCACTGCGATCTGACCGATCCGGGCTTCGGTTACGTGCCGTTCGCCTCCGTGGGCGGGCATTGTGCGATGAACTCGGTGACCTGCATGGCGCCGACCAAGGCGTTCAACATCGCGGGGCTGAACTCCGCGGCCGTGATGATTCCGAACCCTGTGTTGCGTCACAAGGTGTGGCGCGCCCTGAACACCGACGAAGTGGCCGAACCGAACGCGTTCGCCATGGACGCCACGTTGGCCGCATTCAACGAGGGCGGCCCTTGGCTGGACGAGCTGCGCGCCTATCTGGCCGGCAACAAGGCCGCCGCACGCTCGATGTTCGATGAATACAATGCCTCCGCGCCCAAGAACCGGCGCGTCATCATGATCGAGGGCCACGCCACCTACCTGTTGTGGGTCGACTGCTCGGCCATCACGCACGACACCGACGCACTGTGCGACCATCTCAAGCGCGAACACGGGGTGATGCTCTCCGAGGGTTCCGAATACGGGGGCGACGGGCATGATTTCGTGCGCATCAACGTGGCCTGCCCGCGCTCACGCATGGTCGAAGGGCTGACGCGTTTCCTTGCGGGATTGCGCGACTGCCGCGCCTGATCGGTCCGAACCGTCTGATTCATCCGACCCGATCCATCCGATCCATCGAACGGACGGTGCCGAATCGGCTTGTCCGAATCCGACGGGCCCGGTCGGTGTTCACGATCGGACCGTCTCCCCCACCACTTCGCGCACACAGTCCAGGAACGCCCGTGCGGCCGAGGTGAGCGGCTGGCTTTTCTTCCACGCCATGCTCAGCGAGACGCGCAACGTCGGTTCGAGCGGCCGGAACGTCAGGCCGCTGCCCTCGCCGGTGTCGACCAGGCCTTCGAGCGAGAGCGCACAGCCGTAGCCGGTGCGCACGAACCGGCTGGCATTGTAGGTAAGGTTCATGGTGCCGACGATGTCGAACGGCCGCATGCGCCCGCTATACCAGCCGGACAGGTCGCGCCTGGCGAGTGCTCCTTTGGGCACGATCAGCGGCAAGCCCTGCAGGTCCTCCGGTTTCACGCTATCCCGCGCGGCCAGCGGATGGTCGGGGCGCATGATCAGGCCCATGCGGTCGCCACCGGGCAAGGGCAGGTGGTCGTAGCGGCTCATGTCGGCGGGCTGGACCAGCACGCCGAAGTCCGCAAGCCCGTTGTTGAGCCGTTCCATGATGTTCTCCCCGTAATCGTCGTGTAGCTGGATGCGCACGCCGGGGTGCAGTTCACGCACGTGCACTGCCGCCTTGGCTAGCACGTCCATCACGGCCGTCTGGGCGGCCGCCACGTGCACGTCGCCTTCGACCTGCTCGCCTGAGGCGATCTCCGACTTGGTGCGGTCCGCGAGCTCCACGATCTCGCATGCGCGTCGATACAGCAATTGCCCCTCGTGCGTCAACTCCAGGCTGCGGCCGCGATTGCCCCGCACGAACAGGGTCGCGCCCATCTCCTCCTCGAGGTCCTTGATCTGACGGGACAGGGCCGGCTGGCTGATGCGCAGCAGCTCGGCGGCCGCGGTGACGCCCTCCTCCTGCACCACCGCGATGAAATGACGCAGCACCTTGATTTCCATGCGATCCCCCGTTTTCCGTAGTACATGCATTTTATGTATTCCATGCTATCGCATATCTGTATTTGTTATCTCTTTTCACTGGTTCTAGTCTGGCAGCGGAACATGGGAACGAGGATGGGAGGACCATGACGAGACCGACGCGGGTGCTGTTCGTCGGCTCCACCGGGAGCATCGGGCGACTGGCCGTGGCCGAGGCCGTCGCGCACGGCTACCATGCCCGGGCGCTGGTGCGCGATGTCGGCAGGGCGCGCTTCGACCCGCGCGTGGAGGTTATGGAAGGTGACCTGACCAGCGTGGAATCGATGCACGGCGCCCTTGCGGGCATCGATGGCGTGGTGTTCACCATGGGCGCGCACGACGGGCCAAGCATGGTCGAGAAGGTCGATTACGGTGCGGTGCGCAATACGCTGATTGCCCTGGACGGCCGCAGGGTGCGCATCTCGCTCATGACGACTATCGGCGTGACCTGCATGGATTCATGCTACAACCTCACCTCACAGGCCCATGACTGGAAGCGCCGTTCGGAACGGTTGGTACGCGCCAGTGGCAACGAGTACACCATCGTGCGCCCCGGCTGGTTCGACTACAATGACCCCGACCAGCAACGGCTCGTCTTCCTGCAGAGCGACACGCACCGGTACGCCGATCCGCGCGACGGGGTGGTCTCGCGCCGGCAAATCGCGCAGGTGCTGGTCGCCTCGCTCGGCTGCGAGACCGCGAACCGCAGGACGCTGGAGCTGGTCGCGGACCGCGGACCCGTGCAGCCCGACCTCGATCCACTGTTCGCCGCGCTCACCCCCGACCCGTCCGGTTCACTCGACGGCGTGCGCGACGAGGACAACTTCCCGCTGTCCTCCCAACCGAAACGCGTCATTGAGGACCTCAGGACCATCACATCGCTCGTCCCAGCCTCCGCGGCCAAGAACCAAACCGAGTAGACCGGCACGACGAGGAGGAATCCATGCGCATCCGAAATATCGCAGCAGCCTGCACCTGCATCGCCGTACTCGCTCTCGGCGCCTGCGGGAACACCAGCCCGTCCGCTTCGGACGATACGGACCGATCCTATGATCACAACACTTCAAAGACAATGAACACTCCAAAGCAAGAAAGACAGGAAAGGCGAAACCATGGAAGCAGTGGTGTATTTCTCCCGCGCCGGCGAGAACTACGGCGTGGGCACGGTGAGGACCGGCAATACGGCGAAACTGGCCGAGGCGATCGCGCAGGCGGCGGACGCACCGGTCATCGAGATCACGCGCGACGAGCCGTATCCGGAAGGCTACGACGAGACCACCGCCGAGGCGCAGCAGGAGCAGCGGACAAACACCCGTCCGCACATCACGCTCAAGGGCGACGTCGACGCGCTTGACGAGGCGACCACCGTGCATCTCGGTTATCCGATGTGGTGGGGTGACGCGCCGATGCCCGTCTACACCTTCCTGGAAGGCCGCGATTGGAACGGCAAAACCATCTACCCGTTCTGCACGCACGAGGGAAGCGGCCTCGGCGGCACGCCGGACAACATCGCCAAGGCTGCGCACGGCGCGAAGATCGAAACCGGCCTGGCGGTGCGAGGCACCACCGCGCAGCAGGATGCCGGCGCAACCCGACGTGCCGTGGACAGATGGCTGTCCAAGCAGCGCCGACCAGCCCAAACCACATGACGCCCGTCCGGCCGGTTCCCTAAGGAGCCGGCCGGACGGGTTTCCCATACAGGCACCCCACATATGCGTGTGGCGATACACTGATGCATGAACGGAATCGTCGACAACGAGGTCAATATGGCATACGCACTCATCACCGGGGCATCAAACGGCATCGGACGAGAACTGGCGGCACTGTTCGCCATGGATGGCCACAACCTGGTCATCGTGGCACGCAATGGACAACGGCTCGATGCCGTAAAAGACGCGCTGGAAGGCCGATACCATGTGCGTGTCGTGCCGTTCGCCATCGATCTGAGCGAACCGGACGCGCCGAAACGGCTGCACGACTTCACCACGTCACGCGGAATCGCCGTCGAATACCTGGTCAATAACGCGGGATTCGCGGATTGGACCGGCTATCTCGACGCCGACTGGAGCCGGCAGCAACGGATGATGCGGCTCAACATGGAGGCGCTCGCCGAACTCACCTATCGTTACGGGCGCGACATGCGCGCGGCCGGACATGGCAGGATCCTCAACATCTCCTCGGTCGCCTCGATGATGGCCGGCCCGTACATGGCAATGTATTTCGCCACGAAGGCGTTCGTACGCTCGCTGTCGGAGGCCGTGGCCTACGAGCTGCACGGCACGGACGTGACGGCGACCTGCGTATGTCCGGGACCGACGACCACCGGATTCGCCAAGGCCGCCAGGATGGGTGGCCGCAACTTCTTCACCATGACCAAACCTGCCACCGCACGCCAGCTGGCGGCATTCGCCTACCGCAGAATGATGCGCGGCTCGGCCCTCGCCTACCACGGCCCGCTCACCAAGGCCGGCGCGTTCGCCGAACGTGTTCTTCCCCGCATCATCACCCGCGCGGCGGCTGCGTTCATGAACGGCGGCAACCCGCACGTCCGCGGATCGCAGAAAAACTGAAAACGCATGCCAGGAATCGCGGCCGGAACCATTCCGTGCGGCTCAGCCCATTCCTCCGGCGCTCCACGTCGCACGTCCCGCGCCGTTCCGTTCCAGCTCAAGCAAAGCGGTCTTAACGTCAAGGCCACCCGCATATCCGGTCAGGCTTCCGTCGCTTCCCACGACACGGTGGCAAGGCACGACGATGGAAATGGGATTATGCCCGACCGCGCCTCCCACCGCGCGGGCGGAGACCCTGCGGCCGTTGCCATCAGCCGTTCCCAGCCTATGCGCCAGTTCACCATATGTGACGGTCTCGCCATACGGCACGTCACGCAACAACGACCACACCTTGCGGCGGAACGGCGTGCCGATAAGCCGTATCGGCACCATGGCAGTATCCGGCCGTTTTCCTTCGAAATAATCGTCCAGCCATCGCAAGGCGAGACCGATCGGCTTGGATTCCTTCCCTGTCACGAACCGAGTCGGCCCGAGCGTCCGCAACGCATCCTCCAGATAACGTTCCCCATCGAACCAAAGGCCGAGCAGCGAATCCCGGTCCGCGACCAACATGATGCCTCCCAACGGCGAATCGTAATGCAGCTTGTCAAGCATGACGCGCCTCCCTTCCCTTCGGCAATTACGAGCATAATGCCGCCAGATGGGAAACATCGCCTTCCTTTTACGAACCGCGGGGCATCCACTGCGGTGGCGGCGGAATCGCATTCCAGCATGGCACCCAAACTCTATGCCGGGACCTTTCTTCCTGCCGTGAAGCGTTTGGACGGCCGGTAATGCAACAGCACGCATCGCGTCTCCAAAGGCGGGTCGAACGGCAGGAAACGCACGCCGGCCGATTCGCCGCCGTCGAGATGATCGTCCGTGGTGGCCACGCATCCCGATCCGCTGATCACGAGAGGCACGGGACTGTCGTTGAGCACGTTGCAGGTGGCGGAGACGCCGAACGCATCCATATCCGAGCCCGCCCACAGGCTGAATTCCCGTCGCAGCCCCTCGTGATGGTGGATGGCCAGCGGCACATGCATTCCCTCGAAAAGACCATGACACATGACGTCTGATCTTCTTATCAAGCGCGCAGCACTACGTATGCTCTGCCGTAAGCCCCATGCTGTGAAGACATCGCATGCAGCAAACGATGCGCGGCCCGCTTATACCTGTGCAACGAAGAAGAAACGCTGCATCGGCAGCAGCACGGTGCCGTCGCACTGCTCCGGATAAACAGCGCGCAGACGATCCACGAACACGCGCTCGTACTGCTCACGCAAATCATCCGTCGGCAGTTGGGATAGATACGGTCGCATGCCGGTGCCGCGGTACCATTCGACGACGCCCTCATAACCGGCGAGCGCATGCCAGTACGTGGTCTCCCATACCTGCGCATGCTCCGACAACGGTGCGATGAGGTCGTAGTAGGCGTTGACATCGAAACGCTCGCCACCCAGATGGCAGTAAGGCCGTGCGCCGGCGCTGCCGATGTATTGGTCGAACGGCGGTTCCATGGCCAATTCGCGCATGATGGTGTGCGTGCGCTGTCTGATGGTTTCCGGGAATTGGCAGGCGACCACGCCGCCCTTCCTCACTCGTCGCAGCATCGCGGGGATCACCGTGCGGTGGTTCGGCACCCATTGCAGACATGCGTTAGTGAACACGATGTCGAAGTCATCGTCCAGCTCATCCAATGCGGTCGCGTCGTGCACGGCGAATTCGATGTCCGGGTGTCGGGTCCGCGCGGTCTCGATCATCGTTTCGGAGGAGTCGATGCCGATGATCCGCGCGTGGGGGTAGCGTTCCCGCAGCAACGCGGTGCTGTTGCCCGGGCCGCAGCCGATGTCGAGGATCTTGTGCGCCTCATCGTTTCCAAGCGTGATGCGGGCGCACAGGTCGCGGCTGGGCTGCGTGCGCTGATCGGCGAATTTCAGGTATTGGTCTGCATTCCACGTAAAGGTCATGCCATCCATGGTATTCGCTGCTCGGGGCGCGCGCCTTCCCATGTCCGCATTATCGTGGAGAATCCGAGTAATGGCTGTGAGGTTGCTCACATCAGCTGCGGATGGCGTCAATTCCGCATGAAACACGAAAAAGGGCGCTGCGATATGCGGAATCCTCGCAGCGCCGGGTGCGGCCCTCGAGCTAGTATGGGTCGCATGACTGAAACCGTTTCAACCGCATCCAGCGCGGCCGGCCCGTGGACCAATCCGCTGCGCGATCCCCGCGACCTGCGTCTGCCGCGTATCGCCGGCCCGTGCAGCATCGTGATCTTCGGCGTGACCGGCGATCTGTCCCGCAAAAAGCTGCTTCCCGCCATCTACGATCTGGCCAACCGCGGTCTGCTGCCACCGAGTTTCGGCCTGACGGGATTCGCGCGCCGCGACTGGACCGAGGACCATTTCAAGGACTTCGTCAAGGAGAACGTGCAGGCGCACTGCCGCACACCGTTCAAGGAATCGACTTGGAAACAACTTGCCACGGGCATCCGTTTCGTACAGGGCACCTTCGATGATCCAAAAGCCTTCGAGCGCTTGTCCGAGACGGTCGCGGAGCTTGACCGCGACCGTGGCACACGTGGCAATCATGCGTTCTACATGTCCGTGCCGCCGCGGGCCTTCCCGCAGGTCTCCCGTCAGCTGGCCGACTGCGGTCTGGCGAAATCCTCGGAAGGCGCATGGCGCCGAGTGATCATCGAGAAACCGTTCGGCCATGACCTGGCCAGCGCCAAGGAACTCGACCGGGTGGTGTCCGAGGTGTTCGACCCGTCGAGCGTGTTCCGCATCGACCACTACCTCGGCAAGGAGACCGTGCAGAACATCCTGGCACTGCGTTTCGCCAACGCCATGTACGAGCCGATCTGGAATAACAATTACGTGGATCACGTGCAGATCACCATGGCCGAGGACATCGGTGTGGCCGGACGCGCCGGATATTATGACGGCATCGGTGCCGCGAGGGACATCATCCAGAACCATCTGCTGCAGCTCATGGCGCTGACCGCCATGGAGGAGCCTGTCTCCTTCTCCGCGGCCGATCTGACCGCAGAGAAGACGAAGGTGCTCTCCGCCGTGCGTCTGCCGAAGGACCTGGCCGCGCACACCGCGCGAGGCCAGTACGCCGCCGGATGGCAGGGGTCGCATGAAGTCGTCGGCTACTTGGACGAAAAGGGCATCGACCCCAACTCCACCACCGAGACCTATGCGGCAATCCGTCTGGACATCGACACCCGGCGTTGGGCCGGCGTGCCGTTCTATCTGCGCACCGGCAAACGTCTGGGCAAGCGCGTCACGGAAATAGCCGTGGTGTTCAAGCGTGCCCCGCATCTGCCGTTCGAATCGACAGCCACCAAGGAACTTGGCAAGAACGCCATCGTGATCCGTGTGCAGCCCGATGAAGGCGTGACCATGCGCTTCGGCGCGAAGGTGCCCGGCGGCACCTCGATGGAGGTACGCGATGTGTCGATGGACTTCGGCTACGGCCGCTCGTTCACCGAATCATCCCCCGAGGCTTACGAGCGTCTGATCCTCGACGTGCTGCTGGGCGATCCGCCGCTGTTCCCCACCACCGAGGAGGTCAACCTCTCATGGAAGATCCTCGATCCGATCGAGGAGTTCTGGTCGACGCTCGGCCAGCCGCAACCGTACCGTTCCGGCACATGGGGGCCGGAAGAGGCCGTTGAAATGCTCGCCCGTGATGGACACCGTTGGAGGATGCCGTGATCATTACCATGCAAGACACCGAGACCCGCGAGATCTCGGCGAAGATCGATGAACTGCACGAGGAGCGCGGCGAGGCGGCGCTGGGACGCGTGCTCACCCTGCTCATCTCCACCAACGAGAGCGAGCTCGAACATGATCTCGAAATCGCCAACAACGCGAGCCGCGAACACCCCTGCCGTGTGATCGCAATCGCGCCAAGCAGCCGCAAGATCGATCCGGAAGACGAGGAGAGCCCCACTTTCCTCGACGCCGAGATTCGCTTCGGATCCGATGCCGGAGCCGGCGAGATCATTGTGCTGCGGCCGCGTGGAGGCCTGATCCGCCACGCCGACACCTTGGTGATTCCACTGCTCGTGCCCGACACCCCTGTAGTGGCATGGTGGCCGAACGAGGCGCCTGCGAATCCGTCGAAGGATCTGCTCGGGTCCATGGCCAGCAGCCGCATCACCGACGCGATGCACTCCTCGAATCCACAGCGCACGATGGATGACCTGCGTCGCAACCGTTCCTCCAAGGACGTGGACATGTCGTGGACGCGTCTGACCGTGTGGCGTGCGATGATCGCCTCCATGCTCGACCAGCCGCCGCATCTGCCGGTGAGCAATGTGCGCGTGACCGGGCAAAAGGATTATCTGCCATTAAACCTGCTCGCCGCATGGCTGCGTCTGCGACTGAACGTACCGGTGATGATCGAGGAGGATCCGGATGCCACGGCCGTCACCGGCGTGTATCTGACGCGCGGAGACGGCGTGCTGAGTTTGGAACGTCCTTCCACCGACGACGGCTTCGCAGTGATCAGCGTGCCCGGACAATCCCCACAGACCATCAGCGTTCCCGCGAGAACGCTCGAGGAATGCCTGAGCGAGGAACTTGGCCGCCTGTACCCGGATGAGATCTACAACGAGGTCGTGTCCCGCGGTCTGGAACTGGTCAAACCGCGACAATAGCCATCGTCGCAACGGAATCGTTGCCATGGCACAGGAAAGATGTTTACCAAAGGAATGAACGTGACAGAACGCAAGACCATCGTCTATCCGAACCCGCAGGTGCTGGCCGAGGCCGTGGCCGCCCGCACGCTGCTGACCATCATCGATCTGCTGGCCGAACCGGGCCGCACCCGCGTGGACATCGCCGTGACCGGCGGCACCGACGGCAACCGCGTGTTCGCCGCGATGAACGCGAGCCCGCTGAACGACGCCGTGGACTGGAGCCGCGTGCACGTATGGTGGGGCGATGAGCGCTTCGTTGCGGCCGATGACGACGACCGCAACGCGAAGCAGGCCCGCGAAGCCTGGTACGGCGCGCTGGTGGAAGACGAGCGCATGCCGACCGGAAACATCCATGCGATGCCGGCGGACACGCGCAGCGCCAAGGAGATCGCCTCGACCTCCCCCGAGCGGACCGATGCGGTACTGGCCGAGGCAGCCGCCAAATACCAGCGCGAGCTCATCGAACAGCTTGGCGACGAACCGGCATTGGACATCGCGATGTTCGGCATGGGACCGGACGCGCATTTCGCATCCCTGTTCCCCGATCACGGCGAGGCCGAGATCGCCGACCCGCACGTGCTGGTCGCTGGCGTGCGCGATTCGCCGAAGCCGCCGCCGCTGCGCCTGACGCTGACCGTGCCGATGATCGCCCGTTCGAAGCACACATGGGTGTTCACCTCCGAGGAACGCAAGGCTGACGCGGTGAAGGCCGCGTTCGTCCAGCGAAACAACCCGCACGCCCCGAGCTCCTACGCCGACGGCGAGGAACTGCTCTGGCTCATCGACGAAGGCGCCGCCTCCAAACTGTGAGCGTGGAAAGCCCAGTCAAGCCTCTCGACCGCCTCGCAGAACCGAAAAACGGCGGCAACATGAAGCGGCGGTAGCCCCTACCAATAAATGGGATTACCGCCGCTTTGTGATATTCCCGATGGAGACGCTCAGCGCATCAGCATATTTCCGGAACAACGGTAGGAACATGTTCTGCTCCTCCTCGGTCAACGATTCGAGCGCCTCCCCCTCAGCCTTGGTCAACGGCTTCATGATGCCGTCCGAGAACCGTCTGCCAGCATCGGTCAGATAGATGTATTTGTTCTTTTTGTTGCCGTCCTTGCGGCGAAGTTCGACCAACCCCTTCTTCTCCATGTTCTTCACGGTGGTGTGGATGGTCTGCAGGCTGCAGGACCATTCCCTGCAGATGTCGCTCTGCATGTATTCCCCATCATGGTCGCTCAGAGCGTACAGGATGGAAAGCTCCGTATCCGTGACGCCGAAGGAAACGGCGTACCTGTAGTAGATGTCGTCGATCATCTCGCAAATCTGATTGACGGCCTCCAATTTCTCGCTGGTGCTTTTATCCATAGTCGGCTTTCCATATCTTGGATCGGGCGGGTCAGTCGTTTCACCATACTACGGTCCCGTACATTCCATGGCAACATCCGATACGGCGGAACCATGCCTCCATCTTGTAAATGATACGAAATCGTAGTATCGTAATTATACGAATCCATAGTATTCGATTTGCGAAGGATGATTCCTTGATACAACTGGCACGATTTCTCGCCCCTTACAAGGGACGCATCGCACTGCTCTTGGCGTTGCTGCTCCTGCATGTATTCGGCACGCTGTACATCCCGACACTCACCGCGGATATCGTCAACACGGGGATCGTCCCCGGAAGCGTGAACCGGGTCTGGCAGGCCGGCAAAGTCATGCTCGTCGTCGCCATCCTGGCATCGGCGGCATCCATACTCGACACATATCTTTCCACGCACATCTTCGCGGCCATGGGACGGGACATACGAAGCGCCCTGTTCAGGAAATCGCAGCATCTGACCATCGACGAGTTCAACCGATTCGGCCCGGCGTCCATGATCACCCGGTGCACGAACGACATCACCCAGATCCAACAGGCGTACATGACCATCGTCGAGATGCTGTTGCCGGCCCCGATCATGAGCATCGTGGGCCTGTTCCTGGCCTTTTCCAAAAGCCCCGCCCTTGCCATACTGATCGTGCTGTCCATGCTCGCCGTCTGCATGCTCACGCTATTGGTCGGCTCCAAGGCCATGGGTCTGCTCGCCAGCCTGCAGACCAAGCTGGATGTCATCAACCGCACGCTTCGCGAACGTCTCATGGGCATCCGCGTCATCCGCGCCTTCAACCGTTCGGAGCACGAACGGCGCAGGAGCGACGAGGCCTACGAGCAATACGCGTCCACGGCCATCCGAGTGAATAGGATCTTCGCGGGGCTGATGCCCCTGATCATGGGAATCATGAACGTCTGCGTCGTCGCGATCATAGCGGTCGGCGGGCAGAACGCGGCCGATGGGCGAATGGGAATCGGCGACATCATGGCCCTGATCGAATACGCCTCCCTGATCATGATGTATCTCGTCATGGGGATCTCGGTGTTCCTGATCATCCCAAGAGCCCAGACCTGCGCCGACCGCGTCAACGAGGTGCTGAATCTTCCATCGGAAAGGAACATGGCCACGCCGGCCCTTGACGGCGCAGTGTCCGATTCGCCGAAACTGGAGTTCCGTGATGTGACGTTCCGATACCAGGGTGCGGAGGAGCCGGTCCTGCATAACGTCAGCTTCACCGTCAGAACAGGCGAGACCACCGCGATCATCGGCGGCACAGGCTCCGGCAAATCCACCATCGCCGACCTGATCGCGCATTTCCACGATATCGAAAGCGGCGTGATCCTCCTGGATGGCAAGGACACCACCTACATCCCCGAGGACAGGCTACGCGACCATATAGGCTTCGTGCCGCAAAAAGCATTCCTGTTCAGCGGAACCATCATGGACAACATCCGCCACGGGAAACAGGACGCCACGCCGGAGGAGGTCCGCCATGCGGCGCGGACCGCGCAGATCGCGGATTACATCGACGGACTGGAGAAGGGGTACGACACCCGGGTCTGCCAAGGCGGCGACAACTTCTCTGGCGGGCAGCGGCAGCGGCTCTCCATCGCCAGGGCCCTGGTCAGGAAACCGGACATCTACGTGTTCGACGACAGTTTCTCCGCATTGGATTTCAAGACGGATGCCAAACTCCGCGCGGCATTGAAACAGGAGACGAAAAACGCGGCCGTGGTCCTGATCGCACAGCGAATCAGCACCATTATGGACGCGGAACGGATCATTGTTCTGGATGAAGGGCGCGTGGCCGGAATCGGCACGCATGAGCAACTGATGGCCAACTGCGAAACGTACCGGCAGATCGCCGAATCGCAGCTCAACGAAAAGGAGCTGGCATGAGCATGGAAACGCAAGGCAAAGACACCGACCAGCAAACCCAGCCAGATGTCTTCGATACGGATTTCAACCTCGAGAAAGCCCGGAACCCCAAGCAGACGGCGGCACGTCTATGCGCATATCTGATGAGACAGAAGCGTAGGCTTCTCGCAGTGTTCCTCTGCACCATCGGCAGCGCCCTGTTTGCGATACTCGCCCCGAAGATCTGCGGCATCGCCATCAACGAGATCTTCAACGGCATTAAGGCCATGGCTACGCAGAACTTGCGCTTCCGGGTTAGCTGGGGAACCATGGGATGGGTCCTCGCATTGCTGCTTGGACTATACGCGTTGGAATCACTCGCCGATTTTCTCCAGCAGCGAACTATGGCTAGCGTAGCCCAGACCCTGACGCTCGACCTGCGCAAGGAAATCGGTACAAAACTGAATCGGTTACCCCTGCGGTATTTCGACCGGCACAGCAAGGGAGACATTCTCAGCCGTACCGTCAACGATCTGGAACGAGTCGCGAACACCCTGCAAGACAGCCTGACGCAACTGTTGTCGTCCGTCATCGGCATCGTCGGAGCATTCGTCATGATGATGCTCATCAGCCCGACGCTGACCCTGATCGCCGCCGGCACCGTCGCACTCAGCATGGTGATCGCATTGCTTATCGCCTCCCGAACGGAACGGAGCTTCGCGACCCATCAGGAGGCTCTGGCCAGGCTCAACGGCCGCATCGAGGAGGCCTTCACCGGCAACACCGTCATCAAGGCGTTCAATCTGGAGCAGCGGACCATCGACGATGTCGAGAAGGTCAACGAACAGCTGTATCAGGCCGGTTCCAAGGCGATGTTCCAGAACTACGTCATCAGCCCGATCATCCGCTTGGTGAATCAGTTCGGCTACATGGCCATTGCGGTCAAGGGCGCATTGGCCGTCATCAACGGCAGTATTTCCATTGGCGATATCCAGGCGTTCATCCAATACGTGACGCAGGTGTCCGAGCCCGTGGCGGAAGTGTCCTACACCATGAACACCCTGCAGGGCGCGATCGCCTCCGCGGAAAGGGTGTTCGTGCTTCTGGACGAGGCTGAGGAACCGGCCGACGCCCCCTCCCCCACGGTTCCCGCCGACCCGAAGGGACATGTGGAATTCGAGCATGTCCGCTTCGGATACGGCGACGGCACCACCCTCATGCGGGACATCTCCTTCGATGTGAAGGCCGGCAGCACCATCGCCATCGTCGGTCCCACCGGCGCGGGCAAGACCACCCTGGTCAATCTGCTGATGCGGTTCTACGACATACAGGACGGCCGCATCGCCATCGACGGCTTCGACATCGCGACCATGAGACGAAGCGACCTGCGTTCGCTGATGGGCATGGTACTGCAGGACACTTGGCTGTTCGGCGGCACAATACGAGACAACATCGCGTATGGCCGCGAGCATGCGAGCGACGCGGAGATCCGGGCCGCGGCGCAGGCGGCACGGGCCGATCATTTCATCCGCACGCTGCCCCAAGGCTACGAGACGGTGATTGGCGGGGAAACCATGAACCTGTCGCAGGGGCAGAGACAGCTGCTGACCATCGCACGGGCGATTCTGGCGGATCCGACCATTCTGATCCTGGACGAAGCCACTTCCAGCGTCGACACGCGCACCGAACTGGAGATACAGAAGGCCATGGATACGCTGATGGAGGGTCGGACCAGCTTCATCATCGCCCACCGTCTCTCCACCATTCGAAATGCGGATCGGATTCTCGTGATGGACCACGGAACCATCATCGAGCAGGGCGATCACGAGGAACTGCTGGCAAAGCATGGGTTCTATGCCGACCTCTACAACAGCCAGTTCGAGACGCCGGCACGTTAGGCGTCAGGTGCCGGCGATCGCGTTCCCGCGATTCCGACAAAACATATAGGGGGCTCTGCAATCAGCATTGCAAAGCCCCCTATGCTAGAGCTACCGGTACGGGTTCGAGCCTTCGTTCAGGCTTCGATCTCTTCGCGGCCCGGCTCGGCCCACAGGGTATGGAACGCGCCCGGCTGGTCCACACGCTGGTAGGTGTGGGCGCCGAAGTAATCGCGCTGGCCCTGGATCAGGGCGGCGGGCAAGCGCTTGGAGCGCAGACCGTCGAAGTACGACAGGGAGGAGGCGAACGCCGGGGTCGGCAGGCCGTTGAGGGCGGCCTTGGCCACCACGTTGCGCCAGGACTTCTCAGCATTCTCGATGGCGTTCTTGAAATACGGGGCGAACAGCAGCGACACGTTGGCCTCGCCGGATTCGAACGCTTCGGAAATGCGGTTGAGGAACTTCGCGCGGATGATGCAGCCGCCACGCCAGATGCGTGCCACGGCTGCCAGGTCGATGTCCCAGCCGTATTCCTTGGCGGCGGTGGTGATCTCGTTGAAGCCCTGGGCGTAAGCGACGATCTTGGAGGCGTAGAGGGCCTGGCGGATGTCTTCGATGAAGGCCTTCTTCTCCTCGTCGTTCAGGTTCAGTTCGCCGTTCGGACCGGCGAAGCCCTGCTTCTGGGCTTCCTCGCGCAGGTCTGCCTCGGAGGACAGGCCACGTGCGAACACGGCTTCGGCGATGCCGGTGACCGGCACGGCCAAGGACAGCGCGGTCTGCACGGTCCAAGTGCCGGTGCCCTTCATGCCGGCGTGGTCCACGATGAGGTCGACCAGCGGCTTGCCGGTCTTCTTGTCGACCTGGTGCAGCACTTCGGCGGTGATTTCAATCAGGTAGGAATCGAGCTCGGTCTTGTTCCACTCCTCGAACACGTCGCCGATCTCGGCCGGGGTCATGCCCAGACCACGGCGCATGAGGTCGTAGCTTTCGGCGATGAGCTGCATGTCGGAGTATTCAATGCCGTTGTGCACCATCTTGACGAAGTGTCCGGCGCCGTTGAGACCGATGTGGGTCACACACGGTTCGCCTTCGGCCTTGGCCGCGATGGATTCGAAGATCGGCTTCAGGGTCTTCCAGGATTCGTCGGAGCCGCCGGGCATCATGGACGGCCCGAGCAGGGCGCCCTCTTCGCCGCCGGAGACGCCGCAGCCCACGAAGTGCAGACCACGGGCGCTGATTTCCTTCTCACGGCGGATGGTGTCCGGGAAATAGGCGTTGCCTGCGTCGACGATGATGTCGCCCGGCTCCATGAGGTCGGCGAGCGCGTTGATCATGGCGTCGGTGGGTGCGCCGGCCTTGACCATGATGATGGCGGTACGCGGCTTGGTGAGGCTGTCGACGAACTCTTCGAGCGTCTTGGCCGGGTAGAATTCGCCTTCGGTGCCGTGCTCGTTCATGAGCTTTTCGGTGCGGGCGTAGGTGCGGTTGAACACGGCGACCTTGTTGCCGTGGTGTGCGAGATTACGTGCGAGGCTGCCGCCCATTGCGGCCAGGCCGACGACGCCGACGTTTGCTTCAGCTGACATGCTGGTCCCTTTCGTGGAGAAACGTAGTACTTTATAAACCTTCCTTAGTGTAGCGCCGAGCGCGCACAAAACGTCCGCCCATCTCATGGTCGATTGAGCCCGCGGATAGATTAGGCATGCGACCGGCGCCGCGCGCTCAACGCGGTTCCTACGGCACGATGGTGCGGACGAACCGCATGGCTTCGGCCGGGGTGAGCGACGGCACGTAGGCCTGCGCCACCGCGAGCGATATCTGCGGCAGTTTGGCTGCGTCCGGATAGCAGATGTACACCTTGGACTCGTCAGGGTGGAACTTGAGTTTGAAGCGGAACAGGGAATGGAATCCGTAGGCCGGTTCCATGATGTCGGCCACCATCTGCAGCACATGGTCGAGCACGGCGCTCTCCCCCTGCCCGTCTTTCTCGCCGCCCATGCCGGCGAGCGGCGCCGCGGACAGACTCATGAACCGCACCTTGCCTTCATCCCGCAGACGTTCGGCCATACGCGCGATGAGGAACTCCATGATGCCGTTGACGCTGTCGGTGCGATGGCGCATGAAATCGAGCGTCCAGCCGACCACTTCGCCGTTTTCGTATGTCGGCAGCCAGCTGGTGACACCAAGGACTTTGCCGTTCGCATCCACCGCATACAGCAGTTTGACGCGCGGATCCAACAGCTCGTCCACACCGCCCAAGGTGAAGCCCATTTCCGGCAGCGACTTCTCTCCGGCCCACTGAGCAGAGATCTCGCGGATCTGCGTCTGCACGGAGAACGGAGACTCCTTGAAAGTGGCAAGCACATCGGTGATGCCGTCGCGTTTGGCCTTGTTGATGGCGGTACGCACGTCCTGCCATTTTTTGCCTCGCGTCTGCCATGCCGCGGGATCTATCACCATTTCGGTGCCGACGTCGAGCGCGTTCCAGCCGGAGGCGACCAACGCGTCACGCTGCTTGGCGTGCACGCTGTAGAACACCGGTGTCAGGGAACGTCGGGCGCAGAAATCGGTGAAGGCGCGCAGATCGGCCTCATACTCGGCCGGATCGCCGAATGGCCCGGTGACGGTCAATGCCACGCCGTAGGACACGCGATAGGCGATGCCCGATCGTCCGGTGGCCGAGAACCAGTAATCGTTGCCCTTCCATGTGGCCATGAACGACATCGACTCGCCACCGAGCTCGATGATCCCGTTCACACGATGACGGTAGATGTCGTTGACCATGGAACGGTCGCGCAGGCAACTCCACGTGCAATAGATCGCAATGGCCCAGAACACCGGTCCGACGCACTGATAAACGAATTCCGACAACGGTCCAACCGGCACGAAAGCCGGTTGGACGCCGCTCAGCAGACCGATCGGCAGCAAGCGTTGCACATAGTCGGCGATCAGATCGACGAGCAACGGCGTCTCGTTGAAACCGGACGGCACGGACAGGCCGTAACCGACATACAGCAGTCCCAATACCACGAACGCGGCGAACGTGACGGCGACGCCACGCATCACGATCTCGGCTTTCGTGCGGATGGTGAAGCATCTGCGGAATAGGACGATGACGACGATGAACAGCAGCGGCAAAGCCATTGTGGCGAACATCGCATGGAACGCCCCATGCCGCCGCAACGCCAATATCGCATCCACGTATGCGCCGGCGACGGAGCCGTCCACGTAGGACAGCGGGATCGTCACATAGAACACCGCCGAAAGCGCGATGGTGCACACGTCGAACACGATGCTCAATGCGGCGGCGAAACGACGTCCACGGTACAGACCCCAGGCGATGAGCAGCAGCATCAGCGTCGGCATGATGGATACCAGCCAGTTGCCGGGCATGGTGAAGCGCATCATACGGTATTGCGTGAAACAATCCGCCCGCGACGTTCCATTAAGACAGTCAATCACGCGGCTGGTGTCGAAGTCGGTGGAACCGGTCAGCAGGCCGAACGTGGACAGCAGACCGAACGATTGACGCGACGAGACGGCCACAAGCGATCCGATGGCCTGCACGCCAGCGACGACGCCGATCAGCCGACGCATCTCGTAGACGGCACCATGACGGAAATCGTCGCCATGCGTGGCCGAGGACATCAAGTAGCCGAGCACATGGCCGATCATGGCTGCGGCGAGCAGGCAGTAGTCGCTCACCTCGCCGCGGTAGAGGAACATGATGAGCACGACCGCATAGCCGATCACACGGATGCGTCGACGCCACAGCATGGCCGTGAACGCGCTGACGCACATGAGCGTTCCCGCGACGAGGATCAACGGACCGAGGATGGCGCCGTCATGCGAGATCGCATGCCATTGCGGGCTGTGGCCGTCGGACAGGGAGCACAATCCCATGCCCAGCGCCATGCCGCCCAAAGTGGTGATGATGGAGACCCATACGGTTTTGGCTTTTCCGATCACCGATTCGGCCAGACCGAATGCCACCAGGATGAGAGGAACGTCGATGAGCAGACGGCCCATATCCGGCACGTACAGCATAGATATCGGCGCGGTGTACCAACGCCCGTGCGCGAGCGCCTCGAAGCTGACTCTGGCAAGGCGTGGCGGGAACGGCTGGCGAATGAGCGCGCATACGATCCATGTGGCCGCATTGACGAACGTGATGGCGCACATGAAGCATACGGTGAGCATGTGCCGCCTGATCCATGCGGCCAGATCGGCCAGCAGCGCCTGGAAACCGAACAACGGTTTCACGGATTGTTTTACGGAGGATTTCATGGAGATTTTCATGGAAGGTTCGCCCGGTTTGCTTTGCGTTTGCGTCATGGTGTTCCTTATGTCTACATTTGGTGGTTCTGTGGTTCGTTCCGTACCGTGCGACGGTCAGACCGCGATGCGTTTGAGTTCCGGATAATCGGACAGGCTTGGTCTCGTACCGGAGAGCCCTGTGTCGTAGCCGAATACGGCGAGCCCGTAACGCAGCACGTCCTGTACGGCATGCCAGTCGTGCGCGTTGCCGATCGATTCGACGGCGGTGACGTGCATGCCGGCCTTGGCCGCGACCGGAGCGATCATTCTGAGGTTGCGCACAGAAGTGGCGTCTTCCTCGCCCGCACCCATAACGAGCGTCTGATGGGTGGGTGCGTGGTTGCGGATGGCGTTGGCCGGCACTTGGTTTTCGTAGGCTTCGGCATCGCCGTTGAAGAAACGGTCGATCATCTCCTGTCTGCTGCCGTTGGTCGGGCCGAGCTCACTGTCGGTGGGGATCATGGTACCGAACAGCTCCGGATGGTTCACACCGATCTGCAGGGAGCATGTGGCGCCCTGTGAGAAGCCCGCGATGGCCCAGTCCTTGGCGTTCTGCGCGGCCGGAAGGTTGTTTTTCACCCAATCGACCACGTCCCGGGTCAGGTAGGTGAGCGCGTTGCCGTACACCTTCGAATCCACGCACAGCGTGTTGTGCGAGTCGTCTCCGAGCTGGTCCGCCGCTATGACGATGGGGGCCAGCCCCTCATGGTTCCGCGCATATCCGTCCATCATGGTTTGGATGCCGCCGGCTTGGAACGCACGGCCCGGACTGCCCGGCTGGCCGCTCATCATCAGGATGACCGGCAGGGCCGGCTTGCGTCGCCCTTCGGCGAGCGCCGCCGGAGGCAGATATACAAGCGCCTTACGTGCCTTGAAATGCGATTCCACGGCTGGAATGTCGATTTTGCTCACCGTTCCGTTCGACGGAATGTTCCTGATGGCATGATCGGCCACCTGTCTACGCCACTGGGAGACGGTGATGAGGTCCTTGCGCTTGACCAGTCCGGTCAGATCGGTCTGGCTATATGAATCGTCGCCGAACAGCGAGCCGATGGTGGCGTATTCGCCGTACGATTGGTCGATGCCGATCGCCGCAGCCAATACCGCGGATACGGAAAGCAGCGCCGCGACCGCGCGCATCATCCCTTTGCGCAGGATGATGTGCGAGACCGCGAATCCGACCGCGGCGAATCCCACGGCCACCCATGCCATGACGCGCGGCCCCAATCCGACGCCGAAAACCACGAACACGTCGGACAGCAGCCATGTGGCCGCATAGCCGGCCGCTCCGGAAACCGCCGCCACGGCCAACGGCGACACGACCAGCCGGATCCGTCCGTTCCGTATGCCTCGTCCGCCGCCGATCGCACCGACCAGCAGCGCCACGGCCAAGGCCAAGGTGACGGCGAACACCACCACCGGAAGCCATCCATCGACCAAGCTCACATCCATCAGCCACTGACGCATATTCTCCATTCCCAACGCATTGGTTTTCCTACAACCCGACAGTTGTAGTACGCGAAGCATCGGATGCGGGTCGTTCTTTGGGCTGATTTCGCGCAAAGGCTCAGGAAAAACCCTGAAACCGCCGTGAAACGTTCACTCTCGGCGTATGGTTTTGACCATGACACACATATTCGAAGCGTCGAACGTGCATTGTTCGATCATGGTCGACGGCGAGCGACGCACCATTTTCTCCGGACTGTCGTTTGTCATCGACGCCGGCGAGATCGTGGATCTGACAGGTCCGTCAGGCGTCGGCAAAAGCTCGTTGCTCACCTCCTTCGCACGGCTCAATCCGCGCGCGGACGGCAAGTACCGTCTTTTGGGCCGTTCCGCCGACGATTTCACACCGCAGCAGTGGCGCGCGCAGGTCGCATATCTGCCGCAGAAACCGGTGCTGCTCGGCGAAACGGTGGCGCAGGCGATGCGGCTGCCGTTCACGCTTGCCGTACGGCAGTCGTCGAAAACGGGTCCGCGCAGGACGTCTCCCACCGACATTCCGCCGGATGCCGAAATCCGAAAGACGCTGGACGATATGGGATGCGGGGACATCGATCTGAATCGTCCGCCGCATGACCTGTCCGGCGGCCAAGCGGCAAGGGTGAGTCTCGCGCGGACGCTGCTGACGAATCCCAAGGTGCTGCTCGCCGACGAGGTGGATGCCGGGTTGGATGACGAGAACGCCGAGAAAGTCGCCTCGGTCCTTACCGGCGCGGCCGCCGACGGCATGGCAATCGTCCGTATCCGGCATCGGCGACCGGACGGGCGCGCATCACGCATCATGCATCTTTCCGACGGCACGCTCACGCAGATCAGGGCCAATGCCGGAGACGACGATCCGGAAGGGACCGTGGCATGAACGGCAATTACTATGCAATCGACATCTGGGGTCTCATCGCGGCACTCGTCATGGTGGCCATCGCCGCCGGCATATCCGAGATCATGCGCATGGGCATCGGCCGCACGCTGCTATGGTCGGCCTGCCGTGCGCTGCTGCAGTTGTGCGCAATGGGCTTCATCATGGAGTACGTCATACGTTCGGACAATCCCTGGCTGGTGCTGCTGCTCGTGGTGTTCATGCTCATCGCGGCCGTGCAGATCACCCTCTCCCGCGCGAAGGGCGTGCCGAAAGGTCTTGCCGGCCCAGTGTTCCTGAGTCTGGTCGTGACCATGCTCATCATGATCTCGTTGGTCACCGAACTCATTATCCGACCGCGACCATGGTACGCGCCGCAGCTGGTGGTGCCGCTGACCGGCATGCTGCTGGGCAACACCGTCTCGGCGCTTGCCGTGGGTTTGAGCCGGTTCTTCGAAAGCATGAAGGAGCGCCGCGACGAAGTGGACACGTTGCTCGCACTGGGCGCCACCACATGGGAGGCTTCACGTCCAAGCGTCGTCTCATCCATTCGTCTGGGACTCATGCCCACCACCGCATCGCTCGCCTCAGCCGGAATCGTGACGGTGCCGGGCATGATGGCCGGTCAGATCATCGCCGGAGGAAATCCCATCGACGCGGCGAAATACCAGTTCATGGTCCTCGCAAGCATTGCGGCGCTCACCCTGATGGCCGACAGCATCATCATGCTGATCGTCTACAAACGCTGTTTCACCGCGATCGACCAGTACCTCCCGGTGGAACGGTAGATTCGAGCGCGCGTCCTTCGGGCCGTCCGCCGTTCCGCGATGGAGTGACGAGTGGCGCGCGTACAGTGGCGAGTATGGCAGAACAAGCAGAAACCATCATCTCCAAGCAATACACGACGCCGTTGAAGCAAGCGATCGACCAGGACATCAATCTTTTCGATTTCCTCGACCGGCGCGCCACCGCGAATCCGAACGGTTCGATGGTCGAATACAAAGGGGACGACGGAGCATGGCGTTCCTTCAGCGCGGAGGAGTTCCGCCGGAAAGTCATCGACATAGCCAAGGGACTGATCGGCTGGGGTGTGCGCAAGGGTGAGGGCGTGGCCATCATCGCGCACACCAGCTGGCAGTGGACGGCTTTGGATATGGCGGTCATGGCCGTCGGAGCCCTCACCGTTCCCGTGTATGAGACGAATTCCGCCACGCAGATCCGTACCATCTTCAACGATTCCAATGTGGTGCTCGCCGTCGCCGAGGACGACGCGCAACGCGACAAGGTCGAATCGATCCGTCATGAGGCGCCCACGCTCCGTGACGTGCTCATGTTCGAGGCCGACGCGCTGGACACCATCATCGAATTCGGCAAGGGTGTATCCGATGAGGAGTTCTGGAACCGGAAGAACACCACCCACGGCAACGATCTTGCGACCATCGTCTACACCTCCGGCTCAACAGGAGCCCCGAAGGGCATCGAAATCTCGCATGGCAATATGGCGTATCTGTGCGAATCCGCGAAGCAGTACATGCCCCGGGCCTGCAATATTCCCAATCGCCGTCTGCTGCTGTTCCTGCCGCTGTCCCACGTGTTCGCGCGCTTCATGGCGCTGTTGAGCTTCGCCGGCACCCTCCAGCTGGGTCTCAGCGGCGATATGAAGACCATCGTGAAGGATTTCGAATCCTTCGGGCCGACCCTGCTGTTGGCGGTCCCCCGTGTGTTCGAAAAGGTGTACAACGCGGCTTCGCAGCGGGCGGGCGGCGGCGTGGCGGGCAAGCTGTTCGTCCGCGCCACGAAGACGGCGAAGGACTGGTCCCGGGCCCAGCAGGAGGGACGCAGGCCGGCCATGTCGACGCGTTTGGCCCACGCGTTCTACGAGCGCATCATCTACCGGAAGATCCGCACCATATTCGGCCCCAACGCCGACTTCGCCATCACCGGCGGCGCGCCGATGGATCCCGAGCTTTCGCACTTCTTCAACGGCATCGGTATGCCGCTGCTTGAAGGCTACGGCATGACCGAAACCTGCGGTCCGGTCTGCGTGAGCCTGCCGGAGAACAACCGCATCGGCACCATAGGACAGCCTTTGTGTGGCGTGACCACCGGAATCGCCGACGATGGGGAGCTGTGCGTCAAAGGCGGCAGCGTGTGCATGGGATACCACAACAATCCCGACATCACCGCCCAGCAGATCACCGACGGGTGGCTGCACACCGGCGATCTGGGCGATATCGACAAGGACGGATTCGTGCATATCACCGGCCGGAAGAAGGATCTGATCATCACCGCCGGCGGCAAGAACGTCTCCCCCGGACAACTCGAGGCATCCGTCATGACCTCCCCGGTCGTAGACCAATGTCTGGTGATCGGCGACCGCAAACCGTTCGTGGCGGCATTGGTGACGCTTGACCTTGCCGACGCGAACACCTGGTTGAAGGCGCACGGGGCGGAACCGGCCGAATCGCTGTCCGACCTGGCCGCGAATCCGATCGTCCATGCCGAAGTGGAGCGTGCGGTCAACCAGGCGAACGAAAGCGTCTCCCGCGCCGAATCGATCCGCAAATTCGAGATCCTGCCGGACAGCTTCACCCAGGAGAACGGCATGCTCACCGCGAGCCTCAAGACGCGCAGGGCGCAGATCGTGGCCCGTTACCGCACGCTGATCGACACTGTGATCTATACGCCGAAAAAGAAGTAGCCCCGGTTCCACGGACAACAGACGAAGGGGTGGCCCATCGCATTGAATACCGATGCGCTGGGCCACCCCTTCGTCGTATGGCGTCCAGAACTCAGCGTGTGCGGAACGGCGCCTTGCGGATGTTCGCATGACGGCGATACGATCTGCCTTGACGTTCGCCTGCATGCTTGTCGTGGCGCTCGCCATGACCGCCGCGGCGAGCGGAATCGTCATGGTTGCCGTATTTGGCTTCCATACGGCGGTCATGGCGTTTCGCATCCTCGCCGCGCTCGTCCTGAATCACGCGGATCGGCTTGCGATGGATGCGCTTGCCTCCCTGCGGCCGCTCGTCACGGTCCGGACGTCCGTTATGGTTGGATCGGCGTCCGTCATCGCGGCGGCGTTCGTTGCGCGCCTCGGCCTTGCGCTGCTTTTTGGCGGGCGCTCCCTGTTTTTTGGAGAACTGCTTTCCGTCATCCTTGCCGCGTTGGCCGGAGCGATCATCGGAACGATGCCGACGATCGTCGGATTCGCGTTGCGCGGCCGCTTCGGCACGCTGCTGCTCATGCAGCCGCGCGTACTTCTCACGGCGTTTGTCGTTGCGCTTCGCCTCGCGTTGCTCGCGGCGCTCCTCCTGGATCTCGGGATGCTCCCAACGTTGCTCGCGCGCCTCGTATTCACGGTTGTCACGGCCCTCGAATTTGGCCGCGCGCCGTTCGGCACGGTTCCGTTTCGGCTCGGAACGTTGTCCACGCTCGTCGTGGCCAACACGTTCCTCCTGAATTCCATGGCCATCACGGTTCCTGCGTTCGGACTTGAACGGCTTGCCGCCCTTGTCCTTGCCCCGGTCCTTGTTGCGTCCGCCGGAACGGTTGGATCGTCCGGAACGTTCGCCGCCTTCCGCGGAACCATTGCCACCCTTGCCGTTCTTTCTGCGGCGGGGATTGCCTGCCGGCTGGGACTGCTCAAGGGTCCATCCGAATCTCGGTTCGGCCGGTTCGCCCACCAGTTCCAACACTTCCGGGGAATCATGGGTCACTTCGATCGGTTTGATCTTCAATCCCGCCTCGTGCAGCATGCGACGGGTGCGTCGGCGCTGGTTGGGCAGCACAATGGTCACCACGTCGCCGGAATGGCCGGCGCGGGCGGTTCGTCCGGAACGATGCAGGAAGGACTTCGGGTCTTCCGGCGGCTCCACCTGGACCACAAGCTCCACGCCGGACACATCGATGCCACGGGCCGCCACGTCGGTGGCCACCATGACGTTCACATCTCCGGATTCGAAGGCCGCGAGATTGCGGTCGCGCTGGTTCTGGCTCAGGTTGCCATGCAGCTCGGCTGCGGGAATGCCGTTCTTCGTCAGGTCCTTGGCGAGCTTCTGCGTCTGGAACTTGGTGCGGGTGAACAGGATGCGGCGTCCCTTGCCGGAAGCGAGGGTGCGCACCAGTTCGTGACGATCGCCCTGCGTGGTTTCGAACACGTGGTGGGTCATCTCGTCGACCGCGGCCGTGGCGGAGTCGACGCTGTGCACCTTCGGATCGGTGAGGAACGTGTTCACGACTTCGTCCACGCCGTGATCGAGCGTGGCGGAGAACAGCATGATCTGCGCGTCGAACGACACCTGTCCCAGCAGCCGCTTGACCGGCGGCAGGAAGCCCATGTCGGCCATCTCGTCGGCCTCATCGATCACGGCGACCTCAACCTTCTCCAGCGTCAACGCATGCTGTTCGAGCAGGTCCTCAAGACGCCCGGGGCAGGCGACCACGATATCGGCGCCCGCACGCAGATCTCGGATCTGACGGGCGTAACGAACGCCGCCATACACCGTGGTGGTGGTCATGCCGTAGATCTGGGCGAGCGGCATCAGCACGTCATTGATCTGGTTGGCCAGCTCACGGGTTGGTGCCAGCACCAGGCCGCGGGGATGCGGCAGGAAATCATCGGCGCGACGCTCCTCGGCATGGCCTTTGCGCACCTGCTCCACCTCATGGCGGAACTGGCTCATGTTCTCATAGTCGTCAGCGTCCACCTCCCCCAGACGGGCGACCAGCGGAATCGAGAACGCCAGGGTCTTGCCTGAGCCGGTACGTCCACGGCCGAGGACGTCGCGTCCGGCCAAGGAATCGGGAAGCGTGTCGGCCTGGATCGGGAAAGCGGTTTTCTTGCCGTCGGCCGCGAGCACACGAACCAGCGGGCCGGGAACGCCAAGTTCAGCGAACGTCAGCGGACGTTCCTCCTCGCCGGTCTCATCGAAATCGGAGGCGAGGGCATCTTCATTTTCAATCACAGAGGTATCGGGCACAATGGCCTTTCATGTCAAACATTGCGCACGTTGCGCAAACCTATTAACAATAGCCCACGCCCACTACTTTCCCGGTATGGGAGGGTGGATACGATTCGCCGCCCGGAATCGGCACATGACAGCATTCACACGATATGGGGATGCGGCGAATACGGCGAAGCGCCCGTCGGCTGCTTGTCGACGGGCGCTTTGCCGTCCATTTGGACTACTTGGACGTGTCTTGCGTCACAGGATGTCCGGATCATCCTTGGCGATGGTGCCGGTCGCCTTGCCGATGGCCTTGAGACCGTGGTAGGCGACGAGGATTACGACAGTGCCGATGGCGATGCCGTTGAACGAGATGCCGTTGATGGCGAACTCGAACTGGCCGATGGCGATGATCATGGTGATGGCGGCCACCATGATGTTCAGCGGCTTGTCGAAGTTGACCTTGTTCTCGACCCAGATGCGGATGCCGACCATGCCGATCATGCCGTACAGCAAGGTGGTCACGCCGCCGAGCACGCCAGCCGGAATGGTGTTGATGATGGCGCCGAACTTCGGGCACAGCGACAGGATCAGCGCGAACGCGGAGGCGCACCAGTACGCCGCGGTGGAATACACCTTGGTGGCGGCCATCACGCCGATGTTCTCGCCGTAGGTGGTGGTGCCGGAGCCGCCGCCGAAACCGGCGATGGCGGTACCGAGGCCGTCGGCGAACAGCGCGGTGCCGATCTGGTCGTCATAATCGCGGCCGGTCATCTGGGAGACGGACTTGACGTGGCCGACGTTCTCGGCGACGAGCACGAGCACCACCGGGACGAACATCGGCAGGATGGAGAAATCGACCTGCGGGGTGTGGAAGTGGGGCAGGCCGATCCATGCGGCCTTGCCAATGGCGGAGAAGTCGACCTGGCCGCGGCAACACGCGTAGACGTAGCCGATGATCACGCCGATGAGGATGTTCAGACGGCCAAGCAGGCCTTTGAAGAGCACCGCCACCAGCAGCACCGCCACCAAGGTGACGATGGCGGTGTCGGGCGCCACCTTGAAGTTGTTCCACACGCTCGGAGCCAAGTTGAAGCCGATGATCGCCACGATGGCACCGTTGACGACCGGCGGCATGATGATGTCGATCCACTTGGCGCCGGCATAGTGCACGATGATGCCGATCAGCGCCAGCAGAATGCCGGTGACCATGATGCCGAAGGAAGCGACAGCGATGCCCTTGTTGGCGCTGGCCACGGCGGCGATCGGAGCGATGAAACCGAAGGACGAGCCAAGGTAGCTCGGCAGCACGTTCCTGTTGATCAGCAGGAACAGCGCTGTCGACATGGCGGTGAAGAACAGGGTGGTCGACGGATCGAAATGCGTCAGGATCGGCACCAAGAAGGTGGCGCCGAACATGGCGATGACGTGCTGCGCGCCGATTTCCGCGGTACGCGGCCAGGTCAACCGCTCATCAGGCTCGACGACCTCGCCGGGTTTCAGCGTCTTGCCGTCGCCGTGGAGTTTCCACGTGAACAGGCCCGCGATTGGATTGGACATGTGATTGTCTCCTAACTCTCTTACGGCGCGGTACACTGCGTCCGCGTCGTACAATCACACGTCATTGTAATGGACGCACGTATCACAGGTGTCGGTCCACGGCGTGCACCACGTCCACCAGATCGCCGTTCGACAGCACGGGACGTTTGAATTCGCGCCAATCATCCACTTTCACCACCCAGCGTCCGTCCGTCTCGTCGAGCACCGGACGCGCCGTCTGCTCCCAACGGAACCGCTTGTGCGTGCGTCCGGTCGACGGATCGCGGCGCGAGTAATGGAAGCACGTACAGTTGGTGATCTTCCATTCGTCGGCGGCGGCGCGATGCATGAACTCCTCGTCGGACAGGTCCTCCAATGTGAGCATCAATGCCAGCATGAGGTCGCCGTGGCTGACCATCACCACGGATTCGGCGTCCGATTTGCGGTTCAGCGACGTGAGCAGGTTGTGCACCCGGTTCTCGGCCACGTCGGCGATCGATTCGCCCGCCGGCGGACGCCAGTAGAGCGGATCGGTGTTCTTGAACATCCAGTTGCGCGCGTAGTTGGTTTTGAAATCGTCCTTCGTGATGGTGTTGATCTCACCCCAGGAGCGTTCGCGCAGCACGCGCGTCTCCTCCCATTTCGCCTTCGGCAGGGCCATCGTGGCCGCCGTCTCGCGCGTACGCACGTATGGCGAGACGAGATAGCGGTCGAACAATGGCTGTTGCGCGACGAGCCAACGTCCAATGCAGTCCGCCTGTTTGCGGCCGGTGGCCGTGAGCCTCCACGAACGGTCGGGCACGGTGACGTTGTCCTGCGTGAACAACGAGTTGTCGCCCTGTTCGCCGGCGCTGATGATGACGTTGGCCTCCGACTCGCCATGTCGGATCACATACAGATCAAGGGGCATTCCCATATTCGTTTATTCCTTACCTTCATTCGTCCATATCCTGCGCGCGGCTGCCGTACCGTCATGTCCCGTTCATCTCGGGATCGTCCGACATCGCATTCCGACCGGCGGCGGCGCGCATCATCGTTGAATGCTTCCACCGTAGCCGATTCCGCCGCGTTTCGCACGCGGAACCACACCGATTTCATGCTCGGCACACCCGAATTTCGCAATGCCGTTACTTTGGATTCACCGAACCATTCGGCATGCGGCAGCCGTGGCCGCTACTCCGGCCAAATGCCGTTTTGCGCGTACTTGGCACGGTACTCCCCCGGCGTCATGCCGGAATGTTTTTTGAACACTTTCGAAAAGTGGCTTTGCGACCGGTAGGCGAGGATCTGCGCGATCTCGTCGAAGCCGTATTCCGAGTATTTGAGCATGTTCTCGGCGGCTTCCATGCGTTTGTCGGTGATGTATTGCGATACCGCCGTTCCGGTCTCCCGTTTGAACAGTTCCGACAGGTATGTGGGATTCAGATGCACGTGTTCGGCGAGGATGGGCACGGTGATCCGCTCATGCAGATGATAGTGGATATAGTCCATGCATTCGTTGACGGCTTTGGAATGCGTCTCCGTCTTCTGCATGTCGGCCATGGCCCATGTGAAGAACGTCATCATGTCGGTGTGCAGACGCCGCACGTCGTCTGGGGTTTTGCATTTCTCCAGATCCTGGATGTACAGGTCGGACGCATTGTAGGCGTCCTCCTCGTCCATACCGCCTTCGATGGCGAAACGTGTGGCGAGCGTGATGGTGGTGACGAACCGGTATTTGGCGTTTTTGAGCGGATCGTCCGATAAATAGCCGTACAGTCCGGAATCCCACAGACGTGTGCTTTCGGCGATGGCGTTGACGTCGCCGGAGCGCATCATGTCGTACTGCTTCATCTCCTCGACGTACCGGTGGTGCCGCACACGGTCCTCCCGGGCAATGAAATCCAGATATCTCAGCTTCGCCTCGTCAACAACCGCCATGCCACTCCCCTGTCATTTCCGATCGCCCAAATCGAATCCTCCTTCAAGGATAAAGCTTCTCAGCAGCCTGGCCACGAGAAGATCCGCCTCTGCCAAGCAGATTTGTTCCAAGAATCCGCGCAGCCGTTTACGCCATAATCCGGAGCCTCAAGGCTTTAGAAGTACGTGCTCCAACCGAGTTTGACGGCGAGGATGATGCCGGTGAGTACGGCGGCGGCGCGCATGATGTTCTCGGGGATGCGACGCGTGACCGGAGGTGCGATGGAGCTGCCAATGATGCAGCCCAGGCACATCGCGATGGCGAACGGCCAGTAGACGGAGCCGCGGATGATGAACATGATCGCCGCGGAGATGTTCGCACCGAAGCCGATCACGGTTTTCAGCGCGTTGATCTGGTGGAACGGGCCGATCTTGCCGAGGTCGAGGACCGCCAAGGCAAGGGTGCCGGCCGCGGCGCCGAAATAGCCGGAGTAGATGCCGACAAAGCTCACGCCGACCCACAGCCACCACGGGTCGCCACGCATGCCGGAGGCTGACCTGCCCACGATCTGCGCGGCGCGCATGCCTTGATGTGATTGCGGCAGCGCCTGCGCGACGGCGTCCCTAGCGGCCGCCTTCTTGCGCGGGTTGAGCGCGATGAGCAGGGCGCTGAACAGAATCAGCGGTGGCACTGCGAATTCGAAAACCTTCGCCGGCAACTCCAGAAGCAGCAGACCGCCGATGATGCCGCCGATCAGGCCGATGCAGGCGTAGACCGCGACGCGCCTGCCCTGCCCCTTAAGCTCTTTGCGCGCGGACAGCAGCCCGCCGATGCCGGTGCCGAGCACACCCACCGTGTTCGTGGTGTTGGACAGCACCGGAGGGATACCGAACGCCAGCAGCGCCGGGTAGGAGATCAGCGAGGATGCTCCGACGGCGTATCCGACGAATCCCGCGCCGATTCCGGCGACAAGCACCAACATCAAGGTGATGACAGACACTCCTGTGATCATGACCACTTTCCTCGATCTCCGGGCTTATATGACAACGGGAGCCAAGCTTAACGGCTTGGCTCCCGGAAATGTCGGACTTGTTCAGAACGTGGTTGGAACACTACGTCCGAGCGGCGCGGTTCAGCGTCCGCGCTTGGCGATCACCGATTCGGTCCAGTATGCGGCGAGCGGAATCAGCGCCCACTGCAGCGCGAGACCCGGCAGACCGGCCGCCAGGTCGCTCGTCCATGTGGCGGCGATGGCGTTGGACGAGCCGAAGGCGAACACGGCGATCGCCGTGGCCGCGGTCAGCGCCACTCGACCGGCCAACTGCGCGACAACCACCTTGACCAAGCCCGGCAGCCTGACCGAACGCAGCAGGCCGGCCACAAGTCCGTATACACACAGCTCGACCATCATCAACGGCAGCATGGCCAGCATCGGCATGCCGGACAGCAGGAAGCTGACGAGCGGCGCCGCGGCGCCGGCGATCGCGCCGACGACCGGACCGGCAATCAGTCCGACGAAGATGATCGGCAGGTGCATCGGCAGGAACGCGACGCCCAGAGCGGTGCCCTGCCCGGACACCGCGCCGATGACGTGGAACAATTGCGGCAGCGCGACCGCGGCAACAATGGCCAGCAGGATTGCCGCGGCCTTGGTGGTCAGGCTCAGTTTCGGCAGGTCGGTGCGGCGCAGGGAACGCACGGATATGGTTGCGGAATCAGACATGTTCATTCTCCTTTGTTTTCTTCTCTTCGATACCTGTCATACGTTGTTCGGCAATGCGGTGTCGACGACCATGTCGGCGGCCGTCCGGATGCCGGTCGCCTCGAAATAACGGTTTTCCAACGGAATCCACTCGTCGACGAACCGCTGCAGCATGCGGGGATTACGTGCCTCAAGCCGGCGCAGCTGTTCGGCCGGGTCGATCGCAAGGCAGATCATGCAGTCGTAGTATCCACGCAAGGCGGGATGCATGCTGTAGCTGCCTTCGACGATCGTCACCCGAGCCGGCTCGACGGCATGTGGATCCGAGAAACCGCCGGCATGGCAGTCCCATGGGCGATACCGGACGGCGTGCCCTGCACAGAGCGGGCCCAGGACCTCCGACTCGAACCGTTCGCGGTCCACGTTGCCGCCGGGCTCGGTCAAACGTTCCGACGTGCGCTGTTCGGGACGCAGGAAGAAGTCGTCCATATGCAGCACGTTGCCGCCGAATCGTCTGTTGAGGGTCTGGGCCAACGTGGTCTTGCCGGACGCACATGGGCCGTCGATTGCGACGAACACGCGTTCCCGTCCGGCAAGCAACGTCTCGATGCGGCTTATGGCGGGCCCCACACCCACGGGTTGCGCAGTCATGGCGGGCTTCATCTCAGTCGAGCACGGTCAGCCGGTACGAGCGAGAGCCGATGCCGAGCTCTTCTGCGTATTCAAGCGTATGCTCGCCGTGACGCGAGGCGATGCGTTCGGTGACGGACGTGCCGTCAGGTGCGATATGGATGAGGTCCACGCATGCCTGGTCGAGCGCCACCGGGTCAAGGGAGGACAGCACGCCGATGTCGTGCATGTCCGGTTCGGACGGGTTGGCGAAGCAATCGCAATCCACGGATAGACGGTTCATGACGTTGAGGTACATCATGTTGCCGTGCATGTGGCTGATCACCGCTTCGTCGGCTTCGGCCATCGATTCGAGGAAATCGTCCTGTTCGGCGGTCACCCAATGATCGGTCGCCACGCCAGCAGAATGGATCCACCGTTTGCCGTTCGACGAGGCTATGCCGATGGACACGTTTTTGAGCGCGCCGCCGAATCCTCCCATCGGATGGCCTTTGAAGTGGGAAAGCACGAAGATGGAATCGTAGTCGTCGATATGCTTACCGACGATGTCGTAGGGGATGTGGCGATGCTTGGCCACCGGAATCTCGATTTCGCCGCCCATGTCCATGATCTGGATGGGCGCGATGTCCCCGTAGCCGCGTTCCTCAAGCACGTTGAGGCTTTTCTCGGGCGTCTCGCGGTTGCCGTCGTATGCGGTGGCGCACTCCACGAGCGTGCCTCCAATCTCCTGCACCAGATCCTTGACGAGCGCCGGATTGAGGTTGTTGGATTTCTCCGATTCTCCGGAGTGGATCTTGATGGCCACACGACCTTCCGGCTTGGTTCCGAGCGCGTGGTAGGCGGCGAGCAGGCTTTCCGGCGTGATCACGGGCGTGAAATACACTTCCGGAGTCTGCTTGTTATCGGTGCGGTGGACCAATCCGTCCAGCGAGGCGATGTCGAATTCGGTCATGATCCTCCTTGATTTGCTTCTTTTTCTTCGCTGTTGAGGCCCAGCATAGCAACTTCAAGTCGACTTGAGGCAAATCGGTCGGAATCGTCCTGCCCGCACCCGGGCAACGTCTACGCGCCCACCGTCGCACGGGCCACCGTCATGAAATCGGTCAATGCGCTCCACCGATAATCCTGTCTGAGGATACCGAAGTCTATGGAATACCGTGCGCTTTGCCCAAGCGGAAGTATCCTAATTCCGGACAGGGTCTCGTCATCCTGCGTTCCATGCAAGAACTGGCGGACCATCAAAGTCGCGCCGACACCCAGTCTCGCCAAGGCGAGCAGAGTCTGCATGTTGTCGGACCGCGCTTTGACGACGGGGCGGAATCCAGCCTGCTGGAACAGTTCGTCGCCGATACGGCCATCGATGTCATTGCAGTGGCCGAGCACGAACGGACATTGGCTCAATGGCGTCAGATCACCCCGCGCGATACGCATCTCGGCCTCGCCCGGTGACCCGCCGACCACCTGCATCCACAGGGAACGCGATATGACCAATTGCATCTCCTCATCGTAGAAGTCGATGAGTTCCACTCCCGGTATCGCATGGGCGAAATGCGCGATGGCGAGATCCACCTCCCCGTCGGCCAGCCTCCGTCCATGCGACTCGTTCACACCTTCGATCATGTCGATGACGATGCCCGGACGTTTCCTTTGGAACGCGGCGATGACGCGCGGCATGATGGCCTGTCCCCTGGTGTGTCCGACGGCCACGCGCAGCACGCCCGACTCGTCATGCGCGATATCACCGAATTCCTGCATCATCATCGTGTGCTCGCGTTGGAATCCGTTGGCATACCGCAGGAACGTCCTTCCCGCATAGGTCAATTCCAACGGGACATGGCGGACGAATAGCTCGCATCCCACCTCACGTTCGAGGTTCGCGATGTGCGCGCTGAGCGTCTGCTGCGTGATGCCGAGGCGCTTCGCCGCTTTGGTGAAACTTCGTTCCTTGGCGACCATGATGAAGTAATCCATGCTCAGGAAATTCATGTACAGTATTTTACCTGTGACCCGAACCAAAGAACAACGTGATAATCCTGTTAGTCTGACTATGTCCACCGCAGGAACGGTTCAGAAACGTAACGCCGTCGCACCGATCCGGCCACGCGGGAACGCACCGAAAACCCCATATGCGAAAGAGGGACCATGCCGGAAATCATCGCCATACTGTCGTTCTGCGCCGTGCTCGTCGCATGCATAGCGTGCGGAATATCCATCATCCCGGCGCTGCTGGCCGGCGTGGCGATATTCCTTATACATGGAAGGTTGACCGGACATGCGTTCAAGCCGATGGTCGCCAAGGGATTGGCCACCATGCGCGCCGCCAGCATCGTGGTGGTGACCTTCGTGCTGATCGGCATGCTCACCACTTTGTGGCGCGCGGCTGGCACCGTGCCGTTCATCGTGGCGAACACGACCGGCCTGGTGCGGCCGCATGTGGTGATACTGCTCACGTTCCTGCTCAACTGCCTGATGTCCCTGCTGGCCGGCTCGTCGTTCGCCTCGGCTGCCACCATGGGCGTCATCACCATGACGCTCGGCACATCCATGAACATCTCGCCGATGCTGCTGGGAGGCGCCACCCTCTCCGGAATCTACTTCGGCGACCGATGCTCGCCCGTCTCCACCAGCGCGCAGCTGGTCAAAACACTCACCCATACGAACATCTTCGACAATATCCGCCTGATGCTGCGCACCGCGACGGTGCCGTTCGCACTGTCCTGCGCGATATACGCGGCGATGGCGCTCTGCACACACCCGTCCGCAGGATCGGTGGACATCACCGCCCTGTTCTCCAAAGCGTTCGACCTGCATTGGGTGACGGTCGTTCCGGCCGTGGTGCTCGTCATCCTCGCGGTCGCGAGGATCGACGTACGCGCCACGATGGGCGCCAGCGCGCTGTCCGCGCTGCCGATCTGCCTGTTCGTGCAGCATATGGATTGGCCGGAGATCGGACGCGCGCTGCTGTTCGGCTTTCATTGCGCCGATCCTCGAGTCGCGCCGCTTGTCGATGGCGGTGGCATCGGTTCGATGGTCAAGGTGATGCTGATCGTCTGCATCTCATCCTCGTATTCCGGTATCTTCCAGGAAACCGGACTGTTACGCGGAGCCCACCGTCTCATCTCTTCGCTGGCACGGCACGTCAGCGTCTTCGGCGCCACGTTGGCTGCATCCATCGCGACCGGCGCCATCGCCTGCAACCAGACGCTGTCCATCATGCTGACGGACCAATTATGCGAGCATCTTGAATCCGACGGACAACGCAAGGCGATCAATCTGGAGGACACCGCCGTGGTGGTGGCGCCGCTTATTCCATGGTCGATCGCAAGCGGAGTGCCGCTGGCCTCGGTCGGCGCACCCACGTCCAGTCTGCTGATGGCCGTGTTCCTCTATCTGCTGCCGTTGACGCGGCTGATCGACGCCGCGGTCAGGCGCAAGTAGTCTTATCGGAACGCGCGCCTGCAGACGACGCGGGCAATTGAATCTCGGACAGCACGATCGCACCGAAAATCAATGCGAACCCGCATATCGACGGAATGGTCAGCGTCTCGCCGGTGGCCAATACGGAGACCAGCATGGCGAAGATGCATTCCGTGCTGAGGATCACGGACGCCTCGGAGGTAGGCAGGTTCTGTATGGCGATCGTTTGGAATATCTGGGCGATCACCGTGGAACCGACCACCAGATACGCGATGCACAGCACGATGTCCCAACGAATCCAATCCGCGGACGGGGCACCCGAGGTGAGCACCGCGCCACCGCCGAAGAGCAGGACGCACCATGCGAATTCGGCCAGCATCAATGCGACCGCGTCGAAATCCTTGCCGATCAGACCGACCAACACGAAATTCAAGGCGAAGAAGAACGCGCCGACGATGGTCATGAGGTCTCCGGAGCCCATGTGCATGAGCTGAGCTCCCCCACCGCCGCTCAACGACACCAATCCAATGCCGAACGCGCAGATGAGGGCGGCCACCAGATGCTGCCAGCTTGGCCGTTTGCGGGTGAACGCCCATACGATGAATGGCACCATCACGCAATACGTGTCGGTGAAGAAGCTGTTGCGGCCCGGGGACGTGGTCTCCAACCCTTTGAGCTGAAACAGAAAACCCAGCCAATATGTCAGGGCGAGGACCAGTCCCGGGACAACGTAACGACGCAACCGGATCCCGCGCAGACGGGGGAAGAACACGACGCCCATGAGCAGCACGGCCGCCGCCATGCGGAAGAACATCATCCACTGCGTGGGCATATGCTCCTGCACGTGTTTGAGCATGGTGTAGCCCGACCCCCATACCGCCGCGTTCACCAGCATCATCAGGCGGGCCGTCGGCTTCGATACGGCGATGCCCTCCGATGGCTCGTCCGATGGTCCGCAGGCCGATCCTTCCATCCGCTCCCCCTCAATATCCGACGTATGGCTCCGTCATTGCATATGAAGGAAACTCTAGACGCATCGACGAACGCAACACGCTGGGGACGGCGTTGGGACCTACTGGGCCTTGGCCGCCTGGCTGTTCACCCAATTGTCGGCCATGTCGATGACCTCATCGAGCGTGACCTTGGCCGCCTTGTAGTATTTGGAATCCTTGATGTCGCTGCTTTCGATGAGCTTCCGGCCGGAATCCACCGCCTTGGACAGCGTGGACATCAGCTTGCGTCCCGTCAACGTCAACGTGTCGTCCTTGCTGAGTCGGTCCACCAGCTTGTCCGCCTTGTCGATCGACTTCTGCAATTCCTTTTTCGATTCGTCCAGCTGTCCGCTGCCGGAGGAGCTTTCCTGACGTCCATCCGACGATTGGCCGGATGATGCGCCGTTCGTCGATTCGTTCGAATCATCCTTGGCGTCCTGCGACGAATCCGTGGTTTTCTTCTCGCGGATGTTCTTCAGGCTCGCATTGAGCGAATCCGCCGCGCTGTCCAATGTCTTCGCCACGAGATTGAGCTGCGTGATGGTGGCGTTCGCCTTGCAGCCTTCCACATCGACCGTGTTCTCGGCGCTGGTGGCCGCATCCGCGAACGCATCGAGGATGTCGTCCACGCCGAACACGTCACGGGCCAGCTTCTGCAATTCTCCGCTGTTGTCCGACGTGTCAAGCATGGCCTTGCGTGCCGTGCTGAATTCCGCAAGCGATTGGCGGCACGCGGCCAATGCCTCCTGTTGTTTGCCGCGGTAGACGCACGCGCCGACGCCGCATGCCACGACGAGCGCCGCGACAACGGCAAGAACGATCGGCCATACCCTTCGGCGGGGCGCGGAAGGTCGTTCAACGTTTTGATAATCCATATGCGCCACACCCCCGCGAATCAGCGTAAGTCGATGCTCTTATCATTCCCCCGCCCATTCTACGACTTTGAGGATGGGAATATCCTGAATGGGCATCCGGCGCAGACCAACGAATCCGGATCGGGCCGGCATATCGATTCGCCGCAGACATGTCCGGACGATTCCATGTCCACCACCTCAAGCAGGCCGCGCTTCCGCGCGCGGCCGATGGCCATGTCTATGAAATCGACCGGCAGACGCCGCTTGTCGGCGATCTGCCGCACCGTCAATCCGGCGGAGACGTCTTCGGCGATGCACGCGACGATATCGTCCGGGTGACGGTCCGGACGACGGGCTCCATCCGACGCGGACGGACGACGCGCGCGACGCCATCCATGCGCGGACATGCGCGCGGACATGCCGTTCCATGCCATATGTGAATCACCATACCAATCGCAACGATTGGAAGGCCACGACGGCGATCACATACGCCACGGCCAAGCTCAGCAGCACAGAACGCGCCGCGACCCTCGTGCCGAACTGCCGTCTCATCTCCGCAACCGTCGCCAAACATGGCGTGTAGGCGAGCGTGAACAGGAGGAACGCGATAGCGGCCGCCCTGCCATGGCCGTGCGACGACTTTTCGAACGAGACGCGCAGCTTCTGTCCCAATGTCCCCTCGCCGCCGCGATTCCCGGCGGCATCGTCGGACTCATCCGCGTGATACGACTGGGACATCGAACCAACCACGACCTCCTTGGCCACGAATCCGGTGATCAGAGCGGCCGAGGCATGCCAGTCGTCGAATCCGGCCGGCGCGAATACGGGGGCGACCGCGTCCGCGAGCACGCCGTATGCGGAATCATGCACATCGTCGACGTGCGTGAAACCGCCCGTATCGGCCTTCATGGGAATGCCCTGCAGCAGCCACAGCATCATAATCATGGCGATGATGATCACGCTGGCGCCCCGGACGAACCCCCACAGGCGCAGCAGCACCGAACGTACCAGCTGCGCCGCGCGCGGGCACTGGTATGCGGGAAGCGCCAGCATCAACGGCTCCGGCTCAAGCCCACGGAACATGGTGTGGCGCAGCAGCACGCCGACCAGCAGGATGACCGCCACCGATGCCACATACATGAGGAACACCACCAGTCCGGCGTATTTCGGGAAGAACGCATGGGCGAGGACCAGAAACACCGACAGACGCGCGGAACAGGCCGCGAACGGAACCAGCATCCCCGTCAGGACCCGTTGCCGGGAGTCGGGCAATGTGCGTGTGGCCGCCAATGCCGGCAGGTTGCAGCCGAATCCGACGATGATCGGCAGAAACGCACGTCCGTCCAATCCCAAGGCGCGCATGGCTCGGTCCATCACGAACGCGGCACGCGCCATATAGCCGGAATCCTCCAGCATCGACAGCAACAGGAACATGATGCCCATCGTCGGAATGAACGTCAGCACCGTGATCACGCCGTCAAGCAGACCATCCACCGTCAGCGAGCGCAACCATCCCCCGTCAGTGGCCGGGCCGAACAGGCCGAGCAGCCGGTCGATGCCGTCCGCGCACCAGCCCCGGAACGTCACGTCGATCCAATCCTGCATGGGGCTGGCGAGCGTGGTCGTGGCTTGGAACACCGTGAAAAGGACTGCAAGGAACACGATGATGCCGAATACGGGATGCAGAAGCACCCGATCGATGCGGTCGGATACCGTGACGCATTCGTTCGCATGCACGTCAAGTCCGCGCAATATGCCGGCTGTCCAATTCAGGCGGGCGTCGGCGCGCGATTCGGCCCAGGTCCGCATATCGGCGGCCGGATCGTCGGAATCCGCCGCCGTTCCCTGCCGTATGCTCAGTCCATGGGGAACGGGTGTGCCGGAGAAGCCATCCGCGATCGCGTCGGCCAAGGCCTTTCCACCTTCCCCGGTACGCCCGTCGACCGCGACGACCGGCATGCCGTCCAGCAGACGGGACAGGCGGTCGGGGTCGACGCCGCAACCGTTGCGGGACGCAAGATCGTCCATGGTGAGCGCCACAACGGTCGGCAGCCCGAGCTCCACCACCATCGACAGCAGATACAGGGATCGCGACATCGCGGTGGCGTCAAGCACCACAACGGCTAAATCTGGCACGGGCATGCCCGAAGCGCCGGTCAGCGCATCGACTGCGACCTGTTCGTCGGGGCTCATCGGCAGCAGCGAATAGGTGCCCGGAGTGTCCACGAACTGCCAGAACAGCGGTTTCCCGGACTCCGCCGAGCCTTTCTCGTAACGGTATCGTCCGCAGGTGATGGACACGGTGGTGCCCGGCGCGTTCATCGTGCGGGTCTTCGCTCCAAGCAGCGCGTTGAACATCGACGATTTTCCAACGTTCGGATTGCCGATGAACACCACACGTTTCACGATCTCACCATGGGCACCGCCATGAGTACCGCCGTCGGCGCAGCAGCATGCGCCATCGCTTTGCGGGTGGCAGCATTCGTCGCCTCTGAGACTGCGCAGGTTCAGCATTCGTCCGTATCCCCATTCCCATCATTCCGCTTGGCTTCGTCACGTATGGACCGCACGTGGACGGCGCGGGCCGTGTTCCCGTCCAAAGCGACGCGTTCGCCGCCGAACGCGATGACGCGTCCGCCGAAGACGCCTCGTTGGACGACCCGCAACTCCACGCCCCGAGCCAGTCCGATCTCGCGCAGACGGAACCTGTGCCGGTCGTCCAAATCGACGCCGTCCACAACGACGCGTACGCCGCACGGACAATCGCGCAACGTCATGACGGCGTCCTTCTTCTTCATCCGGGAACGCTCCGTATCGTCGCCTCGACGCCCATGCGCAATATCCATGGTTTCCACACATAGCAGGAAAAACCGCGACTCACAAGACATCCATACGAAAAAGACGCCCGAATCCAACGATCCGGACGCCTTTCATATCATGGGAGCAGGAGCGGGACCTCACTTGCCCTTGGAGACGTTGAACTTAAATTCCACAATGTCGCCGTCCTGCATGACGTAGTCGCGGCCCTCCTGGCGGAGCTTGCCTTCCTCCTTGATCTTCGTCATGGAGCCGTCGGCGGCGACGAAATCGTCATAGGAGACGATGTCGGCTTTGATGAAGCCCTTTTCGAAGTCGGTGTGGATCACTCCGGCGGCCTGCGGGGCGGTGTAGCCCTTGTGGATCTGCCATGCGCGCACTTCCTTCTCGCCGGCGGTGAGGAAGGTGGACAGGCCGAGGGTGTCGTAGCCGACGCGTGCCAGTTGGTCGAGACCTGATTCCTCGAGACCGGCGTCGGCGAGCATCTCACGCGCGTCATCCTCGTCGAGCTCGGTCAGGTCGGCTTCGAACTGCGCGTTGAGGAAGATGGCCGGAGCCGGGGCAACGGATGCGGCGAGCTTGTCCTTGAGCTCCTGGTTCTGCAGCTCGGAATCATCCACGTTGAACACGTAGATGAACGGCTTGGCGCTCATCAGATGCAGGTCGTAGACGGAGTCCTTGTCGAAGCGGCCCTCGCGGGCGGCCTTGTCGATGGTCTCGCCGGCTTCGAGGATCTCCTTGGCCTGCTTGACCGCGTCCATGTAGGCCGGCTCGATCTTCTTGCCGCGCAGGTCCTTCTCCAGCTTCGGCAGCGCGTTCTCGATGGTCTGCAGGTCGGCGAGGATGAGCTCGGTGTTGATGGTGTCGATGTCGTCGGCCGGATCGACCTTGCCGTTGACGTGGACGATGTCATCGTCCTCGAAGGCGCGCACGACCTCGCAGATCGCGTCGGCCTCGCGGATGTTGGCGAGGAACTTGTTGCCCAGGCCTTCGCCTTCGGATGCGCCCTTGACGATGCCTGCGATGTCGACGAAGGTGACGGTGGCGGGCACGATCTTCTCGGTGTGGACCAGCTTGGCGAGCACCGGGAGACGCTTGTCCGGCAGCGGCACGATGCCGGTGTTCGGTTCGATGGTGGCGAACGGATAGTTTTCCGCCAGCACGTTGTTGCGGGTCAATGCGTTGAACATGGTGGACTTGCCGACGTTCGGCAGTCCGACGATTCCGATAGTAAGAGACATGGTTCCCTAGCTTAGTATCAGGCTTCGATGGCGTCGACGGCTTTGATCACGGCGCCGCGGAACGCGCTCTCCTCCAGCGACGCCACGCCCTTGATGGTGGTGCCTCCCGGAGAGCAGACGGCGTCCTTCATGGCGCCCGGATGGGTTTCGTTCGCCAGATACAGCGCTCCCACGCCCTCCACCATCTTCGCCGCCAGACGATAGGCGGTGGCACGTTGCAGGCCATACTTCACACCGGCGTCGCCAAGCGCCTCGATATACATGTCGGTGAAGGCGGGCGCGCAGCCGGCGATGCACATGCCGATGCCCATATGCGCGGAATCGACGCGTTCGATGAGGCTGATCGACGAGAACAACCGCTCGAACACTTCCGTCTGTCCGGCGGTCAGCGTGTTGTCGGTTTCCGTGACGAGCACGCCTTTGCCGACGGCCATCGGCGTGTTCGGAATGGTGCATTGGATGTGTGCGGCATCGAAATCCGCGCCCAGCAATCCGCGGTATTTGTCCAGATCCCAACCCGCCGCGATGGACACGACGAACTTGTCTTCACCGGCGATTCCGCCTGCGATCGGCTTGATGACCTCCTCGATCTGGTACGGCTTGATCGCGATGACGATCATGTCGGCCGCGGCCGCCACTTCGGCGGCGGTATGCATCGGCTTCGCACCGACCTTCGCCGTGGTCCTCTCCAGTTTGTCGTAATGCGCGGCGCATGCCACGATATGGTCGCCGTCGACGGCGCCCGTCGCGACGAGTCCTTCGGCGATGGCCTGCGCCATATTGCCGTATCCGATGAATCCGATGGTTGGGTTGGACATGGTATCTCCCTGCTGTTTCTCTGATTTCTGATTATCTGGTTATTGCCGTATGCGAATAGTCTTCGGGAACGTCAGAACAGTTCCTCCAGATCGCCCCTGTTCAACGCCTCGTCGAACAGGCGCTTGAACACCACGGAGCCGTGCACGCCGTCGTGTTCGAACTCATTGGTGGTCCAGTAGTGGGAACGTCCCACGCGGGACAACGTGTCGAACTGCAATCCGGAATCCACGTACATGTCGTCGTAGTACACGGCGGCCTGCAGGGGCACCTCGTTGCGCGCCAGCTGGTCGGCGTCGTAGATTGTGCCGAAATGCGTGTCCTCCATCAGCACGTCCATGGCCGGCTTGAACGGACGCAACGCACGCTCCTCTTCGAACATCCACGGGAACATGGCCTCGCCGGTGAAATTCAGCGGACGCCGAGCCTCATCGAATTCCGGATGCCCGTCGCGCACGCGCTGCGCGGCCCAGCCGATCGGCTCATCCAGTTCCCCGTTGGCGTAGATGAGCTCCTGCAATGGCCAATACAACGGCCGGGACGACGTGGCATCCATCACCGAATACAGGAACTCGTCGGAAAGCCTGGACGATTCGGACGCCGAGCCGTCCCCGTCAAGGAACGCCTGATCGAGGATCCAGTGCACGCGTTCGAAGCTTGGCTTCATGCCGAAATCGGAGCCGAGGCATTGGAACCGGTGGACGGTGAGCGGGTCTCCGTTGGGCAGCGTGACCTTCCGGGACGCCAGAATGTCAGCCACCGTCGCCGCCCGTTCTGCATCAACCGGATACCGCTCATAGAACCGCGCGGTCTTCCCCGCCATCCGCGGGAACGTGTGCCGGTACAATTCGGCGGCATCCGCAGGCACGTGCGGAATGCCGCCCGTGGTGAAACTCGCCGCCACGCCCTGCGGGAACAACGAAAGATAGGTCAACGTCAGGAATCCGCCATAGCTCTGTCCAAGCGTGACCCATCGCACGCCTCCGAATTCGGTACGGCGCAGATGCTCGAAATCGCGGATGATCGAATCGGCGAGGAAACGTTTCAGAAAAGCCGCTCCCGTCCTTCCATCCATTCCCCGCACCGCATGCGTGTCGACGCGGGACGAACGGCCAGTGCCACGCTGGTCGGGCAGAACCACACGGAAATGCCTGATGGCCTCGGCGATCCAACCGTCGGAATCGGGATTCAGCGGCCGCGGACCGCATCCACCCGGTCCGCCCTGCAGAAACACCAGCAGCGGCAGATCGTCATGCACGTGCTCCGGAGCGACGACGACACGGTAGAACAATTTGATCGCCTCGCCATCGAAGCCATGGCCAGGCTCATGCCCGGTCCAATCGAGAGGCACGTCGATGGAATGATCCTCGACATACAATCCCGGCACGTAATACTTGGTCAGCAGCGGCACGACAACCAGCCTTTCCGTCTTCACCGCATCCATGGCGGGCATAGGGCATATGCCTCATGGACACGTGTATGGGTTCCAGCCTCAACTATATGTGCGTTCCCGCCGCGAGCCGCGCACCGTCTCGCCGCGCAGACATACCGGACAATCCGCGCGAATCTCATTCCCAGGCATGATGGCGGCCACGTACCAGGCACGCTACGCTTGGAAGCATTATGACCAGATCGCAACGTCTGATGGCATGGATGCGCGGCCACGCCATCGTCACGGACACGCTTGGAGCCGCTTTCATCCTATTCATGACGACCGGCATCAACTACACCGTCCAATACAATCCCGGTCTGCTGTTCAACCCATCGCCGGCCGCGCAGATGATATGGTCGGCGCTACTGATCGTCCCGATGGCGTTCCGCAGGCGTTTTCCCCAATCCAGCGCGCTCGCGTACGCCGTTTTGGCGGTGCTGCAACTGGTCTTCGGCCCGTCCATGCAGGTCTCCGACCTGATGTCGATGGTCATGCTGTATTCCGTGATCGCGTATGGAGACCCACGCAACACGCGCAAATTCATCGCTCTGGCCACCGGCGTCGGCCTGTTCGCCGTATGCGTGATCGGCTGGGCCATGACCGTGGGCGCCGCGTTCGACACCGGCGCGGATTCGCGGGACGGCATTGCGACGGTGTCCCCCTACCATGTGGTGTACGAGGGGAAGCCATTGCCCCGCGACGGCATCGACATGCTGCTGCAATGGCTCGCTTTCGGAGCGGCCGCGATCGCAATCTGTCTGGCTTCCACAATCGTTCTCGCGTTCTGGCAGCGCGCACGGCTGCTGACGATACGTATGATGCGGGAGCGCAACATCGCGATCGCCGAGCGCGAGGATGAGGAGCGCAACATCGCGGCGCTGGCGGAACGCGCGCGCATCGCGCGTGACATGCACGACGTGGTGGCGCATACGTTGTCGATCATCATCGTGCAGTCGGACGGCGGCCGGTACGCGGGCACGCATGATCCGGCCGTGGCGCGCAACACGATGGAGACGATCCGGCGTGAATCGGAACGCGCGCTGCATGACATGAACCGTCTGCTCGGCGTGTTCGGCGGCTCCCCGAACGCCGGCTACACGGATATCGACGCACTGGTCGAACAGGCGCGCGCAGTGGCGTCCGACGCCGCGATCACGCGAAGGATTTCAGGAACCCCGGACCCCGGGCGTCTGGGTTCCGAAGCGGGTGCCGCCGTCTATCACGTGGTGCAGGAGGCGTTGACGAACATCCGCAAATACGCCGGCCCACGGGTGCATGTGACGATCGACGAAACATGGAGCGATGACGGTTTGCGAATCGTCGTCGATGATGACGGCCGCGGCGCCTCCGCCAACGCGGACGGACACAAACCCGGCTATGGCCTGTTGGGCATGCGCGAACGCATCGAGACCGTCGGCGGCCACGTATCCTCCGGTCCTCGTATCGGCGGCGGTTTCTCGGTCGCGGCCGAGGTGCCGTTCACCGCGCCAGCTGCGGAATCGAAGACGACAAGCGGCATCCACAATGCCAACAAAACCGACGTCGGGCAAGCCGATCCGGGCATCGCTATCGCAACCATCTCCCCCGAATCGGAACACGCGGCCACGAACGCGACAAACGAAACAACAGTCGCCGAGCCAGCAGCGCGGTCGGCCCCATCGCCGAAACCGCCGAAGATGCCGTCCCTCAAAACCCTGCGAGACCGACTGCGGTCGAAACCGATCGCGCAGGCGGACGGCCCGCACGGCGGTTCCTTCAATTGGGTGGAACGACTGTCGCGATGGACGCAACGCCATTATGTAGCGGCGGATACGCTGACCACCCTGTTCCTGATCTTCATGTTCGGCCTGTTTCCAGGCCAGTATGGCGCAACCGGAAACGGGACGTCTCCGGTCGTGCCACTGCTGTTGTTTCTGGAGATGCTGCCGTTGTGCGTACGACGTCGTTTCCCGGAAGGCGCGGCATTGGTGGTGGTCTGCCTCTCATCGATGCAATTGCTGCTGTTCGGCGACGTGGAGCTGCCCAACGTCGTCTCCTCGCTGTGCGCGCTGTATTCGGCGGTACTGTACGGCGGGCGGCACGCCTGGCGATGGACGGGACTTGCCGCGTTGTTCAATGCGCTGCTGTTCGGCGGGTCGGTGACGGTATCGCAGCTCGGATATCCGTCGACCGCCAGCGCCCTGTTCAGGCATCGGACCGTCAACCAGGGCGACACGCTGCCGACGTTCACTTCGGCGGCGTTCCTCGGCGCATTGTATGCGTTGCTGTTGTTCATGACATGCGTCGGCGTGATGGCGATGGCGCTATGGACCCGTTCGAACGATTCGAACGCCATGGTGTTGCAGGCGCGGGAGGAGGCGCTGCTGGCACAGGAGGCGAAACAGCGCGTGCTGGCGGCGAACATGGAGCGAGACCGCATCAGCGCGAATATCCAGGCGGAAGTCACCGCCACGCTGAACAGCGTAATCACGCAGGCCGCCGATGGCGTGCGCATGCTCGACGAGGCGGAATCGCATGGTTTGGAGCCGACCCCCGAGGCGATTTCGGCGGCGTTTGAAGCAATCGGCAGGCAGGGCCGCACAGCGTTGAAGCGCATGCGCGAGCTGCTGGGAGTGCTGCGCGAAACCGGATTCAGTGATGACGGGCACGCCGATGACAGGCATCGGCCGCTATTGCGTCCTGCGGCCTCATTGGATGAGCAGATGCGGGACAGCGGTCTGCGGCCTGAGAACAAAACCGGAATGGAGTCCGCCGCCGGGTAAGCTGGAAGGAACGTTTTTCAGGGTACGTTCAGGGTTGCTTTGATGCCGGGGATGGGACGGTGCCGATAAGGTGAAGAGTATGAGTGGAGAACAGAGCATTCGTGTGATCATCGCCGACGACCAGGAGCTGGTTCGCGCCGGTTTCGCGATGGTAATCGGCTCCCAGCCCGATATGGCGGTCATCGGTCAGGCGCGCGATGGTGCGGAGGCGGTGGCGTTGGCGGAGACGCTCCGGCCCGACGTGGTGCTGATGGATGTGCGCATGCCCGGCATGGACGGCATCGAGGCGACCCGGCAGATCAGCGCGTTGCAGCATCGTTTCACGACCGACGGCAACGTGGCCGCGGATGCGCATACGCGTGTGATCATCTTGACGACATTCGATTTGGACGAGTATGTGATGGCGGCGATCAACGCCGGCGCATCGGGTTTTCTGCTGAAGGACACGGAGCCGGAGACACTGCTCAATTCGATCCGCACCGTATACCAAGGCAATGCGATCATCGCGCCATCCGCCACGAAACGGTTGATCGAGAAGATGATGGATGGCGATCTCGCCGGTGTTTCCGCCACGAGGACCGCTTCCGACACACCCGCGGCCGCACGGTCCGACTACACCGATCCGGAATTGGACAGGCTGACGGACCGTGAACGCGAGGTGCTCATCGAAATCGCACGTGGCCTGTCGAATCAGGAAATCGCCGACAAGCTGTTCATCAGCCTGCCGACGGTGAAGACGCACGTCGCGCATATCCTTGCGAAGATCAATGCGCGTGACCGCGTGCAGGCCGTGGTGTTCGCCTACGAGAACCATCTCGTGTAGCGGCGTCCGGCATGACAATCGAATAAGCGGAATGCCTCTTCACAAGGAAGGAGCATTCCGCTTATCGTTTGGGCTTCGGTCTGCCAAGAGGCCCTCACACATGAGACGCTAGGCTTCGGTGAGCGCCTCGACGGGCGGGGTCCTGACCGCACGACGTGCCGGAGCGACGCTGGCCAGCAGCGCGGCCACGGCCGCCACGGCGAGCACGATGCCGTTGACGCCCCATTCGAAAGGGAACGCCACGGTGCCGTAGAGGCTGAACACCACGTATGCACCCAACCAGCCGAACAGCGTGCCGAGCAGGATGCCGGCGATGCCGGAGACCACGGAGATCAGCAGCGCCTCGACCGCCAGCGAGAGGCGCAACTGGCCACGTGTCATGCCGATGGCGCGCAGGGTGGCCGATTCGCGGGTGCGTTCGATCACCGACAGCGACAGCGTGTTGGCCACACCGACCAGCGCGATCAGTACGGCCACCGCGATCAGTCCCACCATGAGCATCATCATGGAGTCGATCATCCGGGCCCATTCGACGCGTTCGGCTATCGGTCCGGACACCGTCGCGTTCCGGCTTTTGGCTAAGGCGGACAGCATTTGGGTGTAGAGCCCGTCCACCGAGGCGCCGGAGGCCGAGGTATCGGCCTTCATCAGAAGCGCACGGGTGGTGGTGTCGAGGTCGCCGTTGGAGAAGTGGCTTTCGTTCACGAATCCGATGGCGCTGTAGTCGGTGGAGATGCGTCGGTAGTCGCGTTGCGTGGCGTGCAATGTCAGCGAGCGCTTCATGTCGCCGTCGCGGTTCCATGCGGTGTCGAAATCCGCTTTGCCGTCGGCGAAGGCGAGCTTCCTGCCGGTCTGCGCGTTATAGAGCGGCATCAACACGTCATCGGCACCGAGTTCGACGTTCCCGATATCCACACGCATCACGCGCTGAATCTGTTCGGTATCCCGCACGCCGATCAGGAGCGCGGTGGCGGTCTTGCCGCTGTTCGCGTCCCGCATCGTCACCGATGCCGCCGGCGCGTACACGGTGTCGGCCACGCCCTTGATGGAGGAGACCGCATCGGCCATCTGCCGAGTCATGTCGTCGCCGATGGCGATGATGTCGACGCTGTATCTGGTGGCGAGCGCGTTGTTCATGGTCTCTTTGGCGCTGGCGGCTCCGGTGGCGATGGTGGAGACGAGCGTCACGCCGATGAGCAGGGCGGTGCCGGTGGCGGCGATGCGCCGCGGGTTCTTCTGGATGTTGCCATGCGCGATCGTGGCGGAAGGCCCGGTGAGCGCCACCAGCGCGCCGATGCCTTTCATAAGCGCCGGCAGCCAGAAGACGGCGGTGACCGCCATGCCAAGGAACGCCAGCGCGGCACCTGCGATCGCCAGCAGCAGAATCATCGAATACTCGTCGCTCTGCGCCGTCTGTCCGCCGTTCGTGGCTTGCACACGCCATACTGCGAACACGGCCATCGCGATGCCGACGGCAATGAGCAGGAGGCCAAGGACAGCACGCAGGATGCCCGCCTTTCTGGTATCGGTCAGTTCGATCGGCCGCAATGCCTCCAGTGGAGTGACCGCGGTGGCCGAACGCGCGGAGCCGAGGGAGGCGAGCACCGTCATGACCACGCCGAAGGCGATCGGTACGGCGAAAACCTGCCAGGAGAAGATGACTCGCATGCTCTGACGCATGATGTCGCTGGCGCACAGGCCCCACATGAGCAGGCTGCCGAGGGCCACGCCCAGTATGGATGAGATCAGTCCCAACATCGATGCCTCGAACAGCACGGAGCGGTACAGCTGCCCTTTCTTCGCGCCGATGGTGCGCAGCAGGGCGAGTGTGCGTCTGCGCTGGGCGACAAGCACTTGGAAGGTGTTGGCGATGACCAGTGCGGCCACGAGCATGGCAAGCACGCCGAAGCACATCAGGAACGTGGTGACGATGCTAGTTCCGTTGCCGCTCAGGGATTTGACGGCTTCCGCGCTCATCTGCTGCCTGGATACGAGTTTGAAATGCTCCGGCAGCAGTCTAGTCACGTCGTTGATGGTCGCAGCGCCGACCGTATTGCCGTCCTTGGCCAGGTTGAGGTAGACGGAGGTGGCAATGACGCTGTCGAAATCGTCCGATCCCTGCATCGCTGCGACGAGGTCGTCGGAGCCGACGATCGCGCCGCCATAGTAGGAGTACGCGCCTTCCGGATCGGTGGTGATGCCGGTGACGCACACCCGGTCGGCCTTGTTTTTGGCGCCGTTCTCGTCCGTGGAGTAGCGGGAGGTCAACGACACCGTGTCCCCTACGGTGACGTTCAGCGTTTTCGCCAATTGGCTGGGCAGGGCGACTTCGTTCATTCCCTTCGGTTGGCTGCCTTGTGTGACGCGCACCGGCAGCATCGACGTGGTGGACGAAGTGGTGATGAGCTCACCGCTGGCGTTGTCGTCGCCGTTGGAGACAATGACGCCGCTTTCAGCCGCCACCCGTACGCCGTCGACGCCCTTCACCGCCTTGAGCCGGTCGATGTGGAAGTCCCCGACGGTGGTGGAGTACGCCTTGTCGGTCTCCTCGTCGTCCAGTCCCGAGGTGTCGATGGTGGCCGAATAGTTGGCGTCGCCGAACATGGCGGTCATCTGCCGGGCCAGGGAGTCGTTCATGGCGTTGCCGAACAGGAAGGTGCTGGCTATGAACGCCGTGCCGATCATGATGGCTATGCCTGCGGGGATGAGCATGCGCTTGGTCTTGCTCATGAGTTTCAACGTGATGGACCACATGGGGGTTCGTCTCCCTTCTTCGTTTTTCGTTCCACGATTGCCGTCAGTCGGCGATGACGGAGGGGACGTGCCGCGTGGCCGTCTCGCGTTCCCGCATCAGAAGCTCGTTCATCCGTTCCGCGCTCGGATGGTCGATGTCGGCCACGATCCGGCCGTCGGCGAACACGATGGCACGGTCCGCGTAGGAGGCGGCGACGGCGTCATGGGTGACCATGATGATGGTCTGGCCGAGTTCGTTCACGGAGCGTCTGAGGAAGTCCAGCACTTCGGCGCTGGAGACGGAGTCGAGGTTGCCCGTCGGCTCATCCGCGAACACCAGCTGCGGTTTGGTTATGAGCGCGCGGGCGATGGCGACGCGCTGCTGCTGTCCGCCGGATAGTTCGTTCGGACGATGGCCCAGCCGTTCCTTCAGTCCCAGCGTCTCGACCAGCAGATCGAGCCATTGGCGGTCCGGCTTCTCGCCGGCGAGCGTAAGAGGCATGACGATGTTCTGTTCGGCGGTGAACATAGGCAGCAGGTTGAAGCTTTGGAAGATGAAACCAATCTTATGCCGGCGCAGCATGGTGAGCTGGTTGTCGTTCATCCTGGTCAGATCGTTGCCGTCGAGCAGGATGTGTCCGCTGGTGGCCGAATCAAGTCCGGCCAAAGTATGCATCAGCGTGGATTTGCCGGATCCGGACGGTCCCATGATGGCGGTGAACCTGCCTTGTTCGAAGGCGATGTTGACGCCGCGCAACGCGCGCACCGCGTTGCTTCCGGAACCATAGTCCTTGACGAGGTCGACGGCCTCGATGGCCGTACCGCCGTTTTTGATGCCATCCCTGATATCCATGGAAGCTCCTTTCATATCGAAGTAGCTTCCAACATACGGAGCGATCGTCCATGCCGGCATCATGCGTCGGTCTGAAATCCGGACGTTCCGCGAATCATCCTTGGGTATGAGGAGGCCGCGTGGGAAAACCCGTACGCGGCCATCGTCGATCAATCGCCGAGCAGCACGCCCTCATGCGGCGGCTCGAGCCAGTACGACTCCTTCTCCACACTGACGGTGGACGCCCACCATGTCTGCTCCACGCCCGGCAGGGAACGGATGGACTCGTCCACCACGCGCCACAGGTCCTCATCGGTGTCCGCGATGATCTCGACCAGATAATCGGCGCCGTTCAGTCCGACGCCGCTCATTGCATACGTCACCTCATCGATCGCCAGAAGCTGTTCGGCGTCAAGCCGATACGGAGGTTTCACGCCAAGGCCGAGAAACGCCTGTCTGAACCCTCCCAAGCGCATGGGACTCACCGTGGCCATGATGCGCATCACTCCGGAATCCTCGAGTTTCTTGATGCGGCCGCGAATCGCCGTATGGGTCACGCCGAGGCGCTCCCCCAACGACGCGTAGCTGGCCCTGCCATCCTTCTGCAGCTCATTGAACGTATGCACGAAACGCGGATCCAGACGATGCGAGGGAATATCGGTGCCGACGCTCGCCTCACGTTTGGTCAGGAAGCCGGTTTCGCCATGCGCGGCGAGCAGGCGGTTCACCACGCTGACATTGTGGTCGTCAAGCACCAACCGTCCGCATGAGAACACCTGCAGACGGGTCAATCCCGGCAACTCGCGCAGATCATGTTTGAGGAAACGGTCCATGCCTTCGGCCGAATACACCACGGCCTCGGCGATGATGTCGGCGTCTCCCAGAGCACAGACCACGTAGGTGACTTGCGGCATGGACTGGAGCATGGCAAGGGCCTTGTCCCTGTTGCCGTCGAGACGGAGGCCCACCAGCACCTGGCTGTAATTGCCCAGGCTTAATGGATTGCATACCGGGACGATGCTCATGATGTCGGATTCCGTGAGCCTACGGTAGCTTTCCGTGGCCGCATAGACGGAAATGCCGATTTTGTCGGCAAGCGCCTGCATGGTCATGCGGCCGTCGCATTGCAATGCCGAAACCACTTTCAGATCGCGATCCGAGATCGTGGGCCGCCGCTCCCCGTATGACATCTTCCGCCCTTAGTAATGCAGCATCAGCCAAACGCTGCCGGCCGTCGCGGCCACGGTCAACACGAGGATGAGCCAATCGGCGACGCGCATCGTCAGCTTCACACGGTACGTGCGTTTGACGCCCTGGAGGTTGAGGCCACGCGATTCCATGGCCCAGCCCACGCTTTGGCTCATCTTGTAGGCACGGATCAACACCGCGATGAGTATCGGCAGATACGATTTGCACCGGGTGGCCATACGCACGAACACGTTGCGTTTGTTGCCGGAGGCGTCGGTCTTGCCGCTTAAATCGAGTCCGCGGGCGCGCTGGGCCGCCGAGACGGATTGCCAGATGGAAAAGAGCACCGGAATGTAGCGTAATGCGGTGGCGATGGTGAGTCCGGCCTTGTATGGCATGCCCAACGAGGTGAATCCGCGGATCAGCTTGGTTTGGCTGGTGGTGAACAGTGTGAGGAAGCATGCGAATCCAAGCGCCGGGATGCGCAGACCCATCACCGCGGCCATCAGCAGATTCTCCTGCGTGAGTTTCAGCCATCCCCACTGCCAGAGCACGTGCGTGCCGGATGGATCGAAAATCGGCCAGAGCACCACAATGAACACGATGATCACGGCCAGGATCTTCCACACCCAGCCTATGCGTTTCAACGGCACGCCGTCGGTGATGAGCATCAGATGCTCGATGATCAGCACGTCAAGGATGAACGCCCAATTACGCCATATCAGGCACAGCACCAGCATGACCGTGGAGATCAGGAATTTCACACGTGGGTCGGCACGGTGCAGCCATCCGTCGCCCGGCACATACAGATCGGCGTCCATCAGCGTCCTTCCTTCCGTTGTTCGTCGATTTTCGGCAACGCGTGCGTCGCCGAAACCGGACCTTTGGCCTTGTCCTTCTTACGCGCGGTCTTCGATTTTGGCTCCCGTGTCTCCTCCGATCGGTCAATCGGACCGTACTGCACGATCTTCCCGTCCTTCAATTCCAACACGTGCGTGCAGTAACGGTATACGGCGCGCATGTCATGACTGATCATGATGACGGTGACGCCACGCCGGTTGAGCTTCTCGACGGCGCCAAGGAATCGTGCGGCCAGACGGTGGTCGAGCCCCGCGGTAGGTTCGTCGAGCACGAGAATCGGCGTACGCATGGCGAGCACGGAGGACAACGCCACGGCGCGTCTCTCGCCATAGCCGAGCGTGGCCGGTGAGATGTCCTCGTAACGGTGCAGGTCGAACAGGGTCATCATCTCTTCGACGCGCTTGAACACGGTGGAGCCATCCAATCCAAGCGCGGTCGGTCCGAATCCTATCTCGTCCTTGGTGGTGGAGCAGAAGATCTGATGGTCGGGATTCTGGAACACGAATCCGACGCGGGCGGCCATTTCTCCGACGCTGTGTTTGGACACGTCAAGACCATCCACCGTCACGGTGCCCTGCGTCGGCTTGAGCAATCCGTTCAGATGCTTGGCAAGAGTGGTTTTTCCGGAACCGTTGCGTCCGATGAGTCCGACGAACGAACCACGTTCGATGTCCACGGACACATCGTCCAGAGCCTTCGTCGCGTTGCCTCCCCGCTCGTACCGGTAGGACACATGGTCCAGGCTGATGATCACGTTTCCGTTTTTGGCCGGAGCTTCGGCCTTGGACGCATTCTTGGATCCGGTACGCTTCCCCTTGCCGCCGGTACGGACGGCTCTGACCACGGGCAGAGGACCGTCCGAGACCTGCACTCCAGCGGATTCCAGCAATCCCCTCTCACGGGTGAACAGGCTGGCGTCGCTGTTGCGCACCACCTCCCCGTTGACCATGAACAACACTTGGTCGGCCCAGTGGGCGATATGCTCGGTATCCTGCTCCGCCATGATCACCGTCATGGAACGGGTCTGTCGGATGCGCTCGAGCACGTCGAAGACCTCCTGCTTGCCTTCCGGGTCAAGCGCCGCGGTCGGCTCGTCGAGCACGAGCACATCGGGTTCCGCCGCCAATGCGGCCGCGATGGCCACCCGCTGCATCTGCCCGCCCGACAGACTGGTCGGCACGCGCTTGCGATATCCGGCCATGCCGACCAGATCGAGCATGATGTCGATCTGCTTGTCGATGATGTCCGGTGCGAAGCCGCGGTTTTCCAAAGGAAAGGCGATCTCGTCCTCGACGCTCGCGCAGAAGAGCTGGGATTCCGGATCCTGCTGCACATATCCGACACGCTCGGACAACGCGGACACCGAATGGCGGCTGGTGTTCATGCCGTTAACCTCCACCAGACCGCTCATGGTACCATCGGCCAGATTCGGAATAATGCCGGCCAACGCCATGCATAGCGTGGATTTGCCCGCACCCGTCGGACCGATGATTCCCACGAATGACCCTGACTTGATGTCGAAGCTGACATGTTTGAGGCTATCCGCCGGCCTGCCGCCATCAGCCAGCGGCGCGTACTGCCAATTCAAATCACGTACCGTGATCATGCGCTTTTCTCCATATCCTCAGCACATCAGCCCATTGCACCGGCCGCAGACACGGCCAATACGGTTACTATATGAATAAAGGCGTATAAAAGCCCGTGGAATCGCCGTTCACCGGTGAATCCACGGGCTTTTTGCATCCGAATAATAATGTATCACTCACTGGCCTTGACGCCGAGACCACCGAGTCGCACCAGCGGCGGATATGCTTTGCGCACCGCCGAGAACAACGCGAAGCCGATGATCAGACCGACCGCGGCCTGCAGGCAATTTCCCGGAATATCCACCAAAGCGGGTCCCATTCCGGAAAGAATCCAACCTGCCACAAAGTAGCCGAACACCTTCCAGGCTCCCGCCACGACGGAGCCGACGATGATGTTGACCGGCTCGAACCGCCGGACCAGGAATCCCACCAGCAGCGCCTGCACGCCATCGATGATGAGCGTGAAGATCGCCCACTGCGGATAACCGCTGATCAGGTCCGACAGCGCCGGACCGAGTCCTCCGATGATGCCGCCGACCCACGGCCCGAATGCATATGCGCTGAAATAGATCATAGTGTCCGAAAGATTCAGATACCCTTTGCCGGGAGTCGGAACCTTCACGAACATCGCCACCACCGTGGTGACCGCGGTCATGATGGCGATCAATGGAATGGTATTGGTCCGAATCGCCTTCGAAATGTCTTTCTTGACGTCCTGTGCCATAATCCAACCTTCTCTCTCTGTTTTGCCGAATCGTCAGAATCGAAGCGTCCGCTGACGGTATGGATGGGAACCGCGGACGATTCCGCCCCAGCATCGGATTCCGGCAATGTCTGCCACAACAATCCGGAATCCTAGCCCGTCCATATTACAAGCGGAAAAAACATGGAAACGGACGGCCCGTGACACCCTTCTCATGGTGTCGCAGGCCGTCCGACATGGCTGTCCGGACCAGTTTACTTGGCCAGACCGGATTCGCGCAGCGCCTTGAAGCCGCCTTCAAGATCCTCGATGATGTCGTCGATGTTCTCCAGACCGATGGACAGGCGGATGGTGCCCTGGTGGATGCCCTGATCCTCAAGCTCCTCCAAGGTCTCCTGAGAGTGCGTGGTGGAGGCCGGGTGGATCACGAGGCTCTTGGCGTCGGCCACGTTGGCCAGCAGGCTGAACAGGTGCAGGTTGTCGATGAACACGCGTGCCGCGTCCTTGCCGCCCTTGATGTCGAAGGTGAAGATGGAGCCGCCGCCGTTCGGGAAGTACTTCTTGTACAGCTCGTTGTCCTTGCGGCCCTCGATGGACGGGTGGGAGATGGATTCGACCTCCGGCACGGTCTTGAGGTAGTCGATGACCTTAAGGGCGTTCTGCACGTGGCGCTCGACGCGCAGGGACAGGGTCTCGGTGCCCTGCAGCAGCAGGAACGCGGCGAACGGGGACAGGGTGGCGCCGGTGTCGCGCAGCAGGATGGCGCGGACGCGGGTCACGAAGGCGCTTCCGCCGAGGGCCTCGTAGAAGTTCAGGCCGTGATAGGACGGATCCGGCTCGGTGAGGGTCGGGAACTTGCCCGGGACCTCGGCCCAGTTGAACTTGCCGCCTTCCACGATCACACCACCCAAGGTGGTACCGTGGCCGCCGATGAACTTGGTGGCGGATTCCACCACGATGTCGGCGCCATGCTCCAGCGGACGGAACAGGTACGGGCTGGCGAAGGTGTTGTCCACGATCACCGGCAGGTGATGCTTGTGTGCGATGGCGGTGATGGCCTCGAAGTCAGGCAGATCGGCGTTCGGGTTGCCGAAGGTCTCGAAGTAGACGAGCTTGGTGTTCTCCTGGA
>ERZ808246.111-NODE-111-length-68691-cov-3.756673_pt1 | contig 68691 bp, 46 predicted proteins | sample MGYA00521083_ERZ808246 | MGnify/ENA primary metagenome ERZ808246 (study PRJEB31516, sample SAMN03275577) | gut metagenome | biome: mammalia-associated habitat; material: feces | host: Papio cynocephalus | place: Kenya | collected 2012-07-07 ... | reverse complement strand
TTATTGCGACTTTTCCCGGTGCTACCCCCGTTGTTGCCGAAAGGCGAAGTAAATCGGAGGTAAAATACAATTAAAGAAGTAAACAAAGGCATTTTGGATAACGATACGGTTATCTCGGCAGACAACATACAGAAAATGGGCGAAGTTATCGCCTTGACCTGTATTAAAACGTTAATCGTTCGTGCGGGCAAGGATTTACATTATCTCTATAAAGGACTATTAAGAGATATTAACCGTTCAAAACACAAGGCATATAACCCCGCCTTATACAAATCGAAAGGAAATCCCAACGAATTGCAAAGCGGGGAGTATGTGGCATTACTTTTGCCGTAAATAACAAAAACTCTTTTGACAGAAACTTTTTTATTTACACCACCAAAAATATCGGGAAAAGTCAACGCCGTCAAAGATAGGCTTTTAAGCCGAAATAATAAGAATAACTGCCGTAAGAAAAATATTACGTCAGAGTAAAAATAAGCCGCTCTCGGGTCTATTTAACATTTGATTAAATAACCGAAAGCGGCTTTGAAATTTTAAGTTATATTTTTTCTCTTTGACGGCACAGACTTTTTCTGATACCATACAAAACACAACATAGTATATTTTTAGTTTTGGTTTTTGACAGTGAAAACACAGGTAAGCACAGGTTTTAGTAAGGTTGACTTTCTAATGTTTTTTTTGATAATCCGTTTATAATGCAAGAAAAAACGGAGGTAATAGTATGTAGGAAATGAAAGAAATTCAGTTGGACGATAACACAATCGTTTTGAAAGTGTTTATAAATGGTGAGCCTGATTTATCGCTTATTCCCGAAAACTTTATGGACTGTTTTATAGATGCGATAGTAGATTCATTGAAAACAAAAAGTACATAAAATCAATTACAATAATCATTGCTTTAATCGTTTCAATGATGGTACCTTATTTATTAAGTTTTCGATATTCCCTTGGTGAAATTCCCATCTCTTTCTTAAATGTGCGATTAAAGTGACTTATGCTTAAATAGCCAAGTTCTTGCGCGATCTCGGAAATCGTCTTATCGGTGTACAAAAGCTCGTCTTTTGCAAATGAAAGTTTTGACATTGTAATATGCTCTATAATGGTTCGCCCGGTGTGTTTTTTGAATATTCTGGAAAGTCTTGAATAGGAATAGGGAGTTTTTTGCGCAAGAGCATTGACATTTTCAAATGAAATGAACGGAGAATTTAATGCCATGACGAAATTGTTAAGCCAATCGGGAGATTGTTCTTTTAAACTGTAATAGGAAAACACGAAATGACTGATTATTCTATTTATGATGATTTTTGTTTGGAAAAGCCTTGTTTCGCTATCAATCATATTTGATTGCATCGATAGAATAATCGGGATGATTGTTCGCAACAACTCCGGTGAAAGCTTGTTTGTTAAGATATCGTCGGAAGATGACAATCGATCGTATAAAGTGTTGCCGTAAACAGACAATATTTTTTGCATATATTCTTTTTTTATTAAAAAAGTAAGAGTTTTTGTTTCCCTTTCTTTTTCAAATATATAAGCATGCGCGTCGTCAGGCCGTAAAAGGCAGACGTCGCCGCTTTTCATTGTATATATTTTGCCGTTTATTATATGGGAAAGAGAATTGTCGACAATCAACAAAATTTCCCAATAATCGTGAATATGCAAATTGGGGTACGGTCTGTTCAAATAGTTAAATGAGACCTCCTGATCCGGGTAAGGTGAACAAACGGTATATTTGCAAATACTTCTCTGGCTTTTTGTCGGTTTGAATTGTTCCATGCTCTTTATCCTCAACAATATTTTAGCATAAAGAATGCCGGATTGTCAATGGGGGAAGCGGTTTTTGTGCAGTTTAGGTGAGTTTCCATGATAAAATATTCCTGATCGGATTAAGTTTGTAGCATAATTAGGCAAGTTATCGGCATAAAAGTTGTAGAAATAAGAATCAAGATAGTGTATAATGAGTACAGTCTAAAAACAAATGTTAAAGGAGACTGAAAATGAAAAAAAGATTATTGGGGTTCATACTTTGCGGATTGATTGCCGTGAGCAGCATGAGTGCGACGGCATGCGTAAAACATAAAATCGACGACGACGCCGGCGACAAAAGCGTTTTGTACATAACCAACTATAACGGCGGTTTTGGTCAGGATTGGATAGCGGAAGTCGAAAAACGTTTCGAAACGAAATACGAAAACGAATCTTTCGAAACGGGTAAGACAGGCGTAGATATAAGAGTTCTTAACGAACACGACGGCGGAAGCACTTACTTGGATAAAGTTGACGCAGCGAAAGGCGAAGTGTTTTTTATTGAAGACGTTGACTATTACGAATGGATGAGTAACAACAAACTTCTCGAAATTACGGACGTTGTAAATGCGACACTTAGCGACGGCAAATCCATTTATTCTAAAATGACGCCCGAACAGCAGTCGTTCTATAATTATGACGGGCAAGGCAAATATTATGCCCTTCCTCACCATGATCATCAAACAGGACTTATTTATGACATGGATTTGTTCGAAACGGAAGAGTTTTATTTTGCTAAAAACGGCGCTCCGAGCGAATCGGGTTATACGGGAACGAATAAATTCACGGGCGATAAGGATAACGCTTCTGCCGGTCCCGACGGTAAGTATGGAACTTCTGACGACGGACTTCCGGCGACCTATGCCGAATTTTACGCTCTTTGCGATTATATGGTAAGCAAGAATACGGATACCGATATCGTTCCCATAATTTGGTCGGGAAGTAACCGTAGAGATTACCTCAACTGGTTCTTATCCGAACTCATGGCGGATTACGAAGGTAAGGAACAACTTGAACTCAACTATACTTACAGCGGCACGGCTAAGAACCTTATAGAAATAAATAACGGGCAAGTGGAGAAACTTCCCGAAACGCAAATCACTTCGGAAACGGGTTATAAGATTTATAAAACGGCTGGCAGATATTATGCTCTCGAATTTCTTGACAACATTGCGGATCATGCTAAGTGGAATGCAGAGAATAACTATGGCACTTTAGACCAACATCAGGCGCAATACCAATTTCTTGCCGGTAAAACGGGGCAAGTGAAAACAAAAGAGGGGAAAGCAGTTCGTTATGCGTTTCTTATGGACGGCAACTGGTGGGAAAATGAAGCGAAGGAAGATTTTGAAAGACTCGTGGACAATTTCGGTGATTCTTATTCCAGTACAAGCAGAAACTTTGCGTTCATGCCGCTTCCCAAAGCGACCGCAGACAAAATCGGCGAAGATTTCACGATAGCAACGACGGATCTTACAAACGCGTTTATCAAAGCGAGTATTGCAGAAAGCAAAGTAAAGCTTGCGAAAGAATTCCTTAAATTCTGTTATGAGGACGCTCAGCTTCAATCTTTCAACAAGATAACGGGACTTCCGGCTTCGGTCAACTATGAACTCGATCCGGCAGACTATGAAGCTCTCAGTAAATACGGTCAAAGTTGTTACGACGTAAGAAAGGGCGTGGTTGCTCCGTATTCTCAGAATAAAATTTATATCAACAATTACAGCTCGTTGAAGTTGTGTAAAACGTTCTCTGTCGGCGGCGGTGCCGTTGTAGACGAATTGCAGACAACTACGGCGGCGGCATATTTCTCCTCTCTTTGTAAAAATAAAGCGAATGAGGCTGCTTGGAAACAAAGTTACTCAAAATGGTTTAAATAACAACGGGAGCACTTATGATAAAGGCTAAAACAAAGCGCAAAATAGATCGTAACGACTTGATTTTTATCGTTGCTTTGCTTATTTTGCCTACCTTGCAATTTTGCATATTTTATATAGGGACAAACCTGAATTCGTTTGCACTTGCGTTTCAGAGATATGAAAATGGTCAATACGTGCCGAACGGCTGGGAAAACTTCAGACAAGTTTTTTCGGATTTTGCAAACTCGCAGGAAGTCCATTATGCGTTGAAAAATTCGTTTATAGTGTATTTTGTCGGACTTTTGATTTCTATTCCGATTGCAATAACTTTTGCGTATTACATTTATAAAAAGTTTTTCCTTTACAGAACGTTTAAGGTTCTTTTATATTTACCGCATCTGCTATCCATGCTCACGCTTTGTTTATTATATCGCTATTTTGCAGACAATGCAATTCCCGATGTAATGAATAAACTATTCGGCATTAACATAGTGTCCGGTTTTTATTCTAACAAAGAAACGCAATACGCCGCGTATATGCTCGCGTTTGTTTTGTTCAGCGCGGGCGGTACGCTGCTGTTGTATCTCGGCGCGATGTCAGGTATTTCTGAATCGGTAACGGAGGCTGCGGAGATAGACGGGGCGGGCGACTTTACTCAACTTGTCTATATAGTTGTTCCGTTGATATTTCCGACGATTAAAACGTTTTTTATTACCGGAATGGCAGGATTGTTCTCCAATCAGTTTAACTTGTTCTACTTTGAAGGGTTAGGTGCAAATCCGAAATACGGAACGATAGGTTATTACTTTTACAAACTTATAGCAGAGCGTGGCGGTAGGCAGAACTATGCTTATGTTGCAACTTTTGGCTTGCTTTTGAGCGCAATGCTTATTCCTGTGACGCTTATAATCAACAAACTTATGGATAAGTGGCAGGAACAGATTTCTTAAAGGGGGCGAAAAGATGAAAAATGTTTTTAAGCGCCCGTTCTTTAATGTAAAAAGAAGAAAAGGCAAGTTTACAGCCGGTAATATTTTATTCATAATAACGTTCGTAGTTCTCGTGGCGTATATTGCTTTATTATTGTGGCTTATGATATGGGGGCTGTTAACGAGCGTTAAGGATTTTTACGGAGATTTCGGCCTTGGTAATGTTGCGGGTTTTCCGAAAGAAATCACGTTTGACAACTATAAAACGGTCTTTGATAATTTTTATAGGGTAAACGGCGATTACAGGATAGACGCGTTTGGGATCATATTATATACGCTTCTGTATACTATAGGTTGTGCTTTTTTTGTTACGGCAACTCCGTGCGCGGTTTCGTATGTCGTTGCAAAATTCGGTAAAAAATATAAATGGCTTAACGTATATACGTCCGTAGTACTTGTTTGTCTTATACTTCCCATAGTCGGCAACTATCCGTCCGAACTGAAACTTGTTCAGTCGATGGGACTTTACCAAAAGATCTGGGGTGTATGGATACTGAAAATGAACTTCCTGAGCATGTACTATCTGGTGTTTTTAGGTGCATTTGCCGGCATGCCGGCAAGTTATTCCGAAGCGGCTAAGATAGACGGTGCAGGCAATTTCAAAATATTGTTCAAGATATACATGCCGCTGATAAGAAACCTGTTCGGCACGGTACTGTTAATTCAGTTTGTGGTATTCTGGAATGATTTCCAGACGCCGCTTCTCTACCTAGGCGACGAGTATCCGACGGTTGCTTATTGGTTGTTCAGATTTAACGAAAATACTATGAGCGGCGTGAGCACTGTGCCCGTAAAGGTGGCGGGAACGATGGTTTTGGTAATCCCTATATTTATTCTGTTTTTGATTTTCAGCAAGAAATTGATGGGAAATCTGTCGCTTGGCGGCATAAAAGAATAAAACTGTTACGCTTCGGAAAGAAGCATGTAGTTACAAAAAGGGAATATTCCCTTTTGCTTGTTTTTAACAAAACAAGCAAATACCTTTATAAGCTTAGGAGTGAAAATGAAAAGAGTAAGAATTGCGATAGTCTCGCTTGCGATTGCTTTGCTTTTGTCTGTGACGGGTTATGCGCTCGGCGTAAAATTAAAAACGGAAGTACAAGCAGCAGAATTGACTATCGGCACGGAACTGAAAGAAAGCTATTCGTTAGACGATTGGTTTGACGTTCCCGACGGAATTATTGTTGTAAACGGTTCGGAAATGCCGGCAACTGTTTCGGTAAAGCTTCCGAACGGCGAAATGACCAGACAACAGGGTTTTTACCTTAACCTTGTGGGTAAATATCAAATAATTTACACCGCAAAGGTAAACGGAAAAACTTATACGAAACAAAGAGAAATAGTTGTTAACGATTCTGCCAATACGGAGAAAGCGAAAATAACTTTGGATCTTACGGGTTACAGCCGTGCCGCGTTGCCTGCCGCGGAAGTCGGTAAGCCGTACAAATTGTTTGACGCAATCGCTACGGTCGGTAAAACCAAAGTGGATGTTGTTAAAGACGTATATCTGCTTTACGGCGAACATTCTTCGCTGAAAGTAGAAACCATTGACGATTATTTTACTCCCGAAAGAGCGGGAACTTATGAAATAAGATACGTTGCGGAAAACTTTTACGGGGAAAAAACTCAGACGGTTTTAACCGTGAATGCTGTTTCGGACGCTGTCGGGCTCGGCATAGAAGCGGCGTCGACGGCAGGCGGAGTTGCGGGCGAAGCGGTAACTTTCGATACGCCCGTCATGACTACGGACGACCGTATGGGAAAAACTATTCTTACGGTAAAGGCGCAACTCGGTGAAAGGGAAGAATTGCTTTACGAAGGATTGTATTCCGATGCGAATAACCTCGGATACGTTTTCGAGGCGGTCGGGAAATGGCAGATAAACTGGATTCTTTCCGATTATTCCCGTGTGGTAACGAAGACTTCCGAAATAGACGTTACTGCGCCCGATCCTGTATTTGTGGGGGCGGATTCAAAAGCAATAGAACCGGTCTTTTTTGTCGGAAGAACGTATAAACTTTCGGATATATTGGTGAAGTCTTACGACGAAACAGGAGTTAAATACGAGAAGAGCGACGTTACCGTAACTTACGATGACGGAGAAACGGCGACATTCGTGAACGGCGTTTTTAAGGTAAAAGACACTGCGACTTCCGCCACGGTCAAATGGACGAAAGGCGCGCTTGAAAAATCGGAAACAATACCCGTGAAACAACTCGTTACCGATGACGGAATAGATACTTCGGCATTGTTTGTGGTTAAAAACGACAAACTCGAAGTTGGCGAAACGGGCGTAATCTTTGATTTTACTAAACACAAAAACAAAGACATTATGTTTGCAAACAAAGCATATGTCGGCTCGCTTGCTATTATGCTCGACGCTACGTCTTTGAAGGTCGGAAAGAATTTTGAAATATCGATTATCGATCCCGAAAAAACCGATAACAAAATAGTTGTTAAATTTTCTCTGAGCGGCACAGGGCTTACAGTTACGAACAATATCGTAAGCGGGAGCAAAACCGTATCGGTAGGTGCAAGCGGGAAAATTGAAAACATAAACGTTTCGTATTCGGACACGACAAAAACATTGACGGTGAACAACGGCGAAAGCGGTGATAAAAGTGAAGCGAAAATCGTTTTGACAAGTTTTCAAGGGTTTACTTCAAGCGAAGCGTTTATCGTATTCAAAACCTCGTCGAGTAATGCGGAACTCGTTATTTCGAGAATCAACGGACAAAGATTTAACAAAATCTCGAAAGACGCGAACCTTCCGCAACTTATAAGAAAAGGATCTTATCTGCCCGAAACCATGATAGGGGAAGAAATAGAATTGTTTACCGCATACGGTATAGATTCTCTGGACGGATATTGTCTTGCTAAGGTAAATGTAAAAAACAGTGAAACGGGAGAATATCTCAAGTCGACTGACGGTACCGTGCTTAACGGCGTGGACGCTTCCGTTTCGTATAAAATAAAGATAACCGCAAGAATGCGTATTCGTATACAGTATACGTCTGAAGATCTGTCGGGAAACGAAACTTCGGAGGTAATGTATATAACGGCGATAGGTGGGGTTGCCCCCGAACTTACGGTTGGTAAAATCACTCAAACTATTGCAAAACAAGGCGACGCACTCGTTCTGCCCGAAACAAGTACTGTTCACCCGCTCGATATAAAAACGGAAGTGTTTGTTGTTGTTTACGATCCGGACGGAAAGGGAACGGTTGTGGAAAACGGCAACTATACGTTTACCAAGAAAGGCTCGTATAAAATACTCATAACCGCATGCGACGAAGAAGGCAATTCTTCCGAGTACTATTATTACACGGAGGTAGTCTGATGAAAAAAATAATAGCGATAATATGCTTGGTCATTCTTAGTTTTTCGGCGGTAAGTTGTTCAGGCTCCCAAAATGATATTTTGGTAGATGACGGGACCAAGACGATAAGTGAAGAAGTTGAGATAGTCGCTGACGAATATATAGTAAGAAAGGGATCGTGCGATTACGTTATAGTAACGGAAAACGCGCCTTCCAAGGACGTACAAACCGCGGCTGACGAGTTCAACACTTTCTTTGCGGAAGCGACGGGAATAAAACTTTCCGTAATTCAGGATAAAGAAACCACCGGCAAAGAAAAGAAAATAATTTCGCTCGGTTCGACTTCTTACGCAAGACTTGCGCTCGGTTCTACCGGCGAGGATCTCGGTAAAGGCTCGTATCGAGTGGCAACAAAGGACAAAAGCGCTTACGTCATCGGCGGCAGCGCTGCAGACGTTCTTGCCGGAACGTATAGACTTCTGAAGTATATGTTCGGGTACGAGTTTTATCAGGACGGTGTTTACGAACTCGCGCACGACGTTAAAAACCTTAACTACTTCAAGGTGGACAAAACGATTAACGCTGCGATTCCTATGCGCGCCGATTATTCCGGTATGAATTTGTATGGCAGCACGATTGCTTCAAAAAGGCTTGGGCTTATGGAAGATTACCATATCACGGTAGGCACTCACCATAATTCCTTAAACGTACTCGATATGAAAACTTATCAGGATAAGTATCCCGAGTGGTACGCTACCAGCGGACAACAACTGTGCTATACCGCTCGTGGCGATGAGGATAAGTTGAATGCGATGATAGATACCGTTGCAGACTATTTCGTTACGCAACTTATGAAAGAAGAAAATTTGACCAAGACGTATGCTGCATTCTCGATGATGGACGTAAAAAAGACTTGGTGCGAATGTACGGCTTGTAATGCTGCGGAAGAAAAGTACGGAGCAAAAAGCGGCGGAATGTTGGTAACATGTGACCGTATAGGTAAAAGAATTACCGAAAAACTTGCCGAACTCGGCGATGACAGAACTATAAAAATCGTAACTCTTTTGTATATCGACACGGAAAACGTCCCCGTCGAAGAGAAAGACGGCAAATACGTCAGAAATTCCAATCTCGGTGTGCTTAAATATGTAATGCCGATGTGGGCGTGCATCACGAGAAAATCGCATGCATTGCCGTGGAGCGCTCCCGAAAACGCCTCCGCTCTCGATATGCTTGACAGAATGAACGCTGCGTTTGAAGAGTTCTGGGTATGGGATTACGGCACGAATTTCAGAGACTATTTAATGCCGTTCGATACTTTTAACGCAATGGCGGAAGACATGAAACTTCTTTCGAACTACAATATTAGTTTGTATTTGTATCAACTTGCAAATTCCGCTCGCAACGTAACCGGATTCAACTCGTTAAAACTATATCTTTTGTCTAAACTTATGGTAGATCCCGCGCTCGATATAGACGAACTCACGAACGATTATTTCGTTCATGCGTACGGCAAGGGCGGCGAATACATGAAAAAGATTTACGACGAATATCGTACGCTCGCACTTTACAACAGCGAAACGCACGACGACGTGCCCGCATGGAACCAAAGCATTTATTCTCAGACTATGCTCGAAGAATCGTATTGGAAACGCGGGACAATCAAACGTTGGCTCACATATTACGAAAACGCGCTCGAAGCAATAGGCTCCGACGGTGAAGTTCCGAGTTCGTATACCGCAAACTCGGTGGCAAAACTTGCAAGGAATATAATGACGGACGGTGTCTTCGTAAGATATATTTACGGCGCATTGTATTTACAAGACAGTTACGACTATAACGTAGAGTTTAAACTGAAACTTTATTACGACGTACAAAAACTCGGTTTCAGTCACGTTAAAGAACAAGCGGACGCGACTTCTAACTATTGGCCGCTCAGAGAAACGCTTAAAATAGGCAGTTATTTGTAATGGTGGGGATAAGAAAATGAAAAAGAAAAAAATTATTATCTGCGTACTGGCTGCTGTGATTTTAGCGGCTGTGTTGGTTGTATTATCCTTGACTGTTTTTACAAAAGGCTGCGGCGGGGAATCAACCATTATTAATGACAACAGAACTCTTACGTTAAATGCTTATGATTTATCGTTAGAAGTGGGTGAAACGGAAATGCTTACCGCAAAACTGTCGGTGGGTAAAGGTAAATTCATTTGGACTTCTTCTGACGAAACAGTTGCGACCGTAACGGATAAAGGCGCGGTTACGGGGGTGAAAACAGGCTCAACGACGGTGTATGTCGAATGTGGCGGCAAAAAGGCTGAATGTAAAGTCACCGTTGTTTTGCCTGACGGCTATCCCAAGTTTTCAAGGGGCAACGAAGTAATAGAAGTGTTTGTCGGTAAAACGTATGCGATAGATACGAAAGTTACGTTTAAGGGCGAAAAGGTAGAAACCGACGTGTCGTACGAAGTGGCTGACGAAAGCGTTGCTACCGTCGCAAACGGCGTGGTTTCCGGCGTAAAAGAAGGTTCAACGTCGATAAACGTTTCTGCCGAATATGGCGGATTTGCGATATTGAAAACAATAACGGTTAAAGTTTACGGAAGCATGATGATTGAATCGAGCGAAGAGAATATTTCTCTTCAATTCGTTTCCGATACCGCGTTGAATTACCGCAGCAGCGTATACTTCGGCGTAAAAGCATATTTCGATCTTAACGACGTAACCGAACGCATAACGGACGTTAAATGGGTTTCAGAAGACGATAAAACGGTTACGGTAACTGCGTTCGATGATAAGGATGGCGCAAAACGCGCGTTGGTTTCGTCGGTCAAAGCAGGAAAGACAAAGATAAAATGTATTTTCAAATACAACGAAGAAAGTTATTCATATTCCTTTGACGTAACGGCTGAGAAATCCGTTTACAGTGCAAGCGAAGCGGTATTGTTTGATTCGGAAAACGACGGCAATCAGACTGCCACGCTTACGGCAAATCTTTCCGAAAATTGTGTTGTTACGGAAGCTCTTAAAGCGACTGTCGGCGGGAATAAACTTAAAGTACGGAAAACTGAAAACGGAAAGGTAATTCTTGACAGACCGACTGAACTTGAAAAAGGTGAAACGACAATAATTCTTGAAGACGAAAAATGGATTTGTACGTTTGAAGGCGGTGTTTATTGCACTGCGGTTCTTACCAACGATTCATGCAAAGAATTGCAAGACGGCGGAGAAATATTGGCTGGTTCTTACTATGTGCTCGGCGAAGACATAGACGTCGGCTGGACGAGCAAGACGATGGATCCCGTAAAGGTATACGGTGTTCTCGACGGCAAAGGTCATACGTTAAAAGGCATAACGCTCGATAAGCCTGACGCCGGTTGGTTTAAGGATCCGAAAGATCCTTCGCAGACGTATGTTTCTTATATAACGGCTAACAGCGGCGTAATCAAAAATATTGCCATCGAATATGAAACAACGGCTAATACGCATAACGGCAACCTTACTTTTTCAAATATAATACAAATCAACGAGGGTGAAATAAACAACGTATTTTTGACTGCTCACGTAAAAGGAAATGCGTGGTACGGATCTGTATTCGTGGGTAAGAACTACGGCGTTATGAGAAACTGCGTAACGGTTGCGCCGACGTATTCGACAAGCAATCAGGGCTTGGCGAACAGATGCAGCGCGTGTGTGGCGTTCAGTTACGGCGGATCGATTATCAACTGTTATACTCTCGGCGAGAGATGGGACGGTATGAACGACTCTTCGGCTAAAGGCGCGGGTAAATGTTATTCCGAAGCATATACGGGAGGCATTACGTTGAGCAATTGGCGCGGATCTACCGATATGGCGGAAATGCTTTTGAACGATGACTTCTCCGAAGAAAACGGTTGGAGTGAATATTGGACGACAGATAAATACACCGTTTCGTTTTCGGGCAAAGAAATAAGCCTTATTCCGACAAGTTATCTCGATCTTGATTTCATCGAAGAAAGTGACGGAAATATTGCGATTTCCGTTCCCGAAGAAATAACGACTCTTACCGGTGCGACGATCACGTTTAACGATAAAAAGGTTACTCCCGTTTCGCTTGAAAACGGAATACTTACCGTAAAACGCGGAACTTTCAATTACGGCGAATACAATATCAAAATTGCGTATGCGGATAAAGCGTATAAAGCACTTAACGTAAGTTTCGTAACAAAAGCAATAAGAGCGTCTGATGCGGATAATTTCTATAACTTGTTCACCGGCGACGAGGACGCATATTACGTTCTGACGGAGGATATAGACTTTGGCGGTAAAGCACTCGTAGGCAACATAACGCTTAAAGGAACTTTTGAAGGCAAAGGGCATACTCTGAAAAATTTCGTGCTCGACTACGTTGCAGGCAGTCCAAGCGCAGGAAATAACGGATATATGTGTTTCTTGTTCGCAGAGAATAAAGGCACGATAAGAAACGTTTCGTTCGAGTATTCGATGAAAGATGCACCTAACGACAGAATAGCAATAGTGGACGTCAACTCCGGTGTAATAGAAAACGTTTATATGAAAGTTAACGTTGTTCAGACCATACAGAACGATTACCAGAAAGGCGGCGCGATAACAAGACAAAACGCAGGTGGAACGATAAGAAACTGCGTGGTAAACATCACGATCGCAGACGGCGTAGTCGTCGGTAAAGATTCGGTCGGCAGTAATTATTCTGCGGTTGCGGCAGTTGCCTGGTATAACCAAGGTGGCGGCGTTATAGAACATTGTTACGCCTCCGTAGACGACAGCGAGATACCTTTGGTATGCTATAACGTAGACGGCACCGTTACGGACTCCGGAGTATTTGCGACGGTAAGCGATCTTGTAGACGCAATCAAGTTCGATTCGGCTCTCGGTTGGGGCGGATACTTCAAAATCGTAAACGGCGAAATTGTTTTCGGTTAACATGTCTCAAAGTCTCCGCTCGAGAAATTCGGGCGGCAGACTTAAAATAAATCTTTATAAGGAGAGAAAATCATGAAAAAACTCGGCAAACTTTTGACGACTTTGTTACTCGTAGTTGTTTCGTTAACGGCAATTTGTGCTGTTACGGCATGCGATTCGAATTCGTCTAAAGAAACGGAATACACGATAGTATTCCAGGACAAAGACGGGGCGGAACTCAAGACTGTTACCGTAAAAGAAGGGGTTGTTCCCGAATATACGGATGAACTTCCCGAACTTCCGGCGAATACCGCGGAGTGTACTTATTCCTGGAAATGGGATAAAGAATTCGTAGCGGCTACCGCCAACGCAACCTATAAACTTGTTTTGAACTCTGTTAAAAACAAGTATGAAATTAAGTTTGTAAACGAAGACGAACAAGTTGGCGAAACCCAAACCGTAGAATATGGTACGGCTGCAATTGCGCCCGCTGATCCGACAAAAGCCGGCACTGAAGATGAATCATATGTTTTCGACGGTTGGTATACGGCGGCGGAAGGCGGCGACAAAGTCACCGATTTCACCGTAACGGGTGCGGCAACATATTACGCAAGATACAACTTAGTCAGAAATTACACCGTAAAATTTGTAAGTGAAGGCGTCGAACTTCAAAGCAGCAAAGTGGCGAGCGGAACGATTCCCGAATACAAGGGCGAAACTCCTGTTAAAACGGGCAACGCACAGTATTCCTATACTTTCAAAGGCTGGGATAAAGAAATCGTGGCGGTAACCGGCGACGTAACTTACACCGCAACGTTTGACGAAACGACAAACAAATACACCGTTAAATTCGTAAGCGATGGCGTAGAACTTCAGAGTACCGAAGTAGAATACGGAACGACTCCCGAATATAAGGGTGAAACTCCTGTTAAAACAGGCGATGCGCAATTCTCCTATACTTTCAAAGGTTGGGATAAAGAAATCGCAGCGGTGACCGGCGACGTAACTTATACCGCAACGTTCGACGAAACGACAAATCAGTACACCATAACGCTTAAAAACGGTGAAACCGTCTTAAAAACTTTGACTCTCGATTACGGCTCGGAAATAGAAGTACCGTCGGATGTCAAAATAGACGGTTATGAAATTCTCGGTTGGGAACCCGAATTCGAAACCGTTACGGAAAATGCGGAATACACTGCAATCGTAGCAAGAATATTGACGCAAGAGGATAAAGCTAATTTTGCAAAAATAATCAAAGAAAACCCCGACGATAATTACATTTTAGGTGAAGATATAGACTTTGCCGACGGCTCGACCGGTTTCGTATCGACGTTTGGCGGCATGCTCGACGGAAGAGGACACAAATTAAAAAATATCAAACTCAGTCTTGCGAACGTTACTCCCGATGCGGAAACACAAACGTGGGCATATGCGTTTATAGGCGAAAACGCCGGAACGATTAAAAACATCGGTTTCTATTATACTATTCCCGATGCCAAGGGTAGTTTCAGAGCAAGCATAGTTCGCTCGAACAGTGGTTTAATGGAAAATGTTTACGTCAAAATAAACGTAGATACAGTACCTTATGAAAGCGGTGCGCTTGCGGGGCAAAACACAAGTTATGGTACTGTTAAAAACGTAATCGCAAACTGGAGCGGTACAACTAATACAAATGCAGGACCGATAGTAGGCGGAGAACTCGGCGGAACCATTAAAAACGCTTACGCTATCCGTAACGGAGTTTTTGTTTCCGGAAACAACAATTACAGCAATCCGTATAACGCGGCTGATCCTATAGGAACTTACGAAAACTGCAAGAACTATGACGACATGGCGGCTCTCGTGGCGGAACTTGATCTGACCGCTGAAGGTTGGAGCAGTTATTGGTCGATTAAAGACGGCAAGTTGATTTTCGGTGAAGAAGATCCCGAACCCGTTGACGATGCGGTTATTCTTACTCAGGACGACATGGCGAACTTCGCTAAGATTCTTGCGGAAAATCCCGACGGTAAATACGCGCTCGGCAGCGATATCGATTTCGGAGGAAATAGTATCGGACAAATCGGTACGTTCAGCGGCGAATTAGACGGAAGAGGGTTTGCGTTAAAGAATTTTACGCTTACTAATAACAGTAGCACTAGCCCGCAGTGGAGTATTGCGTTTATAGCAGAAAACGCAGGAACGATCAAAAACGTTGCTCTTGAATTCTCTTATAGCGGAAATAACGGCAAAGAAGGTTTCGTAGCAAAGAATTCCGGCAACATGAATAATATTTTCGCATCGGTAAGAATCGACAAAAAATCTTGGGCTTGTTCTGGTATAATCGGTATAAATGCCACAGGTGCTAAGGTTATGAACGTAGTAGTTGTTCTTACGAAAGGTGCAAGCGTATCCGCAGGCGGTATCGGCGCGATAGTTGGGGCAGATTATAACAGCACGATTAAACACTGCTACGGCGTTTGCGGAGACGTGATTCCCACCGATCAGACGGCTTTTGCTTCTCCGTATCACGATACTTGGAAAAACGGTACCTATGCGGGTAATAAAAACTACACCACGCTCGAAGAACTTGTTGCAGAAGCAACGTTCGATGCGGCTGACGGTTGGAACCAGGATTATTTCGCTAAAACGTTTAAGGCTATCGCAGACTTAAAAAACGCGTAAGCGGTATAAAGACCTTGGCGGTTGTAAGTCATTCGAGTAAAAACGAACAAGAAAGAATTTTGCAATTTGCCGAGCAGGATTTCAAATACTATTACGAACTTATCACGGGGAGTCAACTCTCCGTGATATACGTAAATAGTATAGATTTATTGGACGACTTTATTTTAGGCAAAACTCTTGCAGAGAGTAAAGGTCTTCCATTCGATGGTCTTTATACCGATAGCGGCTATAAAATTTACAAAACTACCGAAGGGATATATCTTTACGGAAATACCGAGTATGGCACGTTAAACGCCGTTTATGCTCTATTAAACCAACTTTTCGGGCTTGAAATATATACCGATACGGTTTACGAGTACTCGAATACGGTTTTTGACTATTTCATCGTAGAGAATACTACTTTCAATCCGTCTTTGGATAATTTGTGGGCAATGGACGGCGCAATTTCTTCCAACGACTCCAAAACCGTCAATACGACGTATCAGCGCCGTTTGGGTTATGTGAACAGTTGGCAGATTTACAGCGGTACTCCGCATAACTTTACGGACGTTGTTCCTTACGAAACGTATGGAGCGGCGCACCCGAACTGGTATTATGAAGCAACTTCTTCAAACGGAACAAAATTTTTAACTTTATGTCTTGCTTCGGGTGGGGACGATATGGCGAGAATAGTCGCCAGATACGTTTACGACGTTATTGTTTCGCAAGACGCACAGCGTAACGTTAAAGACTTCGTGTTCTTCGGTCCGCCGGACGCTCGCGGGTGGTGCGGTTGTTCCGCTTCGGAAACGTTGAAAACTCAGTATGGTGCTAATTCGGGGGAATACCTTGCTTTTATGAACAAGGTTGCCAAGATTTTCGATCAGACGTATAACGTAGGCAGAAAAATCAAAATCTATATGATGGCGTATAACGCCGTTCTGGAAGCGCCGAATTATTCGAGCGAACTGAATTTCTATAAGTCGGATAAAGTCGATCTGGGCGTAATGTTTGCGCCGATAGAATCGAGTTACTATCGCGCCATAACGGATGATACTGCAAACGGACCTTACGGAAAAACCAACGCATACTATTTAACTCAACTTCAGAATTGGCAGAAGTTTGGCGGCGAAGTTGCCGTGTGGAAATATTCGGCGCAGTTCGACAACTATTTCGTTCCCGTAGATACGTTTACGAATATGCAGGCTACCTATAAAAAATATGCCGAATTCGGAGTGGACTATTTTGCCGATCAAGGCGTAAGCGGAACGATAAACATGACCAATTTCAATGCTCTGAAAATCTATTTGAAGAGCAAGTTGGCAAAAGACGTAAACGCTGATTTCGAAGGGCTTATACGCAATTTCTGCAACGCATATTACGGCGCGGGCGGAAACGACATATACAACCTTATAATGGCAGAAAGAGAGTGGTATGCGACTCTCTCGGCGAAATTGATACAAGACAAAGGTAAGGATATGACGGGATGTCATATGCTCGGGAACTCGGATCTGTTTAACAAAAAGTATTGGGACGATACTCCTACCGGTACGATTATCAAAAAGTACGATTCGTCCATGCTGAAAGGTTGGTATAGTAATTATATCGCTTCGGCGTTGGCGAAGGTAGATGCAAACTCGGAATATGCAAACCGCATAAAAATCGAAGGGTTGGCTATAAGATATATGGCGTATGCCGTATATGAAGACAGTACTTACGGCGATTTTTCTGCAATTATAACGGACGCGAAAGCGTTGGGTATAACAAGGTTTGCAGAAGGCAGCGCGTCTACAAAAAACGGCTCGTATCATATTTCGGGCGTCATTGATAACCTGTGTTAAATGCACAGAATGCAATACACTTTTCGGGTGACTTCCGAAACGGGAGTCCCCCGAAAACAAATTTTAACGAAAAACGAAAAATGAATAAGATATCTCTAAACGGAAATTATAAATTATATATAACGGACGGCAAAAATTTCAATTTTGACGGAGTCGGTCTGAGCGGACTCGGCGAGCCTGTCGACGCTATCGTTCCGGGCAACGTTGAACTTGACCTTATGAGAGCGAATCTGCTCCCGAACCTTTACTTTGCCGATAATATCAGAAAAGCGGAATATCTGGAAAGTAAAGATTTCGTTTACGTTAAAGATTTTGAATTTAATTCTGACAACAACTGCCACAGAGAATTAGTATTTAAGGGCGTAGATACGATTGCCGAATACTATCTCAACGGCGTTAAAATAGGCGAGAGCGAAAACGCTTTCGTCGAATATAAATTTTCGGTTGATAACGTCTTGAAAAACGGAAAAAACAGGCTTGCCGTGCATATTTTTTCAAGCGTTAACCATGCGAAAAAATACGAGTATACCCCTCTTAACGTAGGTATATACGACGGTTGTTACGAGAGCCTGAATATAAGAAAACCCGCATCCTCTTTCGGTTGGGATATTTTGCCGAGAGCGGCTTCCGCGGGAATTTTCAGGGACGTTTATATACAGGAATATTCGCCCGTCGAGATTACGAACGTTTACGTCGCGACCAACAGATTGGTCGATAATCTCGCGATACTTACCGTATCCGTAAACGCTCGGGTAGCGGACGAGTTTTTGGGTAAATTGACGCTTAAAATTTCAGGAAAATGCAAAGACAGCGAATTCAGCAAAACCTGTCCGTTTACGTTTACTGCCAAAACGGTCTTTCCGTATGTGGAAAATCCCGCGCTCTGGTATCCTTGCGGCTACGGTTCGCCCGACCTTTACGACGTAACCGTCAAACTTGTCGCGGACGGCAAGGTTATGGCTCAAAAGCAAATTAAATTCGGAATAAGAAACGTTGAAGTCGGATATACGGAAGAAGTCGGCGAAAACGGCGATTTCCGGATTTTAGTAAACAACAAACTTATAAAGGTCAAAGGGGTAAATCACACTCCGATCGACGTTTACCACAGCAAAGATAAAGAAAAATACGCCGATATAGTTGACGGCATAAAGAATATGAACTGCAACTTCGTCCGTATATGGGGCGGCGGAATTTACGAGGACGACGAGTTTTATTCGCTTTGCGACGAAAAAGGCGTTATGGTGTGGCATGATTTTATGCTTGCCTGCCATATGTATCCGCAAACGAAAGATTTTCTGGATAAAATTTCTTTCGAGTGCAAAAACGTGGTCGAAAGGCTGCGCAATCACCCGAGTATTATCGCCTGGTGCGGCAGTAACGAAACGGACTGGATGTATACCTGCATAGGCTTGAATCCGAACGACGATAAGATAACGAGAGTAGTCATGAAAGATGTTTTATCGGTTGTCGATCCGTTCAGACCGTTTTTCCCGACGACACCGTATTTTTCAAACGATTTCATCAAAAAGCATGGCGGTGTGTTTTACGTCGATTTAGCCGAAATAACCGAAAAAAGACGACCGCTTCCCGAAGAACATTACTGGTGGCACAGGAACGATTTTCTGAAATTTATCGACCAGAACCATAAGTTCATAATGGAAACAGGCTTCGGCGGTTGCAATTCTTTGGAGGAGTTAAACAAATACCTGCCGTCGGGCTGGAACTTCAAAGACGATAAATATTGGGCTTGCCACTCTTATCCCACAGAAGACGGTAGGACCGCGGGGATCGATTACTTGTTTGACGGCGTTGAAAATAACAACGAAGAGTTGGTTTCGGCTTCGAGAGCGTATCAGGCGGAAGCGTATAAATATATCGTCGAGAGATCGAGAATAAGAACGTATTTCAACGGCATTTGTCTGTGGAATTACCGCGACGGTTTCCCGATTTTTTCGTCAGCGTTCGTGGGCTACGAAGGAGATAAAAGACCGAGTTATTTTGCCGTAAAAGACTCTTACGAACCCGTTCAGTGCATAATGAAATACGAAAACGGAAAAGTAGAAGTTTATATAGTAAACGATACGTCGTTCGAGGGTAAAGTCGGATTAAAGCTCTCGGGCGTTTCGGTCGCAAAAGAAAAAGAAATCGAAATAAAAGCGAATGATATTCTTTTAGTCGATATCGTAAGTTGCGGCGAAAACGAACTTATAACGAGCGAGCTGAACGTAAACGGCAAAACGGTTAAAAATTATTTATACACATACAGCGATAAAATAGATTACCCGACATATAAAAAATTATCAGGAAAAAAAGATGAATAACATAAAACTGATTAGCGAAAACTGGATATTAAATTATAACGGAGAAAAATTAAACGCAACGGTGCCGGGCGACGTTACATTGGATTTATACGCGAACGGAAAGATTAGAAATCCGTATTTCGGTATAAATCACAAGGATTTGCATTGGGTAACCGATACCGACTTCGAATATGTAAACGTCTTTGATTTACCGGATAATATTTTTAACGAAGAAGAGATTTTGCTTGAGTTCGACGGTATAGATACTTTCGCCGAAATAACTTTGAACGGAACTTTTTTGGGTAAAACCGAAAATATGTTCTTGAAGTATTCTTATTCAGTTAAAAACTTGTTGAAAAAATTCGGCAACGAACTCGTCGTTAAAATGCTGTCCACGACCAAAAAAATGGGAGAGATAAATGACGAAGGATATTTCGGAGTATTCAACACGAAAAGATTGTTTATAAGAAAAGCGCAGTGTCATTTCGGTTGGGACTGGGCCCCCGATATGCCCGGTTACGGAATATGCGGCAATGTAAGCATTTGCGGCGTAAAACGTTGCCGTCTGGACAACGTGCATTACAAAGCAATTAACGACGGCAATATAACTTTATTTGTCGATCTTAACTATACGATAAGACCGCAAATGGATTTTAACGGGCGTATTATAAAAGAACCGGACCAAGAGTTAAAAAAGGATATTTTGCGTTATACGGTGGCGTTGGAACCGTCGAAATCATTGGACAAATCGAAAAAGGTCATCGAAGAGTGCCTGATAACCGGCAAAAAGAACTTAAAAAACTTTTACATAAAAAATCCGTCGCTCTGGTACCCCGCGGGATATGGCGAACAACCTTTGTACGAATACAAGGTGGAACTGATCCGCGGCGGCGAAGTGGTTGACGAAATAATCGGGCGTTTCGCGTTCAGAGAAGTTAAACTCGAACAACGCCCCACGAGCAAAGATACGATCGGTTATCGGTTTATAATAAACGATGTTCCCGTGTTTATAAAAGGCTCGAACTGGACGCCCGCGGAGTGCTTTATCGGCAGAATAAAGGACGAAAAATATTATAATTTAATCAAAAAAGCCAAAGACGCAAACTTCAATATGCTCAGAGTATGGGGTGGCGGCATATACGAAAAAGACGTTTTTTACGATATTTGCGATAAACTCGGCATTCTGGTGTGGCAGGATTTTATGTTCGCTTGCGCCGATATTCCCGAAGATAACGCAGAATTTATAGAGAACGTAAAAAAGGAAGTTACATATCAGGTAAAAAGATTGAGAAATCATCCGTCGATTATCTATTGGTGCGGCGGTAACGAAAAGACGGGTACTTACGGATTGCAGATTTCGAGAGGCGATTATTTCGTCGACGTTTTCTTAAGGGGCTTGATATTGAACTTAGACGAATCACGTCCGTATGCAAGGCAAAGTCCGTGCAGTTTAACCGATATAGGTAACGACAAAACAACTGGCGAATCGCATGCCGGGTCCTTCGAGGCGTGTCTGGAAAGAGGTATAGAAAATTATCGCGAAGTGCTTGCCGAAAACGTCGTTCCGTTTGTTTCGGAATGCGCGGTAATGGGACCTTGTTCGCTTCAGGGGCTGAAAAGAATGTTCCCGGAAGATAAGATATGGCCGATGAACGAGTATTGGTCGGACAGGCTTATGGACAATCCGTATTCGGCTGTTTTAATGGATTTCCCGACAAGAGAGAAGTATTACGCGGAGTTTTTATACGGCGAGTGTAAAAATATTCGCGATTTTATAGCAAAGGGCATGACCGCTCACGCGGAAACACTGAGAGCGGAAATCGAATACGCGAGATTCAACAAAGAAAAATGCGGCGGTTTTATGAACTGGATGTATTCCGATATATGGCCGTCTGCAACGTGGGCGGTGGTCGATTATTATCTGGAACCGAAGCAAGCGTATTATCAGATGAAAAAGAGTTACGCGCCCGTTCTTCTCACTTACGTTTGCACGAAAGACGGTCTGAATCTGGCTCTTATCAACGATACGCAAAAATCGCTCATGACGAAGATAACTTACGGAGAAAAAACAACGGACGGCAAAGTTTTATTCAGCGAAGTTGTCGATGCGACCGTTGAAGGCGGGGGAGTTTTCGGCAAAATCGTAAACGGCGAAACGCAGGAAAAAAACTCTTATCTGTTCGCAGAAACATTAATCGACGGAGAGAAAGTCACAACTGTATTTTCGTCTGCTATGTGGAGAAATTGCAAGTTTAACGGCGATTATTCTTATACGGCCAAAGCCGAAAACGGTAAAACCGCCGTCACGTTCAAAGCGAATTCGTTCGTGAAAGGGATAAGCATAAGTTTGCCCGACAACTATAAATACGAGTATACGGATAACTACTTCGATATGCAAAAGGGCGAAGAAAAAACCGTTTATATTTCGTCGGTCGCAGACGCAAAAACGATTTCCGTAACGGATTTTTCAAAAGAAACGAAATAAGATATGGTAGATTTGACTGATTTGAAATTAAATAACGTTGAATTCTTCGACCGTAACGGAAAACTTTACGGCGAGGTGAAATCCAAAGAACTCAACGCTTGCTATGAATTGAAAGATGTAACTTTTCAAAGTCCCGCCGAAGGTATTTTAATGGATCTGGACGGCACCTCGCTCGATAGTGAAGGGTTCTGGGTTTACATAATTCAGACGACGATGGCTAAACTTATGGGCAATCCGAAATTTACATTGGAAGACGCAGACGAACCGTTCGTTTCGGGTTACACCACGGTTGAGCATTTAAGGTATTGCATAAACAAATATTGCAAAGACAAAAAGATAGAGGACGCGAACGCCATTTATCATATAACCGCTAGCGAAGAACTCGAAAAGGTTATGAACGGCGCGGGCAATGCGAACGCGTTCAAGCCGAATGCAGGGCTTAAAGAGTTTTTGCTTGAAGTAAAAAGGCGCGGCATAAAAATCGGGCTTGCGACGAGCGGGCTTAAATATAAGGCCATCCCCGAAATAGTTTCGGTGTTCCGGCAGTTGGATATGGGCGATCCGTTAAAGTTTTACGACAGCATAATAACGGGCGGGGACAGAAAAAACGTAGGCGTTTACGGGACTGTCGGCGAAATAGCGAGCAAACCGCACCCGTTTATTTACAGCGAACTCGCTCATTTAGGGTTAAGCGTAAAAAACGATTCGCATGTTTTGGGCATAGAAGATTCTTCGGCAGGCGTGTTGTCGTTGAGATTCGCGGGCTTTCCCGTGGTCGGTCTGAATACGGGGAACATATCAAAAAGCGGGCTTGATGGTTTTTGCTATAAAAAGGTCGATAACCTTATTGAAATTTTGGAGATTTTATAATGAAGATATTATGTATAGGTAACAGTTTTTCGCAGGATTCCACGGCGCTTTTGCAACTTTTAACCGACAAAATAACGGTGAGAAATTTATATATCGGCGGATGCAGTTTTGATATGCACGTGGCTAATATAGAAAACGACGCCGCAAAATATGAGCTGCAGGAAAACGGCGAAAAAATGCAGAACGCGCTTGTCAGCATAAAAGAAGTGCTGCTCAGCGATAAGTGGGACTATATAACCGTTCAGCAAGTAAGCGGTCGATCGGGCGTTTATGATTCATTCTATCCGTATCTCGACGAGTTGCTCGATTACGTGCGTAAATACAGCGACGCGGAAATAGTTTTACACGAAACGTGGTCGTATGAAATCGGCAGCGGGCACCCCGATTTCGGAACTTATAATTCCGACAGAGAACAAATGGCACGGGCAATTAAAGAAACTTATGAAAAAGTTTCCGCCAAAGAAAACCTGCGGATAATCAGGGTAGGCGAAGCCGTTCAGAATTTGCGCGCTAAACCTTCGTTTGACTATAAAAACGGTGGCTTGTCTTTGAACAGGGACGGATTCCATTTGTCTTTAAGTTACGGCAGATTGCTTGCCGCAGCTGTTTGGTGCAAGTTTTTTACGGGCGAAATTCCGCAGTATTTTAATAACGAAAATTTGTCGCAGCCTATGCGTGAAGTTCTCGAAGTTTTGAATGACATCGAATAGTATAATTAAGTTTTTTGATAGGAATACCATTCTTGACTAAGAAGCAGAACTGAAAAAATATATGGATAAAGTGTGCTATTGTCGAAATGTGATTGAAACGTATTGTTCAAATATTTTTGACCGGCGTATTTTCTCTTGAATAAGCACGAACGAAAACAATGAAAAATAAGCAATTAACAACGTATAAGGAGAAAAGACATGAAAAAAGCAGATTTTTTAACTGAAGGCGACGGTGTATTAAGACTTAAACCGACCTGGGTGCCGAGGAGTTTTTGCCGCCCGGGCAAGAGAATTAAGTTGCACCCTGACGATTATTACATTTTAGGGCTTGAAAAGGGAGGTATTGACGAAAGATGGTTTGCTTCCACCACTTGGGCGGAGAACGGACCGGGTACGCCCGAGGACGAAGGCCTTTCTTACGTTGTTTCTGCGGACGGAAAAGAACAGATTTTGCTCCGTGATATGGTAGACGAACTCAAAGGCGAGATAATCGGCGAAAATCTTTGGAACAAATACCATAAATGGCCTATGTTCTCCAAATTCTTCGATAATGCGGGACCGCTTCCGCATCATATTCATCATCGCGACGAACATGCGAAGAGAGTGGGTAGCGACGGCAAGCCCGAAATGTACTTTTTCCCCGCGCAGATGAACAATTACGGCGCGGAATTTCCGTACACGTTTTTCGGTCTTAACCCCGACTGCAAAAAGGAAGATATAAAGAAATGTCTTGAGAATTTCACCAAGGGCGATAACCGTTTGCTCGATTATTCTCAGGCGTATAACATAGAACTTGACACGGGTTGGGACGTTCCACCGGGGGTTTTGCACGCGCCCGCAAGTCTTTGCACGTACGAACCGCAGTTCGCCTCGGACGTATACGCGATGTATCAATCGGTTCTGCTCGGCGGGCATTGTGTTCCCGAAGATTTGCTGTGGAAAAACTGTCCGAGCGAAGAAAAGGGTAATTTCGATTATCTTATGGACGTTATCGATTGGGAAGCCAACGTCGATCCCAAGTTCAAAGAACATCGCTTTATGCGCCCGATAGTAGATAAAGAGGACGATAAACATAAAGAAGAATGGATTTGCTATAAATCGAAACTTGCCTGCGCTAAACGACTTACCGTTTACCCCGGTCAGACGGTAACGGTAAAGGACGGTGCGGCTTACGGCTTTATTCTTATAGAAGGTCATGGCAAGTTCGGCAAATGGGATATCGAAACGCCCACGCTTATAAGATACGGCGAACTGACTAACGACGAATTTTTCGTAATCGAAAAGGCTGCGAAAAAAGGAATTACCATAACCAACGAGAGCAAGACGGAAAATATCGTAATGCTCAAGCATTTTGCGGAAAACCCCGATCTTAAATTCTGAAAATGAACAAAAAAGACGCAGGCAGACAGGTTGTTTCCGCTTACGATATTGCTTTTGAAAGCGGAAAAGAAAAGGGTAAACAGGGCGTGCTGGTTAACGTCGGTGCGCTTGAGGTGCTTTTCAACAAAACAAACGCGCTGGATATCGTGTGGGTAAAATACAAGGGTAACAACGTTTCGTTTTTGTCGAAAAACGGTTTGAATTCTGATATTGGCGAATTCGCAAACAAATTCGAGGGCGGTTTTTTGTACACCTGCGGCATAGATAACGTAAGTTCTTGTGTCAGCGGTAAGCCCGTTCACGGCAGTTTGCATTACAGTTTCGCGGAAAACGTTCATGTTGAGCTTTCCGCCGACAGCGCAGAGGTTTTCGGCATGGTAAGGCAAACCGCGCTTTTCGGCGAAAATACCGTGCTTAAAAGGCATTTTACGGTAAAAGAAAACGAGATTACCATTTGCGATACCATTTGCAACGAGGCATATACCGATGCGAAATACGTTTTACTCTATCACACGAATTTCGGTTATCCGTTCTTGAACGAGAATTTGAAACTCGAAATTCCGTTTGTTAAAAGCGAGGGGCTTACCGAGTATGCGAAAAGCCGTATCGACAAACAGTTGCAAATAACCGAGCCGATTGCCGGCGGCGACGAAGAGGTTTTTTACAATACGCTTGAAAAAGGCGAGGTAACGCTTACGAACGAAGAGTTGAAAACGCGTGTAAAAGTTTTATACGACGTCGAAGATTTCCCCGTTTTGTTGCAGTGGAAGAGCATGATAAGCGGTGATTACGCGCTCGGAATCGAGCCGTCGCTTACGAGATTTGACGATTTTAAAACGCGCGCGCTTGCTTCGGGCGGAAAAAGGCAATATAAAATCAGATACACGCTCGGCGGAATTTAACCGCAAACCGATAAGATGATGAAATGGTATAAAGGAATTTACAGAAGGCAACTCACGGATATGCACATCGCGGACGACCGAAGCGAATATCTTTCGGCGTTCGACGCGGAAAAGTATTTCGCGTGTTTGAAAAAAGCGCGCATACAAAGCCCGATGATTTATCTGCAATCGCACACGGGTTTGTGCAATTATCCTACCGTCGTTGCAAAGACGCACGCTAAAATGACGGGCGAAAACAACGGCGTAAAACAACTTATAACTCTTTGTAAAAACGACGGAATGAAAGTCGTCGGTTATTATAGTCTTATATTCAACAACGTGGCGGCGGATATGCACCCCGAGTGGGAAATGCGTTATGCCGACGGTTCAACGTGGCGCAATAAAGGTCAGAGGTACGGTCTTTGCTGCCCGAACAACGAAGAATACAGAAAATTCGTTAAGGAAAACGTAACCGAACTCGCGGCTTATTTCACCGATCTCTACGGAATATTTTACGATATGCCGTATTGGGAGGTCGCCTGCCGTTGCGAATCGTGCAAAAAGAGATATAAAAAAGAAACGGGCAGGGATTTGCCCGAAAAAGAAGATTTTAACGACGAAAATTGGCTTCTTTTCGTTAAAAAACGTCAGGATTGGATGGCAGACTTCGTCAGATACGTTAAAAAACTGTCTAAAGCCGTAATGCCGAAAACGACGGTGGAATTCAATTTCGCCGCGGTTATAGGATGCGATTGGTTGGGCGGCTCGACGGAGGGCATCAACGCCGAGTGCGAGTTTACCGGCGGGGATTTATACGGCGATCTTTACAGTCATTCGTTCACCGCTAAGTATTATTACGGCATAACCAAAAATCAGCCGTTCGAGTACATGACTTGCCGTTGCAACAAGAACTTAAGGGAGCATACCATAACGAAACCGCAGGAAATGCTCGACGCGGAGATAATGCTCACCTGTGCGCATCACGGCGCAACGCTCAATATAGACGCGATAAACCCCGACGGCACGCTTGACGAAAGAGTGTACGATAGGGTGGGCAAAGCCTTTGAAAAACAAATGCCGTACGAAAAATATATGGATAAAGGCGAGTTGTATGCCGACACAGCCGTATATTTCGACAGCAAGACCATGTTTGAAGAACCGTATTCCAAAACGTACAATAAACTTTGCGCGGTAAACGCCCACAAAACGCTTGTGGAAAAGCACGTTGCGACGGCGGTAATAGCAAACGGCAATTTGGAAAATCTCGGAAAATATCGGATGATAATCGCGCCGTGTTTGCAAGATTTTTCAAACGACGAACCGCTGAAATTTATCGAATACGTTAAAAACGGCGGCACGCTTTATCTGTCGGGTAAGAGCGATTCAAGGCTGATGAAAGAGTTTTTCGGCGCAAAGTTCGTCGGTTACACTTTCGGCGACAGCAAGTTCCATCATGTATATAAAGGATATAACGAGGTTCAGGCGTATATCGCGCCCGACGGCGAGTATGAAGAAATTTTCGGCGAATTCAACGAAAAATATCCTTTGCCGATAACGTACAAACTGCCGATTTACAAAATGAGCGGCAATGTTAAGGCTCACATCGTTTTGCCTTATACCGATCCCGATGACAATCGGACTTTCGCGTCCATTCACTCGAACCCGCCTGCGGAAAAGACCGATATTACCGCCGTGGTCGAAGCAAACTACGGAAAGGGCAAAGCTATATGGACTGCCGCGCTTATCGAAAACGACGAAAGAACGAATTTTAAGGACGTTTTCGGTAGAATTATTCTTGCAAACGTAAAGCCGAAATACGAAATTTCGGCAAGCAAACTTATAGAAAGCGTGATTTTCGAGGAAAAAAACGACGTTTATATAAGCTTTGTCAATCTCGACTCCGCTTATGAAAAGATTGAAAGAACGGTTACGATTTCCGCACCCGATTGCGTAAACGCAAAAAGATTGTCTGACAATAAAAAACTTAAAATAAAAGACGGAAAGATTTCGCTTGCCGTTTTGGGCTTTGAAATGATAAAATTATCAGTCCGGCTTCATTCGGAAAAAGTTTGAGCACTGTTATAAAAGTAAATATATGACTAACGAGTTTTTGTGGAAAACAGGCAAGGCGCATATCGCTTTGAAAGAGGAGGGCTACTATGTGTGGGATTCCTCAGTAATCAAGGCGAACGGCAAATACTATATGTTTGCCTCGCGTTGGAAAGAAGAAATCGGGTTCGGCTGGAACTGGGTTTTTAACAGTGAAATATGCAGGTTTAAAGCTGATAGCCCGAATGGTGAATTCAGGTTCGACGGCGTTGTTTTGCCTCGCCGCGGAAGACAGTATTTCGACGGAATGAACACGCATAACACTTGCATTAAGTTCTGGAACGGCAAGTATTATTTGTACTATATGGGAACGACTTACGGAGGTGAAATACCCGACGATTATCGACTTATAGACGAACGTTATGCGTTGGAAACATGGAACAGAAAACGTATTGGCGTTGCGGTGGCGGACGATATCGAGGGCGAATTTGTAAGGCGGGACAATCCGCTTTTAGAACCCCGCGATTGTTCTCATTGGGATTGCACGATAACTACAAATCCCTCGGTCGTAATTCTTCCGAGCGGAAAAACGTATATGATATACAAGTCGAGAAAAGCGTTTGGAAAACCGTTGCAACTTGGTGTTGCCGTTGCTGATAAACCCGACGGAACGTTCGAACGCCTTACGGAAGATTCCATTTTAGAGTTTGCCGACGAAAACAAGCATATAGAAGATCCGTTTTTGTGGTACGACGACAAGCGCAAGAAATTTTGTATGCTTGCAAAGGACGACAGCAAAAATGGCGGTAAAGGCATTACGGGCGAATGGGGCGCCGGTTTTTATGCCGAAAGCGACGATTGTATTCACTTTGAAATACCCGAAAATCCGAAAGTATATTCCAGACATTTGGACTGGACGGACGGAAGAAAAACAACGCAGTGCAACTTGGAACGCCCGTCGATACTGTTTGACGAAAACGGCAAACCGGTTTATTTGTATTGCGCGAGCGGAAACGGCGAAAGCCCATATGCGTTCGACGGCGCAACATACGTTGTAGGAATAAAATTAGAGAGGGAATAATATGAAAAAAGTTACGCTTTTAGGCGATTCTATTCGAATGATAGGCTACGGCAAAACAGTTGCCGAGGCTTTAAGTAATGATGGCGTGGAGGTCTTTCAGCCCGAAGAAAACTGCAGGTTTTCCAAATATACTTTGCGTATGCTTTTCGATTATAAAGATCAAATCGCTGGGAGCGACGTAATTCACTGGAATAACGGACTGTGGGACGTTTCAGATCTTTTCGGCGACGGGCAGTTTACGTCCACTGAAGAATATTGCGAAAATATGAAGCGCATAGCGGACGTGCTTTTAAGAATTACACCCAACATAATTTTCGCCACGACCACGCCTGTAAGGAATAATTATCCTTATCAGACCGCCGAAGATATAGCGCGTTTAAACGATGCGATTGTTCCGCTTTTAAAAGCTAAGAACATAGCGATAAACGACCTATACGGGCTTGTTTATTCGGTAAAGGAAGAAGTTATCCGCGACGACGATCTTATTCACTTGAACGAAAAAGGCATAGAACTTTGCTCGGCACAGGTTTATAAAGAAATAAAAAAATATTTGTAAAGAAACAATAAAAGACAAACACAGATGTTCTCACATTTTCTTATACGGATTTTAGAAAAACTATGTTTATAGCAAAAAGCAAAGAATTTAATACGGTTAAAAACCATGTAAACGCGCCGATTTTCAAGCGCGTTTTCGATTTTGCATCGAACGGAAAATGTGAGATAAAAATAGCGGTAGTCGGATTGTATCGTTTATTCCTGAATGGAAATGAACTCAATGTCGGTAAGTTTTCGCCGTATTTAAGTAACCCTGACGAAGTTGTTTTTTACGATGTTTATGACGTGACGGGCAAACTGCAAGAAAAGGGTAATGTGCTTTGCGTTTTGCTCGGCAACGGTTTTGTAAACAATAACGATTTCGATATCCGGCAAAACGAAACGGCATCGTATCGTTTTGCGCCGAAATTCTCGTTGGAATTGACGGCGAACGGGAAAACGATAATTGAAAGCGATGAAGAGTTCCTTGTTACAGATTCGCCGATTAAGTTCGACGATTTCCGTTGCGGAGAACGTTATGACGCTAATCTGGAAGTTGAAAACGTTTTAACAAGCTTATCTTTTGACGGTTTTCATAAACCGATAACGGTTGAACCGCCTGAAGGCGAATTGATAAAAAATACCGCGCAACCGATTAAAGAATATGCGGAAAGAAAGGCGGTTTCCATTATAAAAACCGAGAAAGTGTATATTTACGATTTCGGTGTAGACGATACTGGTATTCCGCATTTGAAAATAAATGCGAAAAAAGGACAAAAAATCGATTTGTATTTTGCGGAAACGATTGACGATAGCGGAGTTGATTTTCGCAGTGTTTCGTTTGCAAAAAGTAATCTCGAATACGTTCAACATGACGTAATATATGCAAAGACGGGATACAAGAGTAGAAGCCGAGTTTTACCTGGCACGGTTTCCGCTATGCGGAAGTTCGCGGAATAACGAACGAACAAGCAACGAAAGATACCTTAACTTTTATCGTGAACTTGTTATTGATTTGAAAAATAAGGTATGGGTAGAGTAAGTAAAGAAGTAATTGCTCAAATACGAAAAAGCAATTAAAAGCATAAAATGCTTGATGTGCGGCATAATATGGTATATAATAAAGCCACAATAAAGGAGGTGTCGGAGATGACAATAGTACCTATGAGAGACTTAAAAGATACTGTAGAAATAGAAAGAAGATGTGCCGAGGCGAACGGACCTGTTTTTGTAACTAAAAACGGGTATGGACGACTTGTGGTAATGGATATCGAATACTATGAACAAACCATGCGAAAGATTTATTTAACCCAACTGCCGCGACAACGTTTTTTGATAAGATTTTTGAAAGTATAGACAATGTCCGAAATTTTCCGCTTTCGGGAATGCTTGTAGAAAATGATTTTTATTGAATAAAGATATACGCCGAATTATGATAAATAACTATATAATGTATTATTTGGCGGATGAAAAACAGCAAGAGATAACAATTATTCGTATTGTATACGGAAAAAGGAATCTTGAAGATATATATCGTGCGATAACAGATTAAAAAAATTACGACGGACGGGAAGACGTGGCGATTCGCAAGCGGGTTAGCGCGAACGCCACTCTCCGCCGTCGTTTTCATTTTTAACGGTATCGATAAACACTTCGACCGGTATGCTCGTAAAAATAATACGAACGTCGGTCGGTCGAAAAGTACATGTTACATAGAAAAATCGTCTTTGGATTTATTCAAAATGCGACTCGATAAATCGCGAATCCATTATAAGAACGTAAAATACTTTTCCGTAATTCGCATTGTCGACGATTCTTCCGTGGTCGTAAACGCACTTATATTCGCCGCCCTTCGTGGCAAGCCGATATTTGACGTAATCGTTTGCTCCGTCGCTTTGGGAATTTATCTGTCTCCATATGCTGTTTTCGACCTTCTTACGCTCGTCGGGATGTATAAGATTTGAAAATTTCCTTCCGCAGAAATCCATAAAATCGTCTAAATCTCTGCATCCGGTAAGTTTTATCATTTCATTGTTGGCGAACAGCATTGTGTCGTCGTTCAAGTCGGCGCGGTAGATAAGAAACGCGCTGGGTAAATTTTCCGAAATGTCTTTCAGCGCAAAGCCGAGTTCAAAGCGGCGGCGTTCGAGAAATCCGTCTTCAAAAGCCATGCAACAACGCCTTCCGCGCAGTTTAGCCTCGTATAAAGCGATATCGCCCAGTTCGATAAGGCGTGAAACGTCGTCGGCTTGTCCGGGGTATTCGGCATAACCGATAGAAGTCGTAAACGTCTGAACGTCTCCGCCGCAGGATGTAAACACGCGTTCGGCGGAAGTGAATTCTTTGAGTTTTTCCGCCACCGAATCGTTGGTCGCATTTTCTAAAACGATGTTAAATTCGTCGCCGCCGCTGCGCGATATGATCGCGTCGGACGGGAAGGCTTTTCTGAGTTCGTCTGCCAGGTATTTAAGCGCGACGTCGCCCGAGGCGTGCCCGTATAAATCATTGATGACCTTAAAATTATCGATGTCGAGTACCGCGCCTACGCACGTTTCGTCGGGGTGCTTTTTCAGATATTCTTTTACGGCTTTGGTTCCGCCCGCTCTGTTCAAAAGCCCCGTCAGCGGATCTTTTGTGGCAAGAGTTTTGTATTTACGACTTTTTTGTTGCAAAAACACGATAAGCAGAGTGGTAAAAGAGATTAAAACTATCAGTATAATGCCCGTAATAACGACGATAATCGTATTATTGCCGTTGTTCCAACCTTTCGTCGGCATTACTGCGAGCGTCCATTCGTTACCGCCGAAAACAAATGAGTACGTTTCGGGGGAATTCAGCGAAGACTTCGTCGACAGAACGACCTCGTCGCCGCTTTGCGTTATTTTCGATTTTGCGGTAAGAATATAATCGTATCCGAAATTCGTCAATGCGTTTATCGAATCTTCAAAAATTTCAGGAACTTTTATTATCGCTATCGTAAAGCCCCAGAAACGTTCCGATTGTTCCGTCGAATCTTCGTCCGGAAGATATACGGGGTTTCTTATCGCTATTCCGAGACCGCCTTGTTTAAGTGTGAACGGTCCCTGCACGACCGTTTCGTTGTGGTCGCGGGCATATCTGGAAATTTCGCCGCGCTCGGGGTCGTTGATAAGATCTATCATTCCCGCTTGATTGCCTTCCGCGGGGAAAATTCTGTCGACCACGCCGTTCGGGGCGAGTTGGATGCTTTGAATATCGTCGGTCATGAGATTTTCGGCAACCGTCTCGAAATTATTCAACTCGCCTTTTTCGCTGACGATTATCTGTTCCATAGCGGAAGTTATGTCGTCGGCTTGTTCGAGTTTTATTATCATTTGCTGCGAATATGTTATTGCGTTCAGTTTTGTTTTCTGATGAATATTGTCGGTATGATCTTTATTTACGATATGAGCGACAGGGCTTAAAATTGCCGTTCCGACGATCAGGACAAGTACCGGCAGCCAATATAAAAGTTTTAATTTCGAGTTTTTCACTGTTTTTGCCCCAAAAGAAACATAGTTGCGAATATATTTTACTATTTAATTTATAAAAAATCAATCGGAATAATATAATTTTGCCGGCGTCGGGGAATATTCGGCGTAAAATTTTTAGTCAGCCGCTAATTTTCGATTGACAAAAATATTTTTTCGAGTATAATGTTGAGTGTTCCTTGCGGGGAACTCTATTTTTTGTTCAATGGTTAGCCTAGGCTAACTAACAACGGGAGTTATATGAGTTCATCGGAATTGAGGTATCTTATAGCAGCCAACGAACTTGCCGAACAGATGATAAGCGTAAAGCAAACCGATCTGGCGAACAGACTGCAGGTGACGAAAGTCAGCACATACAATGCGATGGAACGCCTGCGCGAAAAGGGTTTTATTGAAAAGAACGAAAGGAAAATCGTCCTGACCGAAAAGGGAAAGGACGCCCTGAACGAATATCTTATGATAATCCGGTTTATCGCGTCGCACCTTTCGTTGCACTGCGGCACGCCGAAAAATCAGGCGTACGAAGACGCGTTGAACGCAACGTGTGCGTTTTCGGATGCGACCCGTAACGGAGTGGCGCAATTTATAAAATCGGGAATGAAAGGAGCGCATCATGAGTAAAGAGTATAAACATTGGAATACCGAAAAGAAGTTGATTCCCGTGATGATAAAAATGTATTGTCGCGGAAATCACAAGGCAGAGAGGACAGCCGAGGGCGTAAAGGGCAGGGAACTTTGTTCCAGGTGCAGAGAACTTGCAGATTATGCGGCGTTCAGATTGGAGAAGTGTCCGTTCAAGAAGAACAAGGGTTTCTGTTCTTATTGCAAAATTCATTGTTATAAGCCCGAATATCGCGCCGAAATGAAAGAAGTGATGAAATATTCGGGACCGAGAATGCTGTTCTCTCATCCGATATTCGCCATGTCGCACGTCACGGCAATGATAAAACACAAAAAGCAGTTGAAAAAACAGGCAGAACAACAAGCGGCGAACCCCGCCGTAACGAAAACCGTTCAGACGGATGGTCAGAATAAAGACAAGGAGTAAACAAATGATAGACAAAGAGTTATTCAGGCTTATCGGCGGGAATAAAAAATACATATTCATCGCCGTGGCTTTGCAGGTACTCGGACTTATCGCGAACGTAACGATTACGGCAAGCGCATGCTACGCCGTTTATCTGCTGGTCGACGGAGCGGAAACCGTACGGTTTATTTATCCGTTTATCGGCGCTGTCGTCGGTATCGCCGTAAGGTATACATGCTCGCGTATTACCGGCGATATTAAGGACAAGTTGGGCAGAGGCGTCAAAAGAGACCTTCGCGAAAAGGTATACAACAAAATATTGAAACTCGGCGTTAAAACCACCGACGGAATGAGCATGGCGGGACTGACGCAGGTATCGCTGGAAGGCGTAGAGCAACTCGATATATATTTTTCGAGTTATCTTCCGCAGTTCTTCTTTGCGATGATCGCACCGATAGTGTTGTTCCTGATCTGCGTATGGATAGACTGGAGAACCGCGCTCGTTCTCATCTGCTGCGTACCGCTTATACCGATGTCGATTGTCGCGGTAAGCAAGTATGCGAAGAAAGTTTTCGCCAAGTATTGGGGTAAATACACCTCGATGGGCGATAAATTCCTCGACAGCGTTCAGGGTCTTAAAGAACTTAAAATCTTTCAGGCGGATGCGGCGCAGCACGTCAGGATAAACGAGAGCGCGGAAGAATTCCGCATTATTACGATGAAAGTTCTCGTAATGCAACTTATAAGCATTACCATAATGGATCTCGTCGCATACGGCGGCGCGGGTATCGGTATAGGTCTGGCAATATGGGGCGCGGCGTTCCGCGGACTTCACCCGATAGCGGCGTTGTTCCTGTGCCTTGTTTCCGTCGAATTTTTCCTGCCGCTCCGCGCGTTCGGTTCGGCGTTCCACGTCGCGATGAACGGCGTCAGCGCGGGTAAAAAGATAATATCTCTTCTGAATACCCCCGATCCCGAATGGGGAACGGAAACGCTTGACGGCAACAGAGACGTGAAACTCGAAAACGTGACGTTCTCTTACGACGGCAAGCGCGACGTTCTGAAAGACGTGAACATGGTATTCCCCGAAAAGGGAATGACGGCAATCGTCGGCGAAAGCGGATGCGGAAAGTCTACGGTCGTGAACATGCTTATCGGGGCGTTTCGTCCGCAGAAAGGCGAAGTCACCGTCGGCGGAAAGAGACTCGAAAGACTTTCCCGCGAGAACTGGTATTCGCATCTGGCGGCGGTCAGTTATAACACCTATATCTTCAACGAAAGCGTGAGAGACAACTTCAGGATGGCGAAAGAAAACGTCACGGACGAAGAGATATTCGCCGCTCTCGGAAAGGTGAACTTAAAAGAGTTTATCGAAGAAAACGGCGGACTTGATAAGGTGATCACCGAAGACGCCAACAATATTTCGGGCGGACAGAAACAGCGTCTCGCGCTGGCGATCGCGCTCGTGTCGGATAAGGATATTTACGTCTTCGACGAGGCGACAAGCAATATCGACATCGACAGCGAATCCATAATAATGAACAACATTAAAACTCTTTCCTCCGATAAGAGCGTCATCGTAATTTCGCACCGTCTGGCGAACGTCGTACCCGCAGACAATATCTATTATATGGAAGACGGCGAAATCAAAGAGAGCGGGTCTCACAACGAACTGATGTCGGCGGAGAAAGGGTACGCGCGTCTGTACAACACGCAGAAGACGCTCGAACAGGGGTACACGGAGGCGGTAGCATGAGTACGCAGAAGAAAGAAAAGAAATATGTAAGAAGAAACGGCGCAAAGATCATGGCAAGCCTTGTCGTTCTTCTCGGCAGTCTGTCTTATATAATGATTCTCGCGGTAATAAACGGCAGTCTGGGTTTCGTCACGGCAATGGGCGTAACGGTATTCGGCGCGGTGGGCGTCGCGAAGGCTCTCGGCGAGCAGATCGCGCTTTCCTACGGTTGGATAATCGGTCTTACGGTAGGTTGCGGCGTCATCCGCGGGCTGTTGAGATACATAGAGCAGTACAGTAACCACTATATCGCGTTCAGACTGCTTGCGGCGTTCAGAGATAAAATATTCGGCGCGCTCCGCGTGCTTTGCCCGGCGAAACTCGAAAGCAAACAAAAGGGCAGCATCATCGCGATGATAACTTCCGACATAGAGACGCTCGAAGTTTTCTACGCGCACACCATTTCGCCCATATGTATAGCGATAGTCGTATCCACGGCGGTGTTCCTGTTCGTAGGTTTCGTTTCGAGTTGGTATCTCGCGCTCGTTGCGCTTGCGGGATTCCTGTTTATCGGAATAGTCGTTCCGCTTATCTCTTCGGGCAGACTGAAAGAAAGCGGCGTAAAATACCGCGCGGAATTCGCGTCGTTCTCGGCGTACTTCCTCGACAGTATCAAAGGTATAAAAGACATCGTATTGAACAATGCCGGCGCAGAGAGAGAAGAAGAAGTCGACAAGCGTTCGGACGCGCTGCTTAAAGAGACCAAAAAGATGAAACACAATATCACCCGCGCGGGTGCGGCGATCGAGCTCACGGTGTCGGTGTTTATTCTTGCGGCTCTCGCGGTCGGAATCGCGCTGGTTAAAAGCGATGCGTTGTCGATCGGCAGAATGATTATCGGTATGGTGACCGTATTCTCGTCGTTCGGACCCGTAATCGCGGTCGGCGGACTTCCGGGCAATCTTACGCAGACTTTCGCAAGCGGAGACAGAGTTCTCAATCTCCTTGCCGAAAAGCCCGCGGTGGAAGAAGTCAGAAACGGCAAAGACTTTGAATACGAAAATCTTAAAGTCGACGATTTGTCTTTCGGTTACGAAGGACAGACCAAAGTGTTAAACGACGTCAGAATGCACGCCGAAAAAGGCGAGATCATAGGCATCGTCGGCGAAAGCGGTTGCGGCAAGTCTACATTCCTCAAACTCCTTATGAGGTTCTGGGAACGCGACGGCGGCAAAATCGATTACGATAATATAGATATAGACAAAATCAATACGGATTCCTTGCTTAAAAACGTAACAATGGTTTCGCAAAGCACTTATTTGTTTGAGGAGACGATAGAAGACAACCTTCGTATCGCGAAACCCGACGCAACGCAGGAAGAAATCGAAAACGCATGTAAAATGGCGGCGGTACACGATTTTATAATGACTTTGCCCGACGGGTACAAGACGCAGGTCGTCGCGCTCGGGGATAACCTCTCCGCGGGCGAAAAACAACGCATAGGCTTGGCGAGGGCGTTCCTCAGAGGCAGCGAACTCATCCTTCTGGACGAGCCTACAAGCAACGTCGACAGTATCAACGAAGGAATCATACTGAAAGCGTTGAAAGAACAGAAGAATAAAAAGAGCATCATTCTCGTTTCTCACAGAGAATCCACGATGGCTATCGCCGACAGAATTTACAAGGTCGAGAACGGCGGAATGACGGAGGCTGCGTAATTTAATGGACGAACAAAAGAAGTTAAACGAAATCGACGAGGCGGCGTCCGCGCTTATCGAAAATTCGGAATCGGTTTCGGAAAATACGGACGTTCGGTCAAAAGAGCGGGTTTCGCCCGCGACGACGCCCGAAAAAGAAGGCAAATTTTTCAAAAAATACAAGATAAAAGACATAGTGTTTCTGGCGATCATGACCGCCTGCACGCTTACGACCGGCGCGGTGATGCCGTTCGTCATAAACATACCGGTTTTCGGGATAGTGCAACTGTGTCTCGGGCTGCAGTTTTCGATTTTCCCCGTAATCGGCATGATGAAAGTCAGAAAACCCGGTTCGCTGTTTCTGCAGTCGATATTCATAGCGGTATTTCTGGTGTGGATGTTCCCGCCCATGGCAATGATCTGTCTTTGCGGACTGGTCGCCGAGGGGATAGCCATGCTGATTTTCCGCGGCTATAAAAACGACTGGGCTTGCGTCGTCGGCGGAACGCTGTATCTGCCGATGACTCTGCCGTTCCTGTTCGTATATTACAAGTTCTTCCACACCGTGACGGACAAAGGGCAAAACGCGTTGGAGGCTTTCCTTTCGGGCGCGAATCCGTGGTTCGTCGTCGGGATTTCCTGCGCGGTTGTGGCGATATGTTTCGTCGGGTCTGTCATCGGCATGGTGGTTTCCCGCGAACTCAAAAAAGCCGGAGTGCTTAAAAAATGAGATTTTTGTCTTTCAAAAAGAAGATATATCCCATATTCGTATTTATGACGAGTCTGTTTTTCATCGTCTTCGGGCTTGTCATGGCGCGGAATAAAAATTTCGGCTGGTTTCTGCTCGGCGCATATGTATGGCTGTTTCTGTTCGGATGCAGAAAAGGGTGTCTGCATGTGCTTTTCCCGTTTATCGTCGTAGGCGGCATAGTCGGCGTGATAGCCTATTTCGCATACGGAAGAGATCTGACCGCGGCGATCGCGATGGTAAACAGATTCGGCGCGGTGTTTCTTGCGGTCGCACTCGGCATGAGCATGCAGCCGATCGATATGACGCGGAGTCTTGCCACGCTTAAAGCCCCGAGGGGCGTAACGCTCGGCATGCTGATAGCGACTTCGTTTCCGCCTGTGCTGCGCGCCGAAAAACAGAGAGTGCGCGAGGCTATGAAAACCCGCGGAGCGGGCAGCGCGCTGAACCCGAAAATCTTTTACAGGGCGTTTCTTGTGCCGTTGGTGATGCGATTGGTGAACATTTCGGACACGCTGTCGCTGTCGGTCGAAACGCGCGGATTTTCGCTTGAAAAAACGCCGTATACGGTCTATAAAAAAGAGACGCTCTGCATATCCGACGTACTGTTTATTTTAGGTATCGCCGCGGGCGCGGCGCTCACGGTGGTGTTATGAACGCAATAGAACTTAAAAACGTCGATTTTTCGTACGACGGAAAAACGCGGATACTCGAAAACGTAAACATCGCGCTTTCTTACGGCGAAGTGAACCTCGTTTCGGGGCATTCGGGCGAGGGTAAAAGCACGCTTTTGTATATAATAAGCGGAATTATCCCGAATATCACCGACGGCGAATTAAAAGGCGAAGTGTTTATAAACGGCGAAGACATAAAAGGCAGACGCCTCGGCGAGGTGTGCCGCAAGGTCGGCGTCGTTCTGCAGAACGCCGACGAGCAGATAATACAGAAAACCGTAGAAGACGAAATCGCTTTCGGTTGCGAAAACCTCGCGTTTTCGCCGGAAAAAATAAGCAAGCAGATAGACACGGTCTGTCGGCTGATGAAACTTGACAAGTCGTGGCACAGCCGCAAACTGTCGGGCGGGCAGAAACAGAGACTTATAACGGCGTCCACCCTAGCGATGGGGCAGAAGATAGTCATTCTCGACGAACCGCTGGCGAACCTTGACACGTCCGGCGCGGGAATGCTTATGTCCACGCTGAAATCGCTTGCGAAAGCGGGATATTGCATAGTCGTTATCGAACACAGGCTTGACATGGTGTTGCCGTTCGTCGACAAAGTCTTCCACGTCGGCAATAAGAGCGTAAGCGAGGTAACCGACAAAGAAAGTTATCTTAAACAGCAGTCGACCGAAATATCCGACGTCTGCCGCGAATTCAATGGCACTCTGCCGGTGTTTTCGCTGTCCGACGTGGCGTTTTCGGTAAAAGACCGCGATATACTGAAGGGCGTGACCTTCGACGTGTTAAAGGGGTCGCGTCTGGTATTGCTTGGCGAAAACGGATGCGGAAAGACCACGCTTTTAAGGCTTATATCCCGACTTGAAAAACCCTCGCGCGGGGTGATTTTGCAGAACATAGACGACAAGTTCGGGCAGAAGGGCAAACAGAGTAAAAAGTGGTATAAAAAAGTCGGCGTCGTCTATCAGAACCCCGATTATCAACTGTTTATGCCGACCGTCGAAAAGGAAATAAAATTCGGCGCGAAGTCTGACGAATATGCCGACGAAATAGCCGAAAAATTCGGCATAAAGCATTTGTACGCCCGTCATCCGCAGTCGCTTTCGGAGGGGCAGAAACGCAGAGTTTCGATTGCCGCGGTCGTCGCGACCGACCCCGAAGTGCTGATACTGGACGAGCCTACCGTCGGGCAGGATTATAAGGGTCTGTGCAAGATGGTAGATGTGCTTAACCGCCTGCACGAAGAGACGAACAATACGATGATCACCGTTACGCACGATAAGCGTTGCGCCGCTGCGCTCTGCGATCGTTCGGTGTGGATAAAAGACGGAAAAACCTATAAATCGGGCGATAAAAAAACGGTCGACGAATTTTTTGAAAACCAATCGGATATGCCAAAAGTTAGCCTAGACTAACTTTTGAAAATTCCGTAGCGTTTTATTGACAACGGGTAGGTATTGTGCTATACTCTCGTGCGTGAAAACGGACGGATAAAAAAGGCGTACGCCTTTAATTGCTTAAAAGCCGGTCTTTGAGACCGGTAAAAAAATATCACGCGGTTAGCACTTGCTAACCCGAGACGATAATTTTGCAAGGAGATTCAAATTGCTGTTACGACTGAAGAACATAGGAAAAATTTACGACAGCAACGATATTCTGACGATCGGTATCAGAGGGGTCAACCTCGATTTCGATTATAACGAGTTCGTAACGATAGAGGGCGAGAGCGGCAGCGGTAAGTCGACGCTTCTGAACGTCATCGCGGCGAACGACAGTTACGAAGAGGGCGAGTTGTATTTCAACGGCGCGGAAACTTCGCATTATTCCGAGACCGACTGGGAAAAGTACCGCGAAAAAAACATCGCGATGATCTTTCAGGATTTCAACATAATCGAAAACCTTACCGTACTCGAAAACGTAGAACTTGCGCTGTTGCGCATCGAAGACAAAGCTGAACGCCGCAAAATCGCCGAAGACCTTATCGCAAAGGTAGGGCTTACGGCGCAGAAAAACCGTAAAGGCAGTAAACTTTCGGGTGGCGAAAAACAGCGTACCGTAATAGCGAGGGCGTTAGCAAAAGACAGCCCGATAATTCTTGCGGACGAGCCTACCGGCAACCTCGACGTAAAGGCGAGTAAAGAAGTCGCCGCGCTGCTGAAAGCCGTATCCAAAGACAAACTCGTCATAGTCGTCACGCACAACCCCGAATTTTTCGTAGAGTACGCGACGAGAAGAGTTACGATTTTCGACGGTTCGGTCAAAGAAGACAACGTTATAAAAAAGCCCGAGCCGAAGACGAGCGAAGACAAAGAAGAAGTAAAGTCCGGCAGGTGGCAGAATTTCAAAAATACGATGCACATAGGCACGCTCAACTATAAAAGTCGCCCGAAATTCACGGCGATGATGAGTTTTGCGTTGTTCGTGTGCGCGATAACGCTGTTTCTCGTGATTTCGGTATTCGGCAATTCGCTGATACGACCGACGCAGGTTCCGCTTGACGGAACGGGCGTAAGCGGCAAGGTGATTTTGTCTAACCGATCCAACGCGATAACGCAGACCGATCTCGACGAGGTTGCGGGGCATACAAAAGCGGGATTTTTCCTGCTTGACAGAAACCTGTCGGAATTTTCGATAAATCTGCCCAAACGCGGCGGGCTGAGCAGTTCTTATACGCTGACATGCCTGTACGATCCGTATAAATATTGCCCCGAGGCGGGCAATGCCGTGCTGATAATGTCTAAATCGGAAGACGGCGATGCGGAGACGATTAAAAATATGATTATAAATGCTCAGACGGGCATTAAAGAAATAACGTTGAAGACGACGGTCGACTTAACCGAGCCGAAACTCTATCTCGGGTATGACGACCTGAACGCTTACGGCAAAAAAATGCAAGCCGTGAACACGGTTATGAAACTCGGCAACAACGAAACCACGGTTTTCACGTTCGTCGTGAACGAAGACCTCGCGGCGGGCGAAATAAACCTCGTAAATTCAAACTTCTACGCGGCGGACGGCAAACAGGTAGTCTTCAACGTGAAGACCGATAAATCCTATATCGTGCTTACGTCGAACAAAAAGAATGAGGATGTAAGCGGACTTATCGTCGAGATGAATTCCGAAGATTACGCCGCGATGTTCGATAAAGACGAAACGTCGGTGCAGAGCGCGTTGTATTACGCGAGCGACGCCGACGCGAAAGCGGCGGTCAAAAACCTGCCCGACGGCTATATGGGCATGCTTTCCGATTCGGACGTATACGTTCAGAACGCGGGCGACGTGTTTACGAGCAATGTTTTGTGGTATCTCGCGCTGATTGCGGCAAGCCTTTTGTTTGCGATGCTTATATCCGTGATATTCATGCGCTCGGTAAAGATATTTCAGGCGGATTTCGCGGTTTACAGAACGCTTGGCATTTCCAGAAAGATATCTTCGCGTTCGTTGTATGTGCAGATGGCTCTGATTTTCCTGCCGACGCTGGTGCTTTTGCCTGTCGTCAGCCTGATAGCGACGCTTATCCCGTTCAGTACGCTGCCGTTCATATCGGCGGGGAATTACTTCTTCGTTGAAATAATGCTGCTTTTGATCGTAGAGTGCGTTGCGTTCGGCTTTAACAGGAGCATAAACGGACAATCTATCCGTAAATCTTTAAGAAGGGGGTCTAAATAAATGATTCGCGTAGAAAACATAAAAAAGACTTTCAACCCCCATTCGTCGGCGAGAAATCAGGTACTTAAAGGCGTTTCGTTCGATCTGCCGGATAAAGGGCTTGTCGCTATATTCGGTAAATCGGGCAGCGGTAAAACGACGCTTTTGAACATCTTCGGCGGTCTGGAGAAAGCCGACAGCGGCAAAATCATCATAGACGGCGAAACGATGAGCGGCAACGCGGACCGTATCCGCAACCGCAAGATAGGCTTTATCTTTCAGAACTACTATCTCGAACGCGGCTATACGATCGCCGAAATCATGCGCAACGCAATGTTGCTTGCGGGTTTCAAGGACGAAAAAGAGATAGAACGCCGCAGCGAAGAAGTTCTTAAACTCGTCGATATGGAGAGGTTCAAGAACAAGCAGGGCGATGCGCTTTCGGGCGGACAAAAGCAAAGGGTTGCGATTGCCCGCGCGCTTATAAAGGGCGCGGACGTAATTCTTGCGGACGAGCCTACCGGCAACCTCGACGCGCAGAACACCTATAAAGTAATGGATATTCTGAAAGAAATATCCAAAACAAAACTCGTGGTGCTTGTAACGCACGAAGTCACGCTTATCAAAAAGTACGCCGACAGCCACATAAAACTCGTCGACGGTCAACTTGTCGACGACGCCGAAATAGACGAGGCGGAACTTGCCGACATAACTTACGGCAACGTCAAAGAAGAACCCGTAAACGCCGCCGATCTTACCGACTTTAATCAGAGTACGGCAAAGAAAAACGGTAAACTGTTCACGCTAAAAAACATTCTTCGTTCGCTGCACGCGGATAAGGATAAGTCGGGGGCGGGCGGAAACATCTTCAAACAGATTTTCATTTTCGCCATGGCGGTAGCGGTGTGTTTCTTCTCGTTTTTCGCATTCGAGGCGTTGTCGGTAAAAGCGGATAACAAGCCGCTCGACGACGACAGCGTGTACGTCGGCATGGGCAACTATTCCGAGGTCAGAAAACTCAACCCGTCGCTGTACGACACGATAGACTTCTTCGAGATGGACTACGCCGATGGAGGTTTTTCTTACAACAACTTGCAATCGCTTTCGGGCATTACGGCGAGTTACGCGCCGCGCGCTTTGAAAAAGACCGACACGGCGGAGAGCATGAAACTTCAGTTCGGCGACATGCCGGGCGAAAAGCAGGTGCTTATAACCCGCGCTCTTGCCGAAACGCTTAAAGACAAACTCAGAATAGAGGAACTCGAAAACGACCGTTCGCTTTCGCTTATCCTCTTTGAAAAGGATTACGCCGTAAGCGGCATAGTCGAAGGGAATAACCCTTACGTTTACTTCAACCGCGTCGACTATGTGAACTTTTTAAGCGTCTATCAGGAAATACGTTTCACCGACAATACGAATTTGTTTTTCGGATCGGATTTCATCGACTCCGAAACGTACAGAACGATAAACAGTTATTCGGCTGAAATCTGCGTATACGATGGCGAAACGCTCGATTTAAGCAACAATCAGTGCGTCGTAGAGATAAACCGTAACGCCGTATACAAGATGATGAGCGACACCACACAAGCCGATTACCGTATGGAAATCGCCAACGCGACGCTGCTTAAATCGCCCGAATTCATCTCGCTTACCGACAGTTACCCGATGTATATCCGTAAATTTCAACTTACGCGCACGGTGATGACGACGGACATACGTATCTACGTTACCGAGGCTGCGCTTGACAACATTTTCGTGTATATATCGCCCAACCTCGACGCTCTTGGCAGCGAATCGAACTATTATTTCGAGATTTCCACAAGCGGCGGCGAACAACTCGCTGCGCTCGAACAAAGGCTTACCGACAGGGGCGTCGTAAAAGCCGACGTTTCGGCGATGCAGCAGGCGAAGAACAAAGAAGAACTGGATGCCGCGCTTAAAAGCCTGTACGTCTTCATCGCGGTTGCGGTGCTTATGTACCTCATCTATTTCTTCATCGAAAAGTCGGGCAGCGTCAAAAACAGCAAGGAATACGGCGTTTATCGCGCGATAGGCGTAAACAAAGGCAACCTGTTGTTCAAGGAGACCATGGCGGCTGTGTTCGGCAACCTGATAACATATCTTGCGGGCTTTATAGTCGTGACGGCATTGCTCTGCGCGAGATATGCGGTTATGAATGTGGCGTTCGGAGCGTTTATAGGTCTTACCGCAGCGGCGTTTGTCGTAAGTTCGCTTATCATGGTGGGCATTTCGCTTATACCGTATCTGTTCGTACTGACGCAAAGCCCGTCCGAAATTCTGTCGCGCTACGACATTTAACGATAATTATCCGAGAAAATCGGTAGTTATACAATTTCAAAAATTTTCACAAAGGAGTAAAATTTATGACAGCAGTAAAGAAGAAGTTCATATCTGTACTTCTCGGCATCACAATGTTACTTGCAGGATTTGCCTTGCTTGTGTCGTGCGGAAAAACCGGCAAAGCAGAAGATCTCAAAGTTACCTTCATGGTAGAAGACGACGAAATGTCCGAATGGAGAGAGTATTCGGAAGTCGTCGCCGAAAACGGCGAGGTGGAACTCCCGAGCGTTTCCAGACGTTATTACACCTTTGCCAACTGGTATGAAGACAAAGATTTTACGGTCGGACCTTTCACGGGCAAGAACATTAAAAACAGCGTAACCGTTTACGCGCGTTTCATCCCCGTTGAGGTAAACGTGACCATAAACGGCGCGGATCAGGGTACACATAACCTCGTCGACGTCGTAAATGGTACTTATAACCCCGGCGAAGGGCTCGAATTCGACGGTTGGTATACCAACGCGAACTGCACGACGCCGTGGGATAACGTAACCGAAACCAACGACCTTTACGCAAGGAGCGTCGCACGCATAACCTTTAACGACGGTTATCAGGACGTTTACACCACTACCGTAACCCCCGGTTCCGTCTATGTATCCCCCGTCACGCACGAGGCGCAGACCGAGGCGGGCGAGACCTCTACCATAGAAAAGGCGTTCATATGGAGGAACTATATGTCCGCCCGCGACATCTCTTACGTCGACGAAAACGGCGAGGTTTTCGATTTTGACGAACCTATTACCAGAAACACCGTGATCACGGTCAGATGGCGTTCGCCTTTCCTTAAATATCAGACCAACCCCGATACGAAGAAACTCTGCGTTACCATGTACGGCAACGAAGGTACGTTCGACGATACTAAGGGTACGGCAAGAATCGGTAAAGTACCGGTCATTTCGATTCTCGGCGAGATTACGTTCGATCAGGACGGCGACGGAGTTGCCGAAACCTATCAGGTAGAATCGGTGCGTCCGGAACAGGCTATTCTCAATAATGCATCTATACAGAAAGTAATTATAGGCGAGGGCATCGTATCCGTACAGAGCCTTATTTCCAGCGCCGCATCCGGTGTGACGGAAATAGTTCTTCCCTCTACGCTTAAAGTTATTCAGAATTGCTTTAACAACCTCAACAAATTGACGAATATTACCATCCCCGACGGCGTGGAGGTAATTATGGGTTCGTTCTGGGCAAATACTGCCGCCGCTTATAACTACTACGCCACATATAATAAAGGTAACGAATATCCTTTCGAGATAGTCATTCCCGACAGCGTAAAAAACCTTTCTATGGTGCCGAACAATCTTAAGTTCAGCCACACCAAAGAAACCGCGCAAGCCGGCGACTTCTATAAAGACGGCAAACGCATTTATAAAATCGACGACAGAGAAGGACACGTCGGCGACCTCGTTCTCATTTCGGATATGACCGACGCGTCGGTCATCGACGTACCCGAAGGAGTAAAGGGCATTCAGGTAGGTACTTATTTCAACCGCACCCTCGAATACCTCAATTTTCCGTCCACGTTCTCTTATGTAAGTTATAACGAAGACGTATCGAAGTATCCGGCGGCGGCGTTCCAGTATTCGACCGGTACTTTCCTGTTCGACTCGCGCTACGCCAACGATCCGCTCGGCAATATTCCGCCTACGGCATATTCGATTTTCAGCGGAATGGAAAGCATTACGTTGCTTAACTTCAAACAGACGGGATATCCTGCGGGTCTTCCTGCCTCTGCATTCATCGGCGATACCACGGGTAACGCGACATACAGCGAAGAACTGTATGAATTCTGCGACAGCACCAGTCTCAGAGATAAAGTAGTTTATACAGGCGAAAACGATACGCCGTCGGTCACCGTGAATTATGTAAACAAACTTACGGGCGAAACTTATCGCGTGACGTTCGGCAAGACCAAAAATCAGAACCTGACCGTCATAGAAATTCTCGAAAAACTCGACGAACAGAACGGCACCGCTCTTAAAGCGTCGTATGATGGCAATCAACTCGCGCTTATAACCGTTAAGAGTTTCGGCGCGGATTACGACCTTACGGCAAGCCTTACCACGAACGTATATCTGACCGCCACGTTCAATTATGTCGGCAACGGAGGTTATACCGCCGTCGACAACGGCGACGGAACGGCAAAGATAACGGGCTATAACGCGGAAACCGTATATGTTGCGGGCGATTCGCTTAAAATGGTTATGATCCCCGAAACCGTGACGATCGACGGAAACGCCCTTAACGTCACGAAGATCGACGCCGAGGCGTTTGCGTATAATACCGACATCGGCTATGTATCGTTGCCTTCCACGCTGAAAGAAGTCGGAGACAAGGCGTTCTACAACTGTTCGTCTCTCAAAGTGCTGGATATGTCCGCCTGCAAACTCAAAAAAATCGGCGTAAGCGCATTCGAGGGTACGGCTGTAAAGACCGTCGTTCTCGCGCTCTCCGACCTCGAAGAAGTAGGCGCATATGCGTTCAAGACCAACACTCTTACCGAATTCACTCCCGCCGCGGGTGAAGAAAACAGAGCCTTAACGACAAAAGAAAACCTTAAAGCCGGCGAATTCTTCCTTGCTTACGGAAAGGTCTTTGAAACTCAGGTAAAATACCATGAGTCGGCTTTGGGTCTGTACAGTTACGTTTCCAAATCGACCGTCGGCGAAGGCGATTCCGCTTACACCGTATGGGACGTTAAATTCGTCGCAAGCGCGGGCGGATATAACGCATTCAAGCTCAATGATTATATGGTTACCCCGGTTTATCTCGGAAATGTTGACGACGAAAGCAATATCGTCCGCTATGAGGTAATGGAAGGTTCGTATTATTTCTTAACGACTAGCAGCGCGATTTACTTCCAGAGCGTTTCGCGCATTCACGCGAATGCGTTCACCGACAGCGAAACCGACAGTCTCGGAATGACTTGTTATTCCCCCAAGTATATGGGTTGTGCAAGCACGAGTATGAGTGTACTCAGCGATCTGGTACACGATACTAATTGCGCGTCTATGTTCGAGGAAGGCTGGTACGACGGATATACCGACGACGGTATCGGCGCAGTCGATCTGTATGATATGTAACCCGAACAAAAAAACATTCCGTAAAGCGGACGCTTTCGGCGTCCGCTTTACGACAAAACAAAAAAAATGCTTGTAACTTCGGAGGTGTTACCCTTGAAAAAAAACTTTATTATGCGGTTGATGACGGGGTTGATGGTGATATTATGCTTATTCGGCGCGGCGAGTTGCGCGAATAACGCGGGCATACCGTCCGACCCTAAGGACGCAATTATCGACAAGTACGGTAACACGCAATATAAAATAACTTTCGACGCGACGAACCTCGCGTCGCCGATTTCGGATATGTACTATTCGGCGGAAAACATGCCCGTGCTGCCCACGCCCGAAAAGGTTGGGTACGTCTTTGCAGGGTGGTATTTCGATTCCGCTCTGACTAAAGTCTGCGACGTCGAAAACGGCGATCTGTACTGGCAGATGAAAAACGTCACCCTGTACCCAAAGTGGGAAAAGGAGGCTATCGTAAACAACGGTACTTACGAAATCGACTTCGACGCGCATATCGTCGAAGACAGCGTGGTAAAGGGTCTGCTTGCCGATAAATACGGCTGGTTCAACTTTGCCGAAGACATCGTCGCCGAAGAAACTTATATCGAAAAGAACGATCAGGGCGCGTTTTTGCGCATACAGTACAACAGCCGCGAACGCGGACCGATTTTTGCGGAAAACGGCGGCGGCGAGTTTGAAGTTCAGACTTACACCGTAACCGACGTTGACGATCGGATAGACGACGGCTTAAGTATTCTCGACCGTACAAGCCTTATTCAGACGATATACTACGACATTTCGGGGCTCGACCTTGCCGACGAAATCACGTTTAACGTCGCCTATTACAACTGGGGCGCGAAACTCGAAGGCGGCGAAACGAGGGAACAATGCTCGGTTTCGTACAAAGTGAGTTTCCGTATAACGAGGTTTATAGGGTTTTCAAAGTCTTTCGTCAATACCGAAGGCAAACTCGATAACGGCGTGTACCTTGTACCGACGCATTATACGGGTCTGGATAAAACGCCCGGAATGCTCGATTATTTCCACCCCGTGTATGCGTATATCGTGGCGGAAAACGGACATTATACGCTGGTTAAGCCTTTAAGCGCGTATAACTCCGACATATTGGGCAACCTCTCCGGCGACGACTTCTTCAATCGTACCACCGGTTATTGCCGCGACTTCGCGTATTTCCTTACCGATCAGAAAAATAAGGTCGAAATCGCAGACGACGACCCCGATTACCTCAGTTATTATCGCCCGGGTTTGCTAAACGCAAAAAACTGGGGTGCGCTGACTTACGAATTCCACGCCGATACGGGTGCGTATTACTATACGTTCGACCTCGGCGATACACTTACCAACGATATTATACTGTATGGCGGTTCTACGGGCGCGATGGAACAGATGTTCAGTTTCCCGTTCTCTTACCGCAGACTTACGATTTCGTACGACAGTATGATCCGTATAACCGACTGGAACTACACGCCCGTTTCGGGGGATAGTTTCACTTACCGCAAATCCGCCGCAATCTACGCGGGTTCGGTCGCGGAAGATTTTTCCGACAGCAACGCGGCGTTCGATCTTCTGAAAAATTACAGCCTGTCGATCCGTATGATCAACATGTTCTTCGCATCGACCGACGGCGGCAGAACGGGCAATAAGAATTTCGACTGTAAAATGACGATCGCCCCCACCGCTCAGACCGCGGCGGGCAACCTTTCGGAAATGCGCTACGCGTTTTCGTATTTCGACCTGACGTACGACGTTTTCGGGTACGACCCGAAGACCGACGGCGAACTGTATTCCGCGGCGACTAACTTCCTGACGCTTATCGACGTTTCAGCCACCAACTTCACGATCGAAAAGACCGATATAGGCAAAACCGTCAAAGCGGGCGATACGGTCGATCTGCACGCGCTGTATACCGAAAAGGTCTATCCCACCGTCATGGCGGCAAACCTTTCCTGGCAGGCGTACGCGCTGGATAAAAACGGCGACGCGGACTTTACAAGACCCGTTACGCTTTCGCGCACGTTCACGATGACGGACAGCGGCGTCGCGATACTGTTTACCGAAAACGCGGCGGACAAAAAGCGCACAAGCATGGTAACGCTTATGCCTGCGGAAGAACCGGAATGCGAAATACAACCATTCAGATACACGCTGACAAAAAACGACGAAGGCATATACGTCGTCGACAAGAGATTCAAACTCGACGAATACGTTGCCGTGCCGGAAGTGACGTGGAAATGGCTCGGCGATAAATTCTCGTCGTTTAACCTTAAAAAGTATGACAACGACGATCAGAGAACCGATTTTTTGCGCGTCGCGCTGTATGCGTATTCCGACGGAATATACAATCACACGTTCAGCCAGTACAGCGACGGGTACAGTCAGACTAACGTATTTCAGATGACCGACTCGAAAATGCGTCTCGAATTCCGCATCATGAACAGGTTCGGCGAATTCCGCTCGTTATGGCTCGAATACAGAGCCGAGGCGGTAGGCGATTACGCGTTCGTTTCGGGTAACGATACCGTCGCAGGCGGAGATCTGAAATACGAAACAAAGGAAGACGGCACTCAGGTTCGTATCAAGTTGGCGTATAGCGAAATGCAGTCGGCGATTATCGACGACGAAAAGCAGTTTCTGGCATTGCCCGAATCTTACTTCCTGCGCGTGACCGACAGCGACGAAACGACCGATTATGAACTGCCGCTGGCTGCCTGCAACGTATATCTTAAAGATGCTACAAAAACCGTCGGCAGTCTTGCCGAGGCATGGTCGCTTATAAAAGACGCGCGCTATGCCGTCGTCACGCTTACTTACGCCGACGAATACGGCGACACCGTAACGCTTAAAGCGATGTGCAACTTCACCGCGGATGGCAGATCGTTCACCGATTATGCGCTTGTCAGCGGAGATGCCGCGCTGTTTACGGGCGAAAAGATAAGCGTCGAAAAACCGAAAATCGCCGCTAAGGACTATATTCCGCTCGCAAGACCCAATATAAGGTTCTATAAGCAGTCGGGCGCAAATTATTCCCTCGCCGAAGACGAAGTCGAAGACAGCGTCGGCACTTACGGTGTAGACTTTACCTTCCTGCAGGGCGGAAATTATCTGCTCGTCTGGGAATTCTGGTTCTCGGTCGATTTCGACGGTAACCCGATATTCGAGTGCTATTACAATCCGTCGGAAGGCACGGTTTCCGATAAATACACGCTTGCTGCGACGTATGCGCAGAAAGTGACCGTATACGACAGAAACTGCGACATAACCGTGACTTACGTCACCGATACCGAACATCCGTTCGACGCGTCGAAAGTCGATTACGTCGAAAAGGACGGCTATCAGTATTACACGACGACCGTAAGCATGGCTGAGACGAATAAATCGCCCGATTACACGATGTTCGTATCGAGTACGGACCGTCTGTGGGGCTGGAGTTCTTCGTGGAGCGGAGACGACCGCTTGTTCTCCGACGGCTCGGCTATCGGCAGACTCGGCGTTACGCTCAAAACGATAAACCCCGTGGTCTACGCACTGTGGGATAAAGGTATAAAGATCGGCGCGACTATAGAAGTCGACGGGCAGGAAGAACCGCTCGGAGAAATGACTTATTATCGCCCGACGAGCGGCGGAATTTATACGATGAGGCTGTTCGACTTCCGTAAGTGGTACGAATTTGAAAAGTATGAAGATTACGAGGCTGTCGAATGGCACGCCAGCAAGGCGATTTTCCAGGACTTCGCGGCGGCGGGATTTGTCTATCACGACGTGCTTGTCGTAGGATCGACGAACAACGCGTTTTCAAACGGCTACCGCGTGACGGAAGGTTTCACCCTTAAACTTATACTTAAACGCAAAATGAGCGTTTCTTATCAGGCGATCGACGAAAGCGGCAACAGACTGACGTTCCGCAGTCAGCCGGGCGCGGACAGCGCGTGTCTCGAAGGCTATACCGTCGCCGACAGGATTTCGGTGTCGAAACTCAAGACGCTTAAAAACGTTCAGTGTTCCGATTCTTCAAAAGAGTTCAAGTACTGGGCAATTATGATTGACGGAAAACTGACCCGGATCGATCTTGAAAGCACTTTGCTCGAACAGGAATTCTCGGGTAAAAACGAACTTACCGGCAAGTACAACGGCTCCGTCGTACTGTACGCGGTGTTCGGTTAAAAGGAGAGCGCACATAATATGAGTAAACTCAAAAAGACGTTATCCATGGCGTTGTGCGCCGTTTTAAGCGTATTCGCGGCGGTGATTTTCGCCGCGGGCGCGGGTAAAACGACGGCTTACGCGGCGTCGCCGATCGGCGGCGAAGACGGAAAATACGAAATGAGTTACGATTTCGGCGGACAGTCGGGTATAGGCAAGCAGATGCTTGAAAAGTACTTCGACAAGACAGCCACGGTCGAAAAAATCGGCGACAGATATTACTTTTCGTTCACGCAACTTTCGTCGTCTATGGAGAATTTGTCGCTTAATCTCGAAGAGGGCAAACAGGTAGGATACCGCGTGACCGAAGACAGTGGAAACAGAAAGACGTATTCGTATACGTTATCGGAAGAAAATCTGCAGACGGTGTTGCCGTTTTCGGTCTTCGTGTCGGTGCGTGGCGAAACGTTCACGTTCACGATAACGCTTAACCTCTCTTCGGCAAGAAGGGTCGGCGACGTCGAAGACGTTTTAACCGAACGCCCCGCGGAATTCGTACCCGTAATCGTAACGAGTTCGGGCAGCGAATACGAGGCGACGAGGGGTCAGACTTTCGTCATCCGCGACGCTACGGCGACCCTCGGCGACGAGAATCCGGACGTCACGTTGAAGGCGTACTACGTCCGCGGCGGAGAGAAAACCGAAGTCGCGCTCGACGGCAACAAACTGCTTTTGAACAGCGCAGGCGAATATCACGTCGTATATCATGCGGAATCGCCGACTTATACGACTTCGCTCGGCAATCCGACCTATACCGAAAAGGACGTAAAAATCACTTCGGGCATAAGCGGAGACAGCCTTGCGAAACTGTACGACGATGACGGAGTTCTGCCTGCGGGAACTATGCTTTTGGCGTCCAAAATAGGCTCCGACAGCACCGTATATAAAACGGCAGCCGAAAAAATGGCTAAAATCGCCGACAGATTTCAGGTGTTCGGCGTGGAACTCGTCTCGGCGGACGGCAGCCCCGCAGAGGTGAACGGAACCGTTACGATAGGCATCAGGGCGGACTTTACCTACAACAGAAACAAGGTCGCGGCGTATCTTCTCGACGAAGACGGGCATATGACTAAACTCGGCGTGTCGAACGGCGGCAGTTACGTCAACGTAGAGACCGACAAAAGCGGCACGATTATTCTGTGTATTCCGGGCGTGGCGTTCCACATGCCGATATGGGGATATATTCTGATACTGGTCGGCAGCGTTATTCTTATAGCAGGTATCGTGGTCGCGATAGTGCTTATCGTCAGACACAGAAAAAAGCGCGTCGGCGGCAAATAAACTTCGATATTATCTGACGGAAATAAGGAATGCCCGATAAACGGACATTCCTTTTATTTATTGCCGATCGCGGACGATATAAAATTTCCGATTTATTTCAAAACTCTGTTGCAAAAAGACGCTTAATGTGTTATAGTCATTAACTGAGAGTTACATATGAAAAAAATAAATAATTTAACCGAATATATAAACGTCGTCGAAAATTTAAGTTCGATATTCAAGTTTAACTTTCCCAACGGGAGTTACGAAGACGTATATCCCGATTTTCGCGAAGAAGATTTTACGGGCGAACAAAAACAGTCCGTCATGCGCGAACAGTATATCGAGGATGTATGGGGAAAAATCTTCGACGTAAAGGAAAGATTGTATTATCAGGCGTTGAGACGGCGGGATTCGGAAGTTAATTTCATTTCTTCGTTTTATTTCCGCGGCGTTCCCGATACGGCATACCTCAACTCGCCGGGGATATACAGAAAAGGCTTGCCCGCGGGTAAGTCCGAACATTATTTCTTCAACGAAATTCAGGTAAGATGTCCGTCGGCTTTCGTCGGAATGAAAAACATAAACAAACTTACCTGTATGCAGCATTACGGTTGCCCGACAAGGCTGACGGATATAACTTCCAATCCGCTTGTCGCGTTGTATTTCGCAAGCCTCGGTAACGACGATAAAGACGGAATCGTCTACGTTTTCGGCGTTCCCGAAGGCGATATTCATTACGAACAGAGCGACAGGGTGCAGATGCTCTCTAAACTCGCGGAATTTACGCCCGCCGAGCAGAAACAGATAACTATCCGCGCGTATATTTATCTGCTGAAAGGCAAATTCCCGCAGAGTTCCAACGGTAAATACGTCGACTCCGTCATAGAGAGGTTCTATCATGCCGTCAAACGGGATAACGGAGCGTTTGAAAGAGAAATCGTGCCGCTGGATCTTTTGAAACCGCTGTTCGTGCAGGTAAACAGAGACAACCCGCGCATACTCAAACAGGACGGCGCGTTTATAATGTCGGGGCTTGACTTCAACGAAACCGACAGCGACAAAAAGATCGATTACTACACCGCCGACAGAATAATAATACCCGCAGACAAAAAGCCCGAGATGCGCAGACAACTCGAAAAAGTGTGCATAAATCAGGCGTCGCTGTTCCCCGAGGTCGATCGGGTGGCGGATTATCTTAAAAAAGTATAAACGCCGTATCGTTTGTAACCGGCATAATTTGTAACGGACGCAAACCCCCGTCAGGGAATTCCCTGACGGGGGTTTATGTTTATCGTATTATTATTCTACGGTAGGACCTGCCGAAACAAGCGCTTTGCCTGCCTCGTTGGTTTCGTACTTCGCGAAGTTCTTGACGAATCTCGACGCAAGGTCTTTCGCCTTGGTTTCCCATACGGAAACGTCGGCATAAGTGTCTCTGGGGTCGAGTATCGCGGGATCTACGCCCGGAAGAGCGGTCGGAACTTCAAAGTTGAAGTGGGGGATAGTCTTCGTCGGGGCTTTTTCGATGTCGCCGTTCAGAATGGCGTCGATAATGCCTCTCGTATCCTTAATCGAGATACGCTTGCCGGTTCCGTTCCAACCCGTGTTGACGAGGTACGCTTTCGCGCCGCTCTTCTTCATCTTCTTTACGAGTTCTTCTGCGTACTTGGTCGGGTGAAGTTCGAGGAACGCCTGACCGAAACAAGCCGAGAAAGTCGGGGTGGGTTCGGTTATGCCGCGCTCGGTACCCGCAAGTTTCGCGGTGAAACCGGAAAGGAAGTAATACTGGGTCTGCTCGGGGGTGAGTATCGAAACCGGGGGAAGAACGCCGAACGCATCAGCCGAAAGGAAGATGACGTTTTTAGCCGCGGGCGCAGCCGAAACGGGGCGAACGATGTTCTTTATGTGGTTGATGGGGTAGGATACGCGGGTGTTCTCGGTAACGCTCTTATCGGCGAAGTCGATCTTGCCGTTTTTGTCCAGAGTGACGTTTTCGAGAAGGGCGTCGCGCTTGATCGCGTTGTAGATGTCGGGTTCGCTGTCTTTGTCGAGGTTGATGACCTTCGCATAGCAGCCGCCCTCGAAGTTGAAGACGCCGTTATCGTCCCAGCCGTGTTCGTCGTCGCCGATAAGGAGACGCTTGGGGTCGGTCGAAAGGGTGGTCTTGCCCGTGCCGGAAAGACCGAAGAAGATAGCGGTGTTCTTGCCTTCCATATCGGTGTTGGCGGAACAGTGCATCGACGCGATGCCTTTAAGCGGAAGGTAATAGTTCATCATCGAGAACATACCTTTCTTCATTTCGCCGCCGTACCAGGTGTTTACGATAACCTGTTCGCGGCTGGTGATGTTGAACATAACCGCCGTTTCGCTGTTAAGACCGAGTTCCTTGTAATTTTCGACCTTGGCTTTCGACGCGTTGTATACGACGAAGTCGGGCTCGAAGTTTTCAAGTTCTTCGGCGGTAGGTTTGATGAACATGTTGGTTACGAAGTGAGCCTGCCAAGCGACTTCCATTATGAAACGGATAGCCATACGCGTGTCTTTGTTCGCGCCGCAGAAAGCGTCCACGACGAACAGGCGTTTATTGGAAAGTTCTTTAACCGCAAGGTCTTTGACGGCAGCCCACGCCTCTTTGGATGCGGGGTGGTTATCGTTCTTGTAACCTTCGGAAGTCCACCATACGGTGTCTTTGGAGTTGTCGTCCATAACGATGAATTTATCTTTGGGCGAACGACCGGTGTAAATACCCGTCATGACGTTGACCGCGCCGAGTTCGCTGACCTGACCTTTTTCATAACCCGTAAGGGAGGGATTGGTCTCTTCGGTGAAAAGGACGTCGTAAGAAGGATTGTAAACGACTTCTTTTACGCCTTCGATGCCGTACTTGCTCAAATCGATTTTTTTCATAAAAGCACCTCTTTGATTTATTTCTTTATATAATTTGGATAGCCTGTCGGCGAAAATCGCGCCCGGAAAAACGCCTTCCGATTTCACGGTTTTGCCAACCTTTCACAAATAGTAGTATATACTATTTTTTGAAAAAAGAAAAGCGTATTTAAGCATTTGCATATATTTTTTGTATATGGCTTATATACAAAATAAAGCGGCGGCGTGAGGTACTCTCACGCCGCCGCTTTTAATTTTGCGTCAGTTTTCGTATCAGTCGTTTTTATCGAGGTTATCCTGATACTTGGTTCCGTCGAAGGGGTTGCACGACGGGTCGTTTTTGTCTTCGGCTCTCTTCGGAACGTACGCGTCGGCGTTTTCGATCGTTTCGAGGGCAGAGCAGGACGAGAATGCGAGTCTGTCGAGAACGACGCCGGATTTAAGTTTTACCGAAGTAAGACCGGTGCATCCGCCGAAAGCAGATTCGCCGATTTCGTTTACCGTGCTTAAATCGAGCGGGTGTTTGGTTACGTCGGACGATTTACCGAGAGCGGTACAACCTTTGAATGCGTTTTTGCCGATCGTTTCGACGTTTGCGAAAGTGATTTCGTTTTCGCCTGCGGCGGTTCCGCCGAAAGCGACCGATTTAAGAGACGAACAACTTTCAAACGCGCTGTCGCCGACCGTCTTTACGCCTGCGGCGGTTATGGTTTTAAGTGCGGAACATCCGTAGAAAGTATAATTTTCGAGAGCGGTCAACTCGTCGCTTAAAACCACGGTTTCTATCGTCGTTACGTTATAGAACGCATAGGCGGGTACTGCGAGTTTCTGATCGCCGTCGTTGTAGACGGTGATTTTGTATGCGGGCTTGCCGTCGTCGCCGACTTCGCCTTCTTCGGCGGCTATCTGCGCTATGTCGATGACGTTGCCGTCGACGTCTCTGGTGATTTTGTTCTTAACCCATTTTTCGGTGGCGACTTTCTCGTTCTTACCGGTTATCGTAACCGTTTTGAGGTTTGACGGGATATAGTAAGTGGTCGATGCGCTCGACGCGTCGGCGTAAGTCTGCGCACAAGCCGTAAGCCCGTCGGCAGAAGTCGTGCCGAAGATATACCCGAAAGACGATTTCGAGGATATGGCGTCGACCTTGTTGCCGGTAAACGGAAGGGTTATTTCCTTAAGCCCGGTAAGCTGATAGAACGCGTTCGCACCGATTTCTTCGACGGAATCGGGTACGACTATCTTTTCGATGAACGCGAGCGACGAAATCGCGCTAGACGCAATTTTTTTGACGGGTTTGCCTTCGTATTCGCTCTTTACGGTAAAGATCTTTACCGTGTCTTCGGTGAAAGCGGTTTCGCCTTCGGCAAGTTCGCCGTTGAAAAGTTCGGCTAAGCCTTCGTAGTCGTTTTTATCGGCGAGTTTACGCGCCTCTTCCGAAACGGTGAAACTCTTAAGGGTATAATATTCTTCGTTGTCGTCGAGTTCGTATTGTACGTTGTAAGCCTTATCTTCTTCGTCCTGATTCGACGAATCGTTTTTGCACGCCGCAAGCGAAAACGCAAGCGTCAGCGCAAGTACGACGGAAGTGAACAATCCGAGTAATCTCTTCATAAAATCTGCTCCGCGGCGGTCGCGATATACACGCGTACGCGCCTAAATTTTATTTATATGCCATACGATTTTAGCATTTATCGCGACCTTTGTCAATTATAACTCGCGCGTATTTACAAAATAAAGGCGATTTTATTATTTTTTCACCCGTCTTAAGGTATTTTCGCGGCGGCGTGTAAACGTTTGACAAATATATGGCGAAGTGATATAATCGGTAAACTTGTTTTTTCAGAGGACTTGTTTATGGACCTGTTGTTTTTCGCCGAGAGCGCGCTTATGGGGCTCGGACTTGCAATGGATGCGTTTTCGGTTTCGCTTGCGAACGGCTTGCACGAACCGCAGATGAAAAAGGGTAAAACATGCCTGATAGCGGGTACGTTCGGTTTTTTCCAGTTCGCGATGCCGATGATCGGCTGGCTGCTGGTACATACCGTGGTCGAACAGTTCAGGGCGTTTGAAAAAGCCGTGCCGTACATCGCACTTATATTACTCTGTTTTATCGGCGGCAAGATGATTTACGAGGGCGTAAAAAACGGAAACGAAGACGACACGAAAGAGGTGAGAACGGGTGCGTGGGGATTGTTCGTTCAGGGCGTCGCCACGTCGATAGACGCCTTATCTGTCGGTTTTACGATAGGCGAATACGGAATAGTCAAAGCGCTTGTTTCGGCTGCGATAATAGCGGTAGTGACGTTCGGCGTCTGCATCGCAGGCGTGCTTATAGGTAAGAAATTCGGAATGAAATTCCGCGAGAAGGCAACGATAGCCGGCGGAATAATACTCGTTATAATCGGCATAGAAATTTTCGTCCGCGGAATTCTCGGTATCTGACGCGCGGTTTGCGACGTTTGACGAAATTTGATAACTTTTATGCCTTTTTTGTGAAAATTTTATAAATCGCGTTCAAAACAGTGGAAAGTTATCCGCTGTTTTGTTATAATACTGAGATAGATATGGATTATAACGTCAGACAGGTAAACAACTTCATATCGGAGTATCAGAGCGACGAACGTTTAAGGTCGGACAAAGACGTAACGCTTGCCGTCGTGGCAAGATCACCGTCGCTTGTCGCATATGCCGACGAAAAATTGCTGGACGACAAAGACGTCGCGCTTGCCTCGGTCGAAAAAGACGGCAGAACGCTGAGATTTTTTTCCGAAAAAGTGCGGTCGGACGAGGACGTGGCTCTCGCGGCGGTAAAGAACTTCCGTTCGAGTTACGCGTTCGTTACCGGCGATGCGAAGACAAGCGAAAAAGTCGCGCTTGCCGTCGCCGCCGCGGGCGGAGATACCGTATCGCTGCTCGATAAAAAGTTCCTCGACGACGAGGAAATCGCCAAGGTCGCCGTAAGCAGAAACCCCAGAACGATTCAGTATTTTACCGACAGGGTAAAAAGTCTGCCGTCCGTCGCGCTGACGGCGTTAAAGCAGGATCGCACGACCGCGGAATTTCTGCCCGACGAGGCGTTTTTTAACGATGCCGTTTTCCGCGCCGCGATACGTCTTACCGAGGACGGCAAAGTCGGCGTCGGCGTCATAAATCCGCGAACGCCCATAGGCGTGTTTGAAAAACTCGAGAAAGAAAACATGCGGTTCAACTTCTCGTTGCAGAGCGTCGACCTTATGACGCTCGACGGCGAAAGGCTGAGATACGTCGTCGAACTCGGATTGGGGGTCACCGGCAAGAAAGCCGAAGTCTTCCACAAATTCGTCGAAAAAGACGACCGCGAAACGGTGGCGTTTCTGCTGGCGAAAAAATTCCCGTCGGCAAAGACCGTGGCGACCGAACTCGAATACGCGTCCAAAAACAGGAAACTCAGAGTCCTTCCGTCGCTCATCTCGGCGACGAGGGGCGGCAAGCGCGCGGTCACGGAATCCGACGAGCGCAAAATGCTTTTGAGGAACCTGCGCCGCAATTCGCCGACGGCGGTCGGCAGATTCATCGACGCGATCGATACCTACGCTCACGACGAAGAGGCGGTAAGGCTTGCCTGCGCGGTCGACGGCGGCGTTATAAAATACCTGTATAAGACGGATTTTGCGGGTGATAAGGCACTTGTGACGGACTGTCTGAAAACGTACGTCGTCAAGAACAGCGACGAGCCGCTTTTGAAGACGCTGAAAGGCATCGACCTTGATTTCGAGCAGTGCAGGATAGCCTGCCGCAGAGACGGTCGCAATTATTTTTATCTGCCCGAACAGTTCAGGGGCAGCGAACAACTTAAAGAGATCGCCTACGAATTCGGCGCGGCGGACTACGCGGAGGCTGACAGATGAACGAAAAACTTTTATCCGCGGCATCGTCTTTTCTTAAAGAGGCGGAAAACCGCGTTTCGGCGGATTTTCGTTACCTTGCCTATCCGCTGGGGCTGTTGTCGCCGGCGGTCGTCGACGGCGGGTCGATTTACACCGACGGTAAAACGCTGTCCGCCGGGGCGGAAAAACTGTGCGAAACGGTTGCGTCGGACGGAATCAAAGGCGCGGAACGCGCCGTACTGCACGTCCTTCTGCACGTCCTGTGTCTTCATCCGTTCAGAATACGCCGACCGGCTTATATCTGCGACGCGGCTTGCGATATAGCCGTCGGATATATCCTCGACGGCGCGGGCGGAGTACCTGCCGGCGGACTGAAACCCCGTAAAGAGATATACGACGAGATAAAGAAAAAATACGGCGCGGTCGGAGAAAGTCAGGCGTTTTCTTATCTGGTTTCGGTCGGAGAGGAAGAACGTATCCGGATTGCCTCATTGTTCAGATTGTGCGACCATTCGCTGTGGTACGGCAGACGCGACGACCGCGCGGAAGAAAATAACGCGGGCGATAATGCGATTACCGCGCCTTCCGGCGAAAACGATTACGACGGCAGAGACGAACAAGCCGAGGCGAACTGGATAGAAATTCTCCGCGGCGCGCTTTCCGACGAGGGCGAATCGGACGACGTGAGGAAGATGCTGGTAAGGGTCGTTTCGGGTAAGCGCGACTACCGCAGATTTTTTGAAAAATTTCTCTCCTCGCAGGAAAGGGTAAAACCGAGCGAAGAGGAATTCGATTATATATTTTATTGTTACGGATTGTCGCTGTATAAGAACATGCCGCTCATCGAGGGGTTGGAATATTCGGACGTAAAAACTCTCGAAGAAGTGGTTTTCGCTGTGGACACTTCGGCGTCTACCGACGGCGAGCCGATTAAAAAACTGCTTGGCGAACTCGCTACGGTCATTGCCGCTGCGGCGGCGCGTGGCGGGCGGCTTAAAGTAAGGATAATACAATGCGATATGGCTATCCGCGAGGACAGGACGTTTTCAACCCGCGAAGAACTCGACGCGTATCTGGAAGAGTTTGAGATAAAAGGCGGGTCGGGTACGGATTTCGCACCGGTGTTCGATTCTCTTACCGAAGAGAAAGCGAAAGGCTCTAAAATCCGCGGACTCATATATTTTACGGACGGGCTCGGTAAATTCCCGCAGGAAATTCCGCCGTTCAGAACCTGTTTCGCGATTTACGGCGACGAAGACGGAAAAGTCGTCGTTCCGTCGTACGCTTACAGATTAGACGTTACAGGAGGATTGAAATGAATATAAAAGAGGCTAAAAACGAAATCAAAAACGCCGTCAGGATATATCTCGAAAAAGACGACGACGGCAGATACAGAATTCCCCGCGAAAAACAGCGTCCCGTGCTGTTGATAGGCGCGCCCGGTATCGGGAAAACCGCGATAATGAGCGCGGTATGCAACGAACTCGGCATAGGCTTTCTGGGCTATACGATAACTCACCACACCCGCCAGTCCGCGATAGGTTTGCCTTTCATAACCGAAAAGGAATACGGCGGCAGAAAATATTCCGTCACCGAATATACGATGAGCGAAATCGTGGCGAGCGTTTACGACGCGATCGAAAAACAGGGGACGAAAGAAGGCATACTGTTCATCGACGAAATCAACTGTGTTTCGGAGACCCTCGCGCCCGCCATGCTCGAACTTCTTCAGCATAAGAAATTCGGCGCGCACGAGATCCCGGAAGGCTGGATACTTACCGCTGCGGGCAACCCGCCGGAATACAACAAATCGGTCAACGAACTCGACATGGTTACGCTCGACCGAGTGAAGAGGCTCAACGTCGCGCCCGATTACGACGCCTTTAAGGAATACGCGCTCAACAACGGAATGCACGGCGCGATAGTATACTTTTTGTCGCTGCATAACGAGTATATGTTCAAAGCCGAAAAGACGGTCGACGGGTATTCGTTCGTTACGCCGAGGGGATGGGAAGATCTGTCCGTCGCGCTGTACGAATACGAAAGATTGAATATCCCCGTAACGTTGCAATTCGTTTCCGAATATGCGCAGGACAGTAAAATCGCGGCGGAATTTTTCGGATATTACAAACGCTATTGCGAATGCGCGTCGGTTTACGGCGGTGAAGACGCCGAAACGGGAAAGATAAAGAAAGTCGACGTCGAGGGCAAGGACTTCGAGGTTCGTTACGCGCTTGCGGGGCTTATCGCCGCCAAGATAATAAAACTTGCGGAAAAATACAGGGCGAGAAAGTCCGCCGAAAACGAACTCGACGCCGCACTGACCGCCGTCGGCAAAAACGGAGTTTCGCTTTCCGCCGAGACGGACAGAATCATTAAAAAGAGCAATTCTCCTGCCGAATCGCGTTACGCGAAGACCGCGCTCAAAAAACTCGTCGCCGCGCTCGGCGAAACCGACGAAAAAGCGGGTATAGCCGCGTTCCGTAAAGAAAACGACGAAAAACTTGCCGATTACAAGGCGAGAATAGACAATCTGTTCAATTTCGCCGTGGCGTCGCTCGGCAAGGGGCAGGAAACCGTCGCCATGCTGATGCAGGTCATCGCGTGCGAGCATTTCGTGGAAATTCTGCCGTATCTGGGCGATACCGTGTTTTATGATCTGAACGATTCGCTTTTGGGTGTGTCGGGCGAAGAGGATTACAAACGTCTTGCCGCGTCGGCTCTCAAAGGATAAATTTACGGCAGACATTATATTACTTATCGCTTTTGCGGCGATAAACCGATTTAACCGGCAACAATCATGAATATATTTTTCAGACACTTAAAGAAATACAGGGCGGCGAGCATTCTCGCACCCGCGTTCAAACTGATGGAGGCGCTTTTTGAACTGTTCGTGCCGATTTTCGTCGCGGACATGGTCGACAGAGGCGTCGGCAACGGAGACACTTCCGTCATAGTAAGGGATACGATAATAATAATCGCGTTCGGATTTTCCGGACTGATATTTTCGATTATCGGTCAATACTTTTCGGCGAAAGCCGCGACGGGGCTCAGCCACGACGTGAGGGAAAGAACGTATAAAAAGATGCTTTCGCTCCCTGCGAGCGAAGTCGATCGCATAGGCGTACCCGCAATGATCACCGCGATGACAAGCGACATAAACCAGATGCAGAGCGGCGTAAACCTTGCGTTGCGTCTGTTGTTGCGGTCGCCGTTCGTCGTGTTCGGCGCGCTTATAGCCGCTATGATCATCGACGTTAAAATTTCGTCGGTATTCGCGGTGCTTATATTCGCGCTTTTCGCCGTCGTCATCATAATAATGGCCAAGTATTCCGCCGCGCAGAAGAACCTCGACGGGGTTTCGGCATCGGCGAGGGAAAATCTTACGGGCGCGAGAGTCATAAGGGCGTTCGGCGCGGAAGACGCCGAAGTTAAAAATTACGGCAACAAAACCGCCAAACTCGAGAAATCTCAGAATTTCGCCGGTACGGTTTCCGCTCTCCTTAATCCGCTGACGTTCGCGATAGTCAACCTCGGCATAGTCGCGCTGTTGTATTTCGGCGGCGTGCGCGTAAATTCGGGTGCGCTTACGCAGGGTAAGATAATCGCGTTATACGACTACATGTCGCAGATACTTATAGAACTTGTCAAGTTCGCGAACCTTGTCGTAACGATTTCCCGCGCGCTGGCTTGCGGCAAGAGAATAGACGGAATTTTGTCGATAGAAAACGACGAAAGTCCGGTAAAAGACGACGATACGTCGGATTCTTACATAGAATTCCGCGACGTAAGCGTATCGTATAACGGCGGCGGAGACAGTCTGTCTCACGTCGATCTGAAAGTCGGCAAAGGTCAGACCGTCGGCATAATCGGCGCGACGGGCAGCGGCAAGACGACCATGATGAATCTGCTTACCCGCATATACGCCCCGACCGACGGCAAGGTGTTCTTCGACGGCAAAAACGTCTCGACTTACACGACCGACGAACTCAGACAGAGGATAAAGGTAGTATTGCAGAAAACCGCGCTCTTCAAGGGCAGCGTAAGAGACAATATAATGATCGCCGCGGACGACGCGTCCGACGAAAACCTGCAGAACGCGCTTAAAGTCGCTCAGGCGGAAGACTTTGTAAAATCGAAGGGCGGAGCGGACGCCGAAATAGAGCAGGGCGGCAAAAACCTTTCGGGCGGACAGCGACAGAGGCTGTCGGTCGCCAGAGCGATCGCCGCAAAGCCTGAAGTGCTGATTCTCGACGACAGTTCTTCCGCGCTGGACTATCTTACCGACCTCAACATGCGTCGCGCGATCTCTTCGCTCGAACCCAGGCCTACGGTGTTCATAGTGTCGCAACGTGCCGCGGCGGTAAAAAACGCGGATATAATCGTCGTGCTTGACGACGGCAAAGAAGTCGGCGTCGGCAATCGCGATTACCTGTACGAAAATTGTTCCGTTTACCGCGAAATCGAAACTTCGCAGGAGAAGGGGGCGAACGAATGAAAAACGAAAAAGTAAAAAAGCAGAAAAGCGGCGTCGTCAGACAATTATGGAAGTACGCCTATAGATACCGTTTCGTCTTTATTCTGTCGCTTATAACTTCCGCGCTGTACGTTGCGGGCGAATTGTTTCTGCCGAAGATTTTCGGCGAGATAACGAATCTGATCGTCGGCAAAGACAACGTCGACTTCGACGGTATATTGAGATATTCGGGCATAGCGTGCGTGATTACGCTCGCGGCGGCGGCGATGCAATGGATAACCGAAAGCATGTGCGTTAAAATATCCAACGGCGTTTCGCGTTCGATACGAAACGACCTTTTCGCCAAAATGCAGAAACTTCCGCTTAAATATATAGACGGCAGACCGACGGGTGATATACTCAGCGTCGAAATAGGCGACGTAGACCGTCTTGCCGACGGAATGCTGCTCGGTTTTTCGAGGTTCTTCACCGGTATACTTACCATTCTCGGAACGCTTGCGTTCATGATTTCGATAAACCCGATAATAGCGTTGTGCGTCGCGCTGATAACGCCGTTGTCGTTGTTTTCAGCTAAGTTCATAACCGGCAGAACGTACGGCAGATTCAAAAAACAAGCCGCCGTTACGGGCGAACAGACTTCGCTTGTCGAAGAAACTCTTTCGGCGATACCCACCGTCAAGGCGTACCGCGCCGAAGACAAATTCGGCAAGGATTTCGATAAGATAAACGACGAACTGCTGGACTGTTCTTTCAAAGCGGTGTTTTATTCGTCGCTGACCAACCCGACGACCAGATTTATAAATGCGCTTGTGTACGCGATAGTCGCATGCGTCGGCGCGATGCTCGCGATAAACCATACGAACGGAGCGTTCGTAGTTACGGCGGGGTCGCTCGTCTCGCTGCTCAGTTACGCCAACCGCTATACCAAGCCTTTCAACGAGATAACGTCGGTACTCACCGAACTCACGGGGGCGAAAGCCTGCGCCGACAGAATTTTCAGACTGATGGGCGAGGACGAAGAAATTCGTTACGAAGGCGAAAACCCCGCAGGCGAACTCGAAGGCAGCGTCGACTTCAAAGACGTAAAGTTTTCTTACGACCCGAACGTTAAACTCATCGAAGATTTCAACCTTTCGGTCGGGAAGGGAGAAAAGGTCGCGATAGTCGGACCTACAGGATGCGGAAAGACGACGCTTATAAACCTTATAATGAGGTTCTACGACGTTACGGGCGGCGAAATTGATATGGACGGCAAGCCGAGTAAACTCCTCGAGCGCAGAAGTTTAAGAAAGAACATCGGCATGGTGTTGCAGGAAACCTGGGTGAGAAAGGCAAGCGTTAAAGAAAACGTGGCGATCGGTAAACCCGATGCGACGCAAGCCGAAATCGAAGAGGCGTGCAAAAGGGCGCATTGCCACGGGTTTATATCCCGTCTGCCGCAGGGATACGATACGGTGATAGGCGAAGAGGGCTTGTCGCAGGGGCAGAAACAACTTATCTCCATAGCGAGGGTGATGCTTTGTCTGCCGCCCGTGCTCATACTCGACGAGGCGACGTCCAACATAGACACCCGCACCGAAATGAAAATTCAGCAGGCGTTTTATGAACTCACCGCGGGCAAAACTTCGTTTATGGTCGCGCACAGACTTTCGACGATACGTTCCGCGGACCTGATACTCGTTATGAAAAACGGAAACGTAATAGAACACGGCAAACATTCGGAACTGCTCGAAAAGAAGGGGTTCTATTACGAACTCTATAACAGTCAGTTTGAAAAATAATCGCGAAATTTTCAAAAGTTGCTTGAAAACGCCCGAAAAAGCGTATACAATATTTATATAAGAATATAAGGAGACAGAGATATGTTGACAGACGAAAAAAATCCCGTAACCGAAGAAGAGAACGACGAAGTTATAGTATTGCAGGGACCCGACGGCGAAGAGGTCGAATTTGAAGAAATCGCCGACATTACGCTCGGCGAGCATTTTTACGTCATACTGCAACCCGTCGAACGCCCCGAGGATATGGGACAGGACGAGGCCGTGGTGTTCGAGGTCGTTTCGGGCGAAGAAAACGACGAATTCGTCGTGGTCGACGACGATGATATTATCGACGAAGTGTTCACCGAATACAATCGTTTGTTTGAAGAACAACAGGGTAACTGATTATATCGTTGAGAGCATCGGATTTTTGCCGTTTGTGAAAATATAAAAACTTTGCGAAAATCCGTTGACATACGATTTCGGTTGTGCTATCATACCTACGATAAATCTTTAAGGCGATACAGAGATATCGGCAAGATCGGCGAATTTACACTAAAATTGACTGACGCGTCTTGCCATAAACAGGCATGACGCGTTTTTTCGTACAGCCGTAAAGATTTTTCAAAAGAAAATATTTTTCAGGAGAAAGAAAAATGCAACTTACTTACGGCATCAAAGACAGACCTAAGTTCGGCAAGAACCTCGTGTTCGCGTTCCAGCAGATGATCGCCATTATGGCGGCGACGTTGCTCGTTCCCATTCTCGTAACTGCCGCAGGGCTTAAATGCGACCCCGCAGCGGCGCTGTTCGGCGCAGGCGCGGGTACGGTCGTTTACCTGCTCTTCACCAGATTCAAGAGCCCCGTATTCCTCGGTTCTTCGTTCACGTTCCTCGGCGCGCTCTGCGCGGCTGCCGCAAATAACTACGGCTACTGGGGTCTCATCATCGGCGTTGCGTTCGCGGGTCTTGTTTACGCGGTAATCGCGATAGTCATCAAACTCGTAGGCGCGGGCTGGATAAAGAAACTTCTTCCGCACGTCATAATCGGACCTATCCTTGCTATAATCGGTCTTTCCCTTTCGGGAACGGCAGGCAGTTGGATGATGACCAACGGCGGAGCGAATTACAGCCTCTGGTACATCCTCGTAGGTCTGTTCACTTTCGTTATAATCGTACTTGCATCGGTCAAAGGCAAGGGTATGGCGAAACTCATTCCGTTCATCATCGGTATAGGCTCGGGCTTGTTGCTTGCGATACTGATAACCGCGTTCGGATATATCAACGACAGCGCGTTCTGCATGGAAATGAGAATAGTGGACTTCACCCCCATAAAGGAATGTTTCAGCCCCGTAAGATTCCAGAGTTTCTTCGATTACCCGAAATTCACGATTATCGAGGCTATCCGCACCAACGGAACCTATGCCAAGGTAGACGGCGCGATGATAGGTAACCTCGCGGTACTCTTCATCCCCATCGCGGTCGTAGAACTCGCACAGCACATTTCCGACCACGAAAACCTTTCCAATATAGTCGAAAAAGACCTTCTCGAAGACCCAGGTCTTCATAACACGCTCCTCGGCGACGGCGTAGGCTCGGCTGTAGGCGCGATATTCGGCGGCTGCGCGAACACGACTTACGGCGAATCGATAAGTTGCGTAGCGCTTTCCAAGAACGCCTCGACGATGACGATACTCACCACCGCGATTATGTGTATGGTCGTATCCTTCATCGCTCCGTTCGTAGCGATAATCAATATGCTCCCGAAATGCGTAATGGGCGGTGCGTGTATAGCGATGTACGGTTTCATCTCGGTAAGCGGTCTTCAGATGCTTAAAGACGTCGACCTTTCCGACAACAGAAACCTCTACCCCGTTGCGGCGATACTCGTACTCGGTATCGGCGGAGTCGTACTCAACTTCGGCACGAACAGCCTTACCGGCAACCCGCTCGTACAGGTAACTTCGCTTGCGGTCGCGATGATAGTAGGTATACTCGTCAACTGGCTTACCCACAGCGGTAAAGACAAAGTCGAGAACGGTGCGATACAGGAAAACGTTCCCGATATGAAAT
>ERZ808246.110-NODE-110-length-69193-cov-17.991264_pt1 | contig 69193 bp, 43 predicted proteins | sample MGYA00521083_ERZ808246 | MGnify/ENA primary metagenome ERZ808246 (study PRJEB31516, sample SAMN03275577) | gut metagenome | biome: mammalia-associated habitat; material: feces | host: Papio cynocephalus | place: Kenya | collected 2012-07-07 ... | reverse complement strand
TATCTGACTGAAGAAGCGGGAAGAAAATGAAGATTTTTTCACCTCAAAGAACATTCCAAATAAATCAAAACAGCTTCTAATTATTATGGTTTACCGGATGTTGCTGCGGACGGGGAGAAGGGCGATGAGGTAGCCGATGAGGGCCACGCCGGCGACGGTGGCGAGGACGTCCTGCCACTGGAGGATGACGGGGTAGGCGTTCACGAGGAAGCTGCCGGGCATCTTGATGAATCCGAAATGCTGTTGGGCGAGGGAGAAGCCTATGCCGATGACAAGGCCGGCGGCGAGGCCGAGAAGCGAGATCAGCCAGCCTTCCAGGGTGAATGTGCGTCGGAGCATCTTGTCTGTGGCTCCGAGGCTGCGGAAAGTCTCGATGTCATCCTTCTTCTCGATGATGAGCATTGTGATGCTGCCGAAGATGTTCAGGGCGATGATGATGATGACGAAGATGAGGATGAGGTAGATGGCGGCCTTCTCATAGCGCATCATCTTGTAGAGCGAAGGGTTCTGGCGGAAGCGGTCCAATACCTTGAAATCCGGACCTAATTCTTTCTGAATATGCTTGATCGTGGTCCTGACATCTTTCGTCGCCGAGCCTTCCGCCAGTCTGATCTCAACCCCTGAGACCTCCTCCTCGTAGCCAAGCAGGCGTCTCATCTCCTCTATCGGCACAATCATCAGATCGTCGTCAATCTGCTGGTTGACCGAGAATATTCCCGCCGGTCGCATCCGTACGGACTCGATGGAGGCCGCAGGGTTGGCGAGCGAAAAGTTTCTGTCTCTGATCGGAAAATATAATTCGGCGGATGCGAGGAATGCCGGATTCATGCCCATCTTGTAGGCAAGGCCCGCTCCGACCACCATCTGAGGACGTTGCCCCTTGTGGAGAGCGAACATTCCGTTTGTGATGTGTTCCGCGAGAGTGGACCTGGCTTCGAAGGTGCTGTCCACTCCTTTGGCCTTGGCGATTCCCTGGCGGCCGTCGTAGTCCACGAACACATTCTCTTGAAGTATGAGGTCATATTCACAGACCAAAGGATCCGCCTTGATCCTGTCGAACGCCTCGCCTTCGGGGATGAACACCTTGCCTTTGACCGGGGTGATGAGTATGTCAGGCTCGACGTTGCTGAGGGTGGATTTCACCAGCTCGTCGAAGCCGTTGTAGATCGAGAGGATGATGATCAGGGCGGCTGTCCCTATAGCCATGCCGACGGCACTGATCGCGGAGATGATGTTGATCACATTGTGTGACTTCTTCGCGAACAAGTACCGTCGTGCTATGAAAAGAGGCAGGTTCATACCTCTGTTATTCAGGCTTGTAGGAGTCTTTCAGGGCCGTTGTCTTATTGAATATGGTCTTGCCCTCAGTGCTGTCCGGATCCTTGTAGTAGTACCCGGTGCGCTCGAACTGGACGGCGATGCCGGAGTTGTCATCCAGAAGCGCCGGCTCGGCGTAGCCCTTCGCGATTGTGAGTGACTCAGGATTGAGGAAGTCCTTGTAGTCCTTGTCCTCAGGGATTGAGTTCATGTCCTCCTTTACGAAGAGACGGTCGTAGTTGCGGATCTCGATCTCTTTGGCATATTCAGTTGAAACCCAGTGGATAGTGCCTTTGACAGATCTCCACTCTCCGCCTCCAGGCTTTGTGGTCGGATCGTAGGAGCACTTGAGCTCGACGACGTTGCCGTCGGCATCCTTGACGACCTCCTCGCACTTGATGATGTAGGTGTACTTGAGGCGCACCTCTCCGTCCGGCTTGAGGCGGAAGAACTTCTTCGGAGCGTCCTCCATGAAGTCGTCACGCTCGATGTAGAACTCCCCTGTGAACGGAACCTTGCGGGTCGCTCCCTCCGGCTCCGCAGGGTTGAGAGGGCAGTCGAACCACTCGACCTTGCCAGGCTCCCAGTTGGTAAGGGTGACCTTCAGAGGCTTCTGAACGACCATGTACCTGTTCGCCCTTGCGTTGAGGTCCTGGCGCACGCACCATTCCAAAAGCTGGATGTCCATCATCTGGTCGCGTTTGGAGACTCCGATCTTCTCGCAGAACATCTTGAGGGCCTCGGCCGTGTAGCCACGGCGCCTTACTCCGCAGAGCGTTGGCATACGCGGATCGTCCCAACCTGAGACAAGACCTTTCTGGACGAGCTCGAGGAGCTTTCTCTTGCTCATGAGCGTGTAGGTCAGGTTCAGTCTGGCGAACTCGTACTGGTGGCTCGGCCAGATCTCAAGGGTCTTGATGAACCAGTCGTAAAGAGGCCTGTGCACGTCAAACTCAAGGGTGCAGATCGAATGGGTGATGTGCTCTATGGAGTCGCACTGTCCATGGGTGAAATCGTACATCGGGTAGATGCACCACTTGTCGCCCGTGCGGTGGTGCGACGCGTGCTTGATCCTGTAAAGAATAGGGTCACGGAACATCATGTTCGGTGAGGCCATGTCGATCTTCGCGCGGAGAACCTTCTCACCGTCAGCGTACTTGCCGGCTTTCATGTCCCTGAACAGCTGGAGATTCTCCTCCACGCTGCGGTTTCTGTAAGGGCTCTCGGTTCCAGGCTTGTCCACGGTGCCGCGTCCCTTGCTGATCTCCTCCTGTGTCTGGTCATCGACGTAGGCCTGACCGCGTTCGATCATCTGCTCGGCCCAGGCGTAGAGCTGGTCGAAATAGTCGGAAGCGTAAAGCTCCTTCTCCCACTGGAATCCAAGCCACTTGATGTCCTCCTTGATAGAGTCGACATATTCAGTGTCCTCCTTGGTCGGGTTGGTGTCGTCGAAGCGCAGGTTGGTCTTGCCGCCGTATTTCTGCGCGAGACCGAAGTTGATGCAGATGCTCTTCGCGTGTCCGAGATGGAGGTACCCGTTAGGCTCCGGAGGGAAACGTGTCATCACGCTCTTCACTCTTCCGGATTTAAGGTCATCCTCAATTATCTCCTCAAGAAAGTTGAGTCTTTTCGGCTCCTCGGCCGTAGGATTTTTCGCTTCTTCCATTGTTCTGTCAGTATTAAACTCACAAAAATACGAAAATATTCCGCTGTTTGTCTCTTTTGGACGTGGAAATCGTCAGAGGCCTCTTTCGAGGACCTCGAGGCACATGCGGCCGTTGTGGTAGGGGCATTTCCAGAAGCCGGCGCGGTCGTCGGTGGTGTTCGGGGTGCCGTCGGGGCGGAGGCTCCAGTACCATTCGCCGTCGGGGCAGATGATGTGGCGGTGGATGAAAGACCATTCGGCGTCGGCGGATTCAAGCCAGCGTGGATCTCCTGTCTTCTGGTACTGGTTGACGCAGCCGACAACTGTCTCGGCCTGGACCCACCAGTGGCGGTCGGAATCCCGGTGACCGGTGGCGGGGTCATATTCATAGATCATCCCGCCGTCAGGGGTGAAACCTTCCATCGCGGCGGAGGCGACTTTTGCGCAGACAGGCTCGACTTTGGCGGCCAAAGCCGTGTCACCCAGCACTTCGGCGGCCTCGTCAAGCAGCCAGGACGCCTCGATGTCGTGCCCGTAGGAAACGGCGGTGGAGTGCGGAGCCCAATCATCCCCGAAGAAAAGACCGAGATGCCCGTCGGGACGTACAATTTTGTCAATGAATATGTTGACGAGGTTTTCGAGCTTTTCTTTCAGTCCTGCGTCCTTACACACCCTGTAAAGGTTGGTGTACCCTTCAAGAATATGCAGGTGCGTGTTCATGGTCTTGGAGTCGTTCTGATCCTTGTCGGAGAGACGCATGTCCTCGATCACGCCCCATTCGCGGGTGCAGGCCTCTATGTAGCCGCCTCCGGCCGGATCGTAGCTGTGCTCTTCTATGCTGTGGTAGAAAGACTTGGCAAGTTCCAAAGCTTCCGTGTCCCCTGTGGCCCTGAAATATTCAGCTAACCCATAGATAGCGAACGCTATGGCGTAGAACTGCTTTTTCGTGTCCTTAGGGCGGCCATCCGAGTCAAGGCTCCAGAAGAGTCCGCCATATTCCTCGTCGGTGAAACGGTCGCGGATCTCATGGTATGCCCTGGTGGCCGTGTCGAGATATTCCTTTTTACTAAGGACCCGGTACGAGCTGGCGAAAGTCCAGAGTATGCGGGAGTTGAGTATCGCACCTTTTTCCGCTCCTGGCACGAGTGTGCCATTGCCGTCCATCTTTCCGTAGAAGCCGCCCTTCGGGTCGCTCATCCTGTCCATCCAGAACGGAAGTATGTCTCCTTCCAGTTCCTTGATAAAATCTGTTCTGTCCATGACTTCAAAGTTATCAAAATCTTTCCCAATCAGGAAAGGTTGTGCCGGGATGATAAAAGCAATTGGCAAAAAAGTATTGTTTTAGAAGCTGTTTTTTAACTTATAAATATGAGCTTTATGATAATGCCGAGGTATAATAACGTCTGGGTGTACTGTGGTGTGACATAAATTCCACCCTCTGCTTTCTCAAGTCAAAATTATTTTCTAATTTTGCGACAGCACCAAACCTTACCACAGTCTCTGATTATTCCGCAGGCCAGGCAGGTTCGATGTTTTTGGTTTTTGAAAGTCCTTGCGCAGGTTGGCGCGAGGCGGTTAATTGTATAGAAGATGCCAGTGATTATTAACATAGACAACAGTTCCAGTGTCCCTGTCTACAAACAGTTGATGGATCAGGTCGAGGCCGGGGTGAAGAATGGTTCCTTCGCCTGCGGGGACATCCTTCCGTCCATGAACGAGCTTTCCGTCAGACTTGACATCTCCAAGGAGACGGTCAAGAAGGCATATTCCCTGCTGAGGGACAAAGGAGTCATCATGTCAACTCAGGGGAAAGGGTACTACATCGCTGACACTCAGACCGGCAGGAAACTGAAGATCCTTCTTCTGTTCGACAAGCTCAGCAACATCAAGCAGATTCTGTTCAACTCTTTCGCCACGACGATGGGCGACAAGGCGGACATGACGATCTACCTGCATAACCAGCAGATTGAAATTCTTGAATATTACCTTAACGAGAATCTCGGAAACTTTGACTATTATGTGGTCACGCCTCATTTTCCGCTTGACCCCACGATCCAGAAGAGGGTCTTGAAGGCATTGCGGCGGATTCCTAACCGCAAGCTGATTCTGCTTGACCACTACATCCCGGAATTGCCAGGGAACTATGGGGCTGTCTATCAGGACTTTGAGAACGACGCATACACCGGGTTGGCCATGGGACTGAAAAAGCTGCGTAATGTTCCGAAACTCAATGTCATCATAGAGCTGTCCAGTCTTTACCACCCTTTGATCTCGAAGGCCGTCTCAAGATTCTGCGAGGACAACGGCATTCCTTACGAGTTCTACACCCAGGTGACGCCGGAGATCGTCAAGCCGAAGGAAACCTACCTGATCCTTCACAGCCAGTTCGACATGGAACTTATCAATCTGGCAAGGGCCGCTCATTCGCTTAAACTGAAGCCGGGCCGCGATTTCAGCATCATTTCCTACAATGAGTCTCCTATGAGCGAGATTGTCCTTGATGGGCTTACCACGATCTCGGCGGATTTCGTCCAGATGGGAAGGCTTGCGGCCGAGATGATTCTGGAAGGCCGGAACTTGAAGTATAAGTGTGATTTCCGAATGACACGGCGTAATTCGTTTTGATGTGTCTTTTACCTTTTGAGAGACAAGGGGCAAGTTATGGTTATGGATGCTTTCAGGAATATGGCTGGGTTCAGGCTTGGATCTTATAATCTTAGGATGGGTCACCTTGACACCGACGATGACAACAAATGGCCGGTCCGTAGGCACCGCCTGATGGCGTCAATAGCCGCAAGCGCTTTTGATGTCGCTGGCTTGCAGGAGGTCAACACGCAAATGCAGAGTGACTTGAGAGAAGAGTTCTGGAAGGAATATTCATTCTGGTTCTTCAGCCCCTACTCTCAAGACGGGGTCGGGGACAAGGCTCACGGAATAATGTTCAGAAGTTCGATGTTCGAGATTTCCGGCAAGCGTTTCTTCTGGGTCTCCGACACTCCTGATGTCTGCACGGTGAACGACATCGGCCCCAGCGGGAATTTCCGCCGCGGAGGATGCTGCGCCGTGCTGACCCACAAGCCCACAGGCATACGCTTCTTCCTGCTCTGCACACATGCCTGCTACAATAAGGAGCCGAACGCAAGGTACGCCCATGTCTATCGTCAGATGGAAGAGAGGTACAACACGGAGGGATTGCCCTCCTTCATGGTCGGAGACATGAACGCCAGTCCTGACGAGGCGGCTTCCGTGACGTTCAGGGAATATTGGCGTGATGCCTACCTTACGATAGACGCGTCCTTGCGGACGGGACTTCAGAATACCTACAATGACTATGAATATCCTTCCGGAAGCGATCGCATAGACTACATTTATTATCGTGGCGCTGGAGTGGAGCCGCTAAGCTATCATTGCGACGGCACGCTTTACGCCGGCAAGTACGCTTCCGATCATTTTCCGATAATGTTGGACTTGAGGATTGAGAAATAGGTAATACGTTTAAGAATTGTCAAAAAAGTATTATATTTGCCCTGCTATGTCACAAGTCTTTTCGGAAATATCAGGGCTTTCGCAGCGGGATTGCTTCTACATCGTGGAGAGGCACAAGAAAGAGTTCACCTATCCGCTTCACCGTCACAGGGAATATGAGCTGAACTTCATCCAGAACGCCCCCGGGGTGCGCCGCATCGTCGGGGACAGCGTCGAGACGATAGGGGAATATGACCTTGTCCTGATCGCCTGCGAGAATCTGGAGCATGTCTGGGAGCAAGGCTCATGCAAATCTCCGGACATCAGGGAGATCACGATCCAGTTCTCTCCGGAGCTCTTCAGTGGCGGAATTCTGGACCGCAACCAGTTCGCAAGCATCAGGAAGATGCTTGAGCGGGCGAGTCACGGCCTTGCGTTTCCCCTCGCTTCAATCATGAGCGCATATTCGCAGATCAACGCCGTGGTCAACGAGAAAGACAGCTTCGTGCAGTTCATAAATTGTCTCCAGCTGCTTTACATCCTCTCCGGCTGCGAGTCCAGGGAACTTGCCAGCAGCTCGTTCGCCCACTCTCCGAGGGACACTGAGAGCCGCCGCGTGATGAAGGTCAAGGAATATATCAACCAACACTACGCCGAGGATGTCACCCTTCCCGAACTGGCTGATCTCGTGGGGATGAGCCCAAGCTCCTTCAGCCGCTTCTTCAGGCTCAGGACCGGCAAGACCCTGTCTTCCTATCTGATTGACATCCGGCTTGGCAACGCGGCGAGAGCGCTTGTAGACACCACTTCCAACGTCTCTGAGATCTGCTATGCGTGCGGATTCAACAACCTGTCCAATTTCAACAGAGTGTTCAAGGCGCGCAAGGGGGTCACTCCGCATGAGTTCCGCTCCATGTACAAGAAAAAGAAAGTCATTGTGTAGCGGATTATTTGCATTATTTATCAAAATTGTATTTGTTTTCGTTTCGGCATGTGCGTAATTTTGCATCGTAAACAAAATTAGTGACACTTGAAACGCAATCAATTAATTCTTGCAGTCTTAATCTGCTTGTTCACAGTGACTTCGTGTGAGAGGAAGGGATCGGATGATTCCTGCTTTTTCGGTGTGGAAGGTACATGCTTCGTCATGTCCGGGAAGCCTGTCCGCTTCATAGGAACCAATGTCTGGTACGCGTCCGACATCGCGGTCAGCGATCCGGGGCGTCTCGCTGTCGAACTGGATTCGCTCAAGGCTCTCGGGCTGACAAACATCAGGGTCTGCGCCACCGAGGAGAATTTCGAAGGGATGGACATACTGCTTTCCGAACTGGAGAAGCGTGACATGGCCGCCGTGCTCTTCCTTAATAACGCATGGGAATGGAGTCCGACCGGCTATCGTTCCTATCTTGAGGCCGCCGGAGCCGGACATCAGCCTCATCCTTTCGTCGATGGCTACTGGCCTTACATGTGCGCTATGGCTGAGTTCGCCGCGAACGAAAAGGCTGTGGAGCTTTTCCGGGAGCACGTGCGTAAGTATGTGGAAAGATATTCACAGAACCCTGCCGTCTTCGCATGGCAGATCTGCAACGAGCCGAGACCGTTCAGTACTGATTCATTGAAGGTTGAGGCCTTTGTCGATTATATTCAAGGAACCGCCGAGCTCATCAAATTCCTGGATCCCAACCACCTCGTCTGCACCGGCAACGAAGGCGCGATTGGATGCAATGACGGCGACTATGACCTCTGCCGCAGGTTGAACGACTGTCCTTACATCGACTACATCACCGTCCACATCTGGCCTTTCAACTGGGGCTGGATCAAGGACGGCGAGGCCGCCGGGGATCCGGAACTGGTCAAAAGCAGGACTCTTGAGTACCTCGGGCGTCATTTGGACTTGGCCAGGGAGCTGGGAAAGCCGGTTGTCGTTGAGGAATTCGGCTACCCGCGTGACGGGCAGGACTGGAGGAACACCTCGGGTGTGGAAGAGAGAAACGAGTACTACACTATCATATTCAATGAGGTGATCAAGTCTGCCGGAGAGAATGGTCCTCTTGCCGGATGCAACTTCTGGAGTTGGAGCGGAGTCGCCAGGCAGACCCACGAGTTCTGGCAGGAGGGAGACGACCTTTGCGGCGATCCTTCGCAGGAGGCCCAGGGACTCAATGGGGTCTATCTCTCGGACAGGAGCACGGTGGAACTGATAAGGGAGTACACCGGCAGGTTGGCGGAAGCAACAAAATAATCATATATAGTAACGTTAATCTAAAATCAAATAGCATGAAAAGTAAGCTATTGACATGCTTGTTGGTGCTCTTCCTCGGAAGCTCACTGACAGCCCTTGCGCAGACGAAGACCGTGACAGGTACCGTAAAGGACCAGTCAGGGCTTGGAGTCATAGGGGCCAGCATCCAGGAAAAGGGGACCAAGAACGGTGCCATCACGGACTTGGATGGAAACTACTCAATCACAGTCAAGGACAACGCTGTCCTTGTCTTCACTTCGATCGGCTACGCGGCCCAGGAAATCACGGTCTCAGGTAAGACAAAGATCGATGTCGTGATGGCCGAGGACACGCAGTACCTTGACGAGGTCGTCGTGGTCGGTTACGGTACGATGAAAAAGAGTGACCTGTCCGGTGCCTCGGTCTCAATGAAGGAGTCCGATCTTAAAGGCTCCGTCATCACTAACCTCGACCAGTCTCTCCAAGGCCGTGCGGCAGGTGTTTCCGCCGTGCAGACCTCCGGAGCTCCGGGCTCATCGTCATCAATCCGTGTCCGTGGACAGGCGACTGTGAACTCTGCGGCCGAGCCTTTGTATGTGATCGACGGTGTGATCGTACAGGGAGGCGGAAACTCCGGCAGCGACTTCGGTCTCGGATCCCTCGGCAACGGTAAGATCTCCACGATCTCTCCTCTTGCCACCATCAACCCTTCCGACATCGTCAGCATGGAAATCCTCAAGGACGCCTCAGCCACCGCGATTTACGGAGCGCAGGGTGCCAACGGAGTCGTTCTCATCACGACAAAGCGAGGCAAGGCTGGTGAGGCCAAGTTCACCTACGACGGAATGTTCGCCGTCAACCGCCAGACCAGCAGGATCGACATGATGAATCTTCGTGAATATGCCGAGTACTACAACGACATGGTGTCATTGGGCGAGCTGACCGCGAACTCCTACTACTCGGATCCTTCCATTCTCGGAAAGGGTACCAACTGGCAGGACGAGATTTTCCGCACAGCCCTCCAGCACCAGCATCAGATCAGCGCCCAAGGTGGTACCGAGAAGGTGCAGTACTATCTTTCCGGTTCTTACATGGATCAGGAAGGTACCTTGATCGGCTCCGATTTCAACCGTTATTCATTCAGGGCCAACATCGACGCACAGCTTAAGGATTGGTTCAAGCTCGGACTGAACGCGACCTACGCCAACACCAACGACAACATTAAGCTTGCCGATGGTACTGCTGGTGTGATTTTCTACTCACTCTCGACTTTGCCTGACATTCCTGTCTATGACATTGACGGAAACTATTCGACAACCGTGCGTGAGGGTTACACAAGCGCCAACCCTGTGGCTCTCGCTATGATGGACGAGTACCTTCTTGGCCGTCAGAAACTTACTGGTAATCTTTACGCTGAGTTGACTCCTGTGAAGCATTTCGTGTTCAGGAGCGAACTTGGTTTTGATGTCAGCGCTTCCAATGCTACGACCTACAAGCCGATAGTCAACCTCGGTGGTTGGACACGTAATTCCAACACCATGAGCTGGCAGAAGAACAACAGCAAGTTCTGGCAGCTGAAGAACTATCTTACATATTCTAATCAGTTCGGCAAGCACAGTGTCACCGCGATGGTGGGTCAGGAGTGCTGGGAGTCAAGATGGGATTACCTCAGCGGAACGAACACAGGTCTTCCGTCCGATGATATTCATAACATCAAGCTCGCCACCGGTGACGCCACGTTGACTTCCGGATTCGGCTCATCGGCAATGGCCTCGTTCTTCACTCGTGAGACCTACAACTACGATGACCGCTACCTCTTTACCTACACCTACCGTTACGATGGATCCTCTAACTTCGGCCCTGATAACCGTTGGGCTGGATTCCACTCATTCGCTGGCAGCTGGAGATTCTCCAACGAGAAATTCCTCCAGGGCATGAAAGAGGCGCTCAGAATGAGCAATGGTAAAATCCGTGTCGGTTGGGGACAGACTGGTAACGCCAACATCGGTGCCGGAGCCTGGGAGTCAGGCATGAGCAAATTGCCTTCTGCCCTTGGTGACAGCCAGCGCCCTTCAATCATTCCAAACACTGGTATTCACTGGGAGAAGCAAGTTCAGACCAACATCGGTCTCGACCTTGGATTCTTAGAGGGAGCAGTCAACCTTACTGTTGACCTTTATAAAAAGAAGTCTTCAGACATGTTGATGTCTCTGACCCTTCCGTCATATATGGGTACTCACGGCAACGCGTCTTCAGCTCTTGCCGCACCTAAGGGAAACTACGGTACAATTGAGAACAAGGGTCTTGAGATCACTCTCGACACCCATCCTATCAACCACAAGAACTTCGGTTGGGACAGCAATTTCCAGATTTCATTCAACCGCAACAAACTTGTGTCCCTTGACGGTACTGCCAATGCCCAGCTGGTCGGTTACGGTCAGTGGAGCGACATCGTCAGCGTCACCGAGGTCGGACAGTCTCTCTACAATTTCTATGGTTACAAAGTGGCAGGTGTCTATACCTCCCTGGAAGACATCCAGAAGTCTCCGAAGGCAGAGAAATACCCTGCCGATGGTGTCTTCAACAAGAACACCACTGTCTGGGTGGGTGACATCAAGTACGAAGACATCAACAATGACGGTGTGATCAACGAGAATGACAAGACCAACATCGGCTCTCCTCTTCCGAAGTTTACCTTTGGCTGGACGAACACCTTCCGTTACAAGAAGGTTGATCTGAGTGTCTTCATCAACGGCTCCTACGGCAACAAGATCCTCAACTACAACATGATGGGGCAGGGACACAATGGACTTGTCCACATGAACAGCGCTTGGGTCAACCAGCACACATCCATCAAGGACCGCGCGCAGCTTGTTCCGATCGATGCACAGAAGACTTATGCCAGTGGCAATTGGTATGATGACATCACCAATGTGACTGTCGCCAATCCTGACACCAAGACTCCGCGTCCTTCGATCTCTGATCCTAACGACAACGACCGCTTGAGCGACCGTTACATAGAGGACGGAAGCTACATCCGCATCAAGAACATCACTTTGGGCTACACCTTCCCTAAGGCTCTTCTGAAGAAGGTGAAGATCGACAATGTACGCGCCTACGTGAACATCCAGAACCTCTACACCTTTACCAAGTACACGGGCTATGACCCTGAGGTCGGTGCAAGCACCCAGGATTCCACAGGTTTGACATTCGGTGTCGATAACGGACGTTATCCTTCACCTACCACTTACTCCTTCGGGCTGAACATCACATTCTAATTTTGGAGGAAAAGACAATGAATAATATAGTTAAAGCATTTGTGGTCGGCATTCTGGCTCTTGGCGCGGTTTCCTGCGACGACTTCCTCAACCGTCCGTCAGAGGACAACTACACAACCGAGCAGTACTACAAGAACGACACGCAGTGCGAGCAGGGTGTGAACTACCTTTACAACTCTCCGTGGTACGACATAATCCGCTTCTACATCTACGGAACAGAGACAATGTGCGGCAATGTCTATCAAGGGCAAAGCGCCTACACTACCCTGACCGTGAACGGAACTGACGGAGATCTTAAGAATATGTCATACTCGCTGTGGGCGGTGAACGCTCATTGCAACACTGTGATAAACAACATCCTTCGTTCCGAAGGACCATCGCAGGCCAAGAAGAACCAAAGCATCGGTGAGGCTCTCTCATGGAAGGCCATGGCTTACTTCTTCCTCGTCAGGACATTCGGAGACGTTCCGATCATCCACGACAACACCGAGTCCATCAAGGCCGGAAACTACAATGAAATTGAGAAGGTTCAGAAGGCCGATGTCTATGAATATATCATAATGACCCTTGAGAAGGCTATGGAGCTTCTCCCTAAGAATCCTTACATCGGAGTCTACAACCGCATCGACTACTATGCCGCCGAGGCCCTGCTTTCCAAGGTTTATCTCACCAAGGCTGGTGTGACCGGCTCTCTGGATCAGAATGACCTTGCCAAGGCGCGTGACTACGCCAAGGATGTCATCGAGCATTCCGGCAGGTCCCTTACCCCGGTATATTCAGACGTGTTCCGTCTGTCTCCAAAGGTGTTCCAGCAGACCGGTGAGTGCTTGTTCTCATGGCTTTGGACAAGTTCATCAGGCATCTGGACTGCCCAGAACTCAATCCAGAGTGATGTCGGCATGGGTGGTTTTGACGAGTTCGGTGACTGCTGGGGTGACTGGAAAGGCCCTTCTGTTGACCTTCAGGACGCTTTTGGAGTGTCAGCTGACGAGGACCCGGAAGTCAGAAAAGCTAACGAAAAGGATGACCGCCGAGCTGCCACGATGATGATGTTCGGAGACCAGTACGACTATTTCTGGACAGACCTCGGTGGATTCGACTTCTACCGTTTCTACTACGATCCGAGCTATTCACCTAACAGCACGAACGGAAGCTTCCAATGTGGTTCCGGCGCCAACTATTGCAAGCATCTCTATGGTGACGACGCTGACCATGTGGCAGCTCTTGGAACTCATGCCAGCAACATGACGAACCAGCTTCCTACTCACATTCTGAGGCTCAGCGACATCTACCTTGTTTATGCCGAGGCATGTCTCTTGACTGGCGATGCAGCTTCCGCTCTTGAATATGTCAATAAGGTTCGTGAGCGTGCCCATGCGGAGCCGCTGAAGTCTGTCACATTCGAAGACGTCTGGAAAGAACGCCGTCTTGAACTTGCCCTTGAGGGAGACCGCTGGTACGATTTCGTACGTCTTTCCTACTACGATGTGAACAGCTGCATCTCCGAGCTTCTTGGCCAGAGAAGGTCATCGTGGGACGGCCTTTCCAAGGCCTACGGCAACTATGTCCTTGACGCTACCGGTGAATATGCCGGCCCTGGAGCCAACGCATGGGACAACTCTGAGATCAAGTACAAAGGTGACGAGGAGCTCGTCGATGTGAAGGCTTCGATGTTCACAATGCCGTTCCCGTCAGAGGACGTTGTTCTCAACCCTAACATGGGTTCAGACGTGGCAGGAGTCCATGTTGACGTCCGTGAGACTTATAAGTATGACTTTTAATCAGTGAGTAACTTATGAAATCAATCATAAAATATTTTGTTGCCGCTCTCTGTGTGGCTGGCCTTTTCTCCTGCGACAGGGCTGACTACCCGGATCGTTTCAGACAGGCTGACGGCAAGCCGACCGTTCATTTCGTAAGGCCTGCGGATCAGGATGTGACCATCACATCGGCAAGCCTTGAGCAGATCATCTGCATCGTGGGCGAGAACCTCAAGAGTGTCCATGACATCTATTTCAATGACCAACCGGCCATTCTTAACACCAGCTACATGACTGACGAGACCCTTGTAGTGGCCGTTCCTAAGAATCTGCCTGTTGTCACGACTGACAAGATGTACCTTATCACAAAGGATAGCACAGTCGTGGACTATGACTTCAAAGTGCTTCTTCCAGTTCCGAAAGTGAATGGAATGTCTTTCGAGTGGGCTGCTCCTGGCGAGACTGTCACCATCACCGGTAACTATTTCGCAGAACCTCTCACGGTTGAATTCCCAGGTGCTGAGGCTACCGCAATTTCCAATGTGACAATCAACTCATTTGATGTTGTGGTCCCTGAAGGCGCGCAGCCTGGCAAGATTAAGGTGACAACCGAATCAGGAACCGCTCAGTCCATCTTCCAGTACAAAGACAGCCGTGGCATGCTGTTCAGCTTCGATGATGCCCGTGGAAACCATGGTTGGCATGCCATGACTATTCAAAGCGATGAGAACTCGCTGGACGGCAACTATCTCCAACTCTACGATGCCGGTGGCCTCAAGGCTGACGGTACCGACTGGGGTGACACGGGCTACCACTTTGAGTATTGGCCGGGCAACTGGAACACTCCGGAGACTTACGATGACCCTGAAGGAATTGACCTTAGAAAAGTCGTTGATTTCACGGATTTCGCCAACATGGCTCTCAAGTTCGAGATGCGCATTCCTGAGGATCATCCATGGACTGGATGCCCGATGCAGATCTACTTCGCAAGTCTTGGCATGTGCACCCTCGCCACTGCAAACAACACCTATTTCCATGATGACGCGATTTCTCTTCCACGTGCGCTGTACAAGCCTTGGAAGGCGACTGGATCATTTGACACAGGCGGAAAATGGATCACTGTGACATTCCCGTTCTCCAGCGACTTCGTTTGGTACTGGGATGGAACAAAGGCATCTGGTGTGCTTTCTGCCGACTCGTTCTCTGGTTTTGAGATCTTTATGGCTGCTGGAGAAGCAGAGGGAACACCTTGCTCTCCGTTGATCCAGATTGACAACATCCGCGCTGTCCCTTACAAATAATGAATGGAGGAAAAGAACATGAAAAAGATATTTAAATATTCAGCACTCATAGCTCTCTGCTCCGCGTTTGTCGGTCTGACAGGTTGCGGACAGGAGGAACTGGACACTGATCCGTACGGAGACGGTGTGAAGCTTGCTGCCTTCGCTCCGGAGCCGGCAATGCGTGGAGGCGAGCTCCGCATTCTCGGAAGCAACCTTCAGGACGTGTCTGAGATCCGGCTTCAAGGCGGTGTCTCAATCACTGAGTACGAGGTAGTGGAATCAGGGAAACATTCCGAAATCCGTTTCACGATTCCTCTCGAAGGACCTGAGCCAGGTAAGATCACTATTGTGGACAAGGACGGCAAGGAACATTCAAGCCTCTCGTCCCTTACTTTCACCGAGCCGATGGAGATCGCTTCATTCGCACCGGCAGAGGTACTTTCCGGGGATGTCATCACCATCACCGGTGAATATCTCAACATCGTCAAAGAGGTTATCTTCGGCGGAGATGTAAGGGCGACAGAGTTTGTAAGCCAGTCTCGTCACGAGTTGAAGGTCAAGCTTCCGGCCAACGCGGTCAGTGGTTATGTCCAGATCGGTGACGTGAACGAGCTTGAGGATGAGCAGACCATCCCTAACATCGTCTATTCCAAAGAGGAACTGACTGTCGGAGATCCTGTTGTGGTGGCAGCCAAGAAAGCCACCTACAAGTCCGGTGAAGTCGTCACTGTCACAGGTGAGCATCTTGATATGATCCAGACCATTGATCTTGCCGGAGCAAGCGGTGTTGAGTTCACTTGCAGTGAAGATGCCACAGCGATCACATTCAATCTCCCAGCATCAGCCACAGACGGAGATATCACCTTGACCTCATTCGCTGGCAAGGCATTCAACGCCGGTGAGATCGAGACTGTCACTGTAGCAGACCTTGGTATTGCCTCAATGGCAAAAGATGGTCGTTATAAGGCAGGTGGCTCAGTGGAGATCTCTGGCTCGGATCTTGACCTTGTGACCAAACTTGAGTTCAACAATGCGGAGGCCTCATTCGTCCTCAAGGACGGAAAACTCTACGCTGACATTCCGGCTGCGGCCAAGGACGGTGCTGTCACCGTGACCCTTGAGTCCGGAAAGCAGGCCACAACTCCTGAGATCGAGGTCGTGAAGCCGGTGATTACCGGAGTTGACAAGACTTCCGCCGTGGCAGGAAAGGACAAGATAGAGCTCAGCGGAACCGACCTTGACCTCGTCACGGGTGTCAAGAACGGAGATGATGTGCAGGGATTCATCACTTGTGAATATGTCATCGACAGCCCTGAGAAGATCACCGTCACTGTGGCCCGCGAGGCTTATAACGGTCCGTTCACAGTGACCGCTGCCAATGGCTACGAGTCAGTTTCCGCCAATGTGGAGATCACTTACGACGAGGCTGTCTCCATCACCTTCACAAAGCCTTCATTCAGTGTGGGACGTCAGGTATCGATCACCGGAACCAACCTCCAGAACATCGAGTCCCTCACCATCAAGGGCAAGAAAGTCATTTCATTTGTCAACAGGACAGATGACTCCATGTCATTCGGAATCCCTGAGGGAGTCGGCCCTGGAGTCTATCGTCTGGGAATCACCCTCGTGACCGGTGAGACATTCAACTGGCCTGTTCCGTTCGAGATCACTGCTCCTTACACCGAGACATTCATCTGGGAAGGAAATGAAGACCTTGCCGGCTGGGGCAACTCTCCTTATCTTGGTGCGCCTAACGCCTTCCAGGAGATAGGCATCGCAGAGGGTGACGTCATCAGAGTTTACTTCACCACTTACAATGAATGGTGGCAGATCAAGACCTATGCCGGTCATTGGGGAGATCCGTTCAAATTTGCGGAAATAGATGGAGCGGACACGATCACTCCTAACAATTGTGACGCTTCCGCAGGGTATTTCGCGTTCAATGTGACTGCGGATATTCTTGCCCAGCTCATCAATCAGGACACCACATGGGGTGGAGCGTTCCAGTGCCAGGGTGAAGGTGCTGTCATCAAGGGCGTAAGTCTTATCCACTACGGAGCGACCGAGAAGGTCATCTGGGAAGGTGAAAGGTACACCGGAGACAACTACGAGAACAATCTTGAGATCGGAACCGAGGACGACTGGGTGAACGCCGGGCTGGAAGAGGACTGCGAGATCCGAATCTATTTCTCGGCGAAGTCGGAGACCGATTGGCAGATCCAACTCTTTGACGGTCACTGGGGTGAACTTAATGATCTGAATATGCCGGGGAAGGCTAACCAGTTAAACGCTGAGAACTCTCCTGAGGCCTTCGGAAAGGGTTACGTCAGTTTCAAGGCCACAAAGCCTATCTTTACCAAACTTACAACGAAAGCTAATTGGGGGTTTGCCCTCATCGTTCAAGGCAAGGGTATTACAGTTAAGAAGATAGCGTTCTTGTAGGACCTGTTTTGATATTATTCCGGGGGAGGGTGAAACCTCCTCCGGAATCCAAATTAAATGAATATGCGATTGAGAATGCCTGTAATATTCCTTGCCGCGGCGCTGCTTTTTTCCTGCGGAGGGAAAGAAAACGAGACCCCTGCTCCAGAGCCGGAGGCTCCGACAACGATGACTGTGTCTCCTGTAAGTTATGAGGCCCCTGTCGAGGGTGGCGGCTTCACGGTAAGCGTCACTGCTCCGGCAAGACCTACTGCCGTGGCCAGTCAGAACTGGGTCACGGTGACTGACGGGACATATTCAAAGTACAAGATTGACTATCCCGTCAAGGTGGCGTCAAACGATACCTACGAGGCCCGCACCGCTGTGATCACCATCAAGAGCGGATCGTTCTCGCAGGAGGTTTCGATCTCGCAGCCAGGTAAGGAGAAACCGGTTGAGCCAGAGACTCCGACAGAGCCTGAGAAAGGAGATAACGATGCGTGGAAAATGGCTGAGAAACTTGGCCTTGGACTGAACATCGGCAACCAGATGGACGCTTTTGACGGAAATTCCGAGAAAGCCATCGAGGGGTGCTGGACGAACGGACAGAAACTGTCGAAGTCTGTCTTCACCAGTCTGAAATCCAAGGGCTTCAAGTCCGTGAGGATTCCGATCACATGGCTTGGCCACATAGGATCTGCTCCGGACTACAAGATTGATGACCGCCTTGATAGGGTTGCCGAGCTTGTGGATTGGGCTGAACAGGCCGGTCTCAACACGATCATCAACATCCACCACGACGGCTCGTTGGACTTCAAGAACGGCTCATACACCACCCATTGGCTCAACATCCGTGGAGCTGCCGCTGATGCCGCTGTCAACACCCAGATCAAGGCCGAGATCAAGGCGGTCTGGACCCAGATCGCTGAAAAGTTCAAGGACAAGGGTGATTTTCTGATCTTCGAGTCCTTCAACGAGATTCAGGACGGTCATTGGGGATGGGGCGAGGACTATAAGAGCGCCGCCGGAAAGAAAAAGCAGAACGACATACTCAATGAGTGGAACCAAACGTTTGTGGATGCGGTGCGTGCCACGGGAGGCAACAACGCCCAAAGGTGGCTCGGTGTGCCGGGCTATGCCGCGGATCCGTCCTTCACTCTCAACGATGGCTTCGTGCTGCCGGATGACCCGGCGAAGAGGGTTATGGTAAGCTTCCACAACTACACTCCTTACGCGTTCTGTCAGACAGGAGAGGCGAGTGATTGGGGGCACACAAGGCGTTCCAACCTATCCGATTCAAACTATTCGGAGGACTTCCACAAGGAGATCTGCTACAAGTTCTACAAGGCCTATGTGGAGAATGGCGTGCCGGTCTATATGGGTGAATATGGCTGCACGAACAGAACTGACGCCACCGCTCGCAAGTTCCAGCTCTATTGGCTTGAATATGTCAGCAAATGTGCCAAGACATTCGGAATCAGCGGTTTCATCTGGGAGAATGGGGCTGTCGGCTCCAACGGGGAGACCTACGGCATCATCAACCACGAGACGGGTGAATATCTTGACCCTGTTTACAGCAAGCAGATTGTGGAGACCTGCTCGAATGGTTTCTACAAAGAAGGAATCAGTTACACTCTCGAATCAGTCTATAACAAGGCCCCTAAATATTGATTATGAAAGGAATACTCACAATGATTTCCGTGGCGGTTCTCGCTGCCGGTTGCGCTTCCAAGGCCGAGTGGCCTCATCTTGACAAAGGTGCCAACGAATTGATGACGACACTGAAGGCGGCTTCGTCAGAAGGCCGATTCATGTACTTCCATCAGGATGACCTCGTCTATGGCCATTCATGGAAGGTTGAGGATGCCCAGGGCGACCCTCTCGACCGTTCTGATGTCAAGTCCGTCAGCGGACAGTTCCCGGCCGGGGTTGGCTTTGATCTGGGCGGAATCGAACTTGGAGACGAGGCGAATCTGGACAATGTCCCGTTCAGCCTTATGCGCAGGGCGGCTGTGACCCACTACGAAAGGGGAGGGGCTGTGACATTCTCCTGGCATCCACGCAATCCGCAGACCGGAGGTGATGCCTGGGATGTCAGCTCGGATCAGGCCGTGGCCGGAGTTCTGGAAGGTGGAGCGAACCACGGGCTGTTCATGGAATGGCTTTCCAGGGCGGCTGATTTCCTTGGCTCCTTGAAGGACTCAAAGGGCGAGATGATTCCGGTGATATTCAGACCGTGGCATGAGAATCTCGGCGGCTGGTTCTGGTGGGGCGCCTCCTGCTGCACCGAGGAGCAGTACAAGGAATTATATTCAATGACTCATGAATATCTTGCCGTGACCCGCGGGCTCAGAAACCTTGTGTGGGTATATTCTCCGAACTCCAACCTTACCGAGGAGAGTTTCTACAGCCGTTATCCGGGTGACGGGAATGTTGACATCATCGGGGTGGATCACTACGACTATGCCTCCGCTGATTCCACCAAGACCGACTCTGAAAGGATTGGGGAAGCCAACGCCTACTTCGGCAAGGTGCTGCGTTTGGACATGGAACTTCTGTCCGGCATAGCTGACGCCCACGGTAAGTTGCTTGCGCTCAGTGAGACCGGCTTTGAGTCCACGCCTGATCCTCGTTGGTGGACCGATGTCCTGCTGGAGAATCTCAAGGACGCCCCGGTCTGCTATGTCTTGACTTGGAGGAACGCTTGGGACAAGCCGGAGCATTATTTCGCTCCTTTCGAGGGCTCAGCCGACGCTGAGGATTTCAAGGAGTTTTGCGGAGACGACAGAACCATATTCCTGAAATAAAAGTATTTTGAATTTTGATAAAGAATATATTAGAGATGGATTTTGAAGAAAGATTGAAGTGGTTGGAGGCCGAACACGAAAAGCTGGTCTCATTGAAGAACGAACCTGTCTATGTCAACGGAGTCTATGAAAGGTACAAGAACCCGGTACTCACTGGTGCACATGCCCCTTTGTTTTGGAGGTATGACCTTGATCCTGAGACGAATCCTTATCTTGAGGAAAGGTTCGGAATCCATGCGACGTTCAATTCCGGAGCCATCAAATGGAACGGGAAATACGTCCTTGCCGTCCGTGTCGAGGGCGCTGACAGGAAATCATTCTTTGCGATCGCCGAGAGTCCGGACGGGGTGGACAACTTCCGTTTCTGGGACAGGCCTATCACAATGCCTGAATATGGCGAGCCGGCCACCAATGTCTATGACATGAGGCTCACAGCCCATGAGGACGGCTGGATCTACGGACTGTTCTGCGTGGAGCGCAAGGACCCTTCCGCTCCGGCGGGGGATTTGTCCTCGGCTGTGGCCTGCGCGGGAATCGCAAGGACAAAGGATTTGATCCATTGGGACAGGCTTCCTGACCTCAAGTCTGGTTCCCAGCAGAGGAATGTCGTGCTTCATCCTGAGTTCGTGGACGGGAAATATGCCCTTTACACAAGGCCGCAGGACGGATTCATCGATGCCGGCAACGGTGGGGGAATCGGCTGGGCTCTTGTGGATGACATCACGAACGCAGAGGTCAAGGATGAGAAGATCATCAACCTGCGCCACTACCACACGATCAAGGAACTCAAGAACGGTGAGGGGCCGGCTCCGATCAGGACTCCGAAAGGGTGGTTGCATCTGGCACATGGTGTAAGAGGCTGTGCTTCAGGACTTCGCTACGTCCTTTACTTGTACATGACATCTTTGGAGGATCCTTCGAAGGTGATCGCCGAGCCGGCGGGGTTCTTCATGGCTCCGGAGGGTGAGGAATATGTCGGGGATGTGATGAACGTTCTGTTTACGAACGGTTGGATCGCTGACGAGGACGGGAAGGTCTTCATCTACTACGCTTCCTGCGACACAAGGATGCATGTGGCGACCTCCACGGTTGACAGGATGGTGGACTACTGCTTCGGCACCGAGCCGGACGGTCTTTCCACCGGTGAGTCAGTCCGCACGCTCAACAGATTGATTGACAAGAATCTTAAGGCATAACAACAATGGAAAAGATAAGGACCGGTTTCGCGGAAAAGATCGGCTACGGCTTCGGAGACATGTCTTCCTCGATGTTCTGGAAGATATTCTCCTACTACCTCCCGTTCTTCTACAGCAACATATTCGGACTCACCCTTGATCAGGTCGCCCTGCTTTTAGTCGTCACCAGAATCTGGGACGCAGTCACTGACCCGATGATGGGAGTGCTGGCCGACAGAACCACGACGAAGTGGGGAAAATACCGTCCTTATCTTCTCCTGATGGCTATTCCTTTCGCACTGAGCGGAATATTCCTGTTCTCAACCCCGGCCGCGTCCCCGACCGTCAAACTCGTCTGGGCGTACCTCACCTACATCATGATGATGACCGTCTACACCGGCGTCAACGTGCCTTACGGAGCGATGCTGGGAGTGATGACGGACAATTCCGACACCAAGACCGTGCTGAGCTCGTACAGGATGTTCTTCGCCTACGGTGGCAGTTTCCTGGCCCTGTTCTGCTGGGAGCCTCTGTGCCGGCTTCTCGGAGGCTACGATGCCCCGTCCGGCTGGAGGAACGCAATGATTGTCATAGCGGTTTTCTGCCTCATTCTGTTCCTTCTATGCTTCAGGATGACCAGAGAAAAACTGCGCACTGTCAGCAAGGTCTCCGTCGGCAGTGACCTTAAATCCCTTCTGCGCAATGCTCCATGGTGGATTCTCATCGGAGCGGCACTTTGTTCTAACCTCTTCAATACAGTCCGGGGAAGCACTGTGGCGTACTTCTTCAACGATGTCATCGGGCAGGATGTACGCCTGAACCTCGGATCACTGAGTTTTCTGTTCTATGCAGGCCTGTTCCTGTCGATAGGAGAAGTCTGCAACATGGTTGGAGTGGCCCTTGCCGTCCCTCTTTCCGAAAAACTCGGCAAGAAAAGCACTTACATGCTTTCATTCGCTGCTCTGATCTTGTTCAGTGCCTTGTTTTTCTACATCCCGATCAGTCAGGGAGGCTACTACTGGATGCTGATCCTCCAGATTGTGATCAGTGTGTTCACGGGAGTGATCTCGCCTTTGGTCTGGAGTATGTACGCCGATGTCAGCGATTTCGCTGAGAACCGTGACGGGACCGCCTCGACCGGTCTGATCTTCTCTTCCGCCTCCATGGCTCAGAAATTCGGTGGTGCCTTCGGCGGTTTCGCCGTGATGTGGCTTCTCAAGGCATTCGACTACAACACCGCTCCGGGAGCCGTTCAGACTCCGGAGGCCATCAACGGCCTGTGGCTGCTGATGAGCTGGATTCCGGCAATCGTGGCCGGGCTTGCGGTCGTCGTGATCTTCTTCTATCCTTTGACGAGAAGCAGAATGATCGCCATTCAGGACGAACTTGCAATCAAGAGAGCCAAGGATTTGGGAGACAAGCCAGAGACATCAGAGGAGATGGAAACATCTTCACGGCTCTGGAGTGGACTACCTATGGTGATGCGTTGGGCGATGGCCGTTCTTGCCGTCATTCTTGCGCTCGAACTAATATTCATTATTCTGAAATAAAGGAATATTCTGAAATGATGGACTACGGCCATTTTGACGATTCGTCCAGAGAGTTCGTGATCACTGATCCCGCGACTCCTTGGCCTTGGATAAACTACCTCGGAACCGAGAATTTCTTTTCGTTGATTTCAGGGACCGCGGGAGGATATTCATTCTACCGTGACGCAAAGTTCCGCCGTCTGACCCGCTACCGCTACAACGGAGTGCCGATGGACGCGGGAGGAAGGTATTTCTACATCAATGACGGGGGCTGCGTCTGGAGTCCGGGCTGGAAGCCGTGCAAGACCCCGCTGGATTTCTACGAGTGCCGTCACGGGATGGGGTACACACGCATTGCCGGCGAAAAGAATGGCCTGAGAGTGAGTGAGTTATTTTTCGTCCCTCTTGGATACGACTGCGAGATCCAGAAAGTCACGCTGGAAAACCGTGGCGAGACCGCAAAGAAATTCAAGTTATGGTCATTCGTGGAATGGTGCCTTTGGAACGCCGAGACCGACATGGAGAATTTCCAGCGGAATCTATCCACCGGAGAGGTTGAGGTAGAGGGGAGTGTCATCTACCACAAGACCGAGTACCGGGAGCGCCGTGACCACTACGCATTCTACGGAGTCAACGCCCACATTGACGGTTTTGACACGGACAGGGACTCGTTCATCGGGATGTACAACGGCTTCGACAGCCCTCAAAACGTGATGGCCGGGAAGTCTTCGCAGTCAATCGCCCATGGTTGGAGTCCGGTAGCCTCGCACTGCCTTGAGCTCACGCTTGGGCCGGGCGAGTCCAAAGATCTTGTCTTCGTGCTCGGCTACGCTGAGAATCCGTCCGGCTCGAAGTTCGTGAAACCTACCGGCTATGAACTGAATTCCGGCTCTGGAGTGATCAACAAGGAAGTTGCCAGAAAGGTGATGGCCGCATTTGACACCTCGGAGAAAGTCGATGAGGCTTTCGGAGCGTTGAGGCACTATTGGGAGGGCCTTCTGGGCAATTTCTCTCTTGTTTCCGGTGTGCCGGAGCTTGACAGGATGGTCAACATCTGGAATCAGTACCAGTGCATGGTCACGTTCTTGATGAGCCGAAGCGCCAGCTTCTTCGAGAGCGGAATCGGCAGGGGAATGGGATTCCGGGATTCCAACCAGGATCTTCTTGGAATAGTGCATCAGATTCCGGACCGGGCCCGTCAGAGAATCCTCGACATAGCTGCGACCCAGTTCCCGGACGGCAGCTGCTATCACCAGTACCAACCGCTCACAAAGCGCGGCAACGATGGAATCGGTGGAGGCTTCAACGATGACCCGCTTTGGTTGCTTGTGGGTGTGGATGCCTACTTGCGCGAGACCGGAGACTTCACGATCCTTGATGAATATGTCCAATTCAACAACGTCCCCAGCAGCGAAAAAACTTTGAGCGAGCATCTTGCGATTAGTTTTGAATATGTCCACGCCCATCTCGGCCCTCACGGCCTGCCTCTCATCGGTCGGGCAGACTGGAATGACTGCCTGAATCTGAACTGCTTCTCCACCGATCCTGACGAGTCGTTCCAAACCACGGAGAACAGGACCGAGGGCAGCAAGGCTGAGTCTGTGATGATAGCGGGATTGTTTGTCTTTGCCGGGGAGCGCTATGCCGAACTTCTTGAGCATTTGGGCAGAAATTCCTCGGCAGTGCGTAAGGCTGTGGAGGACATGTCCAAGGCCATCAAGGAATATGGCTGGGACGGGGACTGGTTCCTTCGTGCCTACGATTTCTTCGGCCGGAAGATCGGGTCGAAAGACTGCGAGGAAGGCAAGATATTCATAGAAAGCCAAGGTTGGTGCTCCATGGCGTGCGTCGGAGCGGAAGAAGGTCTCTGCGACAAGGCTTTGGATTCCGTGAAGGAGCGTTTGGAATGCCCTCACGGCATCGTGCTCAACAACCCGGCGTTCAGCAGGTACTATCTTGAATATGGTGAAATCTCCTCATACCCTGATGGTTACAAGGAAAACGCCGGCGTGTTCTGCCACAACAACGCTTGGATCATCATCGCCGAGGCCATGGCCGGACGGTCCGAAGACGCTTGGAGACACTATTGTCAGATAGCTCCGGCATTCATCAAGGACCAGGCTCTTCACAAGGTGGAACCTTACGTCTATTGCCAGATGGTGGCCGGAAAGGACGCCGCGCGTCCGGGTGAAGGCAAGAACAGTTGGCTGACCGGCACCGCCGCATGGAACTGGAACGCTGTCTCTGAATATCTTCTCGGAGTGAAACCTCGTTTTGATGGCCTTCTGATCGAGCCTTGCCTGCCGGCGTCTATCCGTGAATATAAGATCCACAGGGTTTTCCGTGACGCTGTCTATGACATCACGATCCGTTATTCCGCCACGGAGAAATCCTATTTTTTGCCATATTCCCCGGGACATCATCAATTGACTTTGGATTTGTAGATTATGAAATTAAAGAATATATTGCTCGCCATCGCGGCCCTGTTTATCTACATTGGCCTTAATGCCAGTGATTTCCGCACTCTTTTGAACAACGACTGGACTTTCTCCCTTGGTGACGCCTCTTCGATGAAGAAGGACTTCACGCATGGCACGGAGTATTTCACGTATTTCTCCAAGGCTGGCACGGCTGGGCAGAGCAAGTCTCCGATCATGCAGACTTTCAACGATTCCGGATGGCAAAAGGTCAATCTGCCTCACGACTGGGTCGTGGATCTGCCTTACAGCAAGAACGCAAGCCATTCCCATGGATACAAATGCGTTGGCTGGAACTATCCTGAGAACTCAGTTGGCTGGTACAGAAAGCATTTGCGGATTCCGTCCGAGGACTACGGCAAGCAGATACGCATCGAGTTTGAGGGAATATTCCGGGACAGCGAGGTCTTCTGCAATGGCTTCTACCTTGGCCACGAGAGAAGCGGCTACGCCACGAGGTCCTATGATCTGAGCCCGTACCTCAACTATGGTGGAGACAATGTCATCACCGTGCGCTGTGACGCCTCCACGGAGGAAGGATGGTACTACGAGGGTGCGGGAATATACCGCAACGTCTGGCTCCACAAAGCCGGGCCGGTCGCTGTGAAGCCATATTCATTGGATCTGACAGGGGAGACTCCGAAGTTCGAGACCGTGATGGCGAGCGACAAGCTTGACAAGGCCAAGGTGAAGGCTGAGGTTGTGTTTCTCGATGCCGAGGGCAATGAGGTTCGGAAACCGGACCACCTCTGGAGTCTTGAGGATCCTTACCTTTACACCGTGAGGATTCGACTTTACTATGACGGAGTTCTCTCTGACGAGCAGAAATGCCGTTTCGGGTTGCGCACGATTGAGTTCAGCCCGACGGAAGGGTTCCTGCTCAACGGGAAGCACGTCAAACTGACAGGCTGCAACATGCATCTTGACCATGCCGGAGTAGGTGTCGGAGTGCCGGACGAACTGTGGCGTTACCGTCTCACACAACTCAAGAAGTACGGGTTCAACGCTATCCGCAGTTCGCACAATCCTGCGTCTCCGGCCATGCTCGACCTCTGTGACGAGATGGGCTTTCTGGTGATTGATGAGAATCGCCAGTTAGGCGTCAACGAGGAGCAGCTCACCCAGGTCAGAAGGATGATCGAAAGGGACCGCAATCATCCGTGTGTCATCCTATGGAGCGTCGGCAACGAGGAATGGAGCGTTGAGGGCATCGAGGCCGGCACAAGGATCGCCAGGAAGATGAGTGAATATGTCCACTCCATTGATCCGACCAGACCGACCAACTACGGCAGCTCCGGTGGGCACGAGCTTGTGAAAGGAGTTGACGTGTTCGGCTACAACTACATCGTCCAAAACCCTGTGGATGAGTTCCATGAGAGATTCCCGGATCATTGCGCCGTCGGCACTGAGGAGACTTCTGGGGCTGGCACGAGAGGAAAGTATGCCACAATCCCGGAGGAAGGCTGGATGACCCCTCTGAACAGAATTGACACTTTGAACAGAATCAATGTCATAGAGCACGGCTGGAAATTCTACAAGGCCCGTCCTTGGACTGGTGGACTATTCTATTGGACAGGACAGGACTATCGTGGTGAGCCGAATCCGATGGTCTGGCCGGCTACCGGTTCTCAGTTCGGCATTCTGGACTACTGCTGCTTCCCGAAGGACGAGGCGTTTTACGTCAAGGCCGCCTGGCTTGACGAGCCTTCAGTCCACATCTGCGGCCCGTACAAAGGCGAGGTCTGGGTCTATTCCAACTGCGATCAGATCCGGCTTTATGCCAACGGAAAGAACCTCGGAAAGAAGAATATGCCTGTGGATGGCCACCTTGTCTGGAAAGTAGGAGATGCCGCCAGATTCTCAGCAGTGGGCTACCGTAACGGCAAAAAGGTCGCTACTGATGAATATCCTTCCGTCGTCTCCGAGACAACTCTCACCCTCTCCAAGTCTCAGATAAAGGCTGACGGTCAGGATGTTGTCGTGATCGACATCGACACCCTATCCGAGAGTCTGGAAGTCTCAGTCTCTGGAGCCACGTTCCTCGGCTGGGGCAACGGCAACCCTGGTTTCAAAGAGATCGAAAGACCGGAGAACGGCCGCTCCATGACGATCAAACCATTCTCCGGCAAAGTCCAAGTCATCATCCGCTCGATTGAAGGTTCGAAAGTCCCTGTCTATGTCCAGATAGGAGACAAGACTATCGAGATCGAGTCTGTGCCAGTTGCTGCGTAAATTATTGCTGATCCAGTACGTTGATGTCTATTTTGTAAATGCCGTCGTTCATGTAGCCGTACTGGAATGATGGCAGGCAATAGACAGCGTACAGCTGGAAATGCTTGTCATCCAGTTTGAGGTTCCGGGCGTCATATTTGGAGAAATCCCGTCCCCACTTGTAGTCGCTTGGGAAATACGCATAGGCCATGTGCGTGCCGTTGAGGAGCATTCCGGTGGGGAATTCCTTAAAAGTGATGCGGTCCCCTTCGCATTGGAACTCCACATAGTCAGGCGTGCTGCCCATCCACCCGTTAGCGGCATAATCCTCAGCGATCAGACCCTCTCGGTACGGATCCATGACACGGTAGATCTCTTCTCCTTCCGCCTTGTAGATTTCGGTCTCGTAGGCCTTTTCGAAGATACACTCGTCGAAGTAGGAGCAGTCACCGTATTTCCTGAACACAAGTTTCTTGGTGACAGTGATTGTGATGGTGCTTCTTCCCGATGGAGAGACTCCGTCAAGGATGTCAAGTTTCATCCTGTATTTTTCGGAAGTCTTCAGTTTCCCGGTGTCTCCGAATCGCAGACGTACCAACGCGCTGCATGAATTTTCGGAAAAAGTAACTTTTGGTGACAAAAGAGAGAACACTCCGTCAGGGTCGGCGTCTTCCCAAACAGGGGTTGAGGCGTCTTGAGGGGCGGTGTCGTATTTGAATGACACGAGGGCCTGCTCGGCAGAGCCGTTGGCTCCTCTGTAGATCGGAATCTCCAAAGTGCCTTTCTCTTCCGAAGACACCTCGGCGTAGAGCACACTTGAGGCGAAGGCAAATCCGCTTCCACCATCGTAGAGTGCGCCTTCATTCTCTCCCGAGCATGACATCACGGTCAGGGCGGCGATGCTTAGTAGGGTGTAGTTCAATATTTTAGTTCTGGACATAAGGATTCTGGTCTTCAGGATTGATGTTCGGATTATTGTCAATTTCCACCTGAGGGATCATCAGTATGCATTCGATGTAGTCCGCGGGGAAATTAAGGTACTCGGGGTATTTGCTGAGATAGTTGGTGTGGTTTGATTCCTCACCGTTCACGACCCAATAGCGAGTCCAACCTTTCGCAAGCCTGAGTATGTCAAAGATGCGCCCGGTTTCGCCCCAGAGCTCAATCCGGCGTTGCAGAAGTATTTCATCCAGGAGGGTCTTCACTGTCCCGGTGGTGCCGAAGGTCTGCTCGTTTCCGCTGAGAGGGCTCAATGTGCCGCTCCAATTGGAATCGCGGCGGCTCATGATCTCTCCGAGCGCGCTCTTGGCCCCATTGTCGTTCCCCTGGCGGCAAAGTGCTTCGGCAAGAATCAGATACGCCTCCTCAAGACGCATGAATATGTAGTCTCCTTTATAGGATTTCTGATCAGCCCACTGAAACTTGAACTGGTTGTAGTTGATGTTGGCTCCGTACTTCCACTCTTTCGCGCTGACACCGATGTTACCGTTCCACCATCCTTTGCGGATGTCAGAGTCAGGAATCTGCGCGTAGAGCCAGTTGCTGATGCACTTCGGAGCCTCGGCGGCGTAGTAGACATTGGTGCACGCGTCCATATTCGAGAAAAATGACGCGAACACGGTTGACTGGTCGGAGATGATCTCCGCGCCCCACAGCACTGATGACGAGTTGATGCTGTTGAACGGAGTCTTTCCTGTGGTCCATTCTGTGGTGCTGTCATCAAATGTGCCTTTGGTCACAGTCGCCTCCGATTTGGAGAGCAGGGATGCGTTAGGGGTGCTGATGGCTCTTTTTGCCGCCTCCACCGCTTTGTCCCAGTCGTTCTCGACCAATGCCACGCGCGCCTGAAGAAGGCTTGTGGAGTAGAGGTCAAGGTTTGAGATGTGCTTGCGCTTGATTCCACACTGCTCGAACAGCGATAGCGCCGTCTCAAGATCCTTATCGATCTGCGCATAGACTTCTTTTACAGAATTCCGTTTCCCGCCCTTGCTCGAGGCGTTTGTCGGCTCGGTGTAGATCGGTACCCCTGGAAGATTCTCGTGGCCGACAAGTGTCTGCTGGAAAGACTGGATCAGCATGAAGTAGCTGAATGCGCGCACAGCATGAGCCTGAGCGATGATGCAACTAATCTCATTGGCGTCACCTGTCGCTGAGCCCGCAGAGGAGATGATGTAGTTGACATTGCTGATGATTTCGTAGAAATATTCCCACGTGAAGTAGCAACGCCAGATTTTGCTGGTGTAGCGGTTGCGCTGGTCGTAGTTGTAGTCATGCCAGAACCACCCCGCTCCTTGGGCGGTCTGAACCATGTCATCGCCCATGAGGTCGGCTGCGAGCGTCACCGCCATGTTCCCGAAACATTGGTGGGCGTTAGCAGTGACAAAGTCGAGACGGTTGTACATTGTCGCATAGACTCCGTTCATGGCTACTTGCAAACCTTCGACATCGGCAAGAATCTTTTCCTTGTCAACATCTGTTGTGGGGGAGGTCTCCATCAATGAAGAGCATGAGCTGCAGATTGTCGCAGCCAATATCATAACGATTGGAAATCTTTTCATAAAGCTTAGAATTTAATGTCCACACCAAGTGAGACCGTACGGTTCGGGGTGTAAGTGTAGGAGGTGGATCCAGTAAAGCTGCTCTGAGGATTCAATCCCTTTAGTGCGCTGAACATCATTAAGTTGTCACCAGAAGCATAAAGACGTAGTGAACGAATATGGTACTTCTCCAATCCAGTGTTCTTGAATGTGTAGCCAGCCGAAACACTTTTGATGCTGAAATATGACGCATTGATGAGGAATCGGTCGTTGATGACAGTCGTGGCGGTGGTGGTGATCTTCGGGACATCGGTGATCTGTCCTGCCTCAGTCCATGCACGCAGAGAGTTTACGTGATATGTCTGACCCACGTAAGACGGTTCCATCAGGGAGTTGTAGGTGCTGTCATAGATCTTGCCGCCCAAGGAATACGTGAACAGGGCGGAGAAGTCCAGATTCTTAATGTGAAGGCTGGACGACAGTGAGCCGTAGATGTCAGGCAGCCTGCTGCCGCAGAGCCATTTGCATCCTGAAGCTATGGTGGCATTGTTAGTCACGTTCTCGCTACCCTTGATCGGAGCACCATTCTCATCCTTGGCGTAGGCAAGATAAAGCTGCTCTCCGGTTGCGGGATCGACACCAGCACTTCGGGCTATGTAAAATGTGTTTACTGTCTCGCCTTCGCGAATCAGATAAACTCCGTTGTTGATGTCCTCACCGTTGCCAGTAAGGGACACCACCTTGTTGTTGACTGTAGAACCCATGAGTGTCACGTTCCAGAACAAGTCCGGGGAGTTGAGGATGTCGTAGCCCAAGGTGATGTCCAATCCGGAGTTGTACATTTTCCCGACATTGGCGTAATAGCCGGGAAAGCCCAAGGAGATAGCGATAGGATATTCAAGAAGCATGTCCGTTGTGGTCCTTTTGTACCACTCTATGCTTCCGCTCATCCGGCCTAGTACCTTGAATTCGACTCCAAGGTTCACGTTGCCGTTCTTCTCCCATGTAACATCTTGATTCTCAAGAGAAGAAATGATGGCTCCTGAATATGTCCCATTCGGGTAGGTCATGTCATAGAGTGCTTGCCATGCGTAGTAGGAGCCGATGTTGTCGTTGCCCTGAATGCCGTAGCTGGCTTTCAGCGTCATGTTGTCTATCCAGTCTATTCCTTGCATGAAGGCTTCCTGCGAAACCCTCCATGATGCTCCCAGTGACCAGAATGTTCCCCATCTGTTCTTTTTGATGAACCTAGAGGAGCCGTCAGTGCGCAGGCTCGCTGAAAGGTAGTACTTGTCAGCGAAATTGTAGTTAGCCCTGCACAGCCATGAGTTTATGCTGTAGGTCTCACCAGTGGATGTGGCATCCGCCAGGGTGGATCCCATTCCAAGTTCCGTGAAGTCATCAAAAGGGAAACCGGTTCTCTGTCCCATCAGATAATGGGATTCGATGTTGTAAAACTCGTGTCCAGCCATCATGTCGATGGTATGCTCACCGAAGACATGCTTGTAGGACAGCAACTGATTCCATGTGTAGCTGCGTGTGCGTTGATATTCCTTGGTAAGACGTCCTGAACCTGCCGCGTTTCCATTGTTGCGGTTGTATTTTGTGGAGTTGTTCTCGTTCAAGATGTCAGCTCCCAAGGATGTGCTCAGCTTGAAGTCACCGAATTTTATTCCCAGATGCCCCCTCAAGTTGACATTATCACTTATCATGTAATAGTCGTCATCGAAGAGGGTAGCGATGCAGTTACGGTTGTTCTGCGCACCTGCCGGTCTTGAGGAACCGTAGTCGAAGACACGCTTGCCATTTTCAAGAATGGCATTTCCGTCTGCGTCAACCTCGTACACCGGGTAGATCGGAGCCATCATCATGGCTGTTTACCAGATGTTGTTGGCTTGGGTCCCGGATGCTCCGAGGTAGTCGCTTTTGGAATTGGAATAATTGGCACTGAGACCGAACTCGAACCAATCGTAAGGAGTGAATTCGGCTCCGAGTCTGGCTGTGATGCGTCGGAAAGATGTTGTGGAGATTGTTCCGTTTTCGTCAAGGTAGCCAAGCGATGCAAGGTACTTGCTCACATCTGATGCTCCGGACATTGAAAAGAGATACTCCTGACGTGTCGGAAGTTTGGCTTTTGCCTCACCAAGCCAATCAGCAGAGTATTTGGCCACTGCATCCCCTACGACCTTTCCGTCCGCATCGAAAAGATTCTCCACGTTCTTGTCGAAGATGTTGTACTTGTTGTTGATGCCGAGGACATTCTTTGCAAGACGAGACGGAGTCAAAGACACCGCCTTGCCTGGAAGGTAGCCTTCTGTGTAAACGAGATCGTTGTATGTCGCCCTGTACATCTGTTCCATGTACTGTGTGGCATTGACTGTCTCGTATGGGCTGATTGCCATTGAGTTGAAACCAACGCGCGCGGTAAAGTCTATTGAAATCTTTTCATCGACATTTCCTCCGCTCTTGGTGGTCACGATGACCACTCCGTTGGCTCCTCTGGAACCGTAGAGTGCTCCCGCAGATGCGTCCTTAAGCACGGACAAGCTTTCGATGTCGTTGGGGTTGAGTGAGTTGAGACTCCCATCGTAAGGAATGCCGTCCACGACAATCAGTGGAGAACTGCTTGCGTTGATGGATCCGAATCCTCTTACCATGATGCCGGCTCCGCTGCCTGGCTGTCCGCTTCCGGATGTGGTCATCACACCGGACATCTGTCCGTCAAGCATTTTGGAGACATCCGCCACAGGCCTGTCCCGCAATTTCTCGCCTCTTATCGTTTCCGCTGAACCCGTGAACGATTCCTTGGATGCTGTACCGTAAGCCACCACAAGGACGTCATCAAGGACATTGACATCAGCGGCCATCGTGACATTGAGCGTGGACCGCCCATTCACAGCGATGGTCTGTTCCTGCATCCCAAGGCATGAGAACACCAGAGTTGCGTCTGATGGGACCGAGATGGAATATTTCCCGTCTAAGTCGGTGATTGAATGGTTGCTCCCGCCTTTTTCAAGGACAGCTACTCCGGGCAGTGGTGCGTTGCCAAAAATATCAGTCACCTGACCGGTGACTGATATTTTCTGTGCCGACAACGGCAGCATTGTCGCAAGCAGTGCCAGCAACGTGAGCAGAATTGTGTTCTTTCTCATATTACTCTTTTATGCAACGGGTGGCTGCACCGTGTGTGCGGTTGAGCATTGATTCGCTAGCAGGGTTGCCCCAAGCCAAGCATTCGTAAAACACGGTGTTTGAATTGTCTGTGCAAGTGTTGTAGTACCCGCTTCCTCCCACGCTTTGGAGCGTGCCGTTATTAGGGTCGAGTTTACCTACAAGAGGGAACCAGTACTCTTTGCCTGCTTTCGTCTTGTAACGGAAGCCGATGCACTTGTCGTAATCCTGGAACCAAGGGTACGACTCGTCATAGGCACCGTCATCATTGAGTGAGCCCTTTTTCTTGTACTCACTGCGGAAGCCCCAACCACTTCCTGCGGCAGGAATACGCCATCCCTCAGGACATGGGTCGTAGATTGTCTTGGCGTTGGTCTTGCCGCCCCAAAGATCGTTGTTCTGGAGGGAGGCTTTGTCCGTGAGCCAATCCACTACCGGCCATGCACTTGAAGGCGCACCGTAGAACACATCCGGATGCTCAATCGCCAGCTGGAGATTGGTGCTTGTGTTGTCGTTGTAGGTTGGTCTTTCCTCAATCTTCATATAGATCTGGTTTCCATTGATGTCGTACATGCGTTTCTGAATCTGAGATTCCACATCATCGCTTCCTGGGAACGGATCCTTACGTCCCCATTGGTACATCAGACCAAGGGCATCCTTGCTGTACTTTTGCGCGCTCAAGGCACCGAGATTACGATCCATGTACCTGTAAGTGTTGCCATTTGCATCAGTCCATTCGAAAATGTCTGCTTCTGGATTATAGTCCGTTACCCAGACATGCCAACTCCACACGATCCTGTCTCCATCGCGGGCTGCAATCACAGCGTTGCCTTCTTTGCCGTCAGCAAGCTTGACAACGACAACTCCTTCATTTCCGTTTCCAGAAACGGAACTTACAAGACCTATGGCATCCTGCCAAACGAGAGACGCATTGTCAAACTCTAGCGCGGTTGTCGAGTTGCCTTTCACGGCCTTGATTGTCAATGTGCTGCCAGGTTTTACAATGTGGCAGTTGGCGGCCCCAGCGGTGGTGGTGATCTCAACGATGAAGATTGAACCGGAATATTCAACCTTTCTGTTGTGGTCGTCAGTTGCACTGATTTTGATTTCGAGAGTCTGGCCTATTGAAGCAGGAGCGTTGTATTTCACTTTGATGATGTCTTCACTGACTGAGGCTTCCGTGCTCCATCCCGATGACACCTCCACGGTAGGGGTCCCGGTAATCTTTGCAGGTGCGAGGTTGAGAACCTTGTAGGACAGGGTGAAAGAACCACCAGCCTTGACAGCCATTGAATTTGGCTCTCCGAGAACTGTGATTGATAGTGGCTCGGATGCTTTCACCTTGACGCTGACACTCTTTGTCAGGCTTCGTTTGTGAGTGTCGCTTGCGGTAAGCGAAACCTTGACTGTGGTCTCTTCCGTGATCACTTCCGGGGCTGTCAGTTTGATGGTCCCCTGATAGTTGACATAGTCCACCTTGCCAAGTGCACATGAGTAGTCGCTATTGTCTACAGAAGGCACAAGCTCAAGTGTGGCCCCTTCGGAACCTGTGACAGTGAAAGGAATCTCCAGAGTTTGCCCAGGATTGATTGTCGGTGCGCTGTTGTCGAAGAATATTCCTAAATCCCCGTAGTCATCGTCACCCTTTTCGCCACCACCTGGCTCGTCCTCAGAGCCACCTCCACCGTTGCCTGTTACAGAGACATCCACAAAACGCGATAGCTTTCTGTGATGCGAGTCGGACACCTTGAGGAACACCTGTGCCTCAAGGTCACTGGAGATTGTCTTGGATGCACTTACCAAGATTACCCCTTGTGCGTTATCATAGTCTATCTTGCTCAGTTTGCACTTAATCTTGCTGTTGTCTGAGGACGGCTCGAAGTCAAGTGCGGCACCATCTGTGCCAGTGACAGTGAACGGAACCTCTATGGATTCACCAGCATTGAGAGACACCTTTTCCGTGTCGAAGATGATGTTAAGCTCCCCATAAGAGTCTGTCAACTCGTTATAAGTGCAGCTGATCAATGTCACCGCCCCCGTTACTATGAGGGCGATGAGGTTAAGAATTCTTTTCATCAAATATTGTCAGATTTTAATTTATTCCTTTATGCAACGTGTAGGGAAAGCGTAACAGAGATTGAAGTTACCGCGTGCCAATGGATCCACCTTGATGGCGGAGATGTCATCGTAGTTGCCGCTGCCGATGGTGTTGACCTTGAACACGCCTCCTCTGAAATTATAGGAGTCAGGCGCAGTTGCATAGTCAGGATCAATGTCTGAACACCAAACCACGGCTCTAGGCAGTAGTGTGCCAACACAATTTACACAAGAGAATTTGGTTGAGTTGGAGTTGAGCTCACCTGTGATGGTAAATCTCAGACCGTCATAGACACATCCTCTGAACTGAGCTTTCTTCCTGTTGCCAGCAGCGTACTTTTCGTTGGTACCTATGAGGTCGGAATTTTCATAGCTTGAATCCCAAAGCTCCTTGACATCGGTGGCAGCCTTGACTGCGGTCCATGCTTGGGCGCTAGCTACTTTGTAGCCGGCAGGGCATGGGTCGTAAGTGCTTTTCTTTCCACCGTTTTCCCAAAGAGCTTTGAAGTTGTCGGCACCGAAAGTAGTGGCGTCTGTGGTGAGCCAACTATAGCCGTGTTTCGCTCCGCGGGAGTACGTGTTGTTGTAGTAGATTGTCGGGTTTTTGATTGTGTTCTCCAGATTGTTAGCTTCAGTGTTCTTTACAATCTGAATCTCAACCTCTGCTCCGGAAGCATCATAGATAGGCCTTAACTCTTGATCTTCAAATCGGATTCCAGGGAACGGATCCTTGCGCCCGTACTGGTAAACAAGGCCGACTGAGAGTTCGCTCTTTTCGTCAAGGTTCAGTGCTCCGATATTGCGGTCCAAGAAGGTGAAGTCACCAACTTTGACATCCTTCGGAGTGTCTGATGTCACCCAGAAGAGCCAGCTCCACACGACATTTCCGGAAGCGTCAAGGCCATTGACCAGAGCATTGCCTTCCTTGCCAGAAGCAAAATGAACAATAGCGTCAGATTCATTGACTTGGGCGACATCGGAGAATAAGCCGGTGGCGTCCTGCCATGCCAACGCGAGTGACACCGCTCCAGATTTCTGTCCACTGTTACCCTTGAGGGTCGGGAACTGTGCGTAGGCTCCTGGAGCCACAATGAAAGAGTTGGCTGCCTCGGTCAGTTTTACGAATCCTTCAAGTACTGTCGGAGCCACGTTGATTGTTTTGGATGATGTCCTGTTGTTGGCCACATCTGAGAACGTTACATTGACATCGAACGGTGTTCCGTCAAGAATCATCGATGGGGCTGCGATGGTGACGGTACCGTCTTCATTTCCAGAATTAAGGGAGTATTTGATGTCGTAGGCTTCCACGGCATTGCTTTCAATCTTGACAGAAATGTCATTGCCGCGTACATCATTGAGAGTGAAATCAATGCTGACAGTCTCACCTGAACTGATGGTGACTGATTTGCCATCACTGATAGCTGGGAATTGAGGATCAAGTTCCTCAAGGGACTTTTCGCAAGATGCGAAAGACACGGCAACCGCAGTTGCCACGAGACATTTTACAATCTGTTTCATTCGTTTTATATTTTTAGTAACGATTTCTCGTTGGGGCTTGCAAGAAAGCAAATGATTTTCAAAAAAGCAAATCCTGTCTCTCGCTGCCCTTGATCATAAACGTTTTATGAGACATGTCTCTGAGTGTGGAAAACTTCATAATCCTCACATAATCTTTACCGTTTCATTACTGAACGTTCGCTATGTGGTATAAAAAGATTTCGAATAGAAATCAGTTACGTTTTAATGATATTTTTTTTGAAAGGAAGGCATTCCAAGGGATTCCCTTTGCTCGAATCGATGTAAATTAGGATGAACTGATTGGATTTATGGTTGCTAAGGCTTATCTTTGCGGCGGAAACGGGATTCGTGTGTGTTGAATCCCGGTCCGAGAGATTTTAATTTTTGAATATGATCAAGTCAATGACCGGTTACGGCAAGGCTGAGGCCGTCCTGGAGACAGGTAAACTCACCATCGAGATCAAGACGCTTAACGGCAAGAACTCCGATGCTAACATCAAATCGTCCCTTCTCCCGAAGGACAAGGAACTTCAAGTGCGCAGGAAGATCACGGACTCTTTGGTGCGTGGCACAATCGACTTCTACATCACTTGGGAGCCGAAGGCTGGGGGAGTGGCCAAGCAGATTAATCATGAATTGGTTAAGGAATATTATAACCAGATTCAAGCCGTGCGCTCTAGCATCTCTGGATCTTCGGAATTTGGTGAAGCTGTTAAGGATGAGATACTTACTGCTATCCTGCGTTTCCCTGACGTGATGGATAATTCACGTCAGGACATCATCACTGAGGAAAACTGGCCGGTTGTAGAGAAGGCCATAGACGAGGCTTTGGTCGCTGTCAATGACTACCGTGCCAAGGAAGGTGAGGCGCTCTACAAGGACGTGACTTCAAGGGTTAGGAATATCCTTGATCTTGAGAATCAGGTCGAGGGCTTCGAGAAGGAAAGGATCGAAGCTGTCAGGGAAAAACTGTTGAAGAATCTGGAGGCTCTACAGCAGAAGGTCGATCCGTCTCGCTTCGAGCAGGAGATGATCTTCTACCTAGAGAAGCTGGACATCAATGAGGAGAAGGTTCGTCTCCGCCAGCACTGCAAGTACTTCATGGACACGATTGACGGTGAGGAATATCCTGGCCGCAAGCTCGGCTTCATCATTCAGGAGATGGGTCGTGAAATCAACACCACCGGCTCCAAGGCCAACCACTCCGGCATCCAGAAGACTGTGGTCCGCATGAAGGACGAACTCGAGAAGATCCGCGAACAGTCTATGAACATTCTCTAAAAGACTGTTCATAGACTGTTCATCCCTCCAACCCCCAGTCACTGCGTGACAGCCACATAGGTGTACTGACGGTACCTTGGTAGTGTTTCGGTACACGAAAGTCCCCTGTTGTGTACTAAAGGTGCTCTGGTGATTGTTTGGTACACGAAACCGCCCTCAGAGGTACGGGGAAACCTTCACAACTGGGGGCGGTACGGGAATAACGTGATGTAGAGTGCACGTGACGTTCTCTATTCGGTGGCTTGGGCGGTGGCTGTGCCGAGTTCGGGCGGGACTATGGACTCGGGGCCGGTTTTGCGGGCACCGGGCTTGATTTTGGCCTGGGATTTCTTGGGGGAGAGACCGAGTTTCTCCAGTTTCTGGATCTTCTTGACTACGCTTTGATTGGACTCGGTCAGTTTCTTGGTTGAGGTCTCGTAGGCGGTCTGCGCCTTGCCGAGCATGGTCCCGATCGCCACGTAACTATCCATCCAGCCGTTCAGCTGGCTCATCAGTTCCTCGGCAGTCTTGTAGACCTCGGCGATGTTCTTCTCCTGGTTCGCCTGCTTCCAGGCCATCTGGATCATGTTCAAGACTATCACCAGAGTCATCTGGCTCACGATCAGCACATTGTTGTCCTTGGCCACCTGCCAGAGCATAGGATCCTCCTCCAGCATGAGCCTGAACGCCCCCTCGACCGGGATGAACATCAGATTATAGTTCACTTTCCGCCGTCCTTCAGGAATATACGAGGCGTAGTCCTTGGACTTGAGCTCATCCACATGCTTGCGCACGCTCTCGACGTGCGCCTTGGCGAACTTCACACGATCCTCAACTTTCTCTGCGTTGATATATTCCTTGTAATCCTTCAGGCTGACTTTTGAGTCGATGATGACGGTCGTGTCGTCCGGATAGAGCACCATCACGTCCGGGATCATGGTCCTGCCGCTCTCGCTCTTGATCTCGTGGCCGCATTCGTCCGTCATCACGCTCTGGGTGAAGAAGTGCACGCCTTCCACCAGCCCGGCGTTCTTCAGCACGTCAGTGAGCAGCATCTCCCCGAAGTCTCCCTGGACCTTTGAATATCCCGTCAGCGCGTTAGCCAGATTCCTTGCCTCGTCCCCGACCGCCTGCGACCGCTCCATCACATTATGAATATGCTCCTTCAGCTGCGCGCTCTGCTCCACGGCCTCCTTCCTGGACTCCTGCACTGCCTTCCCGAACTCGGCGAACTTCTCCTGCATCGGTTTCAGAAGCTCGGAGATCGACTCCGCGCTCTGTCTCTTGAACTCGGAACTGTTGTCCGCAGACAGAGCCTTGAACGCGTCCTTCATCTTCTCCAGATCCCTCTCGTGCTGCTCCTTCTGCATATTCAAAGCCTTCTCCTGCGCCTCCTTCTGCTCCGCCATCGCCTTTTCCTGAATATCCCGCTGCACGGCAAGGGCTTTCTCCTGCAGACGCCTCTGCTCCTCAAGCGCCTTCGCCTGCTCTTCCCTGAGCCGGTTTTCATATTCATCCCTGGCCTTGAGCGTGCTTTCCAGCGCAGCGTTCTTCCCCGTCAGTTCCGTCAGCCGTTTTTGAAGCTCATCCTCCGCTTTTTCATATTCATTGACAACCCTTTGTCTTTCAGCGGCATTCCTCTGAATGGCAACAAGCAGCGCCACCACGGCAGCCACAGCCACCGCCGAGATCAAAATTATCATTACCGTAATATTCATAGCCTTAACTGTTTTTTCGTAACCAATCCCTGAAAATCAAATCATTGATCTGCCTCTTGGTTCCATTATCGGTAATCACGTTGTTCTTCTTAAGCGCGTTTCCTGCTGTCTGAACCGAACTGGTCGAACCGAGCCCGTATTTGGAGATGAAATCTTCTGAGGTTATCCTGACTCCATCAGGATCTTCATTCGCGATAGCAGTGAGCAATGATTTCTGTTTTTCGGAAAAGCGTGCGAACTGTTCTTCGTATGAGAAACTTTGCTGAGCTATGACCGCGTCATAAATTGATTCGAACTCCGACTTTTTCAGTACCTCTCCAGGCATTGTTTGGGCGAATGCTTCATTCATCATTAGTTGGATGTACCATGTGACACCATTGAAGTAGTCGTAGCACTCGTCAACAAGTTCTGGTTCAATGTCTTTTCCATACTTTTTGAACATCGTGACAGCGAATTCATTATAGACGCTTCTGTCTATTACGCCTATTGTCATCATCACAGCACTGTTGTAGAATGGTTTGTCCGGGGATTTGAACATGTTGTTCATGGTGTGGCTGATGCTGCCGGTGTAGATGAATGAGATGTTCCGGCATTTTTGCATCAATGTTCTCAAATAGGCTTCGACATTCTTCTCTTTGAAGTTTCTTATCGTCTGGAATTCGTCAATGGCTACCACAGTCGGCTTTTTCAGAGAATCAAGTAAGGAAATGATTTCCTCAAGTGTTTTGTCGGGGTACTTGATTTCTGACAGCACTGTTCCGAGAGAGAACGAAGCCGTCAACTCATTGTATTCGATGGTCGGTTTGATGGATTTCAGACCATTCAAGAGTTTTTCCCTTATTCCGAGCACACCGCTCTTTGAGAAAACCTCTTTAGCTACAAGCATGGCCATCTCTTTCAGCGATCCGGCTGAGTAGATGTCAATGAGAAAGGTGTTGTAGTTTTCCTTTATGGCTTTCTGCTCAAAGCAGTGCCTGATAAGTCCGGTCTTGCCCAATCTCCTTTTTGCGAACAATGCCACATTGCGTCCGTTAAGAATATGCTTGCAAAGTTCTCCGGTTTCCTTGGTTCTGTCACAGAAGTATTCCTCTGGGACGAAAGGCGTGATTATGAAAGGATTTTTAACGATGTTTGCCATAATTATGTAAAACTACATTATGTAAAGTAACATAATGCAATATTACGTAAAATTTCCGGGATATTCAACGGGAAGGTAAAAAACATATATAATCGCAAAGAAACATAAAAAGTTCACATCTTACCCCCAACCCATTTTTGTCGAGTTCGTCTTAACGAATATCTTTGGCTTTCCACCGGTTTGGCATCGATTGAAATAATTTCGGGTCGGTGTCGTGTTTTGGAAACTTTTATTAATTTTGCAATGATAATGATTAAGTTAATATTATTGGAAGGTGCGCGCAGTTTTCTCAAACGTTTGTCACCTCAAGTAATGAAGAAGATTCTCTACAACATTGATAGAGTGATCGGAGGGGAGATAAATGCGGAACTTTTTAAGAAACTTGAGGGAAGTGAGATTTGGGAGTTTAGGACGTTGTATAACGGTACTTGTTACAGACTATTTGCGTTTTGGGATTCTCGTAAGGGGACTTTTGTGGTGGCAACGCATGGAATTGTGAAGAAGACTCAAAGGACTCCAAGGAAAGAGATTTCGAGGGCTGAGGCTATAATGAAAGAATATTTGAGAGACAGAAATATATGAGTAATATGAAAGCATACACATTTGACGAGGTTAAGGATGAACTGCTTGGAAAAGTTGGGACTCCGGAGCGTGATGAGCATGAGCGCAAGGTTGCCGAGGCAATCAATGCGTTCAAGATCGGGGAGATAGTCCGGGAACGCCGCCTTGGCCAGAACCTTACGCAGGCTGAGCTTGGAAAACGTATGGGAGTGAAGAAATCCCAGGTCTCGAAACTCGAAAGGGGAGAGGACATGTCTCTCCGCTCTATGCGCCGGGTGTTCCGCGCGCTTGGAGTCGAGTCCGGCACCCTTGACCTTGGCCCGGCCGGAAAGGTCACCTTGTGGTGAGCGGTTCCTTTCTCCTCATCGCTCATGCAGCCGAACCTGCCATCGTTTTCCATCAGTTGTTTGCTATTTTTTTGCCTTGATTCGGTGGAATACAGTTGATTGGAGTCTTGGCGGCCTACGCGCTTCGCGCGCCCTGTCCGGGTGAATGGCCGCCAAGACCTCCAAGCAACGGGACACAACGTAACGCAAATCATTATCTTCTTCATTAGCAAAATGTTATCCACCACTCGCTCTGTGTCAAGGAGTGGTGTATAACACGCTTATTATCATATATTTAGCACATTGTCTTGGGCGTAGATCCGCCAAAGATGATGAGTTTGTTGAGGCCGGTTTGTTTGCCACCTACAGGCACGGGAGGATGCCTGTGGGTGGGTTGAGAGGCCGATTCGTGTGTCTGACCCTATTCCCCAACAAGGGGGTCAGCCACAACGACCTGCCTCAGACAACTGTCAGAAGCACATCTCTGTGTCCGTGGTTTGAAAATAATAGGTTCGGATGCTTACGATTCAATGCGAAACTATACTTTGCCTTGATCTGGCCGGGAGGAATATCTTGTATTAAGGCTCTTTGCTGGAGATGTCATGTGGAACAAGGTTCACAGTGAAATCCGTTTAATGTCTTGTGGTAAAGAACCTCTCAGTAGGGGACATGTGGTACAAGTTCGCTGTACAGTCCGTTGAACGTCATGTGGCAATGAACTCCGAATGAGGAGGGGTGGATATGTCTGCGAAAGAGATTGTGAATCAGAATGCTATCGTGTGAATTCTCTTACGGGGCGGACCGGGCGGGCCATGGCGGAGGCACCGATGAACCAATAGTTGGATGTGGCCCCTCCAAGCGCCAATCCAGCTCCGGAACGGGTTCCGAGACCGTATTTGGGCTTGGACCAAATTATCTGATTGCTCCAGAGATATACTATGTTGGGATTGAAGTTTCCACCAGCCCCGATACCATTAACTAGATAATTCTTGTACCATCGTTCTCCGGTGCCTGTCAAAGCCATCCGGTTACCCTGCTTGTTTTTCTTGGTGTAAACGTAATATATGTAATAGCCGTCATGGCCGTTCATGCCCTCGTACGTGCCGTTGAAGTAATTTGTGATGTCATTTCCTTTGCCAATATCATCTTTGATATTAGCGTTGACCATCATTTTGAAATAGCCGACTGGCGGCACCATATAGCCAGCTGGCGACGGATCGTAAACTGTTTTTTTGCCGGAATACTCGTAATTTACCAAATGAGGGCTGGTGAAATCTATTGATGTGTTGTTCCATAAATTGTAGTAGTTGGTGTTCAGCCAATGCTCATTTCCTTGTTTGTATTCAATGTTTCCACCCAAATATAGGACATTCGGGTTCTTTATTCCGTCCGTAATGTTTACGAATTGTGATTTCAGTTCGTAAGCAAGTTTTCCGAAATTATATTTCACCACCGACCCGCTATTCATGAAACCGACGATGGGGTCCTTCCGCCCAAATTGGTAATAGACGTTGTTGCCAATCCAGTACTCGATCTTCTTTTCACGCTGTTCCACGTTGAGTGTCACCTTGTTGCCGCTCTTGTCCTGGGTGAATGTCATCGTGCCGGTACGCTTGAGGTACCAGACGTTCTTCGGGTCGCACCATCCGAGGTTGTAAGGAGCTGAGGTGTATTGTCCGTAGCCGTTGTCCCATGCGTCAAATGTCACATCTCCTTTCCCGATTTTGCCATCATCTTTATTGTAAAACCAGTGCTCGTCAATCCAGATGTGCCAGCTCCACATGATTGCGCCGCCACCGTCCTTTATGGCCAGCACGACATTCCCTTGCTGGATTTCATCACGGTTCACCTTGAAGGTCAGATAGTCGTAACCGCCAGATCCGTTATATTCCAGTTTGACATCGGAGACGAGGTTGTAGGCGTCCTGCCACACAAGAATGGCGCTCTTGGCTCCAGAAATCTTGGGTCCGGAGATGTTGTTGCCCTTATAGTCCTTGAAATTTCTCAGTGCTGTGCCCACTCCGTTAATGTTCCCTTTGGTGAATGTGTAGCTGTCGGAATTGAGATTCCCGTTGGTTATCGCATTGCCATAGACAAGCGGCAGCTTATAATACCCCGGGGCGTTCACGACATAGCAGTTGGCGGTGTTTCTCTTTCCGGTGACAGTGGACAGGTCTCTTGGTTTTGATGCTGACTCGACTTCCGGATTTGTGCGCATCTGCCAGTCTCCTTCCCAGTCGGTTCCAGTTATCTGCGGGAAGAATGATACTTTGTAGCGGCTGTAATCGGTGGAACCGGAAGCGCTCCATGTGTTGTTCGGCATCCAGACCTTCGGATCTATCTCCGTGTTATCGTTGTTCCAATACTTCCCGATATAGCCGGAAATCGCGTCCGGGAACGAAGTCTTGCCTTTTGTCGCCTCCGCAGTCCAAGGCACGGGCTCCTTTATTGCCGTATTGTTCGCGCGCTCCCTATAACTTATGACCTTATAATACGCTCCTTCCGTCACAGTCTGGTTGACCACAATCTTTCCGGACTTGTCAGAGAATTTTCCCTTGGACGGCTTATCATCATTGGGAGCCTGTTCGCAGCCGATGACATCAAAATAGTAGATCCAGTTGGAGGAACTGGTTGAAATCGTGTAGACATATTCTTTGCCGGGCTCCCAACGGGTGACTATGTTGTCATTGATCTTTCCCGACATGGTGAAGGTCTTGCCATCTTTTCTTATGAAGACTACCTCAATCTTGGCATCTTCTGGAATGTCCTGCGGAATCAGCATGAAGGTCTTTTTCGGCATCTTGTCATTCAGCACGACGTCTGACGATTCTCCAGTCGGGGTGTAGGTGACATCAGCCACCGTGTAACCAAATGTCTGTGAATATGAACTCTCCGTGTCACCGTAATTTGACCATGAGAATCCACCTGTGCTGAAATCATAGACGCATTTCCCACTGCCGGCGACTCCTTTGATGGAGATGCTCTCGATTGTGCCATCGACAACGTCACGGATGGCGAACTTGATGGCGGACAGGGCGTGGCTGAAATTCATCTGCACTGTGCCGTTGTTGCTTCCGGCTCTGTCACAGATGTTGGTGGCGAACATCAGGTCTGGCTGGGACTCGGCGTCTTTGACATTGGTTCCTGACGGGACTTTGAAGTTGAAAGATGCCTTATCATTGCTTACAACAAGATCTGTCACTGAACTTACCACGGTCGCTGAGCCTGCCGAAGCGCCCTTCACTGGGGCGAATGCAAAGAATCTTAATTTGTTATCTTTCGGTGGCCAATAGTACAGAGGGTCTGTCACCCAGACATCCCCATCAGAGCGAGGCTTCACAGCTTTGTAGGATGGAATATGATTCCCTTTTCCATCAGGAAAGAAAGCTGTGACCCCGAATCCGTCAGTACCGTTAACTTCCTTGAATTTAGCTGCGTCATTGACAGGCGTTGACTTCGTGGCTAAGGTTTCTTCTGAATCCTCTCGGTCTCTCACATAGGTGTGGAGGTACAACGGCATGTCCAATCCATCCGCGCGGAGCACCAGAGGCTGAAGAAGATCAGTGGTGTCTTCCGGATCTGAGGGCGATTTCGTGGTGAGTTCAACGGAATTGCCGGTCGTGACGGAAAAACACATTGCCTCTGGCATGGTCCCACTATTGACCATGTCTTGACCGCAGGCGCATGAGAGTCCTGCCAGAAATGTCATGATCCCTGCGCGAAGTGTTTTACGAATATATTTGGATAGCCTTGCCATAGTGCTCATGCTTACATTTCAATGAGGACCTTGCCTCCGAATACCCAGTTGTCCACAGTGACCCGGAACATAATCGGGGTCAGGGTCACCGTGTAATGGTACTCAAAATTGCGGACGATGTTGAAGAAATGTGTCTCTGGCTGTCCGTCATAATCCCTGAAGTCGATCTGGTATGTTACACCACTGTCTTTCACTTTCAACTCTATGTGCGAGCGGTCGCTGCATGCCGTGCCCGAAGGATCCGCGTTGAGATATTCAGGAACATAGATTGTCCAACTCTTTTTGTCCGCGCTTGGGGCGAAGCCAAGCGTGCTCCTAGCCGGGTCATTGTAGGAGGAACCGCCTGCCAGATGTACGGTCGCTTCGGAAAGGCTGCTGTTGGTCGTGTAGTCGTACATTTCCAACGGAGCGCAGGCGAATCTCTTGTTGTAGTTGCTCAGTGTCACCGAACTAAGCGAGGCCGAGGAATCATCGCTAAGGCATACTGTGATTTTCGCGAATGCGCGAAGCAGGTAAATTTCTCCGAGATATGTCTCAACGTCAGAGTTGAAGGATATCTTATTCTTGTGGGTCTTTACTCCGTACATAGGAATCGGGCTGTTCTTGGATGGGGTGAACGGAGCCGTGTAATCGCCCATAGCCCAGTCCGCTTTGCAGACATTTTCGATGGTGGTCTCTCCGACCTTGAGCCCCTTTGGATCAGATGGCCAGTTGGCCAGAGCCACAATCTTGAATCCGGTCTTTGGCGGGTTCTGAATTGTGCCACTAAGTTCCCATGTGTCAGGATATTCACTGTTATCTGTCGGTAAAACCTTCTCTGGCTCAAAACTTTGCAGGAATATGCCGTCCTTGTCGAAGAACAGGATGTGAAGCTTGTTGACATCGATGAAATTCTCGTAACCGGTTCCTGGCACTTCATCTTCGGTGAGGGCTCTGGATGCGGCGGACCCGCCAGCACACGCACTGACGCGCAGGCTTACATGCATGACGCTCTCATCGCAGTCGTCTCCCTCTTCGTAGATCAGTTTCCCGCAAGAGAGAAGCGACATGCAGCTGAGCGTCGCCAGCAAAAGAATATGCAAGGTCCTTTTCACCGATTTATTTCACTTTGCTATAAATCCGTGTCTTGAAGCACAACCTTCCAAGAGTTGATGTAGATGAATGAGTTGGCCCAGTTCTCGTTTTTGTCGAGGAAGAACACCATGTTGTAGTCGTCCTGGCGGTCGAGATATTCCTGGTCTGGGATGGCTTTGTTGTAGTGTCCTTTGACGAGAAGGGCGTAGTCGATCAGCGGGACGGAGAGTACGGTCGTTCCGGTCTCCTTGTTTCTGATGTGGAGTCTTGGCTTGTGGCCCATGACAAGGCGTCCTGTCGTAAGCTCGGCAAGGGCGACACCGAAGGACTCGGTCGCTGAGCCTGCCGAAGCGACCGATGTGGCTGGTGAGCTTTGTCGAACCACGGGCTCAGTCATTTCGACAGGCTCAGTGACCGAGCGGGTGTCCACCTCGGCGGAGCCGGAGGAGACCGACCAGGCTCGGTAGGTAACGCTGTCGCACGGAAGGAGGCTGTTGTTCCAGTCCATCTTCCCGTTGTCGTCAGTGATGAAGAACTCGAATTTGTCCTTGTCCACCGGCTTTCCGGAGAGGTGCTGGAGCACGACCTTGAAATAGTTGGTGTTCTTCATCAGAGACAATGTGACCATTACGGTCCCCTCGTCAGCCGAGAAATCAGCCTCCGCAAGGTACCCATAGTAAAGGTCGTCTATCCGCCCGTCAGTGTAGACGGAACCATCGGTGTCACTCTTATGGTTGAGTGCGCAGCCCAGATCGTTCCGCACCTTGGCCTGAGGAAATGTCCAAGACTTGTACTCATCAGCGTCGCACCAGGCAAGCAGTCCATACTTCCCGGCAGGCACATCGACTTCCATTGAATATCCTTCCGCGGCGAGAGCGTCACCGCTTTCGGTCTTTGACCAGACTATGCCGCCATCCTCATCGAGCACATATAGAGTCACGCTGTGCACTTCATGGGCGAAGGCGTCAGCGAACTTCATGTTCATGTCGTAGCGGAACCTCACTCGGTAGGAGACGGCGCAGTCGCCCTCGTCCTCGTAGATGAGTCCGCCGCAGGAGACAGCCATTCCGCCCGCCAGTGCCATGGCAAGCAGTCCGACGAATGTCCTTTTGAATACAGACAGCATAGCGGTTGATTTTGTTATTTATTTTCAAGAACATCACCGGCACCGGCCGGCACCGGTGATATTCCCGAAGTTAAATGGTTCTTTATGAATATTCCCGACTAAAGATCCACGCTTTGATTGACAACCTTCCAAGAGAGGACGTTGATCTTTGCGGCCACATAGTAGCTCTTTATGTCTTCGTCGTTAGGTACAATCACCTCGTCAGGGTCATTCACGGCCTTGCCAAGATTCCTGATGCTGTTGATGGTGACGATGTAGTAGTGGTTCCTGACCACGCCATAGTCACCTTCCTTTACCTCGTAACCCTCTGCGGTCTTGTTGCTCTGACGGAGATGCTCGATCGGAATGTTGTAGTACATTTCACCATTCTTGTAGAAAGAGCATCCGGTGTTGTACTTATATTGAGTGGTTCCGTTCAGCATTTTGTTCGCGTCATCTGTCGTCACGGCTGTCGCGCTGGAGGATTCAACCGCACTCCTTGAACCATAGTAATAGTTGTCTGCAACCTTGAGTTCAACGTGGGCGTAACCGTCAGCTGAAGGTTCTACTTTAAGGTCATCGACACTTACCTTGGTGTAAGTCTCGCCTGAGGTTCCTGTGGTCTTTTTCCAGAAGATCTTGTCAGTGTTCTTCGCCTCATAGTCGTTGAGGGCGGCGTTTTTGTAAGAAGTCTCGTCAGCGTAGAGTTTTCCGTTGTAGTTGTACAATGTGAGGACATTGCCGTCTTTGTCGACGATCTGGGCTCCGAGAAGAACGCTGGTGGCTGTGCTGGAGAGATTCTTTTTCATGACTGTCTCTGTGTTAGTGTTCTCGCGGCAGTAGGCGTTCGCTCCGATTCCAACAGCAAGGCTATTGTAGGAGATGTAGTTCAGAGTTACATCGGTGGCGTCCTTGTAATGTCCGGTACTTGAGTCGAATGTGTTTGGGTAAACACCATTGTCGTAGTTCGTTGACTGGGTCCAGTAGCTTCTGTGGTTGTTGGCGTCATTCCAATCGAATCCGAGTCCGGTACTATTCCATGAGGTGTTGATGTTCTTGAAACAGAACGAGTTCTTGGTGGTGGCGTTGAGACCCCAACCTTTAACCTTGAAGTACAGGTCCTTGGCCGCTCCATTAACTTCGAATGTTCCGATTTTTCCTCCATTTATGTTAAGAGTGCCGCCGAACTCGACCTTGACCTTGGCCGCAAGTCTCTCGACGTAAGCCTCCACAGGATTGCCGCTTTGAACAGCCTTTACCGCAGACTCCTGGAAGTTGGCCGGGGTGAGCTTTGTGCAGAAATAGCCTGTCCTTTCATCCCCGTTGTTGAATGTAGAGCTGGACATCATGAAGTTGGACCAATCAACTTGTGCGTTGGTACCGACTGTGGCGATCGCTGCCTGAACGGCAGATTTGGCTTCAGTAATGCTCTTATTTTTGATGTTGCCGTTGATCCATTCGTCAGTCGAGTTCAGGATCACGGACATAAAGGCCGGATAAAGATTGGATTTCAGGTTTCTCAGAACCACAACCGCTTCAGAAAGTTCCTCGACATTCTCAGTTGTCGATGAGTTTGTTCCGTTTGGGTTAAATGTCAGCTCTGCATTTTCTTTCTTGACGTACTGGTCGTACGATCCGTCAGCATAGTAGAAGACGAAGTAGGCGTTGTTTATCGCCTGCTCGTCAGCGGTGCCGAAGTAGAACGGTGGAGTGGCCGGGGTTCCCTTTGTGGCTGGGTCAGAATAGGTGATTTTGACATTGATGTAGGCGTCGCCGTCCTGAAGCGGAGTCTCGACCGCCTTTTCCTTGTTGCAAGCCATCAGCGCTGCCAGCGCAAGACCTGCGGTTACTAATTGTTTAGCTTTCATAAAAAATAGCTTTGTTAGATTATTGTGTTGTTTAGATAACTTATTCTCTTGTCCCTCCGGTTTCCGATCCAGAGGTGTATCTGACATATTCTTTAAATATCCTTGCCTGCTCAGCCGCTTCCGCCACGCCTTTTTCATTGGCGCTCATGAAATGTTCCACGGCGGTGGAATATTCCTTGGCCATGACGGCCAGCACGCCTCTGGCATATTCGGCTTCACCGCCGGCTCCGGCTTTCTTGAGCCTCTCCTCCGCCGTGACGAGGTCTCCGCGCTCCATCGCGGCGTTGGCGGCGTTGAGGTTGGCTACCGGATCGTCCGGGTACATCACTGCCGCCACCTCAAAGACATGGTTGAACTCGGGACTGCCCGCTTCGAGACTTTCAGCCGCAAGGAAGAACTCTCCAAGGGAGATTTTCTGAGGCTGGGTTTTCATCACCTTGAGGATCTCGGACGGATCGGTGTAGCTTCGGATGTCGTACTCTATCCTGTACTTGGTGCAGCGCAGGCGAGGATAGATCTCGCTCAGCATCACCGCGTAGTCTTTAGGATAGTTCTTCTTTATCCTCCATTCACGGGCGTCAGGTTCCAGGCTGGTGTCCATCGCCGCCGCCAGAATCTTTTCCGCGTCAGGCAGCCCGCTTGTGCGGAGCCATTCGATGAGCCCCTCCCAATTCTCCGGCTCATGATCCACTGTGACTATCACTGGGTCGAAGTTGTAGAGATCCAGCACGTACCTCCGGATTGTGGCAGTCCTTTCCCTTGCGAGATAGGTGTTGTGGGCGTAGCTTCCTTCCGGCGAGGCGAAACCTTTGAGACGGATGGATTTCACTGTGATGTCACTGTCGTTGCGCACGGAGTCGATGGTCGAGCGAATCTTGCCGAATTCCGCGACATTGTCGTGATACTCAGGGTAGATCCCCGTCTTATCGACCGGGAAGTCAATGTAGGCGGTTCCGCTGAGACTTCTCGTCTTAGTCTTCTCGCCCTTGGGGCTGACATAGATCAGTCTCGGAACATCCGGAACCCAAAGCACCCTGGAGAGTATCTCCGAACATTGGTCCTCAAGAAGCCTCTCGCAGCAGGAATAGTCTCTGCGTCCAAGGACAAGGCGGCTGTCGTTCATCCAGTCCACATAGGAAACTGTGGCGTGGTACGGAATCACATCGGCCTTTGAGCCGCTTGTGATGGTGGTCTCATCTTCTCCGGAGATCATCTTGTCCTTGTCCTTGCGGAGATAATAGTAGTAGCGTTGGCGACCGTACACACCTATGGCCGGCAGGGCGAGGGAATCATCTTCGTTCACAAGATAAGGGGTGAGAAGTACAGCCTCAGTGCTTTTGACCCTAAGGGCGGAGAGGTCCAGATTCATGTCGACCAGGACGTTGGACCCATCTCGTCTCACTGTCGCGCTTTGTGTGGTCACTCCTTCAATCCCGGTGCCCCCGTCGCCTTTTCGTGATGTTTCAGCCTCTTGTCCGGATGCGGTGGCCCAAGCGGCGCCGCAAAGGAAGATCAAACCGAAGCGAAGGATTCTGAATATAATTTCTCTTTTCATGGCCATTGACGTTTAGAACAGATACACAAGGCTTACGGACATTTTGGTGACGCCGAAGTAGTCGTGCTGGTCATCGGTCGCGATCTTCTTTCCGCATCCAGAGCAGCGGAAAGTGTCGTACCAAGCATGTACCCAGCCCGCTCCGAGTTCCGCTTCAAGGTTCCATCGTTGTCCCAGAATCCAAGAATAGCCGTAACCTAATCCGGCTCCAGCCATCCAGCCCTGATAGCGATGGTCCTTGAGAAGGCTCCAGTCAGTGCCGAAGAGATCGGCGTCGATGTCGAACCCTCCGACATTGAACTGACCTCCAAGCGCATGGAGCCCGAAAAAGTGGCCTGCCCAGGCATCGCACGTCCAAAGTCTCAGCTCCGGCTGGAGAAGCCAATGCTTGAATTTCCTGTCACCGGAGAACGTCCATGGGTTAAGGTCTCCGGACAGATCAAAGGTCCACCGCGGGGCGAGCTTGTACTCAAGCCCTGCGTTAAGGGTCGTTGTGGCATCATGGATGATGTTGGTCTTGACAGCTGCGGTCTGGGCGTCAGCTGACGGGCAAAACGACATCAAGGAAAGAATCAGCATCAGTGCCAATCCGACTGTCAATCGCATGGAATGTCTGGTATGTGTTAGGTTATTGTTCATATACTCGATTCTAATGTTTCAAAATACCGGCAAGAGTCATTGGATCCCGGAGCAAGTCCAAAGATCTGTGTCTGGCCGCAGAGCCTGTCGAAGCGCCCGGCTCCTCCATTCTACCTCCATGGTATCCCGTGCCTCAGGTTTTGACACTTTGTAAGGATAAGGACACGGAAAAACAGGGGAATAAGATGACTTGTTCTCCTTGCCATATCGTAATATGTTGATTGATAATTGGTTACGCCCCCCCCCAGATCGGGCGGCAGGCATCTGTTCCAAAGTCTGTCTCAAACCTTGGAAGTCCCATGAACATTGATTCAGCTATGTTGTCAAGCGACACCATTGTAGTTTAAATGTCTTCGCTCAAGTCTAATTCAGTTTTTCAGGCCGTTTTCAAGATTAAGTTACGTTCTTCGCTAAACTTCAATCTTCGACTCTGGTTCAAGAGCACAATTCTTTGCAAATGTAACATATTTATTTCGCTTTCCAATAGATTTTTAGGTTAATTTCAAAAATGACGTTTACATCAGGCCTAAAAATCTTGTGCGTGCGAGCATGCAACATCCGAGCGCACCGGCCTTGCGGCCAAGTTTGGAGAAGACGACAGTGGTGTCCTTGCTCACTATGTTCAATGAATATTTCTTGATGGCAGCGCGGATAGGCAGCATGAGGTAGTCTCCTCCGACGGTTAGTTTCCCGCCAATGACCACCATCTCCGGATTGAACAAGTTGATAAGTCCTGCGATGCCTCTTCCGAGGGTTGTCCCAATCTCTCCCATGGCATCAATCGCAACGACATCCTCATCCTCCACGGCTCCAAGCAAATCGTTAAGTGTGAGCTCTTTGCCTGTCTTGAACTCGTCGGTCAGCATTGACGGACAACCGGCCTCAAGCTTTTCGGTCACAATCCGTTGAAGGGCTGAGCCGGAGGCTCCTGTCTCCATGCAGCCGACCTTTCCGCAGCGGCAGATCTGCCCGTTGTCCAGAAACGGGAAATGCCCGAACTCTCCGGAATAGCCGGATTTTCCATAGTACAGGTCCCCGTTCAGGATCATCCCCATTCCGAGGCCCCATCCGACATTGATGAACAGCACGTTTTTCTCCCCGTTGGCGATTCCGCTGCGGAACTCTCCGTAAGTCATTGCCCTTGAGTCATTGTCAAGGGCCACCGGAACCCCAAGATCTTCCTCCAGAATGGTGCTCAGAGGTTTGTCCTCATTGATGAAATATGTGAAGCTGTAGCCGGAGGTTGTGTTGACTCTCCCTGTGAGATCGACATTGCACGCAAGCATGCGCTCGGCGTTCAATCCATTGCTCTCGAGGGACTTATGGATGAGTGTGCAGAGTTGCCGGCAAGAATCCTCAGTGTTCCGTAAGGTGAACTCCACATCCTCGTCGTAGGACAGAGTCTGTCCCTTGAAGTCCATCGTCATGATGTTGGCGTGGTTCCTTTCCAAATCCACACCGACAAAGAAACCAGCGTCAGGATTGAGCCCGAATATGCTGGGTCTTCGACCGCTGGCCGAGCCTTTTTTCCCAAGATCCTCTAACCATCCGTCGTCAATCAGCTCTCCTACTATCTTTGTGGTGGTCGGAACGCTACAGTTCAGTTCACGGGCGAAGTCAGCGATGCTGAAATCGCCCGCGTTCATGCACAATTCCAGAATCTTCTGCTTGATTATGGAATTCTTGTCAGAGAGGTTTTCGCTGAAATATTTGACCATCAACTTTCTATTTGCCTTTTGTCCAGTATTCCTCGATTTCTTCCAGTGTCTTGCCGGTCGTTTCCGGAACCAGTCTCCACATTATGAGAAGGTAAGGGATGCACATGGCTGCGAACAGGAAGAAGGTGCCCGCTGGAGTGAGTGTCTCAAGCATCCAAGGTGTAAGCTGTCCGATCAGGTAGGTGCCGATCCAAAGAGCCAGCCCTGCGATGCTCATGGCGAGTCCGCGCACCCTGTTCGGGTACATCTCTGACAAAAGTACGAAAACTACCGCGCTTATGGAAATGGCAGTGCAGAAAACGTACAGAAGGAAGAACGCCAGCAGGAACCATGTCGGAAGTGCGGTGCCGAGACAGAAATACAAGCCGATCATCAGCAGGCAGAAAACCATTCCGGACACACCCCAGTAGACCAGCTGCTTGCGGCCGACTTTGTCGATGATCAGCAGGGCGATGACCGTCGTGAGCATATTCACAACCCCGACCAGAACCGTCGAGAACATCGAACCCTCGCCGGACAAACCTGCGTCACTGAATATCTTAGGGCCGTAGTAAAGCACCGCGTTCACGCCCATGAACTGTCCGAGGATGGCGATGGCGCATCCGATCAGGACGGCCTTGAATATTCCCGGCTCCAGAAGGGTCTTCCACTCGGACTTGGTCTCTCCGGCGATGGAGGCCTTGGTCAGTTCGATTTGCCTGCTCACCTCTTCTTCGGATGTGAATATCCCGGACAGTATCTTCCTCGCCTTTCCGTCCCTGTGCTTGGTGATGAGCCAGCGCGGACTTTCAGGGATAAGGAATATCACGATGAGGAACAGCATGTCTGGGATCGTCTCGTAGCCGAGCATCCCTCTCCAGTACTCGGAGTTGAATATTCTTGTCCAAAGGTTGGTGGATGTTGAGTTGACGTCCGCATCCTTTAGCACGAAGTAGTTGATCAGGTAGGCCATCAGGAAGCCTATCGTGATGGCGAGCTGGTAGAGCGACACGAGGGTGCCTCTTTTCTGCGCCGGAGCTATCTCGGAGATGTAAATCGGCGAGACGATGGAGACTATTCCTATTCCGAATCCGCCGATGATCCTGAAGAAAACCAATTGGTTGAAATCCTTGCACACGGCGCAGCCTATCGCTGAGATACTGAACAACAATGCGGAGAAGATCATCGTCCTCTTCCTTCCAAGGTTGTCGCTCATCATTCCGGCGATCATCACACCGAGTATCGAACCGATCAGGGCGCAGCCCACGTACCAACCTTCCGCTATTGTCGTCAGCTGGAACTGGTTCTTGACGATTTCGGTCGTGCCCGAGATCACAGCGGTGTCGTAGCCGAACAGGATTCCTCCAATCGCCGCCACCAAGGCCAGGAACACGACCCGACCCATGTTTATGCTTTTGTCCATAGCTTATCGTTTGTCAAAATATTCCATGTACCTGTCATAGAGATGTCCGGCCTGAAGATAGGCTGACTGAGGGCTCATGAAATGGGAGAACTCGAACGTGATCGCCTTGTCGTAGCCGCAACGCTTGGCGGCTTCCAGCTTCATCCTCAATTTGTCGAACTTGATCGGCAGGAATCTGATCGGCATGTCGCGATCGAAACTTTCAGCGTTGGTCCAGCACTGCATCCCGTACCTGTCCGCAAGCTTCTTGTTGACAGTGAAGAACGCGTCCAGCTCGTCGTAGTCTATGTGGCCGTCCTGGAAGGCGCATGCGTCGACATATTCATGGATCCCGTCGAAGATTTCGTTCCATTCCCGCTCGTGCTGCTCGACTGAGACCGCCTGTTCTTTGGTGAGGTTCCCTCCTGCGGCATCGACTGCCTTCTTGCCGTCGATCCAAGGAGAAATGAAGGTAGGCAGCCCGCCGGAGACCTCTTTGCACTGGCGACCCATCGTGCGGAATGATTCGATCGCCCCCTTGGTGGCGCGGCTGATCTCTCCGCTGATGTACCATCCTCCGAAACTGTCGTACTTGCTTCCGTAGCGCTGCCAGATCTCGTCGATGACATATTTGTTCGCCTCGACTTCGTTTGACATGTCGCCTGTGTCCCAGTACTTTCCGGAATCGTACAGACCGAGCCAGAACTTCATCCCGTATTTCTGGGCAAGGCGGCAGAACATGTCGATCAGGTCGGTCGAAGGCATGTAGCAGCCCTTCTTGAGAAGGTACGGCGAAGGGTAGGTGATGAACTTGCGGTAGCCGCAGCGGATGTCGATCACAGTGTCGATTCCCATTGCTTTCATGTACCTGAAATCAAGGTCCCATTCTTTCTCGCCCCAGTTCTGGTGAGGAATGTCGTGTGATATTTCATCGAGGAAGGTGCCGGTTATCGGTAGGGCATCGCCTTTAGGGACAATAAGCCTGCTTTCTATGTTGTCGTCAGCCTTGAGTCGGATGTCTTTCCCGTTCTTGGAAGTGAGACTTGCAGCGTTTGCGGCAATCGGAGCGGCGACAGCGGTCGCTGCCGCGATGCCGGCTCTCTTCAGGAATGTTCTTCTGTCTGTCATGGTGCTATTCGTTATGTAATTACTGCAAAGGTAAGAATTTTATTTCTTAAATTTTTTATTAATTGAGAATTTAATTATTAAATATTTGAGAAAAAGTTATACCTTTGCAAAAACTATTGGGTTTATAGGGAGAAGTCGATAACACTATTATTAATAATAACGCATTCTTTTATGAAAGCAACATCGAATTTTTCATCCCCTTTCCTAAGGGCGGCGATTGTGTCGATACTTTCAGCATTCCTCTTTTCGGGGAATGCGTCGGCGCAGCCTTCTGTCAAGGGTAGGGTGACAGACCAGAACGGAAATCCGCTTCCTGGCGTCTCTGTGGTTGTGGCCGGAACAATGAACGGCACGATGACCGGAGCTGACGGAAGTTATGTGATTTCAGTCAAGAAAGGACAGACACTTGAGTTCCAATGTCTGGGCTTGACATCATTCCAAAAACTGTGCGATGGCACAGTGCAGACTCTGAACGTAATCTTGAAGGAAGACACGACATCCCTTGACGAGGTTGTCGTGGTAGGTTACGGTACATCGAAGAAATCCTCACTGACTGGTGCGGTCTCCGCGATCAAGGGGGACGAGGTCCTGAAGGCTCCGGCCACGAATGTCTCTCAGATTCTCGCGGGCCGTCTTCCGGGCATTTCCTCCGTGCAGGAGTCCGGAGAGCCGGGACAGGACCAGGCGTCCCTGCGTCTGCGTGGTTCCATCTATGGAATCGCCTACGTTGTGGACGGATTCCCGGTCAACGACATCAATGACCTAAACCCTAACGACATCGAGAGCATCTCGGTCCTCAAGGACGGTGCCTCCGCGGCCGTTTACGGTCTGAAAGGAGCAGGTGGTGTCATGATCATCACCACCAAGAGAGGCTCGAAGGAGAAGACCTCCATCACTTACGATGCCTCGTTCGGTGTGTCCATGAACGCCAATTTCCCTGAGTTCATGAACGGCCCGCAATTCGCCTACTATTATAATATGGCTGACATGATGGATCAGCTGGCCAGCGGTGCCATCAAGGATCGCTCCGAGTACAATCCGTACTTCACCTCCGAGAATGTCGCCGCGATGACAAACGGTGATCCGACCGATGGTTGGGACAACGTGAACTACATTGACAAGGTGTTCGGAACCGGTTTCACCCAGAAGCACAACGTGACTGTGACCGGCGGCAACGAAAAGGCCCGCTACTACACCTCCGTCGGCTACTTCGGACAGAACGGTAACATCGACAACTTCACCTACAAGCGCTACAACCTGCGCTCCAACATCGATTCCGACATCACCTCCAGACTGCATTTCAAGCTGGGCGTGTCCGGCACGATCGCCCACAGGGACACTCCTGCCTACGCTTCCGGTGGTACGGATGGTGGCTATAGCGAGATGGGCTGGCTGTCTATCGCCAACCAGACGATCATGATGCACCCTTATGTTCCTGAAAAGTACGAGGGAATGTACACCTCGACGATCAAGAAGAACACCTCGCTTCCCCAGAGCCCTCTTGCCGCCATCTACGAATCAGGCTACAAGAAGACTCGCTCCATGGATCTTTCCGTCAATGCCACTCTGGCCTATGACATTCCTGGTGTTGACGGCCTTGTGGCAAAGGTTTCGGGTGTCTATGACTGGAGCAACTCCTTCAACAAGAACCTCAACACTCCTTACAGCACAATGGCGTTTGTTGACGGGGCATATTCAAAGAAGAATGATCCGAGAGGTGTTGACAACGGCATCAACATAGGTGAGGGATCGTCATACTGGCAGCAGATGGTAGGTCAGGCGAGTCTTGAATATTCAAACATCTTCGGCAAACATTCCATTGAGGCGCTTGCCCTCATGGAGGTTCGTGACACCAAGAGCAACAGCCTTGCGGCCTACGCCAAGGATCTTCCGTTCGCGTCCCTTCCTGAGATCAGCCAAGGTACACCGACAAAGGATCCTGTCTCAGGCGGCAGCGGCGCCAGCAGAAGCGTGGGTGGAGTCTTCAGGCTCAAGTACAACTTCGCTGACAGGTATCTGGTTGAGCTTTCCGGACGTGAGGACGGTTCCTACCTCTTCAGCGGAATGGACAAGTACCGCTGGGGCTTCTTCCCGTCAGCCTCTGTTGCATGGAGAATCTCCAATGAGAGCTTCATGAAGTCAGTGGATTTCATCAATGACTTGAAAGTCAGAGCCTCTGTCGGAATGCTCGGTAATGACGGTGTTCCTGAATATGCCTTCCTCAGCACCTACTCACGTTACGGCTTCAAGGTCGGCTACAGAAATCCGGACGGAAGCACGACTTTCAATCCTGCCTACAAACCGGATGTCGTCCCATCGCTTGATCTGTCATGGGAGCGTTACCTTTCCTACAACGTAGGTTTTGACGCCACACTTTGGAACGGTCTCCTTGGACTTGAGGTGGATGGTTTCTACAACTACACCTATGACATCCTGACCGGACAAGGCTCTGGATTCCCTGCCTCTATGGGTGGCTACTATCCTACCTACATCAACTACCCGGCGATTGACGCCAAGGGTATCGACCTCATGATCACCCACAAGAACCAGTTCTCCCTTGCCGGAAAGCCGTTCTTCTATGGAGTGAGCGCCAGCCTTACATATTCAAAGACAAGGTGGATCAAGTACAAGGACAACCCTGAGGTCAGCGACAACAGAAAGATAGTCGGCAAGACCTACGGAGCCATCACTGGATGGAAGACCGACGGTCTGTTCAGATCCGAGGAAGAGATCGACAACTCCGCATGGTGGGGCACCCGTCCTAACGTCGGTGACATCAAGTTCGTGGACATCAACGGTGACGGAAAGATAGACTACGATGACTGGGGCTACTTCGGACGTTCCAACCGCCCTGAGCTCACATTCGGCCTCAACCTCAATTTCGAGTGGAACGGCTTCGATTTCAACGCTCAGTTCACCGGGGGCGCCCTTTTCGATGTCTCCCTTACAGGAACGTACTACAACGGCTACGATGACAACACCATCTGGACCCAGACCTTCAAGGAGGGCGGAAACTCTCCTCTTTACCTTGTCGAGAACGCTTGGAGTATCGACAATCCTGACGGAACATTCCCACGCCTTACGCTTGGCTCTCCAGGACACGGAGGCGACAACGGTCTGAGCTGCTCATTCTGGTGGAGGGACGGTAAATATGTCCGTCTGAAATCGGCTCAGTTTGGTTATACCTTGCCTAAGAAGTGGATGAGCCATCTGAGCGTGTCTTCTCTCCGGTTGTTCGTCGAGGGACAGAACCTCTTCACCATCGATGGCCTGCCTAAGGGAATCGACCCTGAGTCTCCAGGTGTGAACAACGGTTATTATCCTCAGCAGCGCCTCTTGATGGGTGGTGTGACATTATCATTCTAAAAGAACAGCGTGATATGAAAACTATAACAAAGAATCTGATTTTGACAGTGTCAGGAGTCGTTGTGGCGATGGGAATCTCTTCCTGCAACTCGTTCCTTGACATGACTCCGACCGACAGTGTCTCCGACAAGATGCTCTGGAAAACCACCCAGAACGCGGAGTACGGAGTGAATTACATCTACAGCTACATTCTGGACATGGCAGACGCCAACACCGGCCAGTGTGTGGCCGGAATGACCGACGCCCTCACCGACCAGCTCAAGTACGGTTCCTACAATTTCAACTCCCTCTGCTACATCCCAAGCGAAATCGCTTACGGTGGCTCAGTTCTTACAGCCAACTATGTGGCGGCTTACCTCGGCTACTGGGACACCATGTATGGAGCTGTCCGCAGAACCAATCAGGGTTTGAATTATCTGGATAAGTACGGTGAGATGTCTGATGAGGACAAGACAAGGCTTTCAGCCGAGTTGAGGTTCATGCGTGCCTACTTCTATTTTGACCTCGTGAAAAGGTACAAGGATGTGATCATCTATGACGAGGATCTGAGTGCCATCACGTCCAACAAGGGCCTGTCAACCGAGGAGGAAGGCTGGAACTTCATTGAGTCTGACCTTGAGTTCGCCGCCGCCAATCTGCCTGAGAAAGCGAATGCGAACGGCAGACTGGACAAAGGAACTGCCTACGCTTTCATGACAAGGGCCATGCTTTACGCCAAGCGTTACGACAAGGTGATCGCCGCCGCCGACAAGGTCAAGGAACTGGGGTATTCGCTCGTTTCGAACTATGCCGATGTCTTCAACGGCAACAACTCCGAGGTTATCCTTGAATATGTCTTCAACTATGCGGACAACGTGACCCACAATTTCGACTTCTACTACACTCCGGGAGGTGACTACACCACCAGGGATGCTTCCGGTGGCGGCTACGGCACGCCTACCCAGGAAATTGTGGAATCTTATGAATATGCCGACGGAAGCGGTCTGCCTGACTGGTCTGCCTGGCATACCGGCGAAGGAACCAGCGAGAACCCTCCTTATGACCTTCTTGAGCCTCGTTTCCAGGCCTCCATCCTTTACAATGGAGCTGAGTGGAAAGGCCGCAAGATCGAGCCTTATGTAGGTGGCGCTGACGGTTGGTGCCAGTGGAATGTTGTAAAGGAGCCTAAGGGCAAGACCACCACAGGCTATTACCTGCGCAAGGGTGTGGATGAGACCCATGATGTGATCGGCAGAAGAGAAAGCACCCAGCCGCTTGTCATCATCAGGTACGCTGAGGTCCTCCTGAACAAGGCCGAGGCCTGCTACCGCACCAATGACGCCGCGGGCGCCAATGCCGCTGTCAAGGAAATCCGTGCCCGTGTGGGCCTTCCTTACGCTGACAAAGCTGGAGACAATCTCTGGAATGCCATCCGTCAGGAGCGCAAGGTTGAACTTGCTTTCGAAGGCTTCTCGTACTGGGATCTCCGCAGATGGGGAGTGGCTCCGAACAACTATCCGGACGGACTTTCCGGCTATCAGGTTCACGGCCTGAAGATAGAGCCAGCCGACGCCGGCTTCATCTACACTTACGTTTCTGTTGACGACAAGGACCGCAACTACCCGGAGAAGATGAACAGATTCCCTCTCCAGGACAGCGAACTGTCAAGCAACACAGCAGTAGAACAATTCCCAGAATGGAAATAATCTCGACTAATATGAAGAAAATCAACATATTGCTTGCGGCGTTCACCCTCTTCTTGGCGGCTTCGTGCCATAGCCCTGAATATGTAGAATCGACCGCTGAGCGTCAGAATCTTACAAGTTTCGAGGCGTTCTTCACTTTCGGCCCGTACATTGACCAGTCAATGTGCAAGTTGGACATCACTGACGAGAACGCTGACAGATTCGTTATCCCGGTTCCATGGTTTTTCCCTGAGACATCGGACAACGAGACCACTCCTTACATGACTAAGGTCAGGGTGCAGGCTGCCATACAGCCGAACTGTACCATCGAGCCTGCCATGACACTTCTGGATTTGACCAAGGAGAACATATTCAAGTTCACCAATGCAAGGGGAGAGAGCAGAAACATCTGCATCACCGGTGAGAGGGTCAAGTCAAAGGCTTGCGACATCCTTGTCTTCTCTTTGGACGAGCCGGCTATCTCCGGAATCGTGGACAAGAACAAGAAGACAGTCACACTTGTCTCCGCAGAGGATCTGAGCGCCTGCACGGCGGCTGTTCAGGTCTCGGCTCATGCCACGATCTCTCCGGATCCTTCGACTCCGCAGGACTACAACAACGGTGTGAAGTTCACGGTGACTGCGCATGACGGAAAGACGACTTCTGAATATACCGTCATCAAGACCGTCCCTGAGAAGATTGACAAGGGCTTCGACAAGTCCACCCTTGAGGCATTGTTCAATTTCGAGCCTGTCAGCATGGTCGGACTTCCTGCCTACAACGCCGCTGACATCTATCCAAGCATGGCGGTAACAGGTGGCAAACTGGTGTTCTGCACAGGCAGCGGTGTTCCGGTTTATCTGAACGGCATCACTGGAGTGAAGGAAGGACAGATCAACGATGGAGGTGTCTCACCGGCTGCCATTACGAACGATGAGGCTGAAAATCTGATTCTTTGCAACCACGTTGATGGTGGTGGCGAGTTCAAGATCTGGAAGACCTCCTCCGTGAAGACCGCTCCGGAGCTGTTCCATTCATTCATCAACAGCACTGACCTCCCTATGGGATATTCAATAAAGGTCATTGGTAACATTGACGCGGACGCAGTGATTGACATCACCAACGAGGGTATCGCTGGCGTGACATCCGCAAGCAAAGTGACCAGAGTCACCGTCACAGGCGGAACAGTCGCTGATGTGTCAGTCCTTGACATTTCCGGATCCGGTCTTGCATGGGGCAGCGCTCCTGTCAACAACACCGATGCTGTCGCTGTGGCTCCTTCCAAGGATGCGTCCATGTTCCTGTCCTACTACGATCCTAACGTCCTCAATCACGTCGCAGCCGATGGAACGCTCAAGGCCGCTCTGCCGTTCAACAATGGATCATCATGGGGCTTGGATGTCAACAACCTTGATTCCAAGAGGTTCAACAACGCCACTTACATGTCTCTGTTTGTGGTCAGCCACTTCCCTCACTGGGGACTTGGTCCGGCTCTCTACCTGTACGACATCTCCGATCCTACGGCTCTGTCCGGAAACTTGAACGAGACAACATCCATCGTTCTGGGCAATGAGTCAATTGACTGGTTCCAGAAGGCTGACGCCGGAATGGCTGCAGGTGATGTGATTCTGGCTCCGACCAAGGACGGATTCAAGATGTATCTCTATTACTATGACCAGAATGCCGGCGTGCTCGGAGGGTACTCGGTTGACTGCATAAAGAAATAGCGGTATGGCCTCTTTGAGAATATTCTCGTTTATCGCGGCATTGACAATGACGCTTGCCTCCTGTGGGGGTTCCAAGGATAATCCTTGGAATCCCGACTGGGACAAGCCGACCCCTCCGGAGCCTGAAAAGCCGGAGAACACAGGCAAGCCGAGATACGTGTGGATTGATGCGGCGGCTAACTTCAGTGACTACGAGAACAACAAGGAACGGATCGCCTCTGACTTGAAAAAAATCAAGGATGTAGGGTTCACCGACATCATTGTGGATGTCAGGCCAACCAGCGGTGACGTGTTGTTCAAGTCCTCGGTCGCACAACCTCTGAAGAAGGTGGATGTCTGGAAAAGTGGAAGTTATGTGTGGGTTTCCAGAACTGGAACGTATGACTATCTCCAGGCTTTCATCGACGCGGCCCGCGAAGTTGGACTCAAGGTCAACGCCAGCATAAACACTTTCGTGGGTGGTTACTTTTGCCCTTACGGCCTTGGCAATGACGGAATGCTGTTCCGTGAGTCAGGAAAGAAATCATGGGCTTCGGTGATCAATTCCTCCAACGGGCTCACCAACGTCATGGATCTTAACGGACCGGATGATTGGGGCGCCAGATTTCTCAATCCGGCCAATGAACAGGTACAGAATTATGTGCTTCAGATCATAAAGGATCTGGCAAAGTATGATCTTGATGGTATCATCCTGGATCGATGCCGCTACGATGATTATGGGCTCCAAAGCGATTTCTCGGATGTCTCGAAGAACAAGTTCGAGGCCTATTCCGGACTCTCAATCAGCTCATGGCCAGGTGATGTGCTGGCTCCCGGCACGACCGAACTTGGATGGAAGGCAAGCGAGACTGTGAAGAAATGGCTTGAGTTCCGTGCGAGCGTGATCCATGACTTCATCGTCAAAGCTTCCGAAGCTGTTCACACGATCAACAAGGACATCCGTTTCGGAGCCTATGTCGGGGCTTGGTACTCAACCTACTACACCTCGGGTGTGAACTGGGCGAGTCCTAAGTATGACCCTAAGGCTGACGGTTATTTCTGGGCCTCGGCGAACTACAAGAACTGCGGTTACGCTGATCACTGTGACTTCATGTTCCTTGGCGCGTATGCCGGAACCGACAGCATCTGGGGCAGCGGTGAGTGGACGATGCAGGGCTTCTGCAAGCAAGGCAAGACCCTCCTTAAAGGAGACGTGGAGTTCAGCGGAGGACCGGACATCGGCAACTCGACCGGCTGGACTGCCGGAGGTCAAGCTTCCAAGATTCCTGACGCCATCAGTGCGTGCATCAACAACAGCGATGGATTCTTCGTGTTCGATCTCTGTCACATCAAGATGTACAACTACTGGGATGCCTTCAAAAAAGGATTTGATGACTATCTAAAGACTGTGAAACAATAATTTAAGATGAAAAGAATATCCACAATTTTTCTTGCGGTAGCGATGGCGCTGTCCTTCGCCTCTTGCAAAGATGACTCAAATGACGCAGGCAGGATCACTTTGTCCTCCGATGCGGATTTGAATCCAGTGCTTTCCTCTGCCGGAGGCACTTACACCATAGAATTCACGGCGGACAACGACTGGAAGGTAGTTGCTCCGAACACCAACCACTATAGCTGGAGCTCAATCACTCCTACCAGTGGTGGATCCGGCAAGAACCAGATCACTGTGACTGTCTTGAAGAACGCGGACTACGATGGCCGCGAGTACTCGTTCGACCTCCGCTGCGGTACGGACTCAAAGACCATAAAGGTCAGCCAGAAGCAGCTGAACTCCATCACCCTGACTCCGGAAACGTTCGCTGTTCCAAAGGAGGGTGGCTCGATTGAGATCAAGGTTAAGGCCAACATCGGCTTTGACTACAAGATTGCTGACGAGGCCAAGGACTGGATCAGCGCGGTCACGACCAAAGGCCTTGTCGAGAACACTGTGACCTTTGCCGTGGCTTCCAACGAGATTTACAACAAGTTCGAGGCCCGTCAGGGAGTCATCACCTTCACCAGTGAGGAAGGCTCCGAGGACATCACTGTCAACCAGGCTCCTAACGAAAGAATATTCAATGTCACCCCTGAAGCCCTTGTCGCTGAGAAGAACGGTGGCGATGTGACTTTCACTGTCGAGGCTAACTTTCCTTACAATGTGGTCGCTCCTGAAGTTGAGTGGATCTCGGAAATCACCAAGAAGGAAGATGTTTACACCTGCAAGGTCGCTTCCAATCCGGAATTCGGCTCCAGAGCCACCAGCATTGATGTCACCACCGAGGTTGAGGGCTATTCAGCCACAATCGAACTCAAGCAGAAAGGCACGGCTGACGTGAACGTTCTGTGGAAGAAGAGGTATTCAACAGATCTTGGCTCCATCAGCGTTGCGGGAGGCCCTCTCAGGCTTGCCGTGAAGGACGACATTCTTCTGGTCGCCAACGGTGGAAACAAGCTCTACGCGCTCAACCGTCAGACAGGTGAGTTCATGCAGGAAGTCCCTATCCCTGAAGGACTTTCGGTTTATTCTCTCGTGAATGATGATGCCGGTAATGTCCTTGTGTCTGCCCAGGCAGCCTTCGGTGGCACATGCCGGATCTATTCGTTCAAGTCTCTTGACGCTGCTCCTGAGCTTGTTGTGGAATATGCTCACAATGCAATCTGGAGCTCTTCAATGGGCAACATCCGTGTGCGTGGAGACGTGACGAAGAAGGCTGTGATCACCGCTTTCGTGGATGTCAGCCAGTATTGGGTTGCATGGCAGATTACCGGTGGAAAGGCTGGAGAAGCTAGTTTCGGCTCGATTACTCCAGCAGCCTCTACCGTCTGGAATCCTTATGGAGCATGTGTCGCCCCTGTTTCGGATGACCTGAGCGATGGACTCTTGTTCATAGGCTACTCCGCTGATGCCAACGGCAGCTACGATCTGAACTGGTGCAAGGATGTCGCTGCCAGCGAATGGAAATCCGTGTTCCACACCAGCAGCGCCGGAAACGAGAACTACAACTGCATCTCTGTGGCCACACTTAACGGAATCCGCTTCTGCGCGGTAGAGAGAGGAGCGCATTTCTCTTGGGGTTCTTGTCCGGAAGTGTACCTGTTTGACATTACTGACCTCAATTCAGTCAAGGAGTCTTACTATGTGGATTGGATGACCGTGGCCGAGGAAGGCGCTTACACAGGTGCGGGAGCCTGCAGCGATGTCCTTCTTCAGACAGCGGCGGACGGAAAGACCATGGACATGTTCGTCACGGACGGTAATTATGACTGCCTGACCTGCATAAGATTCACCGCTCAATAGTTTCTCATCATGAATATCCAAAATGTCGATTTCGGCGCGATGGCGTCCCGTTACAAGGAGGAACTTCTTGGAAATATCCTGCCGTTCTGGCTTGAGCATTCTCAGGACACAAAGTTCGGAGGGTATTACACTTGCCTGAACCGTGACGGAAGTGTCTATGACAAAGACAAGTTTGTCTGGCTTCAAGGGCGCGAGGTCTGGATGTTCGCCATGCTCTACAACAAGCTCGCGAAGAACGAGGAATGGCTGAAGTGCGCCGAGCAGGGAGCCCGCTTCCTTATGAAATATGGCTACATCGGGGACTATGACTTCTATTTCTCTTTGACAAGGGAAGGCAAGCCTATCATCCAGCCGTACAACATATTCTCGAACACTTTCGCCTGCATGGCTTTCGCGCAGCTTGCCGAGGCCACCGGCAATGAGGAATATTCCCGTTTCGCCAAAGAGACCTTCCGTAGAATCCTGGAGCGTCGCTCCAATCCTAAGGGCATCTGGTCCAAGGCTGTGCCGGGGACCCGCCCGATGAAGGATTTCGCCCTTCCGATGATCATTTGCAACATGGCTCTGGAGGTGGAAAAGATCATCAACGACCCTGAGATGATGGATCGTCTGATCGATGACTGTCTGCATGAGGTCTTGGATGTTTTCTACCAACCTGATCTTGGCGTGATGGTCGAAAACCTTTCCGCTGTGGACAATTCTCTTATCGACTGCTTCGAGGGACGCAGGGTAAACCCTGGCCATGATCTGGAGGCGATGTGGTTCTTGATGAACCTTGGAATCAGACGCAATAACAAGGCCTTGATTGACAAGGCTGTGGAGATCTCCCTTAGAGTCATTGATTACGGCTGGGACAAGGAGTACGGTGGAATCTTCTACTTCATGGACCGTAAGGGATATCCGACCCAGGAGCTTGAGTGGGACCAGAAACTGTGGTGGGTCCACATCGAATCCGCCATCGCGATGCTGAAAGGCTACCAGCTGACAGGCAACGAGAAGTGTCTCGAATGGTTCCTCAAACTGGATGAATATCTTTGGACCCACTTCAAGGACAAGGAGTATCCTGAATGGTTCGGCTATCTCAACCGCAGAGGCGAGATTCTTCTCCCTCTCAAGGGAGGCAAATGGAAAGGCTGTTTCCATGTGCCGAGAGGCCTTTACCAGATCAGCACCATGCTGGAGGACATCGCAAAGGGACGGGAGGCCCACGTTTGATGCATAGGTCATCTTATTCCTTTGGAATACTGTTCATTATAATTGCTTCGGTTCTGCTGCGCTCATGCAGTGGAACTGAAGTTTTTTATGATGTGGTTGTCATCGGAGGCGGAGCCGGAGGCACAACGGCCGGCATCCAATCGGCCCGTTCAGGGGCTTCGACCTTGGTAGTCGAACCGACTCCTTGGCTGGGAGGCATGCTTACTTCAGCCGGAGTCTCGGCGATAGATGGCAACTACCGTCTAAGGGGAGGCTTGTTCGGGGAATTCTGCGACTCTCTGGCCAACCGTTACGGCGGGTATGACGCACTGAAGACAGGGTGGGTGAGCAACGTCCTGTTCGAGCCGAAGGTCGGAGCTGAGATATTCATGAATATGTCCCTTCCGCTCGAACGCTTGTCCCTTGCGATGGAGACTGAATGCGTTGCCGTCAAGAAGCTCCGGAAGGGTTGGAGGATTACTTTGGACGGTCCGGAAGGCCAGCGCACAGTGAAGGCCGGGATCCTGATTGATGGAACCGAGCTTGGTGACATCGCGAGGATGTGCGGTGTGCCATGCAACAGCTCTCCGGTTGACACCATAGCCGCCGTTCAGGACTTGACCTACGTTGTCACCGTGCAGGATTTCGGCCCGGATTCCGACAAGACAATTCCGTGCCCGGACGGCTATGATCCGGGATTGTACTCGGATTGCCTGTCCAGAGGTCATACAGTATGGCAGATGCTTTCCTATGGGGCTTTGCCGGGCGGGAAGATAATGCTAAACTGGCCTATTTCCGGCAATGACTGCTATGTGAAGGACATCACTCGGATGCCTCCTGCCGAGCGTGAAGCCGCTATAGACAGCGCCAAAAGAATCGCCCTGGGCTATCTCTATTATATTCAGACAGAACTTGGTCTGAAAAACATCGGAATCGCCGAAGGGGAGTACCCGACCGAGGACGGGCTTCCGATGATTCCGTACTATAGGGATTCGAGGCGGATTGAGGGAGAGGTGACATTCACCCTTGCTGACATCGACAGGCCATATTCCAATGACCTTTATCGCACGTCTGTCGCGGTTGGGGATTATCCCGTGGATCATCATCACTACAGGAATCCGGACTGGCGTGACCTGCCTCAGCTTGAGTTCCATCCGGTTCCGTCGTTCTCCGTCCCGTTCGGGGTCATGGTGCCAAAGGATGTGGAGGATCTGCTGGTCATCGAGAAGGCTGTGTCCGTGACCTGCATCGCCAACGGCGCCACCAGATTGCAGCCGGTCGTGATGGAGATTGGCCAGGCTGCGGGAATTACCGCTGCGTTAGTGGCCTGGAAGCGGAAAGTCTCCGGGACATATTCATTGAAAGATGTTTCGGTCAGGGATGTACAATCCGGTATTCTCGCTTCCGGTGGTTATCTTCTGCCTTACCTTGATGTTCCGGTGACTGATTCTCGTTTTGCGGCATTGCAGAGAATCGGTGCCACCGGGATCATGCGTGGGGAGGGACGCTCCATCGGTTGGTCCAACGAGACATGGTTCCGGATTGATGATCCGGTCAAGCGAGAGGAGATATTCCTTGATGACTATTACCCCGGAAAGACCCTTTCGGACCTTGGACTTCCTCCACTTGACTCTCTAACCCGCGGGGAATATGCCGTCATCATCGACAGCCTGCTTCATCCTTTCGAATCGCATGAAGTCACGCACACCGGTGCCTTGCGGAATAACTTTTTGCCATAGTGGGAAAATGGATTAATTTCTCGGATTGAAGGTGACTTGAACTGAAAAAAGTTGACACTGTACGGGGACAAAAAAGTACAGTGCAA
>ERZ808246.109-NODE-109-length-69340-cov-9.166833_pt1 | contig 69340 bp, 58 predicted proteins | sample MGYA00521083_ERZ808246 | MGnify/ENA primary metagenome ERZ808246 (study PRJEB31516, sample SAMN03275577) | gut metagenome | biome: mammalia-associated habitat; material: feces | host: Papio cynocephalus | place: Kenya | collected 2012-07-07 ... | reverse complement strand
ACGTCCTCGTCGCGCACGAGGCACTCCTTGGTGAGGGCGCCCTCGATGGTGTCCAGGAACGGCTGGCGGTAGTCGCTGTACACCTTGGCCGCGGCCGCACGGTTCTCGGGGTCAATGGTCATGATGACCTGAAGATACGCTTTGACCTGCATGGTCTTTCCTTTCCTTCATGACACCGGCCCATGCCGGCGCACCTGCGCGGGACGGTGGTAACGGATCCGCCCCGCACCACTCAAAATAGGCAAGCAACGCGTCAAACATAAGATATGGGGCAAAACATAAGCGACTCATCTTGCCCTTAGCTACTTGCGTATAGGTACATTGCATCCGTATCGTAAAGTGAAACACGATACGGGAGGGACCATGCCGCATAGACGAAAACTCGAAAAGGATATCCGCTGCCCGCTCGAATACGGACTCGATGTATTTGGCGGCCGTTGGAAATCGCGCATCATCTGCGTGCTTGCAGCCAAGAAAACGCTACGCTACAGCGAGCTGAGAAACGAGATGACCAATATCTCGGACGCCGTGCTCTCGAGCTCGCTCAAGGAACTGATCGCAGACGAGCTGGTCGCACGTCACAGCTACGACGAGATCCCGCCCCGCGTCGAATACTCCCTCACACCCAAGGGCGACTCCGTCGTGCCGATTCTGCAAAGCATCTGCCACTGGGCCGGCATGTTCCACCGCGAGGTCACCGCCGATGCGCCGCGCCAGTGCCAACTATGCGATTATGGTACGGCCAATGGGTCGGGCCAACCCGAATAAAAGCCCCTCATGGGGTTGACGCTTCCTGCGAGAGGATTGTTCGATGAACAAGAAGACGGTCACGATCTGGAAACCCCAAAGCCCCAGCGCCCATAGCGCTTCCCTGCCAGTCATCTACCTCAACGTGTTCCAAGGCAACGGAAGCGATGTATGGGCCGCTTGCCAAGAGCTCGACTGTCCGCCGTTTGTACTGGTGACGATCGGCGGTCTCGATTGGAACTGCGAGCTCAGCCCTTGGGAGTGTGACGGTACGATGCGCGATTCCGAACCCTTTGCTGGCGGCGCCTTCGTGTATCTGGATGAGTTAGTCGGCCGAATCGTGCCCGAGGCCGAGGCATCGCTCCCCGTGCCGCCCGCCTGGCGCGGCATCGCCGGTTACTCGCTCGCCGGGCTCTTCGCCCTATGGTCGCTCTGGCAGACAGATGCGTTCGGTCGCGCCGCGAGCGCCTCGGGGTCGCTGTGGTTTCCCAACTTTGTCGACCGCACCGCAAAGACGCCGTGCGCGGGCAGCCCCCAGTCCGTCTACCTCTCGCTCGGCAAGAAGGAGTCCAAGACACCCAACCGCATGATGCGCCACGTCCTTGACGATACCCGCGCGATGGAGAAGCTGCTGCACGATCGCGGCATCGATACGACCCTCGAGCTCAACCCCGGCAACCACTTTGCCGAGACCGATTTGCGCATGGCCCGCGGTATCAAGTGGATTCTCGAGCGATAAAACAGCTCCAAACAAGGTAAACGGCCGAACGCCGCGATTCAAAATAACGTTATGTGTAGGTCAATCTCGATTCTTCAAGTAGACCGATCATCCCGAACAACAAAACCCCAGGTAAACGAGCTTCGATTAACTCGTATACCTGGGGCTTTCACTATTACCTACACATAACGGTGCAGAGGCGCCCAAAGGCACCTCAGCTGAGGCAGATGAGGCGGTATTCTGAGCCTCTGGCAACGCCGCTACTCGGTACCGGCGGCGTCCAGCTCGGTGGTGTCGAATTCAAAGTCGTTGCCGGGCAGAATCGCGTTGAGCGCAATGCCCACGAGCGAGCCCACGGCAAGGCCGGAAAGCGAGATCGTCACACCGCCGACGGTGATCGCAATGGCACCGGCGGTGCTGTAGGCGATGCCGAGCGACAGCACGAGGATGAGTGCCGCGACGAGCACGTTGCGGTTGTTCTGGAAGTCGACCTGGTTCTCGATGAGGTTACGCACGCCCACGGCGGAGATCATGCCGTAGAGCACGAGCGACACGCCGCCGATGACGCAGGCCGGCATGGCGGCGATCACGGCCGCAAACTTGGGGCAGAAAGAGAGCACGATGGCGCATCCGGCGGCGATGCGCACCACGCGCGGGTCGAACACGCGCGTGAGAGCGAGCACGCCGGTGTTCTCGCCATAGGTGGTATTGGCCGGCGCGCCAAAGAGCGAGGCCAAAATGGTCGCGAGGCCGTCGCCCAGAAGCGTGCGGTGCAGACCCGGGTCGGCGATGTAGTTGCGCTCGCACGTGGAGCTGATGGCGGAGATGTCGCCGATATGCTCGATCATCGTGGCGAAGGCAAGCGGCATGATGGTGATGATCGCCGTGGTGGCGAGGCCGGCGTCGAAGTTGGGCCCAAAGAGCGCGAAGACCGTGTTATCCCAGACGATGGGCAGGCCCACCCAGGGGGCGGCAGCCACACCGGAGAAATCGACCTCGCCGAGCACGGCGGCAACGGCGTAGCTCACCACGACACCCAGCAGGATCGGCACGATCTTGACCATACCGCGGCCCCAGATGTTGCAGATCACGATCACAGCGACGGCGATAACGGCCACGAGCCAGTTGGTCTCGCAGTTGGCGATCGCCGAGCTCGCCAGGATAAGGCCGATGGAGATGACGATGGGACCGGTCACCACGGGCGGGAAAAAGCGCATGACGCGCTTGGCGCCAAAGGCCTTGAAAAGCCCGGAGAGCACTGGATAGAGCAAGCCCGCGCAGGCGACGCCCAGGCAGGCGTAGGGCAGCAGATGCGCCTCGCCGTTAGGGGCGATGGCCGCATAGCCCGCAATAAAGGCAAACGAAGAGCCCAGAAACGCCGGCACCTTGCCGCGCGACAGAAAATGGAACAGCAGCGTGCCGATTCCGGCGAACAGCAGCGTCGCCGAGACGGAAAGCCCGGTGAGCACGGGCACGAGCACCGTGGCGCCGAACATCGCGAACATGTGCTGCAGGCCGAGCACGAACATGCGCGGACGGCCAAGCGACGATGCATCGTAGATGGCGTCGGTCGGCGACGGAGTTGAGGATTGGGACATGCGGGTCCTCTCTCGATAGCAGGGCGCCCGGGCAGGTCGAGTTTGCCTACCCGGGCGATTCGATCCCAGCTATTGTATGCGAGTTTTCGATAGCGACCCGCGCAAATGGCCCGAGGCCCCAGCGCCAAACCCGCTAGGCACCCCAAACCCTTGCGGCGACGCGCTGCACAAGTGCGATCTTGGCCCACTGCTCGTCTTCGGTGAGCTTGTTGCCGATCTCGCAGCTGGCAAAGCCGCACTGCGGAGACAGGCACAGGTTCTCGAGCGGTACGTACTTGGCGGCCTCATGGATACGGGCGATCACAGCGTCCTCGTCCTCGAGAGCCGGATCCTTGGTGGTCACCAGGCCGAGCACGACCTTCTTGCCGGGTGCCACATGCGCAAGCGGCTCGAAGCTGCCGGCGCGCGGCGTGTCGAACTCCAGATAGAACGCATCGACGTCCTCGTGCGCAAAGAGGTACGGCGCGATGGGATCGTAGCCACCCTCGAAGGCATAGGTGGAGTGGTAGTTGCCGCGGCACACGTGCGTGTTGATGACAAGATCCTCGGGCGCGCCCTCGATGGCGGCGTTGTTGAGCGCCACACCGAGTTCGGAGACATGCTTAAGATCGACCGGGTTCATGCCGGTCTTGGCGACAAAATCGGTATCGCAGTAGATGCCCCAGGTGCAGTCGTCGAACTGGATGTTGCGGCAGCCGGCGGCATACAGATCGGCGATCACCGTGCGATAGGCCGCAGCGATGGCATCGGCAAGCTCCTCATCGGTCGCGTAGACCGCGCGCAGGCTCTCCTGTTGGCCGTCGCAGCGATCGAGCGTGACCTCCGAGAACGTCTGAATCGGCGCAGGGATGGTCTGACGGGCGACATGGTCCGTGCCGGCAAGTGCCTGCACGAACTTGAAGTGCTTGACGAAGGGGTGGTTCTCACCGCTAATGGGCCCGGTGACGACCGCGGTATCCGCCGTAGTCTCCTCGTCGTGGAACATATAACCCTGACGCGACGTACGGCGCTCGATACCGTGCAGCCCCCACATAAAGTCGAGGTGCCAATAGCTGCGGCGAAACTCGCCGTCGGTCACCACCTTGAGGCCCGAGGCCTTCTGCTTGGCGACAAGGTCGCTGATGGCCTCGTCTTCCACGGCTTTAAGGCCCTCTGCATCGAGCTTGCCGGCCGCAAAGGCGGCGCGGGCTTCTTTGATGGCCTGCGGGCGCAGGAAACTGCCTACGATATCGGCGCGAAACGGCGCCTTGAGCTGGTTATCTACCACAATCGTTCTCCCTTGGATACCGGTCTTCGGTTTACGCCAACCCAGTATGGAGACGAATCTGGCAATCGTAAAATACCTATTGTCTGGCCATAGCCATAGAAAGCGCCTATGTCAGCAGACACGACCGCATCGCCTCGATCGCAATACCTGCTAGATATGACGTCGCAGGGCATCGATATAGGCCCTGCCATAGCGGCTCAGCGTGGTGTTCTTGCGCGTGATGATGCCGATCTCCATGTACTCATCCACATCGAGCGGAATCGCTATGATCTGGGGGCCGTTGAGCTCATGGCTGATGACCCCCGAGCAGGCCGTGTAGCCGTTAAGGCCGATCAACAGGTTGAACAGCGTGGCGCGATCGCGAACGCGGATGTTCTTGCGGCGATCGAGCGTCGAGGTGATCTCCTCCGAATAATAAAAGGAATTGTAGCTGCCCTGTTCGTAGGACAGGAACGGATAGTCCTCCAGATCGTCGAGCGTCACGCGGACACGGCCGGCCAACGGATGATCGGCGCACACGAAGACGTGCGGCGCAGCGCAAAACAGCGCATCGAAGACCAAGTCGTTGGCACCGAGCATCTTCTCGAGCACCTCGCGATTTCGATTGGACAGATAGATGATGCCGAGCTCGCTTTTGAGATGTGCAACGTCCTCAATGATCTCGTGGGTCTGCTCCTCGCGCAGGGTAAAGTCGTAACGGGCGGCATCGAACTCACGGATCACATCGACAAAGGCGTTGACGGCAAACGAGTAATGCTGGCAGCTCACGCTGAAATGCGGCACCTGCTCGGCCACGCCCTTGTACTTGTGCTCCAAAAGATCGGCCTGATCGAGCACCTGGCGCGCATAGCCCAAAAAGGTCTCGCCCTCCTCGGATACCACCACGCCCTTGTTGGTGCGCTCGAAGATATGGACCCCCATCTCATCCTCGAGCTCGCGGATGGCAGCCGTCACACTCGGCTGCGACACGTACAGACGACGCGATGCCTCGGTGATGCTGCCGCATTCGGCGACTTTGACGGCATATTTGAGCTGTTGGAGCTTCATAGGGATCCCCTTTTTAACGCTAGGCGCAGACAGGACCGCGCATGAACGGCGGCATCTCGCCCGTGGCGGCGCAAGCGGCAATCTGATGCAGGGCATCGGCCACGGCGTCATCGGCGGCCGAACCGATATGCCAGCGCGCCGCAGCCGTCACGGCCTCGTTGGCGTTGGCGACGGCCACCGCGTTGGGCACGGCATTGATCATGGGCAGGTCGTTATCGGAATCTCCGAAGACCGCGACCTCCTCGGGCGCCAGTCCCAGGATACGGGTGAGCTCGAGCACGGCGCAACCCTTGTCCCACCCGGCGGGAAGGATGTCAAAGAGACGCACGCGATTGTTGGGAAAGACAAGTTGGAGCTCGGGGACCTCAGCGACCACCCGCTCGCGCAGATCCGCAAGCTCGTCGCGCGACTTGGCGCTCCAGATGTTGGCCTTGTAGATGGGCGCGTCGCCGACAGAAAAACGGCACGGCGCCTCTTCGCCCTTAAGCCAGGCGTTGCCACCCGACCCCATCGCGCGCTCCACACGTTGCGCGCTGCGGGTAAGGCAGAAAGCATCGTCACCCAGAAAATCGTCACCGAGCTCATAGATCTTGACGAACGTGTCGTCGGTCTCTTCTTCCAGAAATTCGGCAAGACGCATCAGGGCTGTCGAGTCGCACGCATGCGCGGCAACGGCCTCGCCGTCGATGAACATCACCTGCCCGTTCGAAAATGCCCCGGTGGCGTGACACTCATCGTGGCCCTTGAACATCCAGCCCATCGCACCCGGCTGACGGCCCGAGACAGGACCAAAGTGCAACCCCGCCGCCTGCATGGCGTGGATACCGTCGATGGCATGTTGGCTCACGCCGTCGTTGCCGGCGGCAACAAGCGTGTCGTCCATATCGGTCAATACGAGCTTGATCATACAAGTCCCTTCCCTGGTTTTATCCCGTCCATTGTAGCGACCCGTCTTTTGAGGGCGGCCTCATTTTGCCGGGTCCCCGCAAATCCCTCCGGCATCCCAGGTGGCCCGGAAACCCGTCAAAAAGAATCTGTTCCCCATAGGGAGGTCTGAGGTAGCATGGTGGCAACAGATTCGATGCGGGAGTGCCGGGATGCGCCGGCTGAGAGGGCTCGGCCCAATCCTTGGAACCTGTCAGTTAATGCTGGCGTAGGGAGCATGCCTCGGTAATCGAGGGGCGCTGTCTCACGTGCAGCGCCCCTTTATTATGCCGAGGAGGCAACGCATGATCGAGATCGAACAAGTAAGGCAACAGATGCGCGCGGCGGTCGACGCCGTGCACGCGACCAATCCCATGGCCGGATCGATCACCAACACGGTGACGATTGACTTCGTGGCCAACGCGCAGCTCGCCGTGGGAGGATCGGCTGCGATGGTCTACCTGCCCGACGAGGGCGAATGCCTGGTTGGCGCGGGCAACGCCGTGTATATCAACATGGGCACGCTCTTCCCCGTCTATGCCGAGACGCTGCCGCGCACGGCCAAGGCCGCCCATGTCGCCGGCAAGGCCTGGGTGCTCGACCCCGTGGGCATCGGCATCGGGTCGCTGCGAACTCAGCTGCTCGAAGAGTTCAAACCCTTCAAGCCCACGATCGTGCGCGGCAACGCCTCCGAGATCATCGCACTGGCCGGACTGTGGGGCCTCGAGGGTGACGCTGCCGAGCTCTCACGTGCTCGCGGCGTCGACACCACCGACAGCGTGGACGCCGCGCGCTCCGCAGCGGTGGCGCTCGCGCGCTACACCGGCGGCGCCGTGGCGGTCTCGGGCGAGGTCGACCTCGTGACCGACGGCACCGTCGTCGCGCTCTCCCACGGCGGCAGCCCGCTCATGTCCAAGATCACCGGCTGCGGATGCTCACAGGGAGGCGTGATCGCCGTCTATGCGACCGTCGCCGACCCCTTCACGGCGGCCCTGTGCGGCACGGCCGTCTACAACACCGCAGGCACACGCGCCGCGGCCGTGGCAGACGCGCCGGCAAGCTTCAAGGTCGCTTTTATTGACGAGCTCTATCGCGCCAGCGCGCAGGATATCGCCGACAACCCGCTCGAGCTCCAGGAGGCCTAGCTTCATGAACACACTGGTCGCCGTCGCCATAGCCCCCTGCGGCACGGGCGACGAGCTTTCCGCCGAGGTTGCCGAGGTCGTGCGCGTCATCCGTGCCAGCGGGCTTCCCTGCAACACGACCTCCATGTTCACCGAGATCGAAGGCGAATGGGACGAAGTCATGCAGGTCGTGAAGGATGCGACCTTCGTGCTCGCCAACAAGGGCATCCGCACCGAGGTCGTGCTCAAGGCCGATATCCGCCCCGGTTACACAAAGACCATGACCGGCAAGCTCGAGCGCATGGAGGCACAGATCGAAAAGCAGGAGGAAAACCGATGAGTATCCGCGACAACCTCGACATCTCGGCATATCTGGTGCTGGGTCCCGAGAACACCCTCGGAAGACGCGTTCCCGACATCGTCGCTCAGGCGCTCGACGCCGGGTTCACCTGCGTGCAGGTGCGCTCGAAGATCGCCGGCGCCCGCGAGATCATCGATCTCACCGGGCAGGTGGCCCGCGTCATCGCCAACGCCGGCAAGACCGGCCAGGTCGCCCTGCTGATCGACGACCGCCTAGATTGCGCCCTCGCCGCGCGCGAGGCCGGCATCGCCGTCGACGGCGTACACGTGGGCCAAAGCGACATTCCCGTCGAGGTGTGCCGCAAGCTGCTGGGCCCCGATTCGATCGTGGGTCTCTCCGCCCGCTGCGACGAGATGCTCGAGTACGTCAAAACGGCCGACATGTCGCTCGTCGACTACCTGGGCGTGGGGCCGCTCCACGAGACGGAGACCAAGCGCGACTGCGGACGCGCCGCCGACGGCTCCATCATCACCAAGAGTTTCGAAGACCTCGCCGAGCTCCATGCGGCAAGCCCGGTGCCCATCGTGGTGGGCGGCGGCGTCAAGACTGCCGACCTTCCCCAGCTCAAAGCGACCGGCGTCGACGGCTTTTTCGTGGTGAGCGCCGTCTGCGGTGCGCCCGACCCGCTCGCAGCCGCCAAGGAGCTCGTCGACACCTGGCGGCAAGCCTAGGCGCCGTTCACATCCAACGTCACCCCCCCGCCAAAACTGGAGTTTTGGACGATTAGACCGGCCAGCATGGCCTCCAATCGGCCGAAACTCCAGTTTCGGTATATTCATATGCGGGCAGGTTGAACGCCTCAACCCCTCAGGGGCGCCGGGGCACACCGTAGGCTTCCAAAAGACCTTCCAGATACCCCGCCTCGAACACCCGGCTGAACAATACGCGCATCACCGGTATCCCCAATGCGTTGAGATGCGACTCCCGCTGGCGTTCGTAGACGAGTTGCTTTTTCGTAGCCTTGCTCGCCAAGCTGCCTTCCCCATATTTGCCCATACCGTCCACCTCGATGATCAACTCACGTCCATCATCAAACCGATAGTAGATATCGACCCTGATCACGCCGCCATCGACGATATCGGCAAACTCAACCTGAAGTGCCGTCGGGCACGCATATCCAAGCTCGATGATCCTTGCCCGAACGATCGACTCTCCGGCGTTCTCGGCATCACCGCATGCACACGCGGCCACCAAGCGCGCCCTCGCGGCACCAGGTCTGCCGGGAGTCGCGATCTTGACGTAGTTTTTATACTGATCGTGATCCAAGTCCATATACCTCAATGCACTGTCCGCGATCGCCAAGCCATCCGAAAAAGACCCTTGAAGCGAGCAATCGAGCACCGTCCGATAGAGCGATGTCAGTCGAACGCCCTCATACTCCACGAGATCCGATTCTGGGCAGCAATGCCTTAAAATCGCTTCCGACCTGTACGATTGCGAGCGCGCCGGTACCGCTAGGTGAATCTTTCCAAGCTGCCGCTTTGGCACCCAAAGCCCATATGCCAGCGCCGCCGAGAACGAGCAGAATGAGCAATTCTCATGCGCGGCACGATAGGCATTTTGCACGTAGCGCCAACGGACACGCGGCCTCTGCTCCAGATCGTTCCACAGCGAAGCCCGCATCACCATACCGGGAAACGGCCTCACCAGCGTCCCCTCATCAATCCGGCGCCGAACAACACCCCGCAGGACCTCATCGCGGACGAGCAGAGCACATCCGTCGCGCTCCGCCTCGGCAAGAAGTTCGTCCAAATTGCATTGCGCGGCCGTCTGCTTCATGGGGACCTCCCTTTTTCGCGAAAGGCTACCCCAACTCAAGGCCAAAAGGTCATACCATCGGCTGACCATCAGCAAACAGCGAGCAAACCAGCAGCTCACGGCATCCAACCAACACGGCTCAGTCCCACCCTGTCGGCAAGCAAATCGGCGAGCGGTGCCCGATCGCCCGCAAGCGGACAACCGACTCCATCTGCTCCGCTTCAGCGTCGTCAAGACCCGAGCCCATTTTGCCGAAACTGGAGTTTTGGACGATTAGACCGACCAGCATGGCCTCCAATCGGCCGAAACTCCAGTTTCGGATGATGAGGGAGGGTGAAACACACCCCGCGGAAGAAGCGCCACCGCGTCCACGGCGCCCTTACGGACCGTCTTAACCCGCCAGGTACGCTTCCAACGCCGGAAGCGTCGCCGTGGCATCACGGCGCCCAATCTGATAGATGCGCTCGAGCTCCGCGGGCTCGCGACACAGCGACGGCACCTTGACCGATTCGCTCGGCCGCACCACGAAGATCTCGCCCGCGGCCTCGCGACGGGCGAGTTCGGCGAGCGCGTCGTTATACACCTCGTGGCGATGCTCGAGCGCCGCCACAAACGCCGGCGAGCGGCGAAACACGCGACGCAACATGGGCATCAGGCTGTTCGGCTGTTTGACATAGTCCGCCGGTTGCGTGAGCACCACGATGTTGCGGTCATAGCCCTGCTCGAGAAGCCACGCGCTCGGGATGGAATCGGCCACACCGCCGTCGAGGTACCGACGGCCGTCGATCTCGACCGGGCGTGTCGCCACGGGGATCGCTGACGAGGCGCGAATCCACTCGATGTCGCGCTCGTCACCAAAGGGCAGATCATGGTAGACGGCTTGACCGCTATCGACATCGGTGCACACGCATGTGAACCGCATAGGACACGCCCGGTAGGCGTCCAAGTCGATAGGATCGAGCAGAATGGGTACCTCGCGATAGGCAAAATCGGCGTTGAACATGTTGCCGGTGCGCAACCAGCTGCCGACGCCCGCATAGCGCTTGTCGGCGCAATAGGCCTTGTTGTAGCGAATCGCCCGTCCGATCTGGCGCGATTTGAAGTTATAGCCGAAGGCGGCACCGGCAGACACACCGACCATGTGATCGCACGCGATATCGTGCTCCATCCATACGTCGAGCACGCCCGCCGTATACAGACCTCGATAGCCGCCGCCCTCGAGCGCCAGTCCCACCGTCTTCGCTTCCGCCATGTCATCACTCCGTATCGCCTATCGTTTGATCAATAAGTATACTCATCAACATCTTGGGCGGCCCCGTTGATCGAAACGGCAAATGATGACCCACCACCCGGAATCGTCCGCTCAGCGAATAACCGAACGGTGGCGACGATAGCATCACGCGCCACCCCTATAATCGAAAAGATTAACGAATTGCAATCGCACGCTGCGCTTGGCGTGCATCGGGGGTCTTCGCATGAGCGAAACACAGGGGACGGATTCGGGAACACAAGCCGATCTGAACCAAATCAACGACTACCTCATCGCCCTTTCGCGGGGCGCCGAGCACCCCGTGCTCGACCTTTCCCACATCTCGCGCGGTGGCCGCCCTGCTGCGAAAACCGCCCAGATCGTGGGCGATCTGGTAGACGAGGAGCGTCGTCAGGCGCGCCATCTCGCCCACGGCAACTTCAAACGCCCCGACGACGCCCGCGACGATAACCCCCTTACCGAGAGCTTCGACGACATCCGCGAGAACCTCGCCGCCCCGTGGCGCATCGCCCATGGCGTTGCCGCGCGGGACTGGTCGTTTAGCGTGGGCGACCACAACGAATACCTCAGATATCTGGAATCCGTGGTCGCGCAGTTCCGCAATCAGCGCGTCCAGCTCGAGACCGAGGCGTTCTCGGATTCACTCACGGGTCTGGGCAATCGCGCCGCCTACATGCGCGACCTCGATCACGTGTGGGAGAAGCGCCAGGAGAACACCGTCGCCTTCATCGATATCGACGGCCTCAAGTTCTGCAACGACCACTTTGGCCACACGGCCGGCAACGACTACATCCTACAGGTCGCCAACCACCTTAACCTGCACCGCCTGCCCGATGAGCGCCTGTACCGCATCGGCGGCGACGAGTTTCTGCTGCTGTCTACCGGCAGCTCCGCCGATGAGCTGGGACGACGCCTCGAGGCATGTCGCTCGTCACTCGGCACGCACATGATGGAAGACGGCTGCACGCCCTACAGCTTCAGCTACGGGTGCGCCCACGCCAACCCGATCGCAGGCGACAGCCGCCACCAGATGATCGCCGAGGCCGATCGGCGCATGTACGACTACAAGCTCACCAACAGCGCGCGCATCCGTATGCACAAGGCGACCGAACAAGAGAGCCACACGCTCGACAACTATGCCGAGTTCCGCGGCGTGCAGGACCGCATATTCCAGGCGATGGCGCTCACCAGTGCCGGGCGCTATCTGTTCGTGTGCAACGTCGACACCGACCAGTCGCACTGGTCGCGCAACGCCGCCCAGGACTTCGGCCTGCCGTCCGAGAACATGTACCAGATGGATAAGGTCTGGTCGCAGCATATCCACCCCGACGACCGCGATGCCTGGTACCGCGATATCGAAGACATCATGGCCGGCCACAAGCACCACCACAACATGCGCTACCGCGCGCGCGACGCAAGCGGTCGCTACGTGATGGTCAGCTGCAGCGGCGTGCGTCTGGACGGCAACGGTCAAGACCCCACGCTCTTTGTGGGATCCATCTCCAACTCGAGCATCGTGGAAAGCACCGACCCGGCGACCGGGCTCGATGACGTGCGTGCCCTCATCGCGGCCGTGGGCGAACGCAAGGAGTCGCATGCCGCAACCGACATCATCGCGTTCAAGTTCGAGAACATCGACCGCATCAACACGATCTACGGCTACGAGGCGGGAAACACAGCCCTGACCGAACTCACCGGGCGCATCCTGTCGCGCCTCGAGAAATCGGGCAGGCTCTTCCGCTCCTATGGCCTTCAGTTCGTCCTCATGTTCGACAGCCAACCCGACGTCGACCTCGCGCGCATGGCCGAGAGCGTGCGGCACACGCTCGTACAGCCCGTGCAGGTCGACAACGTCGGTGTGACCCCCGTGGTGCACGTAGTCTATGCCCGCTATGCCGTCATCACCGCGCAGCCCCTCTCGGTGCTATCGGACCTCAACCGCCGCATCGACGCCGAGCTGCGCAGCGGCTCGCCGATCATGGACACGCCCGACATCGAGGCGGTGCCCGCCAGTAGCGCCGCCGCCGAGCGTCGCGACAAGTTGACCGGTCTTATGCGCGGCAACGACTTCCTCTATGCCGCCGACCTGCACCGCTCCATCCACACCGGCGAGGAGCGCGCGATCGTGGCCATCGACTTGGGACGCATGCGTGTCTTCAACGAGTGGTACGGCCGTCAGGCGGGCGACGCGCTCATCGCCGAGATCGGCACGCAGCTGCAGACGCTCGAGGCTATGGGGATCGGCTTCGCCGGCTACTGGGGCCAGGACGATTTCGTGGCGTACATCCCCGCCGACCGCGCCTCGATCGACGAGCTCTACCAGCGCATCGCCCAGATCGCATCGTCCCGCGACGACTCCATCGGCTTCCTTCCCGCCTTCGGCGTCTGCCCGGTCGAGGCGGGACAGCGCATCGATATCTCGCTCTACGACCGCGCCAAGTCGGCGCTCGAGGCCGCCCGCAACGACTTCAAGGAACGCATCAAGTACTTCCACCCCGAGACCTACGCGCAGCGCGAGGAGGAGCATCGTCTGCTGACCGCGTTCCAGCGCGCACTCAACCAGGGAAACGTGAGCTTTCATATCCAGCCGCAGTACAACATCGTCACTCAGCGCATCGTGGGCGGCGAGGCCCTCGCCCGCTGGCAGCGCGCGGACGGCAGCTATGTCTCCCCCGGCACCTTCGTGCCGCTGCTCGAGCGCAACGGCTTCGTGGTCACGCTCGACCGCCATATCTGGAACCTCACGTTCCAATGGCTCTCGGATCGGATCTCGAAGGGCCTGCCCTGCGTGCCCATATCGATCAACGTGAGCCAAACCGATCTGATCTCGCTCGACGTTGCCGATCATCTGGACCGTCTGGCCGTACGCTACAGCGTGCCGACCCGCTTCATCAAGGTCGAGATCACCGAGAGCGCCTATGCCGACAGCCCCCAGCTTGTCAACGAGTTCGTCGACAAGCTGCACGCGCTCGGCTTCTCGGTCTACATCGACGACTTCGGCAGCGGCTCGTCATCGCTGAGCATGCTCCAGAGCATCGACGCCGACGTCATCAAGCTCGACGGGCGCTTTATGTCCTTTGCGCCCGCGGAGCCCGGCAAGGGCGAGAACATCGTCGAGTCCGTGGTCAATATGGCCTGGAACATCGGTATGCCCGTCGTGGTCGAAGGCGTCGAGACGGCCGAACAGGTACAGTTCCTGGGCGATCTGGGATGCCGCTATATCCAGGGCTTCTACTTCTATCGTCCCATGCCCGTCGAGGACTTTGAGAAGCTGATCGGCAAACCCGACGCCATCGATGTCACGGGGATCGTTCCTCCCGCGGGGCGAGGGGAGCGAAATGACCCCCGGCACCCTCAGCAATCCTAGCCAGCCCGCTCCCAACCAGTCCTAACCCGCAAGAAAGCCGGTCCGATATGAACGCCAACAGGGATAACGATATCCTGCTCGCTTACGTCAACGCCCTGCTCTCCGACCCCGACGACGCAGGGCTCGACGTCAACACGCTCTCGCCCGAGACGCAGGTCCTGGGAGAGCGCCTGCTGTTTCTGGGACATTGCGTGCAGGAGGGACGGCATTTGGCCGAGAGCCTCACCGCCGGCGACTTTAGCATGGTGGGCCAGGGCATGATGGAAAACAACCCGCTCGTCCCCTCGGTCGCCACCATCAAGGAGAATCTCTCGCGCTCGATCGAGATGGCGCAGAACTCGCTTGCCCTGGGGCTTCTTGCCGACAAGGGCACCGACGCCAACGACTACACCAAGCTTCTCGAGTCCACGGTCACAAACCTCCTCGAGCAGCAGGACTCACTCGTCAAGACCGCCTTCACCGATATGCTCACCGGCCTTGGCAACCGCGGCGGCTACACCCGCTCCCTCGAGGAGCTCTGGGACGAGGGCACGCCCGTCACCATGGCGTTCATCGATATCGACAACCTCAAGCACTGCAACGACAGCTTTGGGCACGAGGAGGGCAACCGCTATATCCTGCAGGTGAGCCTCTATCTCAAGCTCTATACCGAGGAGGGCGAGGCGGTCTTCAGGATCGGCGGCGATGAGTTCGCGATCCTTTCGACCACGGCAAGCGAAGACGATCTGGCAAACCGTCTGGAGCGTTGCCGGGACCTTTTGATCAAAAACAACGACGCCGAGATGCTGCACTCCTTTAGCTACGGCGTGGCACATGCCGATCCGGCCGTCGGCGACACGGCGCAGCGCATGTCAGCCGATGCGGATCACCGCATGTACGACTACAAGCTGCGTCACGCCATGCATCTGGAGCGCCGCACGGCGCTTGAGGACGCCAAGCACGATTTCGATCTGGGTCTGCCCGTCTTCGACGCGATCTCCAACCTCGACGAGGGTCGCTACTTCTACATCAACAATCTCGACCGCAACCGTACGCTCTGGTCGGCGGGGGCGGTGCGCGACCTGGGCCTGCCTTCGCAGCGCATCGATGATCCCATCGAGTACTGGAAGAGCCACGTGCACCCCGACGACCTGGAGGCCTACAGCGCCGAGATAGCCCAGATCGTCGCAGGCACCAAGCATCGCCACAACATGCAGTACCGCGTCAAAAACGCTGTCGGCAACTATGTCCTGTGCCGCTCGCGCGGATTTCGTATCGACGGAAACGGTTGCGAGCCTTCGCTGTTCGTCGGCGAAATCGTCAACCACGACATGGCCGAGACCATCGACTTCGCCACCGGTCTGGGCGCCCAGCGCATGCTTGCCAACGCCATCGACGACTGCCGTCGCGAGCATCAGTCTGCCGGTTTAATCGGCGTGCGCATCCGGGGTACCTCAGATCTCAACGACGCCTATGGATACGAAGCCATCGACGCCATGCTTGCCGAGTACGCCGGGCGCATGCTCTCGGTGACGCGCGGCTACGCCCGCGTCTACCGCTCGCGCAACGCCCAGTACGTGGTGCTCGCCGCCGGCTTGACGCAGGAGGCATTCGAGGGACTCGCCCGTAAGCTCGAAGACGCCATCGCCCAGCCCGTAACTGTCGCCGATGACGCGATCTGCCCGGCGTATCTGTCGGTTCCGCTCTTCTACGAGACGATCTCGTCGCAGTCGGGTGCCGTTCTCGCCGAGCTCGATCGCCGGCTTCGTATCGCCGGCGGGCTCCTTCCCACCGATAGCACACTTCCCATCCCCGAATCCGAGCGCAAGGGCAGCATCGCTGAGCACATCGACACGCTCACGGGGCTCTACCGTCCCTCGGAGTTCATGCGCCGCGCCAACGACTTTTTAAAGCATGCCGAGGGCGGCTCCTGGTGCATCGCCACGGTCGATATGGGGCACATGCGCCTGTTCAACGAATGGTACGGTCAAAAAGCCGGCGACTATGTGCTCTCCGAGGTAGGCAGCGTGCTCAAGGACCTCGAGACCTCAGGATCCGGCGTCGCCGGCTATTGGGGACAGGACGATTTCTGCGTTCTCATGCCGTTCGAGCGCACTACCGTGGAGCGCGTCTATGCAAGCGTTCGCGCAGTCGTCGCGCGACACGACGATGCCGTTGGCTTCCTGCCGTCCATGGGCGTCTTTCCCCTCGACGGCTCCGAGCCGATCACCATCGATTCACAGGCCAAGGCCATGTTTGCCAACCGCCGGGCCAAAGGCGACTTCAAGGATCGCATCGCGATCTTCCGTCCTGCCGAATACGAGCGCGAGGTTCAGTTCCACAAGATCCTCACCGAGTTCCAGTACGCCCTATCCAGCGGACGTATCACCTATTACCTGCAGCCCCAAGTCGATATCGAGACCGGGCTGATCATCGGAGCCGAGGCACTCACGCGCTGGATCGATAAGGACGGTTCGCTCATATCGCCCGCCGTCTTTATCCCCGCACTCGAGCAGAGCGGCTTTGTGGTGACGCTCGACAAGTATATCTGGCAGTCCATCGCTTCCTGGCTTCACAGCCGCATGGAACGGGGGCTTGCCGTGGTGCCCATATCGGTCAACGTGTCGCGCGTCGACATCCTCACCTCCAACGTCGCCGAGCACTTCGAGGCGCTCACCGCCTCATACGGCCTACCACCCGAGCTCATCAAGGTCGAGATCACCGAGACCGCCTACACCGGCGAGACCAAGGCTGTAAGCGAGCTGACTGCCGAGCTCAAGCGCCGCGGGTTCTCGACCTATATGGATGACTTCGGCAGTGGGCAATCGTCACTCGGCATGCTCAAGAACGTCAACGTCGATGTGATCAAGCTCGACCGCACCTTCGTACCGCTCGACGAGCACGACGAGCGCGGCAAGCAGATCACCTCGTCGATGCTCGAGATGACGCGTTCCCTCGATCTGCCCGTGGTGGTCGAGGGCATCGAGACCGAGGAGCAGGAAAAGCTGCTGCGCGCCATGGGCGGCCGTTATGCGCAGGGCTTCAGGTTCTACCGTCCCATGCCTGCAAAGGATTTTGAGCGGCTGCTTGACGACCCCGCAAACATCGGCTCGTCAAGCATCGTTTAAGGCTGAAGCGGTCACGAAGGTGCCGAAACGGAACCTTGCGCACCCCGTTCGCGCATTTGTTCCACAACCCACTGCCGTTAGGGGTTATTCTTTTAGCCGTTGCCGCGCCCAAGGAGGTTCCACGCAACATGGACAACACGTTTTTGACGGGCGAACAATCGATCATCGCCTATCTCCATAGCCTGTCCGACACCTCTCGGACCGGGCAGCTCGATATCGAGGCGCTGCCCGACGAGTTGCGCGCGATCGGTACCGAGCTCAAGGCTGCCGCGACCCTTTTGCACGAGAACCGCCGCCTGCTGGAGCACAATGCCTATACCGATCAGTTGACCGGCGTGGGCAACCGTGGAGGCTTCGATCGCGAGATGGACCGTCGCTGGGCCGTATGCTCGCCGTTTACCTGCGCCTATATCGATCTTGACCACCTCAAGCGGTGCAACGACTTTTTCGGCCACGCCGAGGGCAACCGCTATATCCTCGCAGTCTGCCGCAGCCTCGTTGCGATGCTCAGGGACGATGAGCTGCTCTTCCGCGTGGGCGGTGACGAGTTTATCCTCATCTCGAACGCCTCCGATGAGCACGAGCTCGAGAGCCGACTCGAATCCTGCCGCGCCGCGCTGATCGAGACCACCTCGCGTCCCGGATCCGCGATGGTGTACAGCTTTAGCTTTGGATGCTCTCACGCCAACCCCGCCATCGGCGATTCGCGACGCCAGATGACCCTCGATGCCGACCGCAAGATGTATCGCTATAAGCTCATGCACCGCGTGCAGCAACCCCAAGCGGACGAATCGCCCAAGCAGACCATGCACGATACGCCGTTCAACGACCGTATCTTCCAGGCGCTCTCCATGACATCCGAGAACCGCTACCTCTTTGTGATCAATCTCGACACCACCGAATCGCAGTGGTCGCTTTCGGCCGTGCGCGACTTCAACCTGCCCTCGGAGCATCCGTTCAACTCGATCCCTATGTGGCTCGAGCGCGTGCATCCCGAGGACCGCGACAACGTCCGCGCCGAGCTCGCCAACATCGAAAACGGCACCTGGCACTTCCATACCATGCAATACCGCGTCATGAGCTCGTCGGGCGAGTACACCCTGTGCGACTGCACGGGTTTTCGTCTGGACGGGACCGAGACCGAACCGACCGTCTACACCGGCTGCATCGTCAATCGCAGTATGGCGGGCCTTACCGACTCCGTCACGGGCCTTGGAGACAGCCATGCGTTGGTCACCGCCATAGGTGAGGCCAGGCGCAACGGCCATCCCACGGGCCTTGTCGCCGTCAAGGTCGATGATATCGCCCAGGTCAACGCGCGCTTTGGCTACGAGGCGGGCGACCGTGTGCTGTCCGAGACCGCCGGCTGTCTGGTCGAGCTGTCACGCGCCAAGGCTCGCGTGTTCCGCGGGCACGGCACGACGCTTGTGGCGGTGGTCGAGGAATTCACCCCGCACGATCTTGATGATATCGTGGACCAGATCAAGGATCACATCGGCTCGCCCGTCCTGCTGGGCGACTGCCATTACCTGCCGCCCGTCCGCGTGGCAAGCATGCACTTCGACGTCATAGACGTGCAGCCGGCATCGATCATGGTCGAGTTGCACAAGCGCGCCAAGAAAGCTCCGCAGATCCCCGGCAGCCCGCTCGCATAGGCCGATCAGTACGCAAGGATGCCGCACGAGAACGCGCTCTCGTGCGGCATCCTTGCGTTTAGGGCTGCTCGGACGTGGGATAATCAAACGCTGTACACCGTCTTTGCAAACAAGGGAGCATCCATGAAGGTCCTTCTCGTCAACGGCAGCCCCAAGGCCGCCGGCAATACCGCCACGGCGCTGGCCGAGGTCGCCGGTCAGCTCGAGGCCGAGGGCATCGAGACACAGACGTTCCAGCTCGGAGCCAAGCCCATTCGCGACTGTATCGGCTGCGGGGCTTGCGGCAAGCTCGGCGGCCGCTGCACCTTTGACGACGACATCGTCAACGAGTTTATCGCTGCGGCCGAGCAGGCTGACGGCTTCGTCTTCGGCACGCCCGTCTACTACGCGCACCCCAGCGGACGCATACTGTCGTTCCTCGACCGTGCATTCTACGCCGGTGGCGCGGCGTTTGCCCACAAGCCGGGCGCCGCGATCGCCGTCGCGCGCCGCGCCGGCGCCGATACGTCTTTCGACGTGCTCAACAAGTACTTCACCATCAACCAAATGCCCGTGGTGAGCTCCACGTACTGGAACAACGCCTTTGGCGCCGTGCCGGGCGAGGCCGCCCAAGACGCAGAAGGTATGGCCACGATGCGCAACATCGGCAAGAACATGGCTTGGCTGCTGCACTGCATCGAGGCGGGCCGCACCGCCGGCATCGAGGCGCCTGTCGCCGATCGTGTGAAAATGAATTTCATCCGTTAGAACGGCGGGACATGAACATCCAGATTTTTGGCACCAAGAAGTCGTTCGACACCAAGAAGGCCCAGCGCTATTTCAAAGAGCGACGCATCAAGGTGCAGTTCATCGACCTCAAGCAAAAGGAGATGAGCAAAGGCGAGCTCACGAGCGTGATCCAGGCCGTGGGCGGTATCGACCGCGTGCTCAATCCGTCGGCAAAGGACGAGGAGGCGCTCGCCCTCATCCAACACCTCACATCGAGCCAACGCTTCGACAAGCTGCTCGAGAACCAGCAGGTGCTCGCCGAACCCATCGTCCGCAACGGCAAAAAGGCCACCGTTGGCTACCAACCGGACGTTTGGAAGGCTTGGGAATAACCTCTGTCACGCGTTATGTGTAGGTTATCGGCGATACGACCGACTAACCGCTTATCCGGTCGTCGTTTTCCTGCGGAAACGTTGTCATTTTTACACGAGTATCCGGCATGACTCGATTGACCTACACATAACGTGATCCGGCAACCCCAGTGACACCCATCGCGGCGCCTCGAGGCGTATTTTTTGGTTCCTTTGGGGTATAAAGTCGCGCGTATGTGTAAGATTCAGTTGTAAACCACAACTAACAAAGGAGGGCACATGCCCAACAAACCCGTAAAGATCATCATGCTCACCGGTTATCTCGGCGCCGGCAAGACCACGCTGCTCAACCACATCCTCGCCAACGACGGCGGTATCCGCGCCGCCGTGATCGTCAACGATATCGGCGAGATCAACGTTGACGCCGATCTTATCAAGGACGGCGGTCTCTCGCAGACCGACGACCTCATCCCGCTCACCAACGGCTGCATCTGTTGCACGCTGTCGGACGACCTCGCCAATCAGCTGCAGGGCATCGCCGACTCCGGCGACTTCGACTACATCATCATCGAGGCCTCGGGCATCTGCGAGCCCATTCCTATCGCCTACACCATTTCGAGCTTCTGCGACGAGGCCAAAGTTGGCGGCGAGCCCAAGCTCGCGCTCGACAACATCGTCGCCGTGGTCGACTGCGCCCGCATGTACGACGAGTTCAACGGCGGCCGTGACCTGCTCGCCGACAACATCGACGAGGATGACATCGAGAGCCTGCTCATCCAGCAGATCGAGTTCTGCTCTACACTCATCCTCAACAAGACCGACACGGTGACCCCTGAGCAGATCGCTGAGCTCAAGGCCATCGTCCGCAGCCTGCAGAAGGACGCCGTGATCGTCGAGGCCGAGCAGGGCGAGGTGCCCATGGACGAGCTGCTCGACACGGGCCGCTTCGACTTCATGAAGGCGTACAATTCCGCCGCCTGGATCGAGGCCATGGAGCATCCCGAGGAGCACGACGACCCCGAGGTCCTCGAGTACGACATCGAGACCTTCGTCTATGCGCGCCGCAAGCCGTTCGACTTCGAGAAGTTCACGAACTTCGTGGAGCAGGATTGGCCTGACGAGGTCATCCGCGTCAAGGGTCCGCTGTGGCAGGACCAGAACCCCGACATGTGCTATATGTTCGAGCAGGCCGGGCACCAGATGCGCCTCATGGAGAACGGTCTGTTCGTCGACTCCGCACCCGAGGCCGAGAAGCAGAAAATCTTGGCCGAGAATCCCGAGCTCAAGGCCTATTGGGACGACGAGACGGGCGATCGCGAGACGCGTCTGTGCATCATCGGCCGTCATATGGACAAAGATGCCGTGATCGCTGGCCTCGACGCCTGCCTTGCCGATTGGCATCGCGCTTAGATAGCGAACATTCTGTCCCTTTTGACCGTTACGCCCGGCTGGTATATGCCAGCCGGGCGTTTTGTTGTACCTAGATTGAGGTCATCTGCGCGCGGCGCGCCTCGAGCGCGGCCTCATCGGCATCGGCGAGCAGCCTATCAAGGTAGTCGAGCACTTCCCGACGCTGCGACGGCAGCCAGGCACAGGGATGTGCAACATTGCCGTAGTGGTTACCCAGCAGATATACATCGCGGTCCGGATCGAAGAGCTCGACAAAGTGGCGAAGCTCCCGCACCGTCTCGAGCTCCCCCGCCGGCGCGAACATACCCGTGTCGATCATCGAGCGCAGCTCCGTGCCCGCGAACGCCGTCATGGTATGGATCATCACGCGCCGCGGGTGCAGCTGGGAGTAGAGCGCAGCCGTCGCCTCAGCGGACGCATCGGCCCTCCCCGCCCCCGCCATACCCAGCAGATAGAACAGATCGTAGGTCAGTCCGGCCGTATCCAACCGCCGGCACTGCTCGAGTGAATCGGCCGCCGTGAAACCCTTATCCATGACGACAAGCGCCTCGTCGAGGCCGCTCTCGGTGCCGATCGAGATATCACTCACGCCCAGACGCGCAAGCTCGGCGAGATCGTCATCGCTTTTGCGCGCGACATCCGTGACGCGGGCAAAACACCCCACCGAGGCGCGGGGAAAGCGCTCGGAGATGGCCGCAAGCACAAACTCGAGCTCGTGCTGCGGTAGGCAGAAGGCATTACCGCCCGTGAGAAACACGCGCTTGATCGTCTCGCGCCCTGCCTCGCCAAAGTAGGCCTGCGCCTCATCCAGATCGGCAAGGATGTCCTCGCGCGGCGAGATCGCAAACGGTTTGTGGTACATGTCGCAGAACTTGCACCGGTTGTGCGAGCAGCCACGCGCGACCTGGAGCTGGAGCATGTTGTTTTCGAATAGCGGGCGGTAGAAGGCCCCATCGTCATAGTGCATAGATCTCCTTCGCGGTGCATAGCATTCCACGATCACCCTACGGCAAACCGTCACGCATGGTAAGTAACCGAGCAGATCTTGAGTCACTCATCTTTTTCGAAGTATGGCGGGGTCAAGCGGTGTGCTAGAGTCCCCATAGCCGCATGCCACACCTATGAATCAAGGAGCCCTCTATGTTCAACATCGTCCTCTACGCACCCGAGATTCCCGCCAACACGGGCAACATCGGTCGCACGTGCGTCGTGGCCGGGGCCCGCTTGCATCTGATCGAGCCCATCGGGTTTTCGCTCGACAACAAGACCGTGCGGCGCGCAGGCCTTGGCTATTGGCAGAATCTCGATGTGGCGACCTATGCGAGCTGGGAGGATTTTCTCGATTGCAACGGCCTGACGCCCGCTGACGAACGTCTGCACCTGCTGACCAAGAAAGCCCGGCGAACCTATGCCGAGAGCACCTACCGCGACGGCGACTTCCTTGTCTTCGGCAGCGAGAGCTCGGGGATTCCCGAGACGTTGCTTGCCGCGGCACCCGAGAGATGCGAGCGCATTCCGATGCTGCGCGATCGCGACTCGCTCGCCAACGCCGACACCTGGGAGGCGCACGAGGAAGCGCTCGGTCACGCTCGAGCCGACCATCAGACGATCCTGAGCCAGGATATCTGCGGCAACTTTATCGATCCCGACGACTACCGCATCAGCGCACTCAACCTCTCCAACAGCGCCGCCATCGTGCTCTATGAGGCGCTGAGGCAGACAGGCTTTGCGGGGATGGAGTAAGTCGGGGCGAGACGACGTACGGCCGTGTGGGGCGCCACCGTCTGCCACAGGGCTAGTGCAGATACCGGCCCGTAACGCTCTCGGGGCAGGCAGCGATGTCGCTCGGTGTTCCCACGCAGACGATACGACCGCCCGCTTCTCCGCCACCCGGCCCCATATCGATCACATAGTCGGCATTGCAAATCAGATCGAGATCATGCTCGATCACGATGACCGTAGCGCCCTTGGCAACCAGCCCATCGAAAACACCGAGCAGCACCTGCACGTCGAGCGGATGCAGGCCGATCGTAGGCTCGTCGAAAACAAAGACGGCATCGTCCTGCACGCGGCCCATCTCGCTCGCCAGCTTAAGACGCTGCGCCTCGCCACCCGAGAGCGCCGGCGTGGGCTCGCCCAAGGTGAGGTAGCCGAGCCCCAGATCATGAAGCGTCGTAAGACGCGCCTGAACCTTCTTGAGCCCTACCGTGGCATCGAGCGCCTCGTCCACGCTCATATCCATGAGCTGCGGTAACGTGAGCAGACTGCCGTCTTTGCCCACCCGATGGATGCGTGAGGCCGCCTCCGCATAACGCGATCCCCGGCACGCGGGACAGACGATCTCGACATCGGGCAGAAACTGCACGTCGAGGGATATCGAGCCCGTGCCGTCGCACGTGGGGCAGCGCAGCGCCCCGGTGTTGTAGCTGAAGGCACCCGCCTTGTAGCCCGCCTCCTTGGCCTCGAGTGTGCGGGCGAAGGCGCGGCGAAGCTCGTCGTGAATACCCGTATAGGTCGCCACCGTCGAGCGCACGTTGGCGCCGATCGGCGTAGCGTCGATAAGGTTCGCTCGCACGATGCCCTCGGCATCAATCCAACGCACATGTTCCGGCAGGCGCTCGCCCGCGGCCTGCGCCTTGAGTGCCGGCATAAGGGTCTCGAGCACGAGCGTGGTCTTGCCCGAACCTGACACGCCTGTGACGGCGACAAGCCGTCCGCGCGGCAGGTCGACCTCGAGCGGCTTCACCGTATGAATGGAGTCGGCGGCTATGCGGATATGACCGCGATCGAACATCTCGCCATCCGTCACATACGGACGCAAACGCGTCGGCTCCGTGCGCAAAAACGGCGCGATGCGGCTGACCGGCGTCTGCTCAACCTCGTCCACCGTGCCCGCGGCGATCACGTTACCACCACCGGCGCCAGCGACGGGCCCCATCTCAACCAAATAGTCAGCCTCGGCGAGCACACGCGTGTCGTGGTCGACGACGACTACGGTGTTGCCGTCGGTCACCAGATCGCGCATCACGTCCACCAGGCCGTCAACATTTGCCGGATGCAGGCCGATCGACGGCTCATCCATCACATAGAGCACGCCCGTGGAACGATTGCGCACCACGCGCGCGAGCTGCACGCGCTGGCGCTCACCGGTGGAAAGCGTGGAACCCGCACGGTCGAGCGAGAGATAGTCGAGGCCAAGATCGACGAGACGTCGGGCCGTTATGAGGAAAGAATCGCATATGTCCTGCGCCATGGGCCGCATCTCGGGTGCAAGCGTCGCGGGCACCTCGCGCACCCATGTGATCGCCTCGCCGAGTGTCATGCGCGTCGCCTGGGCCAGATCGATGCCGGCGACCTGGGGCTGTCGCGCGGCCTCCGAGAGTCGCGTCCCGCCGCACGCGCGGCACGGCCCCTCGCGCAAAAAGCGGGCCACGCGCTTGAGCCCCTTGTCGTCCTTGACCTTGGCAAGCGCGTTCTCCACGGTGTAGACGGCGTTGTAGTAGGTAAAGTCGAGGGGCGTGGCGCCCTCGCCGTTCTTGGGAACGTAAAGGATGTGCTTCTTCTCGGCCGGACCATGGAAGACGATGTCACGCTCGGCGGGCGTAAGCTGGTTGAACGGCACATCGGTACGCACGCCCATTGCGCCGGCAACTTGCTTCATGAGGTCCCACATGAGCGAACCCCACGGCAGCACCGCACCCTCGTCGATGGTCTTGGTCTCATCGGGCACTAGGCTCGCCTCGTCGACCTCGCGCATGACACCCGTGCCGCCGCAGGCAGGACACGCGCCGCCGCTGTTGAAGGCCAGGTCCTCGGCACTCGGCGCATAGAACTCGCGTCCGCAGCCGGGACACGTGAGCGCCAGGCCCGCCGCCACGTTGAGACTCGGGTCGACGCGCGCCCCGCAGTGCGGACACACGTGATGCGCGCAGCGGCTGAAGAGCAGGCGCAGGCTGTTGTTGAGCTCGGTCATGGTGCCGAAGGTGGAGCGCACGCCCGGCACGCTTGGGCGCTGGTGGAGCGCGAGCGCCGCCGGAACGTGCAGAACCTCGTCGACCTGCGCATGCTCGGCCTGCGTCAGGCGACGGCGGGTATAGGTGGAGAGCGCCTCCAGGTAGCGGCGCGACCCTTCCGCATAGAGCACGCCCAGCGCGAGCGAACTCTTGCCCGACCCCGACACGCCGGCGATGCCCACGAGCTTTCCCAACGGGATATCGACATCGACATCTTTCAGGTTATGCACGCGCGCCCCGCGCACCTCGATCGTATCTGGCTGTCGCTCCACCGCTATCGCTCCCCTTCCTGATCCTCGTCGTGCCACAACACGCGGTCGCGGACATATTCGCCCAGCATGGGTACAGCAAAACGGACAAGGCCATACCCCGCCGCCTCGATAACGCGCTCGCGGATCAAACTCGCCCGGTATTTGCTCGCCCAGCTCTGAGTACGGTCGCAACGCTTGATGATGTCCGCCATCTGCGACGGACCCTGTCCGTCGCGCGCCATCGCCTCGATAAACAGGCGCTGGGGGCTGCGAAGCCCATAATACAGCGGTGCGTCGACAGCCTCATAGAACTCCGCGACAGCATCCGCGCAACCGGCCTCGATATCGCGCGGCTCGATGGCATGAGAGCCGCGCCGAACGCTGGAGCGCCACATGTAATAACCCATGAGCTGCACCATATAGGGGTGCCCCATGCTCTTATGGGCTGCCAGCGCCGCCACCTCCGCATCGATGTAACTGCCGGCATCCCCAACCGTCTGGATATAGGCGTCGCGAACCTCCGGCAGGGAAATCGCCGCCAGCACGCGCTGCTGGGCACGGCGCAAAAATGTGACGCTCGGCTCCTCCAGCAGGTCATCGACCATACTGGGCAGACCGGCAAACACGAGAGCAAGGCCGCGCTGCTCACCATCGGGCAAGCCCGTGGCATCTTGGTCCCCCAGTACCTGCTGGTAGAGAACGGCCAGGGCCGCAAGCTCCTCGATTGACGCCGCCTGCGCCTCATCGACGGCAAGCAGGACGCCCTTTCCCGGGTCGAGTCTCTTCAGGCGCCCGTTGACCAGCGTCCTCAACGTTTCGCCTTTTGTCCGAGCGGCCTCGACCGACATGCGCCCAAACGACGGGCCGATCTCCATCGACGTCACGACGGGCCTGTTTGAGCGAAGCGCATCGGCCATACGGTCGCACAGCCCAAGCGATGCCGAGTCGGAAATGACGGTCCATCCGCGCTCTGCAGCGATACGCTCAAGCTCACGCAGCAGCACCGTCTTGCCGTAGCCACGATTGCCCGTGATGAGCATGAGCCTGCCCGGCGCACCGGCACCGTTATCAAGCCCCTCTTCAAAGTCCTCGATAACGGCATCGCGGCCGATCAGCACCGGAGGTCGTTTTCCCGCTGTGGGCTTGAAAGGGTTGGGCGTCATGACGGCCTCCTCGGCATCGCTGGTTTCAACGATAAAAATTATACCGAGTTATACCAAGTTGTACCTACTGCTCGTAATCCGCAAACCCACTCAGGTCGCCAACAGTAAGGGTTCACCTGTCCTGGCGCTCCAAATTAAACGAAATTAAACGCTTTTAACCGGAATTAACCGAGCGTGAAATAACCGTGCCGGCGTGGTGCCAACCATCGGGACGCTTTAAGACTCACCGCCCGAAGAACGCGGCATCGGCCGCACGCCAGGGGCGGAAGGTGGCCGGGTCGACCGTGACGTGCGCCGCAGCCGGCACATCCCGCCATTTGACGGTGTAGCCGGCCCCGTGCGCGCAAAAGACTGAGTCGGGCGTGTTGGGCAGATCTGCCTCGGGATCGTAAGCTGCCTCGGCGATCACGCGATCGGCATCATGGGCAGGCGCATAGCCCGCGAACTCCAGATAGAGATGGCCCAGGCCGCTCGTATAGGCGGCAACCTCGAGCGCATAGTCCTGCACCTCGGACGCCGGCACGCGACCCTCGAGACGGGCCCGATCACCCGTCATCGCCGGTGGCTCGAACGTGGCCGCCATGCGCGTAAGGTCCGCAAGCGCCCGGCCCACGCACGTACCCGGCACCTCGAGCTCAAAGCGATACCACGGCTCGAGCAACACGGCTGCCCCCGCCGCCGCGGCCTCCATAAGGCCCTGGCGGATCGCGCGATATGTGGCTTGGCGAAAGTCACCGCCCTCGGTGTGTTTGGCATGCGCACGGCCACCCGTAAGAGTGATACGGACGTCAGTGATGGGCGACCCGGTGAGCACACCCAGATGATCACGTTCCATCGCATTGGTGAGCGCTAGACGCTGCCAGTTGAGGTCGAGCTCATCGGTAGAGGTCACGGTACCGAACTGCACGCCCGAACCCGCCGGCAGCGGCTCCAGACGCAGATGCACCTCGGCGTAATGCCGTAGCGGCTCAAAATGTCCCACACCCTCGACTGGTGCGGATATCGTCTCCTTGTAGAGGATGCCGCCCGGCTCGAACGTCACGCGGAGCCCAAAACGGTCGGCGAGCACGCGCTCGACCACCTCGAGCTGCACTGCGCCCATAAGCTGCAAATGGATCTGTTCGAGATGAGTGTTCCAGGTGACGCCGAGCATGGGATCCTCATCGGCGAGTTCGGTGAGGGCTCGAAACACCGCATGGACATCCGCCTCGCCCGGCAGCACCGTGTAGCTAAGGACGGGGGCGACAATGGGTGTCTTGCCTGTCGGCTCGGCGCCCAGAGCATCGCCCGGCCGCATGCAGGTAAGGCCCGTGACGGCGCAGGCCGCCCCAGCGGGCACCTCCTGTACGAGCGCGTATTTGGCACCGTTGTAGATGCGCAGCTGATCGATTTTTTGCGATCCCACCTCGCCCCGCCGAACATCGACCGCAGGCATCTCAATCACCTGCTTGGCGCGCAACACGCCACCCGTTACCTTGAGCCAAACGAGCCGCTCGCCATGATCTCCCCTGCTCACACGGTATACGCGCGCGGCGAACCCCTGCGGCCATGCGCGGTCTTCGATCAACGAGCACATACCGTCCAGAAACTCGGCCACCCCTTGGTCCTTGAGTGCCGAGCCAAAGAAGCATGGAACGAGCCGACGCTCCTCCACCAGCCGTGCGAGCGTGTCGCGCGAGAGTGCACCGGCATCCAGATACTCATCCAATGCCGCCTCGTCGAGCGCGGCGACGTCCTCGACCGCTGCGGACTCGCCCGCAAGCAGCGCCTCGGCATCCACCGCACCGGCCGCGAGACGCGCGCGCAACTCCTCCATAAGCGCATCATGGCCCGGATTCTCAAGATCGATCTTGTTGATAAAGATGAAGGTGGGGATACCGTAGCGCTCAAGCAGGCGCCAAAGCGTCTCGGTATGGCCTTGGACGCCATCGTTGGCACCCACGACGAGGATCGCGTAGTCGAGCGCCCGCAGGGTGCGTTCCGCCTCGGCCGAGAAGTCGACATGACCCGGCGCATCGATGAGCATGAGATGTGTATCACGATAATCGAACGTGGCTTGCGCCGAGAAGATCGTGATACCGCGCTCGCACTCGATCGCATCGGTGTCGAGATGCGAATCGCCATCGTCCACGCGACCGCGGCGACGGATCTCGCCCGCCTCGAAGAGCATCGCCTCGGCAAGGGTTGTCTTGCCGGCATCGACATGCGCCAAGATCCCGATTACCGCCTGCTTCATAACCAAACCCCCATCGCGCGACGAGACCGCGTTGAAATGCCGATTTCCAATCATATCCATCCGCCCGTTCTCGTTGAAGTGCGACTTTCCACGGACTTGACGATTGGCGAACTGCGGTTTTACGAAAAGATCCCGTGGAAAGTCGAACTCCAACGAAGCAGGCGATCCATCGAGCATTGGAAAGTCGTACTTCAACGGGCTACGGCGGAAGCATGGCGCTACAATGGTGGCGCCGGTGGGCGAACCGGATGTCGAGACCCGGTGTAGCTCCTCTCCGCGTCTGCCGCGCGGCGAGTCCCACAGGTTCGCGCCTTGTGGGAGCCGGCCCTCTACACGTTTCATAAGCCCGTCCGCGTGACGGGCTCTTTTGTCGGTGGTCGAAGGAGAACCCATGAAGGCACTGCTCAACGAGTTCAAGGAGTTCATCAATCGCGGCAACGTGATGGACATGGCCGTCGGCGTGATTATCGGCGGTGCGTTCACCGCCATCGTGACCTCGCTCACCGACAACATCATCAACCCGCTTATCTCGGTCATCGCCGGCGGCAGCGCCACCGAGATCTCAGGGCTCGTGGTGCCGGGCACCAACATCGACTTCGGCGCCTTCATCGGCGCCTGCATCAACTTTTTGATCGTCGCCGCCATCGTGTTCGCCCTGGTCAAAGCACTCAACAAGGCACAGGAGATCGGCGACAAGCTGGCTGGCACCACACCGGCGGACGAGCCCGACCCCGACCCCGTCTGCCCTTACTGCCTGGAGACCGTCCACAAAGGCGCCACCAAGTGCTGCCATTGTGGCAGCGACCTTCCGCAGGAGTAAGCGTCAAAAACCGGAGCCCAGACACGGACGGGATCGTGCGCCTGAGTCCATCGCGCCCCAAGCCTGAGCGCGACCGATAACTTAGCGCGCGACCGTATCGCCCGAAGCGACCCAATCGAAGGCGACGCGGGGGCTTCCGTCCGAGATATGGATGATGCCGCAGGGTCTGAAGCCGGCCTTGGCGATGGCGCCTTGCATGGGGATGTTGTCCTCGTGGGTGTCGATGCGCAGCATCCGCACGCGCTCCTGGGCGAAGGCGAACATCGCGGCCGCGACCCCGTGCGCGGAACCGTCGGACGCCACGCGATGGAGGACGGAGTACGCGCCCTCGCCGTGCCAACCTTCGCCCTCGATGTGTGCATAGGTGGAATCGGGCCCCGGCAGAAAGGCGAACGTCGCGACCACGCGACCATCCTGCTCGCACACGTAGCTGCCGCCGGCGGCGATATCGGTCTCGATCGTCTCGCGCGACGGCGTCCCCGCCGGCCATTGCGTCGTGTTGCCGTGCTCGCGCATAAAGGCACGGGCCTTGTCGTAGATGGCCATGACGGCATCGATGTCGGTCTTTTGGGTTTTGCGGATCTGCATGCGGGCACCTCACTCGGCGGGTAAATAGGATTTCATGCCATCATAGCAACAAGAAAAGACCGCGGCTCAAAATCGCCGCGGAGACCGGCAAGGGGAGACAATGGGCAGCAAAAAACGCGCGTCGTGGGCCAAGGCGAAAACCGAGTTCTTGAGCACCGCAAACGGCGGCGACCTATCGAGCCTCTTCGACCGTGAAGGCGAGCGACACGCTGTCATGGACGCCGAGCGCGAAGAGGCCTGGCGCTATAAATCCTGCGAACGCAAGAACCGTTATGACAGCCGTGCCGAGGCCGAGGCCGTCATGGCAGATTGCGAGAGCCATGGCCGCCGCGGTCTTTCTTGCTACAAGTGCGAATACTGCGGAGGCTGGCATCTCACCTCGCATCCGTGGAAGTAGGAGCGTGCCCTATCCGCGCGGCGGGACGATCACGTCGTAGCGCACGGCCTTGCCTTTGAGCTGATAACTCGGTTTGACACCCGCGAGCAACGGCCCTTTGGCCGGCCGTTTAATCACGATCTTGCACGGGTGGACGGAACGGGCAGCGGCGAGCAGCCCGTCCTCGTCGTCGCACGGCCGCTCCAGATGGTGCAGCAGCTGGAACTTCTTTTTGACCGCGGCGCTCTTGGTGCGCCCGGGAAACATCGGATCGAGGTAGACAACGTCGGGTGCCGCGCACTCCCCCGCCTCGATACGCGCGGCGAGTGAGTGCATGCCCTCGAGGCTGTCACCGGCATGCAGGCGCATGCGCGAGACGGCATCGGCGAGCGCGGGGTCTGCAGCGGCGCGCGCGAGGCCGTCTACCAGCAATGCCGCGATCACGCGATCGCGCTCGTACAGCTCTACGGTAAAGCCCGCCGCCGCCAAGAGCAGCGAGTCCTCGCCAAAGCCCGCCGTCGCGTCGATCGCCACCGGTGCAGCGACACCGCGGCACCGCGCCGCCTTGACGAGCAGTTCCTGCTGCAAACGGCCCTGCCACAGGCGCGGAAGCATGCCCGAGAGATCGGCTCGCAGCTCCATGTCGCCGTCGGTGAGCGTAAGACCCTCGGGGCGCTCGACCAGCTCGAGCCCAACAGCCTGCGCCATATCACGTGCCGTATCGTCCACGCTCCACCCACCTTTCTCGCACCACGAGGTCCATAGCCCTATCATCCATCGAAAAGCTTCTCTTAGCAGAGCATTTCGTTTTGACCCTCATGCCCGCTTGACTGATAATCATACGTTACCAGTCAGTTTTTGCGCCGAACACATCGGCAAGAAAGGACCCTCCAATGAGCCAAAGCCGCAAATCATTCAAGATCGTCTCGTTCGTAATCTTTATCCTGGGCGTCAGTTTTATCGCGACCGGTGCCCTGTGCATGGGCGACGGCGACTTCATGCTGTTCAAGACCACCAACGGCACGCTCGCCGGCATCGTCTACATCGTCAACGGCATCGTCACCATCCTGGCATCCATCGCCGGTATCATGGCCGCCAACAAGCCCTCCAAAATCGGGAGCGCCATCGGCCTGGGCTTCGTCTCCGTCGTGACCTACGCCGCCCAGCTCGCCATGGCCCTGCCCATGCTCGGCGGCTCCGGCTTCGATATCACCTCGGTGCTGCTTCTGCTCGCCAACGTGGTCTTTATTGAGATGGCCTTCAAGGTCAAAAAGGAGAACAAGGATCGCCTGTAGTCTAGAAGGCAGACACCAACTGACGACCAGACCCGCGGCGGACCAACATCAGGTCCGCCGCTTTTTTGTAGTCCTGCAATCCTAGCAGTGGCGATACTCCGCGATCACGAACTCGATATCGGTCTCAAGGCGATCGAGCCCCGCCAGACGCTCGCGATCGCTCGGGCGCGTACGGTAGTAGTACGGCGTCATCTGGAACACAGCCTCGATATCCGCTTGGCTCTCAAGCACGATCTGCGCAGACACCTTGTGCATGCTAACTAGCCGGAGCTGACTGGTCGTGGGCAGCTTCTCGTCGTTGAGATACGGCGTGTCGTATAGTACCGACTTGAGTCCCCACAGATGTCGCGCGCCCGGCACCACGACAAACAGGGAGCCGTCGGGCGCCAGCACGCGCGAAAACTCGCGCTCGTTGAACGGGGCAAACAGCTCGCAAACCATGTCAAAGCTGCCGTCGGCCACCGGGATATCCTTCATGTTGGCCACAAAATAGCTGGCGCCGCCACGCTTGGCCGCAAGGCGCACCATCTCCTTGCCCAGGTCGAACCCATAGGCCGTGACCCTCGGCACCGAGCCCATGGCGCTGGTGTAGTACCCCTCGCCGCAGCAGATATCAAGCAGCGTGCGCGGCACACGGTCGCGCACGATCTCGACCATCGCATCGCGCAGCGGCGCATAGTAGCCTCGGTTGAGGAAATCGCGCCGGCTGCGCGCCTGAGCCTTGGGATCACCCATGGCGTCGCCGCTCTTGGACGAGCGCAACAGGTAGAGGTACCCTTCACGCGCCCGATCGAAGCGATGCCCGTTCGCACACGAGGCGCCGCGATCGGTCTCGGCAAGTGGTTCTTGACACACGGGGCACAGCAGCATGGACGACTCCTTGGGAATAGCGGGACAGCCTGTGGTCAGGCCGGTTCGACCATTGTCGCACAGACCGTGGAGGGAAATCGATTTCGAGCGGCGCAGGCGCTGCGCTTGCCCTTGAGCGCACTTCAAGGAGTATCATCGTCTGCGCAAAATCGAACGATTCCGCCACCCGGCCGGGCAAGCGCTCTGCGCACTCCCGGCCGGCGCGCATCGGTAACCGCATGCATATAAGAGATTGAGAGCATATGGCACAAGAGCGCACATCCAAGCAGATCGACATGGTATCCGGCTCCCTTTGGAAAAACGTCCCGCTGTTCGCCCTGCCCGTCGCCGCGACGAGCATCCTCGAGCAGCTGAGCAATCTCATCGCGACCGTTATCATCGGAAACTTCTCGGGCTCCGAGGGAACCCTCGCCATGGCCGCCGTCGGCTCCAACGTACCGCTCACGAGCCTCATCCTCAACCTGTTCATCGGCATGTCGCTCGGTTCGAACGTCGTGATCGCCACCGCCCTCGGCCGCGGCGACAAGACGACGGTCAGGCGCGCCGTGCACACATCCATCCTCATGGGGCTCATCGGCTTCGTCGTGATCGTGCTCGGCGAGATCTTCACCGAGCCCATGCTCGCCGCCCTCAACGTGCCGGCCGAGACCATGCCCCTCGCCTCGCTCTACCTGCGCGTCTTTTTGCTCGGCATGCCGTCGATCCTGCTCTATAACTTCGAGGCCGCGATCTTCCGCAGCGTCGGCATCACGCAGATGCCGCTGCAGACGCTCGCCGTTTCCACGGTCCTCAACATCGGCCTCGACCTGATCTTCGTCCCCGTGCTCCACTGGGGTGTGGCCGGCGTGGCCCTCGCCACCGTCATCGCCTACACCGTGAGCGCCGGCACCCTCTTCTACCGTCTGCTCAAGACCGAGTCCGCGGTACGCGTGACACCCGCCGATCTGCGCATCGACCTTCCCGTGCTCAAGAAGATCGTCAAGATCGGCCTGCCCGCCGGCGTGCAGAGCGCCGTCTTCGCCGTCGCGAACATCATCATCCAGGCCGCCATCAACAGCCTGGGCACCGAGGTCATGGCCGCTTCGAGCGCTGCGATGAGCCTCGAGTACGTTTGCTACAACCTGCTCAACAGTTTTAGTCAGGCGTGTACCACCTTCGTGGGGCAGAACAACGGCGCCCGCCAGATCGACCGATGCACCAAGACGCTCAAGGTCTGCCTTATCGAGGGCGGTATCGTCGCCGCCACCACGATTCTTGTCATCGTCGGCGCCGGTCGCGAGATACTCTCGCTCTTCAACAGCGATCCCAATATCGTGTCGATCGGCTATATCCGCGTGTGCTCGATCTTCCCGGCCTACGCCTTCAGCATGTTTTACGAGAACATGTCGGGCTACCTGCGCGGCTTTGGCATCTCGTTGCTGCCGGCAGTTCTCACCATGGTCTGCGTGTGCGGCATCCGCTTCTTCTGGGTGTTCTGCGTGTTTCCGCATTACCGCACGTTCGCGAACATCATGATGGTCTACCCCATCAGCTTGGGCACCACGGCCCTCGTCATGATCCTGGCCGTGCTCTTCTGCCATCCGGCACGGGCCTATCGCAAACAGCAGGCCAAAGCCAAGCTCGCCGCGTAGACCGCCAAAGAGGGCAAAATCGGAACCACAAACCGATCTGGCGCCCAATCTCTGAAGTGCGTCCTTTTAACTCCGCACGATATGGCTGCTCAGGTAATCGATGAAGCTCCGGGTGGCGAGCGGCATGGTGTTCCAGCTGCGCCAGGCGGCGACCACGTCGCGCGAGGGCGCCTCCGCGATGGGCCGCACCTCGATATCGGCTGTCATGCCCTCGACGGTGCGCCGGTAGAGCGCCGATACGCCGAGCCCCTCCTCCACCATCGCCATGATGGTGTAATCATCAGTGACCTCGCTCGCCACGTGCGGACGCATTCCCTGGGCTTCGAATGCCTCAAGCAAGATGCTGAGCTCGCCCTCGTCGAGCAGCACGAAGGGGTCGCGTGTGAGATCCTCGAGCGCGAGCACGTCCTTGCTCGCGAGCTCATGTCCACGCGGCAGGAGCGCCACCATCTCGTCATGATAGAGCAAGCGGCTCTCGAGATCGGGCGCGACGCCGCGCGCCGTGAAGCAGAAATCGACCACGCCGTCGCGCACCCACTGGGCATTGCTCGTATAGTCGCCCTGTTTGAGCGTGAGGCGCACGCCGGGGTGCTCGCGCCCAAAGCCGCGCATCACGTGCGGCAACACCGTGCGGCTCACGTTGGTGAACGTAGCCATGCGCACATCGGCCGAGGCAAGCCCCAATAGCTCGCGCCGCTTGTCCTCGAGCTCCGCCTCCGCCGTGGCCACGCGCCGCAGGTACGGCAAGTACTGCTTGCCGTCGCGCGTGAGCGACACGCCGTGCTTGCCGCGTTCGATGAGCGTCGTCCCCAGTTCTCGCTCGAGCGCCTTGACGGCCTGGCTCACGGCGCTCTGCGTGTAGCCGAGCTCCTCGGCCGCCGCCTTGAGGCTTCCCCGATCGACGACTTGGCAGATGATCTGATACCGCGATGCCATACCAAGCTCCCAATCCCGCGCATCATATACTTAAGCGATTCTGAATCATAATACAGAAACATTCGCTTTACTGCATTGTAGGAGCGGGGCACAATACGTTCTACGAAACATCCCTGCAACAAAAGGAGCCCCATGGATCGCAAAAAGGCAATCGCGCTCTCGTTTTCCGTCCCCGTGGCCTGGGGATTCTCCTACCCGCTCATGGCGATCGGCATGAACGGCATGAACGCCACGAGCATCGTCGCGCTCCGCTGCCTCATCGCCTTCGCGGTCTGCCTCGCCATCTTCCACAAGCGCGTGCTCAACGTAAGCTGTGCCCTCCTCGGGCGCGCCGTCATCGTCGGTGCCGTGATGGCGGCAGAGCTCACCTGCATGTGCCTGGGCTCCGCCCTCACCTCGGCATCCGCCGCCGGCTTCTTGCAGAGCCTCACCGTGGTGATCGTACCCTTCGCGAACGCCGTGCTGCTGCGCCGTGCCCCCGAGCGCAAGGTCATCGCCGGCACGCTCGTCGTCACCTGCGGCATGGCGCTGCTCTCCGGCGCGGACTTCACGACGCTCAACCCCGGCGCGCTCGTGATGGTGCTCTCGGCCTTCATCTACGCCGGGCACATCCTCATCACCAAGCGCTTCGTCGAGGATGTCGACGGTCTCTCCCTCGGTATCTGGCAGCTTGGATTTGCGGGCATCTTCGCCCTCATCGCCGCCGCGCTCACCGGCGGTGTCACCCTTCCCGGCAGTCCGCGCGAGATCGTGGTCATCGTGGCACTCGCCCTCATCTGCTCTGCCTACGGTTTTGTGACACAGTCGGTGGTTCAGCGTCATGTCCCGGCCGAGACCACAGGCTTCGCCTTCTCGCTCGAACCGGTCTTCTCGGCCATCTTCGCGTACTTCCTCGTGGGCGAGACGCTCTCGCCCGTCGCCTACCTGGGCGCCGGCCTCATCCTCGCCGGCGTGACGATTGCCACGGCCAAGCTCCCGTATCTCTCGCCGGCGCCGCGCACCGAGGGGACGCTCCAGCAGATCCGCTTGTAGGCTTTTGCCAAGATCGGTATTTAGGGACAGGTTTATTTTGCAGGCAAAACGATTGGCCTGCAAAATAAACCTGTCCCTCATTTGCAGGTCCTCACCTTACAATGGGTCGTGCAGCAATCTGACACCGAGGAGCCCCATGGACCGCATCGCACGTGAACGCAATATTGACAGCTGGTTGGCCGACGCCCCACAGGACGTGCTCGTCCGCACCCATGAGCTCCTGGATCGCGTAGCCGAGATGCGTCGCATCGACACGATCTACCCGCCCCAGGATGATATCCTGAACGCCCTCGCGTACACCGGCGCCACCGACGTACGCGCCGTCATCTTGGGCCAAGACCCCTACCATGGTCCCAACCAGGCCATGGGCCTCTCGTTCTCCGTCCCGGCAACGCAGCCCAAGCTGCCGCCGAGCCTGCGCAACATCTACAAGGAGCTCGCCGCCGATCTCGACTGCGAAATCCCCAAAACGGGTGACCTCACCCCTTGGGCAGAACAGGGCGTCCTTTTGCTCAACACCACCCTCACGGTACGAGAGCACGCGGCCAACTCGCACGCCAAGCTCGGCTGGCAGACCCTCACCGACTACCTGGTCGAGCGTTGCTGCACCTTGCCACAGCCGGTGGTCTTTCTCGCTTGGGGCCGCTTTGCCCAAAAAATGGTCGAGGACAAACTCGCCGCGACCGGAGCAGGTGAGGCCACGGACAAGTTCTGCCTGGCGTCCACGCATCCTTCCCCGCTCTCGGCCAACAGGGCGAGCGCGGGGCTTCCCGCCTTCATGGGCTCGCGCCCCTTCTCGCGCGCAAATGCACTGCTCGAGGCCCACGGCGCCGACCCCATCGACTGGAGCCGCATCGCCCGCCCGGCATAACGCCGCTCTACTCTCCCTCGATACTCTTGATGAACATCGCCGCCTCGTCGACGATCGCGGGATCCCGCGCCACGCAGATCCAGGCACCCTCCATGCAGGTGCCCTCCTGCATCACATGAAAATAGAAGTTGAGGTCCTGCTCCCGCAAGCACGAAGCCGGCCCGGTTACCACATCGATACGCGAAACGTGCCCCAGCCCGTTAAACTCAGCCACACGCTCGACGGAGCGGACGATCTCGGCACAAACCCCCGCCTCATGCATGGGCGCACGCACTTTTCTTCTTGGTCTTGACAAAGACGGCACGCTCGTCGGGCACCATGCGCTGCACTCCAAACGCGCACTGCGTCACGCACTGACCGCATCCCACGCAGTTCTCGTAGTTGAACACGAGCTTGCCCGCCTCCTTGTCATAGCGGATGGCCTCGGTGGGGCAATGCTTGCCGCACTGGTTGCATCCCCGGCATGCGGACGCATCCACCACCTCGGGCCGGTTATAGGCACGCATCTGAACCTTGGAGGTATAGCCCTGGCGCAGCCCACCGTAGAGCAGACAGCACTCGGTACAGCAGTTGCACACGGCCAGCGCCTCGCGCCTGGCATCGCCTGCATAGTGGAACGTGGTATGGATGCAGCCCTTGCGCTCGAAATCCTTGACCATCTCGATCGCTTCGTCGTAAGGCACGTGCCGAGCGACACCGCTGTCGATCAGCTGCTGGGCGATCGCACCGACCGGCATGCAGCTCTGGAGCGGCATGCCGTGCTCGCAGGTCCCGCCGCCGTTGAGCTGTTTATGACTGCGGCAGATGCAGTTCATGACGGCGATCTGATCCTTGTGGGCGGCAAAGATATCGAACACGGAGTTGACCGGCAGGACCTCCTGCTCGCTCGTGAGCCGCTCACCCACCTCGATCGTTCGCTTACCGCGCGCCGGGGTCACCGCCGTGGGCGTGCCCATGTGCATGACGCCGCGATCGCGGTCGCGCACCCCCTGCATGTTGGTCATAAAGCGCAAAGGCCCCACGTTAAGCGTTTTGAGGATCTCCCAAAACTCCATGAAGCTCTCCATGATGTCCTGACGTTTCTTGGTGGGTGCGCCCGAGGTCGCAAGCTCGATCCAACCGGGGAATATCGAGGCGAGCTCGTACTCGTCGCTATGCTCACTCGGGATCAGAAAACTCATGACCATGAGCTCGTTCCAAAACTGCGGCCAATCGCGCGCATTCGAGATCTCCCCCATGGCGAGCATCGTGTCGAACAGCTGATGGAGCGTTTCCTTGGAATGCCTCGAGGTACCCACGCGCAGCAGGTATTCGAGGATATCCTCATCCATGCCCAGCTCAAAGCAGCGGATGATGGGCTTCATGGGCGGTATCTCGACCGACGTCATCTCGTTCATAATACCGATCAAGCGCTTGACTTTCTTCTCATCGAGCGACATAACTCTCCCCTTATGACGTTATGAGTGGCGAAACTCATGTTGTTGATTCCCACATCCAATGTTCGGGATTGGATGTGGGACAGGGTAACACACAATGTTCGACATTGGATTAGCAGATTCACGAAATGATGAAACGATGGAGCAGTAACGTCCTCGAATGGTAAACTTGGTATCAATATGCCATTCGACAGATGGGAGCGATATGGACCGGCCGACCACGCCCGACAGCCACACACCGCTGGCGTCCTTCACCTGCCCCCGCTACCAGGACCTGCCCGATATGGGCCTTTACCTCGAGCAGGCACTTGGCGTGGTGAACGGGGCGTTGGAACCCATCTTGGGCGACCCCATCACGAGTCCCATGATGAACAACTACATCAAGCACGGCGTTGTGCCCCCCGCCGTAAAAAAGCGCTATTACCGCGACCATCTGGCCTACCTCATGGTGATGGCGGTACTCAAGCCCGTCTTTACCGTCGATGAGGTCGCGCGGTTCTACCAGATCCAGCGCAGCACCTATCCCGTGGGCGTGGCCTACGATTTTATGGTGCGTGAATTCGAGAACGCTCTGCACGAAGCCTTCGACTTCTCGGGTGCGGCGCTCCCCTGCATCGAGACCCGCCGCACCGAGCAGACGGTGCTCGTGCGTTCCATGGTGCTCGCCGCGGCAAACCATGCCTTCGTCGAGCACTATCTCGAACTGGGTGAGGTGCCGCAGCCATGAGCAAGACCGTCGAGGATTACGCCCGCACCATCAACCACGCGACACCTTGGGCGAGCTTTCGCCGGCTTACCACCGCGCGGTTCTGGTACAACCAGCTCATCTACTTTTGCGTGTTCAGCCTGCTCGGGCACCTGCTCATCGAGTGGCCGTACTGCTGGGTGGGCGCGACGTTCTTCCACTCGCTCGACCCCACGGCCGAGGTGCTCACGAACCCCTTCAAGCCGTTCTTTGTCTACGGGGTAGCGATCCTCGTGATCGGCATCTTCCTGGATCCGCTCAAAGATGCCCTGCGCGAGCGCTTCGGCAGCCTCTGGAAGGCGCTCCTCGCGTTCTACGTCATCTCGATCTTCCTTGCCATGGCAGGTGAGCTTATCCAGGGCTTTTTGCAAAACCAACCCGTCGACGGCGTCTACCCGCTCTGGGACGTCCACAACCTGCCCGGCAACATCCTGGGGCAGGCGTGGATCGTCAACGACCTGCTGTTCGCCATACCCCTCACGCTCGGTACCTGGGTCATCTACCCCGTCTGCGAAAAGCTGATGTCACAGCTCACCGGACGCCGTGCCCGCATCAACGCCATCGTCGTGCTGGCCGTCTTTATCCCCTTGTGCCTCGTCACCTACGGCATCATCTGAGCCGGCGCCCGAATCGGACAAGTCGGCGTCATCGCCATCGTCCGCATCTACGCCATCGTCGCGATCGCCGGCATCCGAATCGGACCAGTCGGGCCACTCGCCCGGCTCCTCGGGCTCAAAGAAGCCCTTGTACTTCTCGTAGTACGGATCGGTATCGATAAACGAGCAGATATCGTGGTAGTCATCGATGGCATCGGCGCCCATCATGGCGCGCAAGATATTCTCCTGCTCCTTGAGCGCCGTGTTGCAGGCATTGCGCAGACGCTCGTCGTAGCCCACGCCTTCGATGTTGCTGCCCATAAGGACCCAGCACTTGTTCATGGCGAAGAAGTCGATGTCCTCCTCGGTGAAGAGGCCGAGCATCTGGCGCGGCCACGCAGCGAGATAAGCATCGCGGTCCTTGGCCGACACGTCGAGCTTGATGTTTCCACCGAACTCGAACGGCGTCCAGTCGTCTCCCCCGGTCAGTTTGATGCTCGGTGCGCCATCCCCCGATTTGATACCGGGAAGCGAGACCATCACGCCGTCACAACCCGTGAAGGCCCCACTTTGGATCGCGGAGACCTTGTTGCTCAAGACGACGCGCTCGAGCTGCGTACAGGAAGAGAATGCGCCGGCCGGAATCACCACGCCGTCCATACCGTCGGGTATGGCGCGAGAGAAATCGATCGTCTTGGCATCGATGGGGACGCTCGCCAAGGTGGGCACGCCGTTGTTGGTCTCGAAGGTGCACCCATCGTTCTCGGCATATGAGAATAACGTCGACTGTTTGACTTGATGCATGCCGAGCATCTTGCGCAGACGGTTCTCGCCCTCGAGCAGGTGCTTCGACATCTCGGTCTTGACCTGGGCGTCGGTTGGCGTTGCGATCATCTCGTACATCAGGTCGGCGCGCACATTGCTGTAGCAGTCATCGAAATCGGCATACCCGCAGAAGAAATAACCCCATGCGGCCAGGTAATCCTGTTCGCTGCCTTCGGGCACCTCGATCTTAATGCGCTCGGCATCCTCGTCGGGCGATGTTCCCCCATCGAAGGCGAACGGCATGCCCGTGCCAAAAAGCACCAGGCTCGGCGCAACCGAAGAAGTCATCTCGATCGTATGGAGCTTGGAGCAGCCGTAGAAGAGCGAGGGCTCGATCGTGCAACCGTAATAGTAATCGCGCGAGGCGGCGAGCCGCACCCGGGTGAGGCCCGTGCAGCCGGAGAAAGCCGCGTTGCCCAGATTCGCGTAGAACGCATCGCTCTCGAACGAGGAGATGTCCGAACACCCCTCAAAGGCCCCGCTCTGGATATTGATGAGGGTGGCCTGCGGCGAACCGACATACACATCGCCTGCAAGGCCCGAATAGCTGAAGGCATTCGCATCGACGTAGCTCAGCTGCGAGAGCTCAGACCAATTGACGGTAAAGGGGCCGTCGACGCCGCTGAAGGCGCTGGAGAAGATCTCGAGCGTATCCTCAGGCAGCTTGACCTCGCCCTTGAGCGAGCTGCCGCAGGCGAGCACGATCCAGGTGGTGTCGGCATCGCTGACGCCACACAGCAGCAGGCTTCCGTCATCCTGCTCGGCCACCGCGTAATCGACGATGTTCGACTCGACGGTGAAGCTCGTCCAATTGGGGTTATAGCCCTCGGCGCCCGTCGGGGCGTACATCAGGCACGAGCTGTTGGGGGTCGATGTGTCCTCGGTCTCGCAATCCATGGAGCGGCACCCGATGAACTTGGTGTTGGCGCACGAGGCGAAGGCATCAGGCTCGATATTCATGAAGCCGCGGCAACCGATCAAAACGCCCTGCAGGGCATCGCAATCTTTGAAGGCCTCGGCGCCGATATAGAACGTGCTTTCGGCAGTCTGCACCCATTCCAGACGATCGCATCCCTTGAAGGCGCGCGAAGCGATCTGAACGGGTTCGATGACATCGCCCTCATCGGTCTCAAACGTACCCTCAAACGATTTGATATTCTTGGGGGCCTTGAACAGCGTGAAGGCGTTTTCGGCATCACCGCGCTCGAAATTATCGAGCGGCTCTCGATAATAATAGAAGCCGTCATCGTTATGTTCGAGCAGAACCACGTTGGCACCGGGGGCCCCGGCCGCCTCGATCCTGCTTTCGACATACTCGCATTGCGCGAACGTATTGCACACGATGGTATCCACGCTGCCACCTTCGAGGCAGCCATCATCGAACGTATAGTGGCCGCTACCCGATAGAACGAGCGTCTGGACCGTCGGGTTGTCATCGAGACAGCCCGCCAAAAGTGTAGCGCCGCCCTTGTCGTTCAAGCCGCCGATCTCAGCCCAGCTCGAACCAGAGTCGAGCACCAGAGCAACCTGTGAGCTGGACGAGACCACGCCCTCGTTGACCACGAGCTTTGAGTTAGGTCTGGACGCAAGCGCCACGGTGTTGTTTTCAAGCTCCTTTTGGTTTTGCGTCAGAAAATCCCGGACGATATCGTCGTCAACGATGAAGTAACAACCCTTGAGCGTGTCGATGCCGCCGATTGCCGGAGCATCCTCGTACTCCCCGCGCTCGATCTCGATTTTCCTGAGCGAGCAGGATTCGGGAAGGTTGACCGAAGTAACGCCCGCGGGAATCACGAGCTTCTTCATGTCGGCTGGGATACCGTAATATTCGGTGCCAGCCTTGTTGGTGAGCACGCCCTGGTCCGTCGAGGCATAGAGCGCATTGTCCTTGTCGACCTTATAGGCCTTGTTGACACGTAGACACGTACCCGAACAGTCCACGCTCTCCACCGTATCGGGGAGCTTGATGATATCGACGTCAAGGCACTGGTCGCTCGAGAGCTTGACGCGCGTGACGCCGCGCGGCACGTTGAGCGTACGCTTGCCCTTGGAGTCCTCGACGATGGCCTCGCTCGAGTCTTTAACGCCCACGAGCGTCTGGAAGGGAACGGCACCCACCCCATCGATGTACTCCGAGTAGATCTGGACCGAGCAACCTTGGGGTACCTTGACGATCTTGCCCGGCTCGATCACATGACGGCCCGGTGTGGGTGTATAGGTGCCCGACAGGGCCTTTCCGGCCTCTTCCCAGCCAAGCAGCATGTGGCTGCTCAGATGTTCGGGGTCATCGTTATCGAGATAACCGAGCGAGACCATAAGCGCACTCAACTGGCTATCGAGGTTGATGTTCTCACCATAGCTCTTGAAATACACCTCGGGCGAACCGTCTTTATCGATCCTTCCGTTGACAAAGAACACGCAGGTCTGTGCCGGATAATAGGATACGGTCTGCTCGTGCCAGCCGTCGTTGTCGTTGATACGATAGGAGACCTTGATCTGAAACTCGCCGGCGGGCACGACCTCGGGATACTCATCTATCCTGAAATAAGGATACGAATCGAACTGCTCGCGTTTGCAGGCCCAGCCGAAGGAGTTGAAGTTGTCATCGTAATAGGCCGCATCAAGTGCACAGAACACCGTCCAGGCATCAAGCTTCTGTCCCACGTACAGGTCGTTTTCACCCTCGAAGCTGTCCGCGGTGCGACCGGTAATCGACACATGGACGTCGTCGAACGTGAACCCTGTGATCTTATCGTTGTTTTTATCGATAACCTCGGCATTGTATCCCGAGGGCTTCTTCTCATCGGCCACCGGATCGACCGGTAGCACGCGATAGCTGTTTTCCGTCGGGTCAATCGTGGAGCCACCGCCCTGGTTGCCACCGGTACCGCCACCGCCTTGGTTGGCACCGTTGCCGCCACCGTTGTTGTCATCGCCGCCGCTGCCGGTGCCGCCCGGAATCACAGGGCCCGACACCACGGTGCCACCGCCGCTCGAAGCGCTGCCATTCGCCACGTTGACCCCCGTGCCCGAGCCATCGCCCGTCACGCGCACGGCCGTGGTGCCCGAGGCGCTCGCCGCCGGGACGTTGGCCTGACTGGCCGCCGGAGTATCGGTGGAATTGTCGGTATCGGCACCGGTGTCCCGATCGTTATCGTCATCGCTGCGGTTGGCCTGCGCATCGGATTCCGTGCGATTGGCCTGATAGCCCTTTTGCCTATCCTGGCCGCCTGTGTCGTACGAGGAGATGAAGGCGCTGGGATCAAACGACGACCCGCCCTGGCTGAGTGCATAGGCACCCGCACCGAACGCACCCAGCGCAGCGACCATGCCGGCCGTGACGGCGATATGTTTGGGAAGACGGGGCATGAGGCATCGATTCCATTCTCACGTTACAGAACATCTATAGCATAGCGCCTAAACCAGGCCAGGATGGTCGATGGCGCGGGCATCGCGTCATGCATGCGCTCAGTCAGGCGACGCACGGTGCGCAGCTCCGCCGGTTTGAGATCGCGGCCGCCGAAGGCATAGGCCTGATGGAGCTCGACGATACGCCGATACTCGCGAACATCGATCCCCGCGAAGACCCGCTCAAAATGCTCGAGTCCATCAAGAGGCCTTGCGTCATCGAAGCCCAGCAGGTTCTCCTTCATGATGAGCGAAAGTACGCGGTATAACTCGGGGACGCATATGGACTGGTCCTCGCTTGCCATGCGGGCACGGCATTTTCTGATGCGCACATAGCGCTGCCCGACAACAGCGATCGCCGCGAAGGCAACAAGAAGGACAGCCGTCACGATTACTTCGAGTACCACCTCGAGTACCGGCTGCGAGTCCGACTGCTCCTGCTCGTCACGCCGCTCGTCGATATCGCCCATGACCGACCCCGCCTGGAGCGCATCGGACTTCGAGCCGCCGCTCCACGCCTCGCTCACATCGATGACCGAATCCGCCTCGAGCGCCTGTGTATAGAACCCCGGAGTCACCTCGACGGGCGTCCATCCCTGGCCATCGATATAGACCTCGCACCAAGCGTGAAGATCGGATCCGTCCAGCCGCAGATCGCCGCCCAGCTTCGCGGCATCTGCCAGGGCCTTTTCCGTAGCCCGGTAGCCCTCGACATAACGGGCCGGAATCCCCTGCGTCCTAAAGGCAAGCGTGGCGACCGTGGCGAAATACGCGGAGTTGCCCTCTCGCGCCTCGCCCAAAAACCAATCAACGAACGACTCCCCCGCCTCGGGGATCTCGGGCGCATCGGAATAGCTTGCAAGCGTCTGCAGCATGGTTCGTACACGGCTGATCACGGCGTACGTCGAGGTCGCGGCAGTTGCATCCCATGTGCCATCGTTAAAGATATAGCGCTTGATAGCAGCTACATCGTGTTTGTCGACGTTGGTATAGGTATCCTGCGCAAAGGCACTGTATACACGCTCGGACTGCACATAGGGGTCGTTCGATGCCGCAAGCCATGAGGTGTCATCGAAAACCTCGTTCGCGGGAACGTTATCGATCTCGAACCCATAGCCTCGGTCGCCCCAGAACACGCTGCGGAGCGAACCGTCCATATCGACCGTCGACGAGGCCCCGTCCTGTGCGCCGGCGCTGTAGGGAACGAAGGCATAGCGGCGGTCGGTATCATCGGCGTGGACATCAATGGAATAGGAGCTATACGTTTTATCTTGCTCCTTGGCCTTGAGCGCATCGTAGAGCGAACGCTGGCGGACAGGCATGAAGTCGCGACCCTTGAGCCACGAAGCGATACCGTTCCATTGGCCCGTAAAGGCCGTGTGGTCTACGGGAGTCCAGCTCCCGTCCTCAAAGGTGGCGCCGACATAGCCGCGCAACAGCAAGTCGTCAGCGGGGCTGCCATGAACCGTGATGTCCAGATGGCTGTCGGACGGGGCGTTGAGATCGGCGGCGCGGGCCAGGTCGCCCTGAGGCAACACGTCGTCACCAAAGCGAATGCGATCGGCAGCGGAAACGACCGCGGCACGAGCGCCCGCAACCATGTTATCGGGCGTATAGAGCAAGGTACAAATACCGCCTATGACGACACAGATCGCAAGCGCTGTACCGAGATTGAGCAAAAAAGCTTTCCAGGTGGTGCGGGCATAGGTGAGCTGCACCAGGCGACAGTGGGCAAGCCATCCCGTGATGCCAATGACCACGGCGGTCCCGTTCCCAAGCCCCAGATACAGCGAGATCGCGCTGACGAACACCACCGCGAGCAGCGTGGGCGCCGTCGTGCGTAGACGGGTGAGCAGCCACCAAAGGGCACCGGTGATGGCACCGAGCAGGATGCCAAACAATGGCGTCGCGGCCTTGAGGGCGCCGGGCGCAGTCAGTTCGAACAGGGTACCGCACGTCTCATCGACATGCCAAACTATGGCGTTGCAGAACGCATAGAGGTCCGCGCGTGCTGTCGGCACGACAAGCATGGCGCAGAGACTGCAGGCAGTCAGGACGGCGGCCGTCATGCCCACGCGGCGGTCACGGTGGAGCAGCGCACTCGCGGCACCGCCCACCCCCGCGACAACGCACCCGGCGACCCCACAAGCCACGAGTGCCGGCATCGCCAGGCATTCGCGAAACAAAAAACAGGCAACTGCGGCGAGCAACACAGGGGCAAGCATCGAGGCGGCGAGCGTGGCACTGCCTGCGCCGCGACCGTGATCGCCCATCGCCGCGAGGAACACACGGTCTCCCCTTTTTTGATATGTCCCGATAGCCGGCATGCGCTACAGCTCCAGACTCTTGACGTTTGAGACCATGGCCTCGGCGGAAAGACGTACCAGGACGTAGCCGCCCGAATCATCGACCGTGAGAGCGCCCTCGCCGCCCAGATAGATCACGGTGAGCTCGCACAAGGCGTCGAGCTCCTCGAACAACGGCTCCCAGATGGTGTCGGTCACCAAGACCAGCTTGGTGATGCCGTGCCGGCGTTGGGCCGATGCGAAGGTATGGGCTTCGCGTTCGACCTCGGCAGGCAGCGTTGTGGCAAGCGACGCATCGAGCATATCGTTGAACCCGAGCTCGGACTCGACGGGATCGACCTCGAGCACCGAGCCGTTACGAAAGATCACGCAGTGTCCCACCGAACGCCGCAGAAACGCGCGCGAGACCGTGGCGAACATCGCCGCGGCCGCGTTGATCACATCGAGACGTCCCACACGGTCGATATCGCCTCGGTGGAGCGACAAGCCCACGGCAAGATCAAAGTCGGCCGGATGCGAGGGCTCGCGCACCATAAGGTCCCCAAAACGAGCGGAGAGCTTCCAGTGCACCTGGCGCATCGAATCCCCATCGCGATAATCACGCAACTCGAAGACCTCCGAAAGGTCCTGGCCTTTTTTATGATGGTCGAAGACCAGTCCGCTCGATGACGCGCGATAGGCGCGTCGCGTGACGGTCTCGATATCGGTCACGAGCGGATAGACCGTATAGGAAGCAGAGAGCTCGGCAGTTCGAAGTGACGCGCTCGAGAACCCGAACACGTCGACGGTCCGAGCCGAAACGAGCTCTACGACCACGCGCCCCACACGAGAGGTATCGAGCGGCAGCGAAAAGCGCTCCCGTGCGCCCGGAGCCGGAGAAAGCGTCACGGGCACGCGAGACACGGTATCGAGAAAGACGTTGCGGCACTCGAAGACGAGCTCGATGGAACCACGAAAGACAAGCGGGCGGGTGACGGTGATGTCGAGCGCGAGCTCCTGGCCGACCTCGCACGACGGCTTGAGCTCGAATGCGATATCCGTCCTCGCCTCAAGTGCGCGCACGATGGGGCCACCCAACAAGAGAAAGCACAGCACGGCAAGCGCGGCAAACAACATGGCGGGATTGCCCGTCACGACGTATGCAAGTACCGCCACCAAGCTGGCGGCGATGTTGAGCGCCCTGTTGGTAGTCATCGGCAACCGAACCCAGCCGCGCTACGCGCGTCCACGGGCCTGAACCATGGACGGCGCCTCGACATGGGCAAGCACACGGTCCAGGATGTCGTCGGCCGTCACCGATTCGATACGCGCCTGAGGCTTGAGCACCAGACGGTGGGCGCATACGGCATGGAACACCTCGCGAACATCCTCGGGCACCACATAATCGCGCTCGCGGATAAGGGCGCAGGCGCGCGCCATGCGCGTGAGGGCGATGACGCCGCGGGGCGACACGCCGAGCTCGACCAGATCGAGTGCGCGCGTGGCTTCGCACAGGCGCACGATATAGTCGAGCACGCTATCGGCAACCTGGACGTTGCCCAGATAGTTTTGGATATCGATGAGGTCATCGCGGTCGATCTGGGCCTTGATGCTCTCGAGCGGGTTGTCGTAGCGCTTGGCTTTAAGGATGTTGACCTGATCGGCGCGCGAGGGATAGCCGATGGAAAGGCGCACCATGAAGCGGTCAAGCTGGCTGTCGGGCAGAGGTTGCGTTCCGGCCGAGCCCACGGGGTTCTCGGTGGCGATGCACACGAAGGGGCGCGGCACCTGATGGGCCACGCCGTCGACGGTCACCGCATGCTCTTCCATGACCTCGAGCAGGGCCGACTGCGTCTTGGCGCTCGTGCGGTTGATCTCGTCGCCGAGCAAAAGATTGCAGTTGACCGCACCCCATACAAAGCGAAACTGACCGCTCTCGCGATCGAGCATGGTGAAGCCCGTGATATCCGAGGGCATGGTGTCCGGCGTGAACTGAACGCGTTTATACGAGAGTCCCAGGCTCTTGGAAAGCGCCAGGGCAAGCGTGGTCTTACCGGTACCGGGCACGTCCTCGAGCAGGATATGGCCGCCGGCATAGATGGCCATAAGGGCCTTCTCGATGACATCGCGCTTTCCCACCAGGGCGCGACTGACCTCGTTGACGATGCTGTTTGACTGTTCGACGATCACGTTATCTGCTCCCTTGGTATGCCGATTCCGCCGCGGCGGCGGCCAGCTGGGCCTTCAGTTCCATAAAATCGATGGGCTTGCCCACATGCCCGTTCATGCCGGCAGCGCGCGAACGCTTAACGTCCTCGGTATAGTCGTTGGCCGAAAGCGCGATGATGGGCACGGTGGCGGCATCATCCCGGTCGAGCGCACGGATGCGCTCGCTGGCCTCCCAGCCGTTGAGCACGGGCATCTGAATATCCATGAGGATCGCGTCATAGGTCCCCACGGGCATCGACTCAAACCGCTCGATCACGGCCATGCCGTTGTCTGCACGGTCGACGGCTACACCCCTCTTGCCAAGCATCTCGGACACGATCAGGGCATTGATCTCATTATCCTCGGCAAGCAGGAAACGCTTGCCGTCGAAAACGTATTCGAGCGACGTGATCGATACATCGTGGATCGTCTCGAGCGTGGCGGCGGCATCGACAAGCCCACGAACCTGGTCGGCGCTTGCCACACCAAAGCTGATATAGGCCGAGAACGTCGAGCCCCGGCCCGGCTCGGTATCGACCACGATCTGGCCTCCCATAAGGTCGACGAGCGAACTCGTGATGGCCATTCCCAAGCCGGTCCCGCCGTAGCGGCGAGCGATCGTACGGTCCTCTTGCTCGAAAGGCTTGAAGATCTTAGAGATATAGCGCGGGTCCATACCCTTGCCCGTATCGCGCACCCGAAGCATATAGCTCACGGTATCCTCGGTGCGGTGCATCTCGCGAAACGTCACCGCGACGCTGCCGCCGCGATCGGTAAACTTGAGCGCGTTGGAGATAAAGTTGATCACGATCTGGCTGACACGCATGCGATCGCCCACCAGATAGACGTTCTCGCAGTCCTCCAGCTCCACGCTATAGGAAAGCCCCCTGTCGGCGGCCTGCCCCTCGAACATCTCGCGCAGTTCGCGCGCCAAGACGCGCAGATCGAACGGGGCAATATCGAGTTTGACCCGACCGCTGTTGAGGCGGCTCATGTCGAGCACGTCGTTGATAAGCGTGAGCAGATAGCCCGAGAGCTGCGAGGCGCGGGAAAGATCGTCGAGCAGACGCTCCTCATCCGCATAATGGTCGCGAGCAAGCGAGAGCATGCCCTCGATGCCGTTAAGGGGCGTGCGGATCTCATGGCTCATCTGGCTCATGAAATCCGTGCGGTCGGCAGCCGTCTTGAGGGCATGGTCGCGCTCGGCCTCGACGGCGGCGATACGGTCGGCCTCGGAGGTTATATCGCACATCTCGACCAGAAGATATTCGCCGTCAAGTACCGGCTCGGTGGACTGGCGGATGCGCATCTCGCGTTCGATGCCGCCCGGGCGACGATAGGTATAGGTGCAGCTCGCCGAAGAGAGGCCGTCCCACTCGCGCGTCAAGCGTTTGAGGTGGATGCGGTCGGTCTCGGGAATAAAGCGGAGCAGCGTCTCGGCGTCATCTTCGTAGCGAGCGGCCGGGATGCCAAAGAGATGCTCAAAATTTGGTGAGATATACACAGGATAGGAATCCGCCACACGGACGAGAATCTGAACGGTCGACGAACCCTGTGAGACGGCAGCATCGAACAGGCGGCGTGCACCGTCCGCATCGTTTTTCTTCCCTGTCCCGAACAGCCTCACGTGACCCCCTCGGTGTGTCGTGTCCCCCTATGTTAACAGGTATACCGCCCCGTCAGGCGTGCGCGATATCTCGGCCTCATTACCCCTCGAGACAGGCATGACGCTCGCCGCGGCCCCGGGCATCGTGGATCGTATAGCCGGCGCGCCCGTTTTCCTTGGTGTTGTAGAGGGCAGCATCGGCATCCTTGAACAGACTGTCACCGGCATCGGCGCGATCGGTGAAGGCGACGCCCACGCTGATGGAAACGGGAGGAAGGCCGCTTGCCGGGTCGGGATGTGCCAAGCGGTCGTTGACGTAGTCGATCTTCTCCTCGATGGTATAGGCAAGATCGCTGGTCATCTCGACCATGATGATGGCAAACTCGTCGCCGCCGATGCGGCACACGTGGTCGATGTTTCGCCATGCGACGGTTATGAGATGCGCCACATGCTTGAGAATCGCATCGCCCTCGGCATGGCCATAGGTGTCGTTGACCTCTTTGAACGTGTCGACGTCGATCATGATGAGCGCAAAGGGGTGCTCGGCCGCACCCCGCTCGTACAGATCGAGCATCTTGTCGTAGGAGCCGCGGTTGAGCAGATCGGTCAGGGGATCGTGCTCCGCCTGATGACGGATGAGCGCCTGGATCTGCTCGTTCTCGCGATAGACCGTGTTATAGGTCTCGGCGAGGTTCTGCAGCTCCTTGGCACCGATGACCGGGAAGATCTCGCCGCGGTTGATGCTCTCGCCATAGATCTGGAGCGGCTTGACGATCAGTTTGCGCATCACGAAGGCCGTGAAGAGCGCCATGGCGGCAAAGACCCCCACCGCGACCTCGAGGGCATGGTACAGGGCATAAAAGCGGTCCGTCGCGGCCTGCTGGGCCTCCTTCGTCTGCTTGATGAGGGCATTCGAGCAGCTCTCGAGATTGGTCGAGATCAGCGAGATGGTGCCCTCGTATGCACCGCTGGTCATGATCTGCTGTGCGAGCGCGGTCTTTTCCTCGGGCGTCGCGGCGGCATCCTCCGCCGAGAGCTCAACATCCTGTACCTCTTGGGGCATGTCGGAAAGCGCCGTGCCGGAACCCTCGAGGGCAAGGCGCATGGCGTATTTCTCGGTGGTCATAAGGTCCATCGATTGATCGAGGGCGGACACCATGTTCTTGTAGGCGTCGGTATGGTCGAAGCCCGCCTTGAGCGTGGACAGGCCATGCTCGCGGCGCTTGACGACGTTTGCCTCCTGAAAGTATCGCTGCGCGTATTTGGCCTCACCGGTGGTGGCCGCCAGACGCGCCTGTTCCTTGAGGTAGTTGGAGCCGTCCTGGAGCTCGCGGGTCGCCTGGTCACAATCCATATACGACTGCGTGGCGGCATCGAGCGCATTGAGTTGCACCCGTCCGCTCACGAACAGCCCGATGCAGATCGCCCCCAAGATGATCGTCACGATCATGCTCACACGGCTCACCGCGGTAATGCGTACCTTTTTCATCAGGTTGTTCTCCTCGATACCCGACATCGCTACCCCTTTTAGACGAGGGTTCCTATCATCATATAGCTAGGTATCAAGTATGCACCCACGGGGGCTTTCTTGGATCTGTCTCTCCGCCGAGCGGCAGAATAATTAACGCCGGGGCGAACGGCCGCGCAGGAGTGCCAGCGGGACAAGGTCGACGCAGCTCCACCGGCACTCCGGTCCGGCCTACTCGCTCGGCCAGATAAAGTGCGTGTCTCCGGCCTCGCCGCCGTCGATGAGGAGGTTCTGCCCCGTCATGAAGCGGTTGGTGACGGCGACGAAGTAGACCCACTCCGCGATCTCCTCGGGTGTCGCCCAGCGCTTGAGCGGGGTGAGCTCCATGATCTGGGTCCACATGCGCTCATCCTCCATCACGCAGGCGTTGAGCGGCGTTACGACACCGCCCGGATCCACGCTGTTGCACGTGGCTTGCGGCGCCAGACGGTTCGCGAGGTTCTTGGTGTAGGCGATAATGCCGCCTTTACTCGCGGCATAGGCGGGAAATTCCGAACCCGTGTGCCCGCTCGCCGAGCCCACGTTGACCACGGAGCGAATCCCCAGGGCGGGTGTGGCGGCAAGACCCTCGCCACAAAAGGCATAGTGCTCGGTGACATCGATCACGGCACGCAGGTTCACAGCGATATCGTCCGCCGAATCCTGCACGCCGGCGTTGTTGACGATCACGTTGGGATGGATATCGTCCGGGTAGGTTTTAGGCTCGCGCACATCGACGATGCGATGGTCGTAGGCGTCATGTTCGATCGTCGCGGGCAGGATATCGAAGCCCACGACACGCCAGCCGTGCGCGAGAAAGAGCTCTGCCGTCGCCCGACCGATACCGCTCGAGGTTCCCGTGATAAGGGTATCCATCTAGGCCCTCGCCTGGATCTCCGCGGCATGCGTCTCGACGTACTCCTCGCCCACGCCGTCGCGTGCCCAGATATTCGCCACATGGAACCCGACGGGCGAAAGCACTACCTCGCACATCAACTCGGCCGCCGCCCCGGTGAGCGAGCACGTGAGGACCTGCAGCCATGTCCAGCCAAAGAAGACATGCGAGACGACGATGGCGAACACGAGGTTGTCCACGATCTGGCCGACGCCCGTGCTCACATAGCTGCGGAGCGCGAACGTGGCGAAGCTGCCGTTATCCGTGAGATGGCCGATAAACTGGTTGAGATGCGAGTTGACGAAGCTCGAGCAGAGCATCGCGAGCGAGCTCCCGAGCACGACGTACCACGAACCTCCGATCGTGGAGTTGAGCGCCGCGTTCACCTCGATCGAACCCGTGTCGTAGTAGGCGCCCCACATACCCGGGGCCAGGCTCACGAGCCAAAAAAGTGCGCTTACGGCAAGGTTGACGACAAGTGCGAGGATGCTCACGCGCACGGATGCCTTGGGCCCAAAGCGCCGGCAGATCATATCCTGGCACAGGAACGACACCCATGAGAGCGTAAAGCCGCAATCAAGCGCCAACCAGGGAAGACTCACGAGCTCCTTGTTCGCCAGCAGGTTCATGAGGATGACGCTCACGACGAAACACGCGACGGTGGGCGCGGGGATGCTGCGCATGAGGATCCGATAGTCCTCGAGGGTCTTTTTAAACATATGTCTCCTTTGGTTTTAGGTTTAACGAGCAGGATATCGGACCCGAACTGCTCGACCGCCGCGACCGCCGCGGCGACGTCGGCCATGATACGCCCCCCGCCTCGCCGCGTCCACCCCATCTCAAAATGAAGACAGGTACCTCTTTGGGGTCTGCCCCCCCATTTTGGTGTTGGAGGCGGTGACAAAAAAGAGGCGGCCGCCATATGCGACCGCCTCTTTAGGGCCTATAGAGCCAGACGACTTACATGTGGTCGTGGCAGGTACGGGCGATAACGTCGAGCTGCTGCTCGCGGGTGAGGTCGATGAACTTCACCGCATAGCCGGAGACGCGGATCGTGAAGTTGGCGTACTCGGGCTTCTCGGGATGCTCCATGGCGTCCTTGAGCTTCTCGACGCCAAAGACGTTGACGTTGAGGTGATGGGCACCGTTGGCAAAGTAGCCGTCCATGACGTTGACCAGGTTGGCCACGCGCTGCTCGTCATCGTTGCCGAGCGCGGAGGGGTTGATGGTCTGCGTGTTGGAGATGCCGTCGAGCGCGTACTCGTAGGGTAGCTTGGCCACGGAGTTAAGGGAGGCGAGCAGGCCGTTCTGCTCGGCACCGTAGGCGGGGTTGGCGCCCGGGGCGAACGGGGTGAACGCCTTGCGGCCGTCGGGAGTGCCACCGGTGGCTTTGCCGTAGACCACGTTGGACGTGATGGTGAGGATCGACGTCGTGGGCTCGGAATTGCGATAGGTGTGGTGCTTGGCGATCTTCTTCATGAACGCCTTGAGCAGCCAGACCGCGATCTCGTCGGCGCGCTCATCGTCGTTGCCGTACTTGGGGAAGTCGCCCTCGACCTCGTAGTCGACGACGATGCCCTCCTCGTCGCGGACCGTCTTGACCTTGGCGTACTTGATGGCGCTGATGGAGTCGACGACGTGCGAGAAGCCGGCAATGCCCGTGGCGAACGTGCGGCGGACGTTGGTGTCGATGAGCGCCATCTCGGCAGCCTCGTAGTAGTACTTGTCGTGCATGTACTGGATGAGGTTGAGGATGTTGACGTAAAGGTCCGCCAACCAGTCCATCATGAGGTCGAACTTGTGCATGACCTCGTCGTAGTCGAGGTACTCGCTCGTGATGGGCGCGTACTCGGGACCGACCTGCATGTGATGGCCCTGCTTGTCAAGGAACTTTTCGTCCTTACCGCCGTTGACGGCATAGTTGAGCGCCTTGGCGAGGTTGGCGCGGGCGCCGAAGAACTGCATCTCCTTGCCCGTCTCGGTCGCGGACACGCAGCAGCAGATGCTGTAGTCGTCGCCCCAGACCGGACGCATAACGTCGTCGTTCTCGTACTGGATGGACGAGGTGGTGACGGAGATCTTCGCGGCGTACTTGCGGAAGTTGTCGGGCAGGCGCTTGCTATAGAGCACCGTGAGGTTGGGCTCGGGGGCCGGACCCATGTTCTCGAGGGTGTGCAGGAAGCGGTAGTCGTTCTTGGTCACCATGTGGCGGCCGTCCTGACCCAGACCCGCGACCTCGAGGGTGGCCCAGACCGGGTCGCCCGAGAAGAGCGCCTGGTAGGACGGGATACGGGCGAACTTGACGATACGCAGCTTGAGGACGAGGTGGTCGATGAGCTCCTGGGCCTGGGCCTCGGTGATCTTGCCGGCGGCAAGGTCGCGCTGGATGTAGATGTCGAGGAACGTGGAGACGCGGCCCACGGACATGGCGGCGCCGTTCTGGGTCTTGATGGCGGCCAGGTAGCCGAAGTACAGCCACTGGACGGCCTCATGGGCGTCGTTGGCCGGCTTGGAGATGTCGTAGCCGTAGGCCTGGGCCATCTCCTTCATGCCCTTGAGGGCTCGGATCTGATCGGCGATCTCCTCGCGCTGGCGCACGATATCGTCGGTCATGGTGCGACCGCCGCAGTTGAGCAGGTCATCCTGCTTGCCGGCGATCAGACGGTCGATACCGTAGAGGGCGACGCGACGATAATCGCCGACGATACGGCCGCGGCCGTAGGTATCGGGCAGACCGGTGATGACATGGCTGTGACGAGCGGCACGCATCTCGGGGGTGTAGGCATCGAAGACGCCCTGGTTATGGGTCTTGCGATACTCGTTGAAGATCTGGTTGTACTTATCGTTGACGTGGAAACCGTAGTTCTCGGCAGCCTGCTGGGCCATCTTGATGCCGCCGTAGGGCATGAAGGCGCGCTTGAGCGGCTTGTCGGTCTGCAGACCCACAACCTGCTCGAGATCCTTCATCTCGGGATCGATGTAGCCCGGGCCGTACGCGGTGAGACCGGAGACGATCTCGGTCTCGCACTCGAGAACACCGCCGTTGGCGCGCTCGGCCGCCTGGAGCTCCTGGACCTTACCCCAGAGCTTATCGGTGGCCTCGCTGGGACCGGCTAGGAACGACTCGTCGCCGTCATAGGGCGTGTAGTTCTGCTGGATGAAGTCGCGGACGTTGATGTCGTCGACCCAATGGCCAGCCTTGAAGCCATTCCATGCTTCCTGTAGTGCCATGCTTCCTCCTTATGTTTTACGCCGCTGTGTCTCCTAAAAACCGGCGCAAAGGTACCAAACGGAAATTATCGGGAGATCTCGCCGCGGAGGATCCGCGTCGCCTGCTCCACGCGCTCGGGCGCAGGCGGATCGATGTCTCTGAGTTGATAGGGAATACCCAGCTCATCCCACTTGAAGATGCCGAGCGTGTGATAGGGCAGCACCTCGACGCGCTTGACGGCGTCGCCGAGCGAGGCGATGAAGTCGCGCGTGCGGAAGAGGTCGTCGTCGTTGTCGGTGTAGCCGTCGACGAGCACCTGGCGAATCCACAGGGCCTGACCGCGCTCCGCAAGCCACGCGAGGCAATCGAGGATGTTGGCGTTGTCGCGCCCCGTGAGCTCCTTGTGACGGACGGGGTCGATGTGCTTGATGTCGGCAAGCACGAGGTCGCAGGCATCGAAGACGCGCTCGAACGTCGAGAACGCGGGCTCCTCGCGCGTAAAGGGCGCAAGCGACGTGTCGATACAGGTGTTGATACCGCGCTCGTGCGCGCGCTCGAACAGCTCGGCCACGAAATCGGCCTGGGCGAGCGCCTCGCCACCCGAGACGGTGATACCGCCCTCGGGACCCCAGTAGCTGCGGTAGCGCTCGGCGCGGTCGAGGATCTCGTCCGCATCCATGAGATCGCCGCCGGCCATCTTCCAAGTGTCGGGGTTATGGCAGTACCGGCAACGGAGGGGGCAGCCTTGCAGGAAGATGAGAAAACGTACGCCGGGTCCGTCGGCCGAACCGAACGACTCGATCGAATGTACGCGCCCTTGCGTCATGCAGCCATGCTCCCGCTCCCCGGGCGACGTATCGCCACGGAATCCGATGTACAACCACCGTCACATAAGATAATGGGATTGATGGGACGCTTCCTTGATTTCAATCAAGTAACTCGAAAAAACTGACATACTTGCGGCATTTCCGCCAAAAGATTGTTATCGCTAAGGTGTCTGAAATTTTACGATTTCGAAACACTCCTGAGCCCTTCACGGTCGAGCACGAGCAGCCTTCCCCGCCCCGTACGCTTGACGAGCCCCTCGCGGTCGAAGCGCGCGATGTGGCGTGAGACGGTCTCGGGGCGCAGGCCGATGGAGTTCGCGATATCCTCGAGGCGCAGGTGGATCTCGGGACCGGCGCAGCTGCCGTCGCGGATAAGAAGGTACTCGGCGAGGCGGCGGCGCGGGTCGCGGATGGAGAGCATCATGATGCGCTCCTCGGCACGGTCGAGCTCGGTCGAGATCATGCGGATGAGATCCATGGCGACATCGGGATGGCTGGAGAACATGTGCTCGACATCGGCGCGATGGATAAGGCAGAGTCGCACGGGCGTGAGGCACTGAACAGAGTAGTTGTAGGTGTGGTCAGCCATGAAGAGGCCGAGCCAGAGCGCCTGACCGCCGTGAAGCACGTCGATGACGTACTGTTCGCCATCGGATGTGCTGCGATAGGTCTTCACGCGGCCCGAACGGACCACGATGATCGACTCGACCGAATCGCCCTCCTGCGCGATGATCGCGCCGGCCGGGCGGGTGATATGGCGGGCGCGGGCGAGGAGCTCGCGCTTGGCCGGGGCGGGAAGGCCCTTGAACAGGCGGATGTTGTCCATACAGGAGCTGCCAGCCTTGGAGAAGGCACAGTCGTGCCCCACGCCGGCGCAGACATGGATGTCAAGGCCGTCCTCGCTTGCCGCCATGGTCCTCCCCTTCCCACATATCTCTCTTATATTTCCAAGGCGCGAGCCGCCCCTCCGCCGGGCCTATGCCGGACGGGGGCGGCCCGCAGCGCTAGAACGTGACGTTGCCGAACTCCGAAAGCTCGAGATCGGGATTGTGCTCGACGGCCCAATCGACGTTCCACGGACTCGTGAACAGCAACAGCTTGCCGCCGCGCATGTCCTCGACGCGCAGGGTGTCGCGCGTGAGCGAGAGCCCCGGAATATCGATGGTGTCGGGATCGTTCTGGATCCAGCGGATATCGGTGTAGGGTAGCGGCTGGCGGCGCACCTCGACATGGTACTCGGCCTTGAGGCGGCGCTCGAGCACTTCGAACTGCAGCACGCCGACGACGCCCACGATCACGCTTTCCATGCCGGCGCCGAGCTCGCGGAAGATCTGGATGGCACCTTCCTGGGCAAGCTCCTGCATGCCCTTGACGAACTGCTTGCGCTTGAGGGTGTCGACCTGCGTGATGCGGGCGAACATCTCGGGTGCGAACGTGGGGATCTGCGGGTACTGCACGCGCTTCTTGCCGGAGCACACGGTATCGCCGATCGAGAAGATGCCCGGATCGAAGAGGCCCACGATGTCGCCGGCATAGGCCGTATCCACGATGGCGCGGTCATCGGCCATCATCGAGGTGCCGCAGGCAAGCTTGAGCCTGCGGTCGCCCTGCATATGGAAGGCGTCCATGCCACGCTCGAACTTGCCCGAGCAGATGCGTACGAAGGCGATGCGGTCGCGATGGTTCTTGTCCATGTTGGCCTGGATCTTGAACACGAAGCCGCTGAAATCGGGGCGGGTGGGCTCGACCGGCTCGCCCGAGAGCGTATCGGTGTAGGGGCGCGGCGTGGGCGCCATGCGCAAAAACTCCTTGAGGAAGGGCTCGACGCCGAAGTTGGTAAGCGCAGAGCCAAAGAAAGCCGGCGAGAGCTTACCGCACGCGACGGCATCGAGATCGAGCTCGTCGCCCGCGCCATCGAGCAGCTCGATATCGTCCATCAAGTTTTTATGGTTCTCCTCGCCGATGAGCTCGTCCATCGACGGGTCGCCGAGCTCGGCCTCGACCTCGGCTACCTTCTTGGTGGCGTTGGCGTGGCCGTCGCCCTCGAAGGCCAACACGTGGCGGGTCTGACGGTCGAAGACGCCACGGAAGTTGCGCCCCGAGCCGATGGGCCAGTTCATAGGGTAGGTGCGGATGCCCAGGACCTCTTCGATCTCCTCCATGAGTTCAAAGGGGTCGCGAGCCTCGTGGTCGAGCTTGTTCACGAAGGTGAAGATGGGGATATGGCGCAGCGTGCAGACCTTGAAGAGCTTCTTGGTCTGGGCCTCGACGCCCTTGGCGCCGTCGATGACCATGACGGCGGCATCCGCAGCCATAAGCGTGCGGTAGGTATCCTCAGAGAAGTCCTGGTGGCCCGGGGTATCGAGGATGTTGACGCAGGCGCCGTTATAGGTGAACTGCAGCACCGAGGAGGTGACGGAGATGCCGCGCTCCTTCTCAATATCCATCCAGTCCGAGACGGCATGCTTGGCGCTCGATTTGCCCTTGACCGAACCGGCGGTCTGGATGCTGCCGGTATAGAGCAGGAGTTTCTCGGTGAGGGTGGTCTTGCCGGCGTCCGGGTGGCTGATGATCGCGAACGTGCGGCGCGAGGAGATTTCATCCGACAGGCTTGCCATGCGGATCCTTTCGTGCGTTTTGATGCCGTTGATGCATATTCGTTGTAACCGCCCTATTGTAGCGACTGGGTCTGCAACGGGGTGCAGGCACGGGCGCCAAATGCGAACTTTCCAAACATTCGGCGCCAAAAGGCCTGATACTATTGTTTCTGTTGTATAAACAAGTTTGAACAACAGTGATGGGCAGCGGTGATCACGACATGGGACGCATCGACACCTCCTTTAAAATCGGCACGGTCAACAAGGTCTGTACCGTCTGCGTGCTCGTGCTCGGCATCGCCTGCGTAACGGTTCTCGCCATCGGCTATCGACAGTTCAGCGAGCTCCGGCGCGCCTCCGATGCGTTCATCGAGTGCGAGAGCGCCACCTCCGAGCTCAACGATGCGTGCAGCTACCTTACCGAGCAGGCACGGCTGTGCGTCACCACCGGCAAGATGAGCTACGCGGACAAGTACTTCAACGAGGTCAATATCGTCAAGCGCAGGGAAGATGCGGTGAGTACGCTCAAAAAGCGGTTCGCTCACACCGATGCGTTCAAGTCGCTCAAGCAAGCCCTCAAGCAATCCAACGATCTTATGCAGACCGACCTGTACGCCATGCGCCTGGTGTGCGAGGCGGGCGGCAGCATGCCGAGCACCTGGCCGAGCGCGATACGGCAGGTCGAGCTCGGTCCCTCCGATGCCGCCCTGGACAATACCCAGAAAGGCGAGCGTGCCCAGCAGATCATCATGGACAGCAACTACCAGCATCGGCGTGACAACATCTCGACCTCCGTGCGCTTTGCCGGCAACGCGCTCGTGCAAAAGACGCAATCCGACCAGCAGAGCGCGACGCAAAAATTCCTACTTGCCTTTCGCAACATCTGCCTGCTCTTTGCCCTGTTCGCGTGCGGCATGCTCGGCGTATGCCTTTTAGTTCAACGGACGGTCGTCCGACCCCTCGAGAGCTACAGCGAGCTTATCGCGCACGGTGAGATCTCGCCCATCACGGGAAGCCGCGAGCTGCGCCGTCTGGCGGTGACCTACAACAAAACCTATCGCGAGAACGCCCGGCACCAGATGCGCATTCGATATCAGGCAGAGCACGATGCTCTCACGGAGCTGCTCAACCGCGGCTCGTTTGACGAGATGCTTGCGGAACTCGAGAAGCGCGATGAGCCGTTTGGCTTGGCGCTGATCGATGTCGACACCTTCAAGCACATCAACGACGGTTATGGCCACGAGATGGGCGATCGCGTGCTCAAGCGCGTGGCCAAGGTTTTGCTCGGCGCCTTTAGAGGCACCGACTTTGTCTTTCGCTTTGGCGGCGACGAGTTTGCCGTGATCATGATCAACATGGCCCAAGATCAGGCAGGCGCCGTAGCCGACAAGGTGGCGCACGTCAACGATATGCTTTTGCATCCTACCGACGACCTACCGCCCGTATCGATCAGCGTGGGTGTGGCGACAAGTGATCGCACCCCGGCCGCCAAGTCAACGTTCAAGAACGCCGACAGTGCACTTTACCAGGTTAAGGAACAGGGCCGCTGCGGCTGTCGCATCTTCTGCGCCGAGAACGACGACGGCGACCGCCCCGGCGCCGACCAGGCCTAGGGTCGTCCGCGCGCCGGAAGCCAGATGGAGACGATCGCTATCGACGCGGAAGCGGTATGGCCGAGCCGATCACGGCGGCCGCGATCATGACCGCGACGCCCTTGAGCGGAAAGCACATCAGCAAAAGGCCCACCACCATAAGCGGCTGACGCATGACGGCTCCCATGGTCGACGCCGTGCAGGCGGCAACGCAAAAGACCGGATCGGCACCCGTAAGCACGGCAAACCCAAAGCCCAGGCTCACACCCGCAAAGATCACGGGAAAGAAATGCCCACCGCGCCAGCCCAGGTTGATGCATGCCGGTGTCAGCGCCGCCTTGACCAGGCCCGTCGCGATAAGCACAGCGGCCGACATGGACGCATAGCTTTCCATGAGCAGGTCGGTCTGAGTCTCGCCCGCAAACATGGTGTAGGGCAGTACGGTTCCGCAAGCGGCGAGCAAAAGGCCCGCCAGCAGCGCCTTTGCAACCGGATGCTCCCCCATGGCCCGAGAGACGGCAGTGGTCGCATGCTCGGACGCATGAAACACCCAACCGCAGGCCGTCCCGGCAAGGGCGAGCGGAATCAGCAGCGCCAGCTCCCTGCCGCCCATGGCCATGGCACCGAAGCGCGGCATGCCCATGCCGCCGCCAAAGAGCTGCCCCAGCACCAGATACGTTCCAAGACCGCCCACGATGGCGACACCGTAGACCACCGCCTTCTGCGCTCGCGGCAGCGTGATGGTGATCTCGCCATCCGTGGCGGCGAGCGCGGCGTCATCGCCATCGGCAGAGCCGGCAAGCGGCGCCACAAAACCAAAGATGGGCGCCGTGAACAGCGCCGTCAGGGCCGCCTGCATGCCCAGTACCGTGAGCTCGCGAAACTCTGCGCCAAAGCGGCGCAGGCGATCACCGACCCAGCTGCACAGGCCCGCGATCACGCCCGTGAGGCCCGCCTCGGGACCGATGCTGCCGCCAAAGAGCAGGGGCAGCAGGGCGGCGATCGAAAGCTTGCCCAAGTTGTCGTACGGATAGCCACCGTCGCGCTTGACCTTGGCCATCACCTCGTTGAGGTCGTCGGTCCTGACGGAGGTCGCCTTTTCATAGAGGCCGATCAGAAGACCGCCGGCAAGACACACGATAAAGGGATAGGGCAGAAAGCCAAACGGCCCACGCGCGAGCTCGGGACTCGCGGCGCCGAGCATCTGCGGGACGCGCGTCCAGAAGAAGTCGATACCGTGCCCCATGGCAAAGAAAAACAGCCAGACGGCGGCGCCGGCAAAGGCGCCCGTCACAAGTACGCAGAGCAGAAACAGGATACGGTTGACGGGCTTAGCAAGGTTGCCCATGAAGGCCTCCCATGGGTCGATTCGGCACAGATATTTATATGTTATCGAGCACGCCGAAGGTCGTCATACACCGTCTACGCCCAAAACGAAGCCGTTCGCGCCAGTTGGAAAAGCGCCAACGGAACAAGTCCCCTGACAGCACCCTGGTTCTTATCCCAGAATACGCTCGATCTCGGCAAGGTTCTCGGCAAACGAGATGCCGCGCTGTCGCTCAGGGGTCGAAAGCCCCTTCTCGATCATATGCACGAGCAGGTGCTTGAGATCGTCGTAGTAGCCGTGCAGGTTATACAGAATGCACGGGGCATCCAGGTGACCCAAACACACGGCCGACATGACCTCGGTGATTTCCTCGAGCGTGCCCGTACCGCCCGGAAAGGCGATAAAGGCATCGCCGAGCTCGATCATCTTGGCGCGGCGCTCGGCCATATCGCCCGTCACGATCAGCTCGTCGATGCCGTCGTGCTGAAACTCAGCCTCGATAAAGAAACTCGGCTCCACGCCCGTCACGCGGCCTCCGGCAGTAAGGACGGCGTCTGCGAGCTCGCCCATGAGCCCCGACTTGGACCCGCCGTAGATCAGGGCGTTGCCACTCTTGCCGATCCACTCCCCCAGCTCGCGCGCGGCAGGCGCAAACGCCGGGTCGTTACCGGGATTGGCACCCAGGTACACGGTGATGTTCATGGTTCCCCCTATCGCTGACGACGCCGGTACTCGCGCACGCGGCGCGACAGGTCGGCGAGCTCGTCATGGTCGAGTTCGTCCAGATGTTCCAAATCGTCCATGAAGCGCGTCAGGGTGTCGTGCTGGCGCATCTTGATGATCGTGGTGGTGTAGCTTACCGCCACGCCCGTGAGCATGGCGACATAAAAGATGCTGATGACGCTCAGCACCACCGTGATCGCCCGGGCGACCGGCGTGGCCGCGGCGATATCGCCAAAACCGATGGTGGAGACGGTCTCGAAGCTAAACCACAGGCCATCGCCCAAAGACAGGGCGGCGGGGTCGGACAGCCACACCGCAACCGAGCACAGCAAAAACGCGGCAAGAAACATCACCGTGATATGGCCAAAACCCGCCTGGCGCAGCACATCGGCAAGGGTGCGGAGTTTTTTCATGGGACCTCGCAAAACGTCTCGGGCGCCGACACGCCCACGCTAGTAGATGGCCTTGTTGCCAGTGGCGGCATCGAGCGCCGCATACTCGTCGAAGGCGTCGATCGTCAGATCATGCTCGCACGCGATGACATCCATGGGCGCCGGTTCGCTCTTGCCCGCCGGGAGCGAACCGATCAGCGAGTAGATGGCGTCGTCCCTAAAGCCGATCGCCGCGGCGTCCTCTTTGGTGTTGCCGTAATAGACGGTGCGGATGTTGGCCCAGACGCAGGCCGAAAGGCACATGGGGCACGGGTAGCAGCTGGTATAGAGCTCGCATCCCGAAAGATTATGCGTACCCAAGTTGGCACACGCATCGCGGATGGCCGAGACCTCGCCGTGGGCCGTGGGGTCATGATGCTCGATCACGTGATTTCGTCCGCGGCCGACGATCTGGCCGTCGCGCACGACCACGGCGCCAAAGGGGCCACCATCCCCGGTCTTTAGATTGATACGGGCCAAGCGATCGGCTTCGACCATAAACAGATGGCGCTGCGATGCTGACGTGGACATAGACGCTCCCTTACATGTTTGTCATACCGGCATGCATCATACCCTGTCGATCTATAATCGGGCTGTGTCGCGACTGCAAAAGGCGGTCGCCCCGATCATCCAAGGGGATGTCTTTTTGGTCATTGTTCTGTAGGGAACGGTCAGTCGCATAGTACTTTTCCATCGGTTGCATATGCACAACCGCTGGTTTGCCGTGCCCGCACCGTTCCGCCCCCATCGAACGCACACCACCGCAATCGATCGGAAGAACCATGAACACCGATACCTCGCCCATCGCCGATAAGCGATTTCCCAAAGCCAACAGCTTCGATGCCTTGCTCGTACGCCAAAAGATCATGGGGCCCAACCCACTCAAGCTCTGCGAAGAGCTGCTCGAGGGTGCGGATATCCCCCGGGGCTCCACCGTATGCGATCTAGGATCGGGAACCGGCATCACCAGCGCGATGCTCGCCTGCGCATATGGCCTGAATGTCTACGCCGTCGACCTGTGGAGCGACCCCACCGAGAACCGCGCATTCTTCGACACGCTCGGCATCGACCGCAGCTCCATCCACCCCATACGCGCCGACGCCTCGCAGGGGCTGCCGTTCGAGCCGGAGCTCTTCGACGCCGTCGTGAGCATCGACTCCTATAACTACTATGGGCGCGACCCACGCTATTTGGACGAACGGCTGCTCCCCTACGTCAAGCATGGTGGCAAGCTCTATCTGAGCATCCCCGGCATGAAACACGACTGCCACGACGCGCTCCCCGGCTGTCTTGCCGCATCCTGGACACCCGAGCAGCTCGACTATATGCACGACATGGCCTGGTGGCGCCATATGATCGAGCAGAGCAAAGGCGTGGCGATCGAGGACATACACGAGATGTCCTGCACCCGCGAAGCCTGGGCCGACTGGGTCGCATGCGACAACGAATACGCCGTCGGCGATAGGGTAGCCGTCGAAGCCGGAGCACTCGACCACCTCAACACCATCGCCATCACGCTGCGCAAGCTCTAGTGCATAACCGTCCGCTCGGTGCGCCGCATCGGGCGGACGCGAACGCTATGACAGGCGAAAGGCGGGGCGGTCGCCGTCGAAATCGACGCGGTAACCGCGTCCGCCAAAGTAATCGGAAAGCCAGGTGCGGATGTCGAGCCCGGTTTCGGTCGCGCCGCCCTCATCCCACGACAGATACTGACCGCCGCAAACATCGTGCAGATGTAGCCTGCCTTTGAAGCCGGCCTCCACCAGTGCCTTGTTACAATCTTCCAGTTCAAAGGTGCTCAAAGCCTTGCGCATGGCACGCCTCCACTTTTCCATTGCCACTTACCGGGCAGAGTTATACCCCCCGACCCGAGGTCCGAACCGACACCGGTCGCATCATTTGACTGTTTTTATGCACACACGAGCCTCAGGCGCCTCAGGAACTCCTCACAGGCCCGGCTGCGCAGGCGGTATTTCTTCCATACCATAAACGACGCGATGGGAATGTCGGGGTCCATGGGGATGAAGCGCAGGTCGGGACTATCGAGATGGAAGAGATGGTCGATGCCGAAGGCACAAGCCGCGCCCGTCTTGACAAGCAGCGCCGCATTGCCGATGAGGTCGAACGTACCCACCACATCGAGCTTCTCACGCGTCACCGTGCCGCCCGACCACGCCGCCAAGTCGACATTGCGGTTCGTCGTACGCGAGCTCACGAGCAGCGGCATCTTGAGCATGTCCGCCGGCGTGATGCCCGCAAGCGAGGCCCACGGGCTCGATGCCGCCACCGCCACCCCGGCGTGATCGACCTCGGGCATACGGAGCCACTCGTATTTGTCGAGGTTGACCGGCTCGAGCAACAGCGCGAAGTCGAGCAGCCCCCGCTCGAGCCGCTCCTCCACCGTGTCGGCATTGCCCGTGAAAAGCTCGATCGATACGCCCGGATGCTCGCGACGCATAGCCGCGAACGTGTCCGTAAGCAGCCGGACCGCCCGCGTCTCACCGGCACCGATTCGGATCGTGCCCGCGAGCTCACCCCCACGGTCGACGAGTTCGGCCTCCGTCTGGTCGACGAGCGAGACAATCTCCTCCGCCCGCTGGCGCAGGCGCATGCCGTCCTCGGTGAGCACGGTCGCGCGGTTGGTGCGATCGAAGAGGGCGCAGCCAAGCTCGCGCTCGAGATCGGCAATCTGGCGCGACAGCGTGGGCTGCGTCACGTGGAGGACGTTCGCCGCCTCGGTCATGTTCTCCTCGCGCGCGACTGCGAGGAAGTATCGCAGGGTCCTGAGCTCCATCCGGCGCCCTCCTAGTATTCAGAGATCGCATACCAAACTAGTTGCTATAGGTATTGTACATTTCGACTTGCCTGCCATACGGTTGAAGTGCACAAGAAGCACCGCAGAGGCCGAGGAGGAACATGGACGAGCGAACACGGCACAACCTGTTGGACGCCGGCTGCCCCGAGGCCCTTGTGGCCGAGTTTGCCAAGCTCAACGACTCGGACGAGCAGATGCGCCTGCTGCGCCGCTACCGGCGGGACCTGCTCAGCGGCATCCATGTCGAGCAGCAGAAACTCGACTGCCTTGACTATCTCATCTTCTCGCTCCGCACCGAACGTACCGGGTCTTGACCTTGAGCACACTCCAAGTGCAAGAGTCATATATGGGCCCCAACGGTTTGAGACCCCAACCCAAACGGAAAGGAACGCAATGTCCATTCTCAACGAGACATACACGCTAACCGACGGTACCTCGATCCCCAAGATCGGCCTCGGCACCTGGCTTATGGATGACGCCGAGACCGAGGGTGCCGTACGTGACGCCACCGCGTGCGGCTACCGCATGATCGACACCGCGCAGGCCTACGGCAACGAGGCCGGCATTGGCGAGGGCGTCCGCACGTGCGACATCGCACGCGACGAGCTCTTTATCGCCTCGAAGATCGCCGCCGAGCACAAAACCTACGCCGAGGCCAAAGCCTCGATCGACGAGTCGCTCCAAAAGCTCGGCCTCGACTACCTCGATCAGATGATCATCCACAGCCCGCAGCCGTGGATCGAGGTCAACCAGTCGAGCAACCGCTACGAGGAGGGCAACCTCGAGGCGTGGCGCGCGCTCGAGGAGGCCAAGGCCGCCGGCAAAGTCCGCGTGATCGGCGTCTCCAACTTCAACGAGCACGATCTTGCGAACATCATCGACAACGGCAGCGTGAAACCGCAGGTCAATCAGGTGCTCGCGCACATCTCCAACACGCCGGCCGAGCTCATCGGCTTCTGTCAGGCGCGCGGCATCCTCGTCGAGGCGTACTCCCCCATCGCCCACGGCATGGTGCTCACCAACCCGCTCGTGGCCGAGACGGCAGCCAAGTACGGCGTGACGCCTGCGCAGCTCTGCGTGCGCTACTGCCTTGAACTCGGGCTGCTGCCGCTGCCCAAAACGGCCAACGCCGAGCACATGGCCGCCAACGCAGAGGTCGATTTCAAGATCTCGCCCGAGGACATGGAGACGCTCAAGGCGGCCGAGCACATCAAGGACTACGGCGACTCGAGCTTCTTTCCCGTCTACGGCGGCAAGCTGTAATCGGCGCCGCTTCGAACATCACTGGGCGATGGAGACTGCCTCCCTCGCCCGCTCACACCCATCTGTTCAAAAGAGAGAAAGAACATGACCAAACCCTATATCGTCTGCCACATGATGATGTCCATCGACGGACGTATCGACTGCGGCATGACGTCCAAGCTGCGCGGCGTCGACGAGTACTACGCCACGCTCAACGCCCTCGATGCGCCGAGTCGCGTGAGCGGGCGCGTCACCGCCGAACTCGAGATGGCGGACGGTCCCTGGACCGCAACCGACTCCACGCCGTACGGCAAACGTGGTTTCTCGCGCGCCGTCGATGCGAACGCCTACGAGATCGTCTTCGACACGCACGGCAGTCTCGCCTGGGGGCGCGGCACCGATCACACGCGTCCGCTGCTCATCGTCGTCTCCGAGCAGGCGCCGGCCGAGTATCTCGCCTACCTCGACGGCCAAGGCATCTCCTGGATCGCCTGCGGCGCGGACAAGATCGATGTGCCCGGTGCCGTCGAGATCATGGGGCGTGAGTTCGGCATCGCGCGCATGGCGACCGTCGGCGGCGGCAACATCAACGGCGCCTTCATCGACGCCGGGCTCACCGACGAAGTCTCGGTCCTCATCGGCCCGGGCATCGACGGGCGTGCCGGCATGGCCGCAACCATCGACGGGCTGCCTGCCGACCGCGAGCCCGTCCAGCTCAAGCTCAAACACGTCGAGAGCTATGACGACGGCGCCGTCTGGCTCCGCTACGACGTGATCAAGTAGGTCGCCCGGCTTTATCGAATCCTGCGGGGCCAACGCCAAAACGCGAGGTCGCGGGCAATCGGCCGGTATCCCGGGCTCATCGCCCGCGAAAACAGAAAGGAACCCATCATGACCATCAAACAGACCGCCGGACACGACGCCCTGGGCGAGTTCGCCCCCGAGTTCGCGCACCTGAACGACGACATCCTCTTTGGCGAGGTATGGAACCGCGACGACAAACTGCCGCTCAAGCTCCGCTCCGTCGTCACGGTGAGCGCGCTTATCGGCAAGGGCATCGTCGATAGCTCGCTCAAGTACCACCTTCAGAGCGCCCGCGCGAACGGCGTGACCAAATCCGAAATGGCCGAGATCTTGACGCACATTGCCTTTTACGCCGGCTGGCCCAACGCCTGGGCGGCCTTCAACATGGCCAAGGAGGTCTATGCGGACGACAACGCAGAGGCCGAGGGGCATGGCGGATTCTTCGGTCTGGGCGAGCCCAACACCGCCTTCGCGCAGTACTTCATCGGCCAGAGCTACCTCAAGGCGCTCACCGGCCCCGATGACTACCTGCCCATCCACAACGTGACGTTCGAGCCGGGCTGCCGCAACAACTGGCACGTCCACCACGCCACGAAGGGCGGCGGCCAGGTCCTCATCTGCGTCGAGGGCGAGGGCTGGTACCAGGAGGAGGGCAAGCCCGCGCGGAGCCTCAAGCCCGGCGACGTCGTGGAGATCCCGGCCAACGTCAAGCACTGGCACGGCGCCAAGGCCGGCTGCTGGTTCAG
>ERZ808246.108-NODE-108-length-69406-cov-5.416331_pt1 | contig 69406 bp, 54 predicted proteins | sample MGYA00521083_ERZ808246 | MGnify/ENA primary metagenome ERZ808246 (study PRJEB31516, sample SAMN03275577) | gut metagenome | biome: mammalia-associated habitat; material: feces | host: Papio cynocephalus | place: Kenya | collected 2012-07-07 ... | reverse complement strand
GTAAAGTAATATAGTAATTAATCAAGAAACTGTCAAGTAAATCCAGTAAACATCACTGATTCTTCTTTTCGTTGCCATCTTTTGAGCCATAAAGAAAACTGTTTGGCCCAAACGCTCCGACTGTTTGGCCCAAACACTCCCGGCGTTTGGCCCAAACGCTATTTCATTGTCCCATTCAGCAGAAAACCAAGCCTTGTATTACATGTGGAAAATAAGTTCCGTTTCATGCGAAACAACATATTTTACCATGTTATGTTGCCAATTCTCGCATATAATTATTATTTTTGCAGAATAATTCAGAAATAAACGTATTTGTAACGATGAAAAATATAGATCCGAGAGAATTGACCGACAATTTCTTTGAAACCATCGGTAAAGAGTGGATGCTTGTTACGGCAGGCGGAAAAGACGACTTCAATATGATGACCGCTTCGTGGGGATGCATTGGCTGGCTGTGGAACAAGCCCGTTGCCGTGGCATTCATCCGTCCGGAACGCTTCACCCATGGTATTATCGAGCGTGAAGACAGACTTACGCTGTCGTTTCTCGGCAACAGCGAGCAGATGAGAAAGGCATACGCCATCTGCGGATCGAAGTCGGGCAGAGACTGCGACAAAGTGAAGGAGACTGGCTTGCATCCGGTGGAGACCGAAAGCGGAGCCATGACCTTCGAGGAGGCTCGCCTGACGCTCGTTTGCCGTAAGCTCTACAAGGACACAATGAAGGAGAGCTCGTTTATCGACAAGAGTCTCGTGCAGTGGTATGGCGAGAAGGGCGGATACCATGATGTTTATGTGCTCGAGATAGAACAGTGTCTCGTAAAATAGTATTATAGGTGGTCTTATTGGTCCTATAAGTCCTATCAGTCTTATAACTCCTATAACTCCCATAACTCCCAGTTCTCCCATAACTCCCATAAAAAAGAAAAAATGATAGTTTGCATCGCAGAGAAACCAAGCGTAGCCAAAGATATAGCCAAGATTATCGGCGCCAACAGTAGTCACGAAGGCTACATGGAAGGCAACGGATACCAAGTGACGTGGACCTTCGGACATCTTTGTACGCTGAAGGAACCAGAGGATTACACTCCGCTATGGAAGCGGTGGAGCCTCGGGGCTCTGCCTATGATTCCGCCACGCTTCGGCATTAAACTCATTGAAGACCAGGGAATAAAGAAGCAGTTCTCGATTATCGAAAAACTGATGCAGGCTGCCGACGGCATTATCAACTGCGGAGATGCCGGACAGGAGGGTGAACTGATTCAGCGATGGGTGATGCAGAAGGCAAAGGCAACGTGTCCCGTTAAGAGACTTTGGATTTCGTCGATGACCGACGAGGCTATACGCGAGGGATTTGCCGACCTGAAGCCGCAGGAGAACTATCAGCCGCTGTATCTTGCAGGACTCTCCAGGGCTATAGGCGACTGGATTCTCGGTATGAACGCCACGCGCCTCTACACGCTGAAATATGGGCAGAACCGACAGGTGCTCTCCATCGGCAGGGTGCAGACGCCTACGCTGGCGCTGATAGTAAACAGGCAGAAGGAGATTGACAATTTCGAGCCGGAACCTTACTGGGTGCTCGCCACTGTATACCGTAACACTACGTTTACGGCTACAAAGGGAAAATTCACTACCAAGGAGGAGGGAGAAAAAGCGTTTGAAACGATTGCCGGTAAACCGTTCACGGTTACTGATGTTCAGAAGAAAAAAGGCACCGAAGCTCCGCCGCATCTATACGACCTCACGTCGCTGCAGGTGGACTGCAACAAGAAATATGCCATGAGTGCCGACATGACGCTGAAGATTATCCAGACGCTATATGAACGCAAACTGACTACCTATCCGCGTGTGGACACTCAGTATCTGAGCGACGATATTTACCCCAAGTGTGCCGGAATCCTCAATGGCATAAAGGGATACGAAAATCTGACGCAGGCGCTGAGGGGAAAACCGCTGAAGAAGTCGAAAAAGGTATTCGACACGTCGAAGGTGACTGACCACCATGCCATAATCCCTACGGGAGTGCCGGCTCAGAACCTGAGCGACATGGAACGCCACGTATACGACCTGATAGCCAAGCGCTTCATCAGCGTGTTCTATCCCGACTGCAAGTTTGCTACGACCACTGTGCTTGGCGATGTTGACGGCATAGAATTCAAGGTTACCGGAAAACTTATTCTTGACCCGGGATGGCGCGCCGTATATGCCAAGGACAGTGAACAGCAGACGGATAATGACGACGAGAAGAAACAACAGGACGAGGAGCGCACGCTGCCGGATTTCCAGAAGGGCGAGAGCGGGGAGCATACGCCTACTCTGACAGAGAAATGGACTACTCCGCCGAAATTCTATACCGAGGCTACACTGCTCAGGGCTATGGAAACGGCAGGAAAATTCGTGGACAACGAGGAGCTGCGCGCTGCTCTCAAGGAGAACGGCATAGGGCGACCGTCGTCGCGTGCCGGCATCATCGAAACACTCTTCAAACGACACTATATCCGAAGGGAACGAAAGAATCTCGTGGCTACGGCAACGGGTATCGAACTTATTGACCTTATCAAGGAAGAACTGCTGAAAAGCTGTGAGCTGACGGGTATATGGGAGAAGAAACTGCGCGACATCGAGCATAAGACTTACGACCCGGCACAGTTTATCAACGAACTGAAGGAACAGATTAACACCATCGTGCATGATGTGCTTGCCGACAACAGTAACCGACGGGTTACGATTCTTACGGAGGAGGATCTGAAGAAGAAACGGAAGAAGGCTCCCGCTAAGAAACCAAAGACTGCAAGTCCTCAGCCCTCCAAGAACTCACAGTCCTCCCAGATCTCTCAGCCCTCCCAGATCTCCCAGTCCCCTCAGTCCTCCCATTCCATCACCCCCGGCTCCCCATGTCCGCTTTGCGGCAAAGGCACGATAATAAAGGGTAAAACCGCCTACGGATGCAGTCGCTGGCGCGAAGGATGCACATTTAGGATGCCGTTTGCACAATAAAAGAAAAAACTTTGAGTTCTCCTTATATATAATAAGGTATAGATTCAATAAAGCAATATATGAGCATAACATTAAAGAACATAATATACAATAGCATCTTTTGTTCCCTCAGAAAAGGAGGAATAATATGGCTGGCAGTCTTGGCAGTCCTCATCACTTCGTGTGGTGCCGAGAGGAGCTTCAAAAAGGGAGAGAAATTCCTTGCACTCGGCGAATACTATGATGCTGCTGCTCAATACAAAAAGGCGTATAGCGCCACGAAACCTAAGGACAAGGCGCTGCGGGGAAAATATGCCGCAAAGATGGCTCTCTGTTACGACCGCATCAATTTCAACCAAAAGGCAATCGCTGCCTATCGCAATGCTATACGCTACAAGGCTGACAGCCTGGACACGCATCTCGCATTCGCACGTGCGCTACTGAAAGACGGCAACTATAAGGAGGCTGAACAGCAGTTCCGACTCGTGCTCGACTCTATGCCGGGAAATGAATTGGCTAAAGACGGACTGCAGTCGGCTATCACGGCTAAGGACGTTAAGGCGCAAGGATCACAGTATATCGTAAAGAAAGCAGACTTGTTTAATTCAAGGCGTGCCGACTACTCGCCGATGTTCTGCGGCGACCAGTTCGACCAACTCTTCTTTACCTCCACGAGGAATGAGGCGGAGGGCGATGAACTGAGTGGCATTACGGGCACGAAGAATGGAGATATCTTCTTTGCTCAGAAAGACGAAAAGGGGAAATGGGGAAAACCGCAGCAGATTACCTCCGGACTGAACACTGAGTATGACGAGGGCGCTTGCTGCTTCTCGCCAGACCAGCGCGTGATGTATCTCACGCAGTGCGTCAGCGACCCCTCTTATCCAAGATATGCCACTATCGTTACTTCCAACCGCTCGGATGCTGCATGGAGCAAGGCTACTAAACTTGAGCTTACGCGCGACACGCTCTCCAGCTTTGCCCATCCTGCCGTTTCACCGGATGGGGAGTGGCTGTATTTCACATCCGACATGCCGGGAGGAAAGGGCGGCCTCGATATCTGGAGAGTCAGGATTACGGCTGCCGGACTCGGTGGGGTGGAGAATCTCGGCGAACCGATTAATACGCCGGGCGACGAGATGTTTCCTACGTTCCGACCCAATGGCGACCTATACTTCTCAAGCAATGGTCATCCGGGACTCGGCGGTCTCGACATCTTTATTGCCAAATACGACAAAACAAAGAAAAGGGTTGTTCTTGAGCATCCCGGGTATCCGCTAAATTCTCAGGCGGATGACTTCGGAATGACTTTCGAAGGCGCTCACAACCGGGGTTTCTTCTCGTCTAACCGTGGCGACGGAAGGGGATGGGACCATATCTACAGCTTTGAAAAACCGGAAATCGTACAGACTATTACGGGATGGGTATATGAAATGGAGGGCTACGAACTGCCTGCCGCTCAGGTGTATATCGTGGGCAACGACGGTACGAACAAAACAGTGAGCGTTAAGGGCGACGGGTCGTTTACCGAGGTCGTGCAGCCTGGAGTAGACTATCTGTTGCTCGCCACTTGCAAGGGCTTCCTCAATCATAAGGAGGAAATAAGCATCAAGCCGTCGAAGGAGTCGGAAGACCACGTGTTGCAGTTCCCGCTCGCGTCTATCCGCGTACCGGTGCTTATCGACAATATCTTCTACGACTTCGACAAGTATTCGCTCCGCAAGGAGTCGGAAACGGCTCTCGACGAACTCGTGAAGCTGCTCAACGAGAATCCTAACGTGACAATAGAACTTAGTGCCCACACTGATTATAAGGGTAGTGAAGCTTACAACAAAACGCTTTCGCAGCGAAGGGCAGAGGCTGTCGTGAAGTATCTTATAGCTAAAGGAATAAAGGCAGACCGCCTTACTCCTGTAGGCTATGGCAAGCTCAAGCCGAAGACTATCCGAAAGAAACTCACAGAGAAATACACATGGCTCAAGGAGGGCGATGTGCTGACAGAAGATTTCATAAAGAAACTTGACAAGGAGAAACAGGAAATTTGCAACCAGCTTAACCGCCGGACAGAGTTTATCGTGCTCCGCACGACATACGGCATGTTTGACGAGAAGGGCAATCTGAAGAATCCGCCGAAGCCAAAGCAACAAGAGGACAGCAACGGAGACAGCGATGACATCTTCTTGATAGAATAAAGAATTCTCTGGTCTATAGGATTTTTGGCCTTATTGGTCTTATTAGTCCTATTGGTTTTATTGGTCTTATTGGTCTTATTGGTCCTATTAGTCCTATTGGTCCTATTAGTCCTATTGGTCCTATATCTCCCAGTTCTCCCATCAAATAACAACAACAATGAACAATAAAGCAACATTAGAATTAGGAACAAAACCCATCGGAAAACTGCTCATGCAGTATTCTTTGCCGGCAATTATTGCCATGACTGCTTCATCATTATATAATATGGTGGACAGTATCTTCATCGGACAAGGAGTCGGTCCGATGGCTATCAGCGGTCTTGCCCTTACTTTCCCGTTTATGAACCTCGCTGCCGCTTTCGGTGCAGGAGTTGGAGTGGGAGCATCTACATGTATCTCGGTAAAGTTGGGACAGAAGGACTATAAAACCGCTCAGCGTGTGCTCGGTAATACCGTTACGCTCAATCTTATTATCGGTATTGCCTTCAGCATCATATCGCTCATCTTCCTTGATCCTATTCTTTATTTCTTCGGTGCAAGCGAACAGACGATTCCTTATGCTCGCGACTATATGATTATCGTACTGCTCGGAAATGTCTTCTCTCACATGTATTTCGGAATGAATGCCGTGCTCCGTGCTGCCGGAAAACCGCGACAGGCAATGTATGCCACGATTTTTACCGTCGTGCTCAACACCATTCTCGACCCGATTTTCATCTACCCTATGCACATGGGGATTCAGGGTGCGGCTTACGCTACAATCCTCTCTCAGATACTTGCCCTCGTATGGCAGATGCGCATCTTTGCCAATAAGAACGAACTGCTGCATCTTGAACGCGGCATTTACAGACCGAAAAAGGATATAATGAAGAATATACTTGCCATCGGCATGTCGCCGTTCTCAATGAATGTATGTGCGTGTATCGTGGTTATCTTTATAAACAAGGGACTGCTGGAATATAGCGGCGACCTCGCCGTAGGTGCTTTCGGCATCGCCAACAAAGTGTGCTTCATCTTCGTAATGGTGAATATGGGACTCAACCAGGGGATGCAGCCTATTGCCGGATATAATTACGGAGCCCAGAAGCTCGACCGACTTATGCGGGTGCTTAAACTCGCCGTCATTGCCGGTACGTGTATCACTTCCACGGGCTTCCTCGTGGCTGAATTCTTGCCGGAACCTTGTGCAAGGCTCTTTACTACCGACCAGCAGCTTATCGCTCTGTCGGTGAACGGACTGCGCATCATGATGGCTTCGTTCATCCTTGTCGGTTCGCAGATGGTTATTGCCAACTTCTTCCAAAGTATCGGAAAAGCTAAGGTCAGTATGTTCCTGTCTTTGTCGAGACAGATGATATTCTTGTTGCCGATGTTGATAATCCTGCCGCCGTTCCTCGGGGTAGACGGCATCTGGTGGTCTATGCCAATATCCGACCTTATCGCGGAAATCGTGGCTGTGGCGCTGATGGCAACTTATATGAGCAAATTCAAAAAACAACATAAAATTAATTTGGCAAATGGAGGGAAATAAGAAAATTATTATCAATGTAGGACGCCAAATCGGTAGCGGAGGCAGAATTATTGCCAAGATGCTTGCTGACGATTTGAAATGCGGGTTCTACGACCGCGAGCTTCTATCGCTCGCTGCCAAGGAAAGTGGATTCTGCGAGAAATTCTTCGAACAGAACGACGAACAGAAGGGTTTCTTCCATTCGCTCTTCCACATGCACACGCCATTTGTAGGCGACGGCAGTTTCTACGACAATGACTTCTCGCAGGAGGGACTTTTCAAAATCCAGAGCGATACTATTCGCAAGTTGGCTACTGAGGGCTCGTGTGTCTTTGTCGGAAGATGTGCCGACTATGTGTTGAGGGATTTCAACAATGTGGTTAATGTCTTCATTACTGCGGATATCGACGACCGTGTGGCGGAAATAAGGAAAAGAAAGGAATGTGACGAGAACACGGCACTGAAGGTTATCGAGAATGGCGAGAAGGAGCGTTCTACCTATTATAATTATTATACTGGGAAGAAATGGGGCGACAGCTCATCGTATGACTTGTGCATTAATACTTCATTGCTCGGTCTTGAAGCCACTGAAGCTTATATAAAGGTGTTTATTCAGAAGGTGCTTAACATCGGCTGATTCTTCAACAGAGTTCTCCAGGAACTCCCAAAGCTCTCAGCTCTCCCAGTTCTCCCAGAAAAAAAGAAAACAATGAAAAAAATAGGAATTATCAGCGACACCCACTCTTACTGGGACGACAGATATCTGAAATATTTTGAACCGTGCGACGAGATTTGGCATGCCGGCGACATTGGTTCTACCGAGGTCGCCGAGCGTCTTGCCGACTTCCGCCCCTTGCGTGCCGTTTGTGGCAACTGCGACGGTGGCGACTTGCGCCTGATGTTTCCGGAGAAGCTTCGCTTCAAGTGTGAAGATGTGGATGTGTTGATGAAACATATTGGCGGTTACCCCGGCAACTATGATGCGAGCATACGTTCGCAGATTTATGCCATGCCTCCGCAGCTCTTCATCAGTGGACATAGTCATATCCTAAAGGTGAAATACGACAAGACCCTTAATCTCCTTCACATCAACCCTGGTGCTGCCGGTATTCAGGGATGGCACAAGGAACGCACTTTGGTTCGTCTCACAATAGACGGCAACAAGTTCACCGACTGCGAAGTGATAACTCTTGGAGAAAGCTGAATGTGAGAGTGAGAAGTGAAATGCTATAAGTCTTATCGGTCTTATAACTCTCAGTTCTCCCAAAACTCTCAGTCCTCCCAAAACTCCCAGTTCTCCCATAACTCCCAGTCCTCCCAAAATAAAATAAAAAACAAAACCCAATAGCAATATGAAAACATATTTAGTAACAGGTGCTGCCGGATTTATCGGCGCCAATTTTATCAAGTATCTTCTTCATCGCAAGTATAAAAATGAAGATATAAAGGTTATTGTTCTTGATGCTCTAACATACGCAGGCAATCTCGGAACAATCAAGGATGATATCGACAATGAGCGTTGTTTCTTCATCCGCGGTGACATCCGCGACCGTAAGCTTGCTGACACGCTCTTTGCGGTAAACGACATCGACTATGTTGTTAATTTCGCTGCCGAGAGCCATGTTGACCGCTCTATCGAAAATCCGCAGCTGTTCCTCGAAACCAATATCCTCGGTACTCAGAACTTGCTCGACGCTGCACGCCGTGCATGGGTTACCGGCAAGGACGAGAATGGTTATCCTACATGGAAACCTGGCAAGCGCTATCATCAGGTGAGCACCGACGAGGTGTATGGTTCACTTGGTGCCGAAGGTTTCTTTACTGAGAATACCCCGCTCTGTCCTCACAGTCCATATAGTTCTTCTAAAACAAGTGCCGACATGATTGTAAAGGCTTATCATGACACTTACCACATGCCTGTTACTATCACACGGTGCTCAAACAACTATGGTCCATATCACTTCCCTGAGAAACTTATTCCATTAATTATAAACAATATCCTTGAGGGTAAGAAACTTCCTGTTTATGGAAAAGGCGAGAATGTGCGCGACTGGCTTTATGTTGAGGACCACTGCAAGGCTATTGATCTTGTTGTTCGTGAAGGACGCGATGGCGAAGTTTATAATGTCGGCGGACATAATGAGATGACTAACATCAACATCGTGAAGCTGACAATCAAGACTATCCACGACATGATGGCTGAGAACAAGGAGTTGCGCCATGTGTTGAAAAAGCAGGTAAAGGATGCCAATGGCGACATCGACATCAGTTGGATAAACGAAGACCTTATAACCTTCGTTACCGACCGTCTTGGTCATGACCAGCGTTACGCCATCGATCCTACAAAGATTAAGGAGGAGCTTGGATGGTATCCTGAGACAAAGTTTGCCGACGGTATTGTTAAGACCATCAAGTGGAACCTTGAGCATCAAGACTGGATTGCCGAGGTTACAAGCGGCGACTACCAGAAGTATTACGAGATGATGTACGGAAAGAGATAAATAAGACTCTGGATTCTCCTAAAACAACTACTAATAAAAAGATGAAAAAGATACTATTGTTAGGTTCTGGCGAACTCGGTAAGGAGTTCGTCATTGCCGCAAAGCGTGCCGGACAGTATGTTATTGCCTGCGACCGTTATGCTAATGCTCCGGCAATGCAAGTTGCCGACGAGTGTGAAGTGTTTAATATGCTCGATGGTGATGCCCTCGACCGAGTTGTAGAGAAGCACTATCCTGATATAATCGTGCCGGAGATAGAGGCTATTCGCACAGAGCGCCTCTTCGATTACGAGAATGAGGGAATACAGGTAGTGCCGAGTGCACGTGCCGTAAACTTCACTATGAACCGAAAGGCAATCCGCGACCTTGCTGCCAAGGATCTCGGACTGCGCACAGCGAAATATTTCTATGCCAAGACGCTTGATGAACTGAAGGAACACTCTAAGGAGATAGGTTTCCCGTGTGTCATCAAACCGCTGATGTCATCTTCCGGTCATGGACAGAGCGTGGTAAAGAGTGCCGATGAACTCGAAACGGCTTTCAATGCAGCTATGGAGGGCAGTCGTGGCGATGTTAAAGAGATTATTATCGAGGAGTTTATACATTTCGACAGTGAGTTTACTCTCTTGACTGTAACACAGAAGAACGGACCGACCCTGTTCTGTCCGCCGATAGGACATGTACAGAAAGGTGGCGATTACCGCGAGAGCTGGCAGCCGTTCTGTCTTCCTGTCGACGAACTGAAAAAGGCTGAGGAGATGGCTGAGAAAGTAACGGGTGCCCTGACCGGTGCCGGCATCTGGGGAGTAGAGTTCTTCCTTACAAAGGAAGGCGAGGTGATATTCTCCGAACTCTCTCCGCGCCCACATGATACGGGTATGGTAACACTCGGACATACATTGAATCTGAACGAGTTCGAACTCCATTTCCGTGCCGTTATGGGACTGCCGATTCCGGCTATCCATCTTGAGCATGCCGGGGCAAGTGCCGTTGTGCTGGCAAAGGAGGAAGCAGAACACGACCCGGACTATAATATGGTTGATGTGCTGAACGAGGACTATACACGTCTGCGTATCTTCGGCAAACACGAGCAGCATGTAAATCGCCGCATGGGCGTAGTACTGTGTTATGGCGACAAGGATGCCGACACCACTCCGCTGCGCGACAAGGCAAAGCGTCTTGCAGCAACAGTTATGAAATAGCATAAACGTAGAATGCAAAACAGAACAATAAAAAGCATACAAGCCTTGCGCTTTGTTTTCTGCATGTTTATATTTGCGTTTCATTTCCGTGGGATGATAATAAAGACAGACATCTTTACATACGGCGGCGATGCCGGAGTGTCTTTCTTTTTTATACTAAGCGGTTTCGTGCTGTGTCTTGGCTGCGGCCGAAGAGTGGAGGAGGGGAACTTCCGTGAAGTTCCATTCCTCCGTTCCCGTCTGCTCAAGATATATCCGCTCCATCTCGTTGCGCTGCTCATAGCGTTGGCCTTCAGCTTGTATATGGGCGAGAAGTTTCGTCCCGGTGCTTTTGCGGCTCAGTTGTGTTTTGCCCAGTCGTGGTTTCTGTCTCGCAGTATGATACTCTATTGTAATGGCGTGTCATGGTTCTTGGGTCCGCTGTTCTTGTGTTATGCCCTCTTCAGCTGGCTTTACCGCAACATCGTTGTGAGACGCTGTCGTAACAAACTGTTTATTGTCGTAGCCGTGGCATATTTGGCGGCATACAGCCTTGTGAGTTGCGTTTCCGACCGTGTGGTAGATGACTATTTTAATGGTTTTCCGCCTCTTCGTATAGCCGATTTTACAGTCGGAATCCTTGCATACTCAGTATTTCGCAGCGGCACGGGGCGTTGTTTGCAGCGCAGACTTATGTCGGCAGGTGTCGCATGGCTTACTGTATTCGACCTGTTATGCGTGGCAGCAGTCGCTGCAACATACGTTGCCTACCAATACCTTCCATCCTGGTTCCGTTTCTCCATGCTCTTTTGGATACCGTTTTCGGCTGTGATATGCTATTTCGCCTTGACCGATGAAGACGGTGGACTCGTCAGTCGCCTGTTCCGCTCCCGTCCTGTACAGTTTCTTGGCAATATAAGTTTCGAGATATACATGCTCCACATAATAGCGATAACGGTTGCGACATACATCTACGGACATACTGTTGGCTACGACAACATCTTCATGCCGGCTCTTGCTGCCTTGTCGCTCGTGGTAACGTTGCAGATGTCGATGGTGGCGAAAAGATTCGTGGAGACCGTGTATTTTATGGTATGTACTAAAAACAATAACTGATGAAAGTATCAGAAGTAGAAATAACAAAACTTCCAAAATATGGCGACCAGCGTGGCACACTCTGTGTTGCCGAGCAACTGAAGGAGGTGCCTTTCGAGATAAAGCGCTGTTTCTGGATGTATGGAGTGCCGGAAGGAAAAGGGCGTGGAGGCCATGCCCATAAAAAACTCCAGCAGTTTGTAATTCCAATGAGTGGCAGCTTTGAGATAACGCTCGACGATGGGAAAGAGAAGAAGACTTTCCTTCTCGACCGTCCAGACCGTGGCTTGCTTATCGATACCGGCGTTTGGGCGGATTTGAAAAACTTTTCAGCCGATGCCGTGTGCCTTGTCTTGGCTTCTGATGTATTCAAGGAGGAAGATTATCTTGGCACACGTGAAGAGTTTGCAGAATATTTGTTGCAAAAAGAAAAGGGGACCGAAAGATGACGATAACCGAGATATCAGCAGGGGAATACGAGTCGCTCTTCAGTCCGCTGCATGTATATGGCGACGTGCCCTTCACCCAGCTTAATGCCGACAAGGCAGAAGATGTAGACTATTTGTCGTTTGCCGACGGCAAAGTGCGCTTTGGTATAATCCTTGGAAAGCGCGACGGCGTGTTGCGCTCGCCTTTCTCCGCTCCCTTCGGAGGTTTCAGCCAGCGGGGCGTGCAGAATCTTCAGAACATGGAGGCCGCAGTGAAGCAGCTTCAGACCTATGCAGCCGAGCGCCGGCTGGGCATCTTGATAACTCTGCCGCCATTGCTGTATGACGAGTGCCAATTGTCGAAGTGGGTAAGTGTGCTGATTCGTGCCGGCTTCCAGCCTACAGTAGACCTTAACTACTATTTCTCCCTGTCCCGTTTTCCAGACTATCAAAAGATTATCGACCGCAGTGCCCGCAAAAATCTCAACCGCTCGTTGAAGTCAGACTTCCGGCTCTTGCATCTCGACAGCAGCAACCGCGATGATGTAGCGCGAGCATACGAAGTAATCCGCCGCAACCGCGAAGAGCGTGGTTATCCCCTGCGTATGACTTTCGAACAGGTATGGCAGACGGTGAGCCGTGTGATTAGAGCCGACTTCTTCGTGCTTGAACATGAGGGCGATGATGTTGCGGCAGCACAGATATTCCATGTGGCTCCAGGCATCGCCCAAGTGATATATTGGGGCGATATCCGCCAGTATTCAGAGTTGCGCCCGATGAACTATCTCGCTTATGCCTTGTTCAAGCATTACTATGGACAGGGGTTGAGAATCCTAGACATCGGTCCGTCAACCGAAGACGGTATCCCTAATTACGGACTCTGTGAGTTTAAGGAAAATACAGGATGCGAGGTGAGCTTGAAGTATAGACTCTTTTGGAATTAGGAATTAGGAATTAGGAATTAGGAGTGTGGAATTAGGAATTAGGAGTGAGGAATTAGGAGTGAGGAATTATAGCCGTATGGATTTTATATAATGGGCTATATATGACAATTATGTAATAAAAATATAGAGTTGTATAATTATGGTGAAATATCTGGAACTGAAAAAGATAACGGCACTGCATTCTGCCGAGATACAGCAGGCTGTGGAGCGTGTCGTCAATAGCGGATGGTATCTGCAGGGCGAGGCAACCCATAGCTTTGAGCAACACTATGCCCAGTATATCGGAACGCACCATTGTGTCGGTTGCGGCAACGGACTTGATGCCTTGACGCTGATCCTCAGAGCCTATATCGAGATGGGCGTGATGCAACCGGGCGATGAAGTTATCGTGCCGGCAAATACATATATAGCCTCGATACTTGCCATAACGGAAAACAGACTGAAGGCGGTGCTCGTTGAACCGCGTCTCGACACTCTGCAGATTGACGACACGCAGATAGAACGGGCGATAACCCCCCGCACCAAGGCGATAATGATAGTCCATCTCTACGGTCGCTGCGCCTATACCGAAAGGATAGGGGAGATATGCCGTCGCCATAACCTGAAGCTGATAGAAGACAATGCCCAGGCGCACGGATGCGTATACAAAGGAGACGGAGAAGAAAGCGGCAGGCATACCGGCAGTCTTGGCGATGCCGCCGGCCACAGCTTCTATCCCGGCAAGAACCTCGGAGCCTTGGGTGATGCCGGAGCCGTAACGACCGATGATGAAGAACTCGCCCGGACTGTGCGTTCGCTCGGCAACTACGGTTCGTCAAAGAAATACGTATTCGACTACATCGGCAGAAACTCCCGTATCGACGAGCTTCAGGCTGCCGTGCTCGACGTAAAGCTGAAGTATCTTGACGAGGAGAACGAGAAGAGATGCAGGCTTGCTGCATTATATATAAATAATGTGAGCAATCCGCAGTTGCAACTGCCGTCGCCAGACTTCCACAGGAACAGTGTCTTCCATATCTTCCCCGTGCTGTGCCGCCGCAGAGAAGAATTACAGCAGTATCTTCTTGATAGAGGTATTCAGACAATGATTCATTATCCCATTCCGCCCCACAAGCAACAGTGTTACAGCGGCAACGACAACTTGCTGCTGCCCGACGGCGGAATGCCTGTAACGGAGCGGATACATAATGAAGAATTGAGCTTGCCCTGCAATCAGACTATGACTGAGGAAGAGATACAAAATGTGATAGAGGCTCTGAATGATTTCAAGTGAACCTAATTACTTCTTCGAGAACTCCCAGTCCACAGAGAACTCCCAGTTCCCCCATAACTCCCAGTTCTCCCAATAAAAACAAAACCATCATGACACCAAAAGAACAACGAAACAAGCTGCTTGCCGAGCACCTCGTGAAGCAGTTGAAACAGCGCCACTACGAGGCACTCTATTGTCCCACGGCAGCAGAGGCCGTAAAGACTATTGTCGGGATGATTACCGACGGCAGCAGCGTAACATGGGGCGGCTCGATGACCATACGCGATATGGGACTGACGAAGGCACTGCACGATAAGAATACCCTTGACATCTGGGACCGCGACCTTGCCCCCGACCGCGCTGCGGCACAGGAGATTTACCACCGGGCATTCTCTGCCGACTACTATCTGTCGAGCGTCAATGCCATTAGCGAAGACGGACTGATAGTGAATATCGACGGCAACGGCAACCGCGTGGCAGCGATAACCTTCGGACCGAAAAAGGTGATACTCGTAGTAGGACTGAACAAGGTGGCTCAAGACCTCGACGCCGCCGTGAAGAGAGCGCGCAGCGTGGCCGCTCCGATAAATGCAGCCCGCTTTGCCGACTTGAATTCTCCGTGCAAGACGGATGGCGTTTGCCACAACTGCAAGTCCGTCGACTGCCTTTGCAACTACATACAGATAATGCGAAACTCCCGACCAGCCGGCAGACATACCGTGGTGCTGGTGGGAGAAGATTTGGGGTATTAGAAGCCCCACCCCCAACCCCTCCCCGAGGGGGGAGGGGAGTGATTACTCTTTTTTGATAGCGAGGGGAATAGAATTAAATAATAGAGATAATAAACATATATATAAACAATAAAAAATACTCTTTAGCATCCCGCCTATATCCAGGAATGACATAACAAGTCATATCACTCCCCTCTCCTTATGGGGGGGAAAGCAGCCAAAGGCTGCGCGGGGGTGGGGCTGTAGGGAAAAGTTTCTTATGAAAACATCAAAGGAAATACTCGACATCGTAAGCCGATATATCGACACCTTGCCGTACGACCGCAAACCGCAGTCGCTCTATGAACCGATAAAATATGTACTCTCGGCAGGCGGAAAACGAATCCGCCCAAGTTTCGTACTTATGGCATATGACCTCTTCAAGGACGACGTGGAGACAGCACTGCCGGCAGCTGCCGCCCTGGAGACTTATCATAACTACACACTTCTGCATGACGACCTGATGGACAATGCCGACATGCGTCGCGGCAGAGCTACCGTACACAAGAAATGGGATGCCAACACGGCAATCCTTTCCGGCGACACGATGCTCTCGCTTGCCTATCTGCATCTTGCCAAGGTAGAGCCGGAGTATCTGAAACCAGCCCTCGACCTCTTCACCGAAACGGCACTCGAAGTGAGCGAGGGACAGCAGCTGGACATGGAGTTTGAGTCGCGCCAGGATGTAACGGAGGCAGAATATATCGAGATGATACGTCTGAAGACGAGCGTTCTTCTCGCCTGCGCCCTCAAGATGGGAGCCCTGATAGCCGGAGCTTCGGCAGAGGATGCCGACCTTATATATAAATTCGGCGAGAGGGTAGGACTTGCCTTCCAACTGCAGGACGACCTGCTTGATGTTTACGGCGACCCTTCCGTCTTCGGCAAGGCAATCGGCGGCGACATCACTTCCAACAAGAAAACCTATATGCTCATCAATGCCTGGCTGCGTGCCGACGAAGAGACTCGCAGCGAACTGCAACACTGGATAGACATTCGCGACTTCAACCGCGATGAAAAGGTGAGAGCCGTAACAGCCATCTACGACAGACTCGGAATACGCACCCTTGCCGAAGAGAAGATAAAGGAGTATTTCGACGAAAGCCGTCAGTATCTCGACCGCATCAGCATCAGTGATGACCGCAAGCAGGTGCTGCGAGAATATACCGAGCGGATGATGAACAGAAAGAAATAATTAGAATTTAGAGTTTAGAATTTAGAGTTTAAAGTTTGTCGGCTTCGCCGATTAAAAAATTATGAATTAAGTAAGTAACAAGTCAAAATTATTTTATACAAACGACAATGGAGATAATATGAAAAAACAACAAGTACAACTTATACAACAAGTAAAACACGCAGCGTGCGTAACAAGCATGAAAGTTGTTTGGGGTTGTATATGTTGTGATGGTTGTTTTAAATATAAATGTTTTGTTGTTTGTATAAACTAATTGTGAATAGCTACTTATTTATGAATTATTTATCAATAAACTCAAAACTCATCAATTCTAAATCGCAGCGAAGCGAGAATAATTCTTAATTCTACATTCTTAATTCTACATTCTTAATTCTACATTCTTAATTCTACATTCAAGATATGCCCTACAGAAGATTACCCAAAACCGACAAGTCGCGCCTCTTGGCGCTAAAGACCTTGCTCGACAACAACGATATATATACGGCGCGCGACCGCTTCATCGACTGGAAAGACATCAATGATGCGCGCACCTACTACGACCGTCTGCTCACGCTCGTTAAACAGTATGAGGCAGACCGCCGTGCACAGACGCGCGGCCGTTCTCGCGTAAAACCCCTTCAACACAAGGCAATGCTCTATCTGAGCCATTTCATGCAAGTGCTGAAAATGAGCATTGAGCGTGGCGAGATAAAGCGTTCCGCCCTGAAGCTCTATTCCCTGCCCGACGACATCAGCACACTGCCGCAGGTGCAGCTCGTAAGTCAGATACTCGACTGGGAACCGAAGATTGTAGCCGGCGAGAAGGAGCGCATAAAGCAAGGCGGCAGACCTATCTATAACCCCACGGCAGGCATGGTGGCTACGCATGCCGACATACTCCGCGAGGCATACGACCGCCACTGTCAGCTGCAGCAGCGCACGCGCGACATGGAAGCCCAGTTGCGCGAGGCTCGTCCAGACATCGACGACCTTATCGAGAGAGTGTGGAATCAGGTGGAACAGCATTTCATGGGCGACAAGGTAATCGACCGCGTGGAAGAGTGCGAGCGGTTTGGAGTGAAATATTATTATAGGAGAAAAGAAAAGCCCCACCCCCAACCCCTCCCCGAGGGGGGAGGGGAGTAAATAGCTTTGTTTGATATGAAATAAATATACAGAAGTAATAAAAATAAGAGATAAATTATTAAAAATAAAAGATAATCCTTTAAATAAGTAACTCTCCGTTGCTACAAGACATATCACTCCCCTCCCCTCGGGGAGGGGGAAGCCGCTCGAATGAGCGGCGCGGGGGAGAGGCTTCTTTTTTTACATTATGATAGATACCCATTCGCATATCGACGGCGAGGAATTCAACGACGACCGCGACCTCGCCATACAGCGCGCCAAGGATGCCGGAGTGGAGAAGATACTCATTCCGGCAATCGACGTGAAATCAGTAGACACCGTTCTTGCCGCCTGTCGCCGCTATCCCGGCTATGCCTATCCGATGATTGGTCTTCATCCCGAAGAGGTGAATGCCGGATGGCAGACGGAACTCGACAAACTGAAACCTATGCTCGATGCCCCCGGCAATCCGTTCATCGCCATCGGCGAGATAGGGCTCGACTATTATTGGAGCCGCGACTTCGAGAAGGAGCAGCTCGAGGCATTCGAGGAACAGGTGAAGTGGGCTGTCGACTACGACCTGCCGCTGATGATCCACTGCCGCAAGGCACAAAACGAGATGATACATATCCTGAAGCGTTATGCCAGACAACTGCATCGTGGCGGAGTGTTCCATTGCTTCACGGGCAACGAGAAAGAGGCGGCACAGCTGTTGGAGTTCGACAATTTCGTGCTTGGCATCGGTGGCGTACTTACTTTCAAGAAATCCCATCTGCCCGAAGTCTTGCCCCATATCCCGCTCGAAAGGATAGTGCTCGAAACCGATTCGCCGTATATGGCGCCAGTGCCGATGCGCGGCAAGCGTAACGAGAGTGCCTTTGTGGCTTATGTGCTCGACAAGATGTCAGACGTATATGGCATCCCGCGCGATGAAGTGGACGCAATAACCACTAAAACGGCAAAGCGCTTGTTCCGCTTAGACTAAAGGCGCCGTCTTTGTTCAATCAAAGGAGCAGCCCTTCCTTGGCCCTATAAAAAAACTCTATGAATAAAGCAGACTAAAAGTTTTGTATATTGAAAAAAATATTTAACTTTGCAGCATCTTATTATCTGAGGCGAGTTGCAGACAGAGGCTACTTGTTTCTCAAGTATTAAGGAAAGGTGCTCGAGTGGTTGAAGAGGCACGCCTGGAAAGCGTGTAAACGTCTAAAGCGTTTCGCAGGTTCGAATCCTGTTCTTTCCGCTATAAGGTTAATACATTTTTTTATAATTTATTCATGTTGTAAGGGATTGTCTGCAGTGATGCATGCAGTCCTTTTTTCAATATTTCAATATTCCAATTTTTCAATTTTCAAATCGCCCCATACTCCCTTGTAGCGTTAAAGCACGGACAAAGTTTCCGCCAAGCCTTTGGGTCGTATGCTCCCCAGATGTCGCGGTGTCCCATGATGCGTGCTTTAGGGAAGAGCTCCCTCAGCTGCAGCAGCAGATGAACGATGGCAGCCTTCTGCTCTATGGTGCGGTTGTCCGCAGGTTTCCCCTCGGCAGAGAGTCCCCCGATATAAGCAATGTTTATGGAGTGGGCGTTGTGTCCGGCCACTCCGTTGCTCGACTTTCGGATGTCGAGAAGCGAGTCCACCTTTCCGTCGGGTCTCACGAGATAGTGGTAGCCAGGCGATTTCCAACCCTTTTGGCGGAATTCATTCAGGATGTCGTTCGTAGTTGCCGTCTGTCGGCTCGCCGTACAGTGGATAAAAATAGTGTTGATTGTTCTCATGGTCTTAAAAAATTTTAGTTAAACATATATTTCGTTTTCTGGCTGCAAAGATGGGGAAAATCCTCAACCCGATGAGCTGTTATCAGTGATTATTAGTGATTAATGCTGATTAAAGTCAGAAAAAATCCATTTTTGCATTGTTTTCCGCCCCTTATTCCTCAGAAAGCCACTTGAATTTCTCCAGAAGAATTCTCTTGATGATACGCTTCACGTCGACAGGTTTGCCGGCTCCGTTCATGCAGCAAATCTTGTTCACGATGCTCTCAATCTCCCAGATGCATCCCAGGGCAAGTCCGGCGGCAGCCGTAGCCGTATGGTCGGCGATAGAAAGCGGTTCGAAAATAGCGAGACCGAGTATCGCCCCGGATATGAGATAAGCGATATAGTCGGTCATCCGGTTGCATGCCCGCTTAAATTCCCGCCAGAAAGCTACGGGCTGCTTGTTGCGGCGCAGACACGACACCGACATCCAGAAGTCCATGACGACCAGCCATGCGATAAAAGCCATCATCCACCTCAGATCGTAGAGTGCCTGCATCGTTTCGGCGCCCATCGTGGAAACGAGGATAATGTAAAGAAACTTGTTCATGATAAAATTGATTTTAGTTGTTAAGATATTTATTTCGCCGCATAATATAATATACCCATTTGGCTGATGAGTGGTTATTAGTTGTTATCGGTGATTAAAGATGAAATTTTTATTTCTATCAAACGCTCCGGGTGTTTGGCCCAAACGCTTCTGGTGTTTCGCCCAAACGCTTCGCGTGTTTGGCCCAAACGCTGCTGGTGAAAAATAAAATCGGGCATTAATCACTAACAATCACTAATAATCAGCTGTCGTGTAGAAAGTTTCTTTTATTTTTGCATCCCGAAAAAATAATTTAATAATTAAATAATTTATAGCCATGACAAACAACAAGAATACAGATAATGCCATTATGGGACGAAATGCCGACGGAGTGTTGCGGCTGAGAATGGTTTGCGGACTGGCAGGATATGCCGTCTACGTGATGCTCGAGGAAAAACTGAATGAAGAGGGCGGCAGTCTCGCCGCCGACTATTTCGCACTGGGCTTCGACTTCCATGCCGATGCCGCTCTGGTGAAGCAGGTGGCAGAGGATTTCGCCCTCTTCACCGTATCCGACGACGGCAAGACGCTCAAAAGAAAAGAAGAAACAAAAGAAACAGAAAAAGTCCCCCTCCACCCCCTTAAAGAAAAAGAAAATAAAAAAGAAACAGAAAGAGGCAGAGAAGAGGAGAAGAATAAGGCAGATGAAAAAATCAAAAGCGGGAAAGACGATTCTGATGCTTCCGTGGAAGGAAAAAAATATTCAGATGCTCAGATAGACAAGTTCTGCTCGAACTTCCAGAAATTCTGGAACGAAACACTGAAGAAGACAAACTCCAGATTGCGCCCGATTACCATTATCGACCGGACGCGACGCTCAAGACTCTCATATCTGCGGCGACGGTTCAACGACCAGCAGATTTACTATTTCGCATACAGGGCTGCCATGTCGCCATTCCTCAATGCCCGCAACGGACGACTTAACCAGCCTGCCGACATCAACTGGATGCTCGCCTCGGAGGAGAGAATAGTGAAGATTATAGAGGGAAATTTGTAGGAATTTTTCTGTAAAGTGTTGGTCGTTAAAGTGAAAAAACTTATCTTTGCAAAAGAATTGTTTTAATGACAGCAAGAGACGATAAAGACAGAGAAAAAACTGGCAGGGAGAACCTCGGAAAGTTCTTCTATGACTTGGCAAAAACAACATTCGCTGTAATGGTGTTAGGTAACACCATGTCTATATTTGGTATGACAGAGTTCAGCATAAAGTCAATATATATGGCATTATTGGGAGTTATAATAACATCATTGTTTGCAAGTATCGGAAATAGAATATTAACAAGAAAATAATATTATGGATGGATTGATATTTACTTTTTCGCTGCTGATAGTAGTAGCTGGAGGATTCCTCGCCTGGACATACACCAAGCGCGGAAAGAAATGGCTCGAGAACCTGTAGAAAAGCAAATTGTTGCCTGTAAATTTTGTGTTCTCACGGGAATAGCGTAACTTTGCACCTGGTTGGCAAACTGCCAGCTAAGGGGTGCTGCCGCAATTGCGGATGCTGAGATTAAACCCAACACTGCCTGATCCGGGTAATGCCGGCGTAGGTAAATAACAGAAATTCCCCTTTATTCAGTAAAAAGTTTTCTGCCTCGACCTGACGAGAGACAGGCTGGGGCGGAGTGTAAACAGGTAACAACCAAAATGAAACAAATCAATGGCGTGGCAATGGCTGCCGTATGCGTATTGTGTGCACAGCAGGCCCTTGCCGAGCAGAAAGTTGACACCGTCAGCGTGCATCAGCTCAACGAGGTGGTTGTAAAGGCTGTGCGTGCACAGAAAAATGCACCGTATGCCGTGGCAAACATCCAGAAATCAGATCTTCAGAACTTTGCAACAACGGGTAAGGAACTCCCGTTCCTCTTCTCACGCACACCGGGCATCCTGGCTTGGAGCGAGACGGGAACAGGTACCGGAACCACTTATATGCGCATGCGTGGAGTGGGCGACAGCCGTATCAACGTTACTGTTGACGGAGTGCCTCTCAATTCGCCTGAAGACCAGTGCGTGTTCTGGGCAAACATGAACAGCTACGCCGCTCTCATGGGCAGCGTGCAGATACAGCGCGGAGTGGGAGCGTCGACAAACGGCGACGGAGCTTTCGGAGGTTCCGTGTCTCTGCAGACTGCCGCTCCTTCTACCAAGCCGTTCGGAGAAATCACCGGTTCCTTCGGCTCTTATAATACTTATAACGTTGGAGCAAGCTTCTCTACTGGTCTGCTCTTCAACCATCTCATCTTCGACGGAGCTTACCACGAGACTTCTACCGACGGATTCGTTGACGGAACTCGCGGACGCTCGGGCTCTTACTATGGCGGACTGACCTGGCTGGGCAACAACTTCCAGATTCGCTACAAGAACATCGGAAACTACGAGAAGACAGGACAGGCATGGAACTATATCGCCGGACCTAACGGAACGGAGTCGTATAAGGAAATCTGGGACATGGGACTCGGACGCATGAACGACCTCAACGGTAAATACAAAGAGGTGAACGGAAAATACGTGTTCACTCCTTATACCTATCGCGACGGACGCAAATGGGACCGCACGACCGACAATTTCTATCAGAACCACAATATCCTATCCGCCACATGGCAGCCTTCTGACCACTGGAGCCACAACATCGCCCTCCACTACACCTACGGACAGGGTTACTACAAGGACTTCCGCGCCAACAAGGCTCTCTCTAAATTCGGTATCTACGAGACTAACGAGAAGGGTAAGGAAATAAAAACCGATGCCGTAAGACGCAAGGGACTCACGCAGAATGCCTACGGACTGGTTTACAACGTGAACTTCAAGACTGACTCATGGGATGTTATCGCAGGAACAAGTCTTCAGCAGTTCCGCGGCAGCCACTGGGGATATGTTACTTATATCAAAGACGAGGCTCTGGAGAAGAAATACTTCGACCAGAACGGACGCTATAAATATTATGATTCTGATGCCAAGAAGGATGACTACAGCGCATTCCTGAAGGCTACATACACCTTCTGTCAGAACTGGAACGTATTTGCCGACCTGCAGTATCGCCACGTGCGCTATACTACCGACGGACAGAACGATAAGTTCTACTGGAACGAAAACGGCGGATACACAGCTCAGTTGCTCAACGTTGACGACAACTTCAACTTCTTCAACCCTAAGGCTGGTATCTCTTATACCAACGGCGGACACAAGGTTTATGCTTCAGTTGCTATGGCAAACCGTGAGCCGGAGCGTAACAACTACACCGACAACGGTAACTACCCTTACCCGAAGGCTGAAAAGGTTATCGATGTGGAGGCTGGATATCAGTTCAACGGCGCTAACTGGCATGCCGGAGCTAACTTCTACTATATGAACTATAAGGATCAGCTCGTACAGACTGGCGAGATTTCTGATATCGGCGAGAACCTCACCACTAATATTAAGAAGTCTTACCGTATGGGTGTGGAACTTTCTGCCGGATGGGCACCACTCTCTTGGTTGAGCGTTGAGGGTAACGCTGCCCTCAGCAAGAACAAGATTAAAGACTTCGACGAGTATGTCTCTGCCGTTGATGCCGACTGGAACGACGTAGACCCTGTACACAACCACTACAGCAACTCTACACTTGCCTATTCACCAAGTGCTATACTCAACGGATTCGTAGATTTCCATCACAAAGGATTCAGTGCAACATGGCACACAAACTTCGTTAGCAAGCAGTATCTCAACAACTCAGAATTCAGTTCGCTGCCTTGCTTCTCACAGTCTGACCTCAGTTTGGCTTATCAGAGCAAGGTTACAAAATGCGGATTCAAGAGCGTGAAGATTGGTCTTGACTTCAACAACATCTTTGCCCGTCACTATGCAATCATGGGTTACGATTATGGAACTTACGTAGACGGAAAGCGTGGCACATGGCTCTCTTACGTTCCTGCTGCCGGCTTCAACGTGATGGGTCATCTCACTCTGAGATTCTAATTGACTTGATATTATATGTGGTAAAATGTCGAAGCCCTCGATGGGCTTCGGCATTTTTCCTATAAGTCCCATAAGTCCTATAAGTCCCATAAGTCCCATAAGTCCTATAACTCCCAAAACTCCCAAAAATAAAAACAAAAAAATGCAACAATACCTTCTCGCCCACTGGCTCGACATCTTCACAACCCTTTTAGGTCTTCTTTACATCTGGCTCGAATACCGTGCCCACATTGCCCTATGGCTCGTAAGCATCATCATGCCCGCCATGGACATCTGGCTCTACTGGACCCACGGACTCTACGGCGATGCCGGAATGGCGGCATACTACACCGTTGCCGGAGTCTACGGCTTTATTATGTGGCGTTATGGAGCACTCATAAGAACCCTTATGGGCAGAAACGACGGTAAGAAAATCGTTTATGAAATCCCGATTACACACATGCCACTGAAGAAATACCTGCCCGTGGCCCTCTGTTTCATTCTTGCATGGGGTGCCACATACTGGGTGCTCACGACATGGACCAACAGTACCGTGCCGCTCCTCGACGCCTTCACCAATGCCTTGAGCTTCGTCGGTCTGTGGGCTCTCGCCAAGAAATACATCGAGCAGTGGGTATTCTGGATCATCGTGGATGCCGTATGCTTCTATTTATATATAGGTAAGGGAATTCCGTTTAAGGCTGGTCTCTACGGACTATATACCATTATCGCCGTTGCAGGATACTTCAAGTGGGAGAGAATGTCAACTGAAATCCACCCTGAAACCCACCCTGAAACCCACCCTGGCCCTCCCGAAGGGAGGGAATGAGAGCCAAACTCTGAAAAACCACCCTGACCCTCCCGAAGGGAGGGAATGAAAGATATGGAATAATAGAAAAAGTTATAAGAGAAACGATAATGTTGATAAATAATGAAATAAACAAAGACCAACTCCCGAACGACATGAAGCAAACTTCATTCCCTCCCTTCGGGAGGGTTAGGGTGGGTTTCAAGGTGGTTTCCAATATGCACTCCACCATCCTCGCCGGTGGCGATTTCCCCACCCACAGCATCCCTCTCGAAGCTCTCCGCAATCCCGGTTTCCTCTGTTGCTGCGACGGAGCCGCCCAATCGGCTATCGCCAACGGACTTCATCCCGATGCCATTATTGGCGACGGCGATTCCTTATTGCCTGAATTGAAAGAGAAATACAAGGATATCTTCCATCAAGTTTCAGAACAGGAAGACAACGACCTCACCAAAGCCACACGCTTCTGCATCTCGCACGGTTTCACCGATATAACATACATCGCTGCCACGGGAAAGCGCGAAGACCACACTCTGGGAAACATCTTCCTGTTGCCGCGCTATCTTTGCGACTTCGGTATCCGTCCACTCATGCTCACCGACTATGGCTCTTTCCGTCCCGCAAGCGGCATGCATACCTTCTCCTCCTTCCCCCGTCAGCAAGTGAGCATCTTCAATATCTCCTGCTCCGAAATCAGAAGCGAAGGCTTGCGCTGGGATTCCTATTCATACAGCCAACTATGGCAGGGCACGCTAAATGAAGCCACAGGCAATGAATTTACACTTCATGCCGATGGCACATATATCGTTTTCCAGACCTACGAGGCAAAATGATTTGTGTTCTTCGGTTTCTCCGGTTTCTCAAAGAACTCCGAGTCGTCCAAGTTGCCCGATTCGTCCTATTTGTCTGAGAAGTCCGGAACGTCCGAGCTGTCCTATTTGTCTGAGAAGTCTGGAACGTCAGAGCTGTCCTATTTGTCCTATTTGTCCGAGAAGTCCGAGAAGTCCGAGTCGTCCAAGAAAAAATAATTTAAAAAAACATCCGGCAAACAAAATAATTTGTATCTTTGTAACCGTAATTTTGAAAACAACAAAAATATGTCATACGAACAAATGGCACGCTTGGAAGTGCTTAATGCCGTATCATGCATAAATTCCAAGGAAGAACTCGATGAGTTCAAAAATATGCTTGCGCATTATTTCGCAGAAAAGGCGCAAAAAGCTATCGATGCTTTATGGAATGACGGAAGCATTGATGAGAATACAATTGAAGAGTGGGGTAATGAACATATGAGGACTCCTTATGCAGCTAATCGTTCTTGACACAAATTGTCTTTTGCAGATATTGCCTTCAAGAAGTAAATATCACATAATATGGGAAAGAATACTAAATGGAGAGATTTCTTTATGTGTCAATACCGAGATTCTTGAGGAGTATGAAGAAATTATCGCAAATAAAACAACACCTTTGATTGCACGCAATATCGTTGAGGCTATTGCAAGACTGGCTTCAACATATTTTCAAACGTCTTATATCCATTTCCGGCTTATTGAGGTAGATGCTGATGACAACAAGTTCGTAGATTGCGCCATTGCCGCCGGAGCTGAATATATAGTGTCAAATGATTCTCATTTCTCAATATTGAATACAATAGAATGGCCTGTAATTAAAGTCGTAAAGATTGATGCCTTTTATTCTATGCAAAATGAATAGTTCGCTCTTTCCAAATGACTGTCGATTTATTTTATGGTTGTAACCGTAATTTTGAAAACAACAATAACAATATTATAATAACACAAAGCATTATGGCAACAACACCAGAATTCAAGTATGCTCCTATGTTCCAGCTCGGAAAGGACACTACTGAATACTATCTGCTTACCAAAGACGGTGTGTCGGTAAGCGAGTTTGAGGGAAAGAAAATCCTCAAGGTTTCTAAACAGGCGCTCACACAGATGGCGCAACAGGCTTTCCACGACGTGGAGTTCATGCTACGTCGCGAGCACAACCTGCAGGTGGCTAAGATTCTCTCTGACCCTGAGGCTTCGGAGAACGACAAGTATGTAGCTCTGCAGTTCCTGCGCAATGCCGAGACTGCTGCAAAAGGTATCTTGCCTTTCTGTCAGGACACCGGTACCGCTATTATCCACGGAGAGAAGGGACAGCGCGTCTGGACTGATTTCGAGGACGAGGAAGCTCTCTCGCTCGGTGTTTACAATACTTACACTCAGGACAATCTGCGCTACTCGCAGAATGCTCCTCTGAATATGTACGACGAGGTGAACACACGTTGCAACCTGCCGGCTCAGATTGACATCGAGGCTACCGAGGGCGACGAGTATCGCTTTGTTTGTGTTGCCAAGGGTGGAGGTTCGGCAAACAAGACTTACTTCTATCCTATGACAAAGGCTACTATCCAGAACGAGGGCACTCTGCTGCCGTTCCTCGTTGAGAAGATGAAGTCTTTGGGTACTGCCGCTTGTCCTCCTTATCATATTGCTTTCGTTATCGGCGGCACGTCGGCTGAGAAGAACCTGCTCACCGTGAAGCTCGCTTCTATAAAATATTACGACTCGCTGCCTACTACGGGCGACGAGACCGGTCGTGCGTTCCGCGACATCGACTTGGAGAACAAGCTCCTCGACGAGGCTCACAAGATTGGACTCGGTGCACAGTTCGGTGGTAAGTATCTGGCTCACGACATCCGCGTGGTTCGTCTGCCGCGCCACGGTGCAAGCTGTCCTATCGGTATGGGCGTGAGCTGTTCTGCCGACCGCAATATCAAGTGCAAGATCAATGCCGACGGTGTTTGGATTGAGAAGATGGACTCTAATCCTTCTGAACTTATCCCGGAGGAACTGCGCAAGCCGGGCGAGGGAACAAAGGGCATTGAGATTGACCTCGACAAAGGTATTGATGCTGTGCGCAAGGAACTCACCAAGTATCCTGTAAGCACCCGCGTTAATCTGAAAGGTACTATCATCGTGGCTCGCGACATCGCTCATGCCAAACTGAAGGCTCGTCTGGATGCCGGCGAGGAAATGCCGCAGTATTTCAAGGATCATCCTATCCTCTATGCCGGACCGGCAAAGACTCCGGAGGGCTATCCTTGCGGTTCTATGGGACCGACCACGGCTAACCGTATGGACCCGTATGTTGATGAGTTCCAAGACCATGGTGCTTCACTTGTTATGATTGCCAAGGGCAACCGCGGACAGGTGGTTACCGATGCCTGCAAGAAGCACGGCGGTTTCTATCTCGGCACTATCGGTGGTGTGGCTGCCGTTCTCTCGCAGAGCAGCATCAAGAGCATAGAATGCGTAGAGTATCCGGAACTTGGCATGGAGGCTATCTGGAAGATTACCGTTGAGGACTTCCCTGCTTTCATCCTTGTAGACGACAAGGGCAACGACTTCTTCAAGCAGTTGAAGCCATGGTGTCCTAACTGTAAGTAATATCCTTTACGTTACCCTCACACCCCTCACACTATCCCTCACACCTCAGAGTGCCGATAAACAGGGCGTTTGCGTGTGATTGGTGAGGGTGTGAGGGTAAAATGACTGAAAAATAATTTTCTTTTAAAATAAAAAAGTTAAGCGGCAAGCAGAACGATATATTCTGCTTGCCGCTTAAACATTTTTATATGAAATATTAATATCCGAATATATCTTCAGTTGTCAGCTTTCTTACCGGGGCGATCTTCTCCAAGCCCTTCATGTCGATTTCGTTCTCGTCGCCGAGAATGAGGTAGCGGAACGGCTTGTGGGCGATGTTCTCATTGGTGAACTTAACCAAATCCTGGAGAGTGATTGAAGGCAGAGCATCATATACCACCTTGTTGATGTCGTAGTCGATGCCGAGCTTCTTGTTGGCGAAGTAGGTCTGAAGGATGGCGAGTTTCGTGGTGCGCTGTGCCTCGATGCGCTTTGTTATTGCCTGTTTTGCAATCTCAAATGCCTTCTCAGACTGCGGTATGGTGTCCATGATGTTGTTGAACGTGCGTATGCAGTCCATCATCTTGTCGTTCTGCGAGATGATGTTGGTGCAGAAGTATTCCGGTCTGTCTTTCTTTGAAGGAGTGTAGTAGCCTGCCCATGCGCTGTAGGCAAGTCCGCGGGCTTCGCGAAGCTCCTGGAACACTACGGTGTTCATGCCGCCGCCGAAGTATTCGTCGAACATCGAGATTATCGGTTCGTTCTTCGGGTCATACTGCTTGCCCTCGTTGTGATATTGCATCATATAGATGTTCTTTGCCTTGTAAGGCGCAACCCAAATCTCGTTCTTTGGAGTGAGCTGTGTAGTGTATGGTTTGCCAACAGGAACATCCATTAGCTTCTTAGCCGGTTTGTGGCATTTGTCGATTGCTGCTACGGCATCCTTCATAGAAAGCGGACCGTAGTAGAGCACTTCGTGCTTGTAGCCATTCAGACTCTTTGCGAGGTCTACAATCTTCTGTGGGGCAGCTGTAGCAAGCTCTGTGCTGTCAGGAATGTTGCGGAAAGAATTGTATTCACCATATTCTCCATAGTGTACCAATGCCCGGAAGTTGCTGTTCTGGTTCATCTTTGTATCGCGACGTCCCTTCATTTCAGTCTCCACCCAGCGCTTGTAGGCATCATTGTCTGCCTTGGCGTTCTGCAGGAAGTTTTCTGTCAGTTCGACAGCCTTCTGCATGTTGTCGGCAAGACCGTAGATGTTGATTCCTATTTCATCGTTGGTAACAGTGATGTTGTAGTCGCAAGCAAGCTTGTAATACTCCTGTTTGATTTGCTCCGCACTCATCTTGTCGGTTCCGAGATAGTCGATGTATTTTATGGCGTAAGGCAACCATTTGTTTGCCTCTTCGCCGAAGTCATAGCGAAGGTTCAAAAAGAAAGTGTTGTTTGTCTTGTTCTGCACGTAGTAAACCGGCAGTCCCTTCTTCGTCTTGCTTATCGACATGTCCTTCTTGAAGTCGAGGAAGCGAGGCTGTATAGGGTCAACCTTAGAATTGATAATGTCCGTAACGAACTGGCTCTGAAGGTCGCGGTTTGAAGGGATTGCTGTAATCTGTGGCTTGTCAATCTTCTTCTGTGTTGAGTCAACGCCCTCCTCCTTATATACAATGGCATAGTTGTTCTTCAGATACTTCTGTGCAAACGCCATGATATCCTGTTTGGTGATTTTGGAGATACGGTTGATGTAGTTCACCTTATCCTGCCAAGTCTCGTGATTGATGAAGGCATCGACGAACTCGTTGGCGCGCCACTCGTTGCTCTCGAGAGAATTGTTGTAGTCGAGCTTGATGTTGTTGATAACCGACGGCAGCAGGTCGTCGCTGAACTCGCCCTTCTTCAGTTTCTCTATTTCGGCAAGCATAATGTCGCGCACGTCCTTCAATGACTGTCCTGGCATTGGCATACCGTAGAGGATAAACTGAGAGTATTCGTTCATACCGTCGAGCATGGATGCAGCATACTGGCATTTCATCTTCTGGTTGATGTTGAGGTCGAAGAGACCGGCCTTGCCGTTGGCGAGGATGTGGTCGATAACCTGTAGCGTGTCTATCTCGGCAGAAGCCGATCCCGGGAAGTTCCAGCCCATCATCATGAAGGCAGCCTCCTGACCAACTACTGTTGTGTCGCGTGGAGCGGTCAGCTCTTTCACCGGTGCATACTGCGGGTAAGAAAGGTTGTCGCTCTTCTTCCAAGTGCCGAAGTATTTGTCGATAGAGGCGATAACCTTGTCCGGGTCGAAGTCGCCTGCCATACAGATTGCTACGTTGTTCGGCACGTAGTAGCGGTGGAAGTAGTTCTTGATGTTTGTAATAGACGGATTCTTCAGGTGCTCCTGGGTTCCGATGGTGCTCTGTGTTCCGTATGGGTGGGTAGGGTAGAGCAGACGGTAGAGTGATTCCCAAACCTTGCGGTTGTCCTTTGCAAGACCGATGTTGAACTCCTCGTAAACAGCTTCCAGCTCGGTGTGGAAACCGCGGATAACCATGTTCTGGAAGCGGTCGCCCTCAACCTTTAGCCAGTTGTCAACCTCGTTAGACGGGATGTCCTCTGTGTAGCAAGTTACATCGTTGCTTGTGTAGGCATTAGTTCCAACTGCACCGATAGACGACATGAGTTTGTCGTATTCGTTAGGGATAAAATATTTTGCAGCAAGCTGCGACACACTGTCAATTTCGTGGTATGCCTGCTTTCTTTGAGCAGGGTCGGTAAGTTTGCGGTAAGCCTCGTATCGACGCTCTATGTCGTCGAGATAAGGCTTCTCTTTCTGCATGTCGGTGGTACCGAACTTAGCCGTTCCCTTAAACATCAGGTGCTCCAGATAGTGGGCAAGACCAGTTGTTTCTGCCGGGTCGTTACGGCTACCGGTGCGCACGGCGATGTAGGTCTGGATGCGCGGCTTCTCGTTGTTCACCGACAGGTAAACCTTCAGACCATTGTCGAGAGTGTAGATGCGGGCGTGCATAGGATCGCCCGGCACTGTCTCATACTTGTAGTCTTTTGCCTGAACGCCCAAAGCGAAGAGGGCACTGCAGGCAATGATAAACATTGATTTTAGTTTCATATCGTTTTGATTTTGAAATGATTTCTTTTTTTTGAAGTTGTTCTGGGAGGACTGGGAGGACTGGGAGGACTGGGAGAACTGGGAGGACTGGGAGGAATCTTACAACTTAGTATGTCGAATTTAGAAATTTGTCTACAGTTTCCCTGTCCACATCGCCAAGTTCATATTCTTTTTCTGCATCTTCTGCAATCATGGCAAGCCATTCTCCACGAGCCTTCCGGCATCTTGCTATAAGACTCTGACGGTCTTCATGGTCGAGACTGAGCCATCCGTATGTGTCGTTAGCCACTTTCAGAGCGAGTCTTTTCTCCGTATCTTCTTTATTAAGAATCGTTCTGTTTATTGTTTCTGAGAGAGTTGCTGTATTGTCTATATCGCCATTTAGAATCCTTTCTACGATATCAAGTACTGCCGACTGGCTAATGAGCAGTCCGGAGAGGTCGGAGAGCATGATATCTTCTTCTGGAATCAGTGTGTCGTCAGAGCAGTCGGCTTCTGTAAGATGTTCTGCCAGATACATCTTGAGTGCCAAACTGTATAGCGTTATTCCTTTATGTAGAGATGATTTTCTGATAAGAGAACCGTCGGCAAGTTGGTAAATGTCTTTATTTCCCTGTTTGTCGAGTATATTCTCCAGTATTCTTTTAGCTTCAACAATTTTTGTTACCGTATATGCGTTGAGCCATGATGTTTCAATCATACTGTAGCGGCAGCCGTCGGGGCGTGCGTCGCGCTTAGGCCATTTATTCACATCGCGGTATGTTCCAACGGTTGCAAGGTTACGTCCCGGTACGATATAAGTGTCTTTTCCGTCGCCGATGACGTATGAGAACGGTAGGGAAGAAGTGTCGGGATGTGTGGCAATCTTTCCCATGCACATCGAGAAAGCTCCGATATGTGCAGGCCATAGGATGTGTGCTCCGCTTGCAGTCTTTGATCCGTGTTCAAGAATGCCGTAGTGTATAGGTCCCATCTTATAGGCGTGGTTGCTGAAGTTGGTGTTCGACCCTGCATTATAAAATGAGTACATTCCTCCGATGAGCAGTGTAGACTTGTGGTGGCTAACCGAGAAGGGTCCGCAGAATGCAGCACAAGCCTCGCCGTTTGCCATATAAGAGTTGGCGAAGAAGAGGCTGTTTGTAGCCGAGAATCCGTCGGTTAGGGTAGAACATTCGCCGATGAAGCAGTTTTTTGCCATGGCATTGTTGTTTATTGTGGAACCGCTTGTCACCACGCATCCGTCGCAAATCACGCCAGCTCCGATATATACGCCATTATCGTTTTCTCCGGTAATAGTACATTCGCTGATGCGCTGTGCTCCACGGATTTCCGTACCGGCTCCAATCCACGAGTTTGTTATTTCGAGAGTATTCTGTATGCGGCAGTTCTTCTCGATGCAGGTGCGTTCAGGTATTGTGCGTTTCACTTCTTCCATAACCATGCGCCTTACGGCCTCCTTTGCCTGTTTGCGCTTGGCGATAGTAGTGTCTGAGTCGTCATATTGTTCTCCAAGACACGGTGGCAGCACTGTAAGGGCGGCAATCTGGCTTGTCAGTCCGCTAAATAGAGCTACGTTTCCGTCGCCAGCCTCGTTCATTACGCTAATCACGTTCCCCTGTCCGAATGTTGTTCCCTCTGTAGTTTGTATAGTAGCAACGTTGCTGATTATGCAATTGTCGCCGATGTCGCTATTGTATATAAAGCCGCTGACATTTTCAACCATACAGTTGTTGCCGATATTGGAGTTTACGACTCGTGCGTTACGGATGCCAGAAGGCAGTTCGATACCGACATCTGTTGTTACAGTATCGCTTGTTGAACCGATACTGCAGTTGCCAATAAATTGCACGTTATACAGATTGCTGGTCGAGAAGTTTTCGTCGACGGTAATCTTTTGCCAGTCTTGGGCATGACAGTTGTTCTGCTCAAGGGCTTTGATTTCTTGTTGTGATAGTTGGCGCATAGTTGCTTTATTTTTACTGGGAGAACTGGGAGAACTGGGAGTTATGGGAGAACTGGGAGAACTGGGAGTTTTGGGAGAACTGGGAGTTCTGAGAGAACTGAGAGTATATGGTAACTTCCTTTCCTCCCTTTGGGAGGGTCAGGGTGGGTTTTAGGGTGGGTTTTCGGGTGTTAGTTGTTTTTTACTCCTCCTCCTCGTAATCTTGATACAAGAAGTCGTTGTACGGATATTTCTGTACGTGGAGTTCCCTCACCCTTTTGTAAATGACATCACGCATTTCCTGAATGTTCAGCTTTTCCTTAGCCGATATAAACAGACAGTCGTCGCCCATTTTAGCCATCCATGTCTTCTTCAGTTCGTCGAGAGTGATGTTCTCCTTCGTTTTAGGTGTTAGATCGTCGGCATCCTTCTCAACCCACGAATAGGCATCAATTTTGTTGAAGATAATCATCGACGGCTTGTCGGCGCAACCAAGGTCGGCGAGTGTTTTGTCAACAACCTTAATCTGCTCCTCAAAGTCAGGGTGACTGATATCCACGACATGTAGCAAGAGGTCAGCTTCGCGAACCTCGTCGAGAGTACTCTTGAAAGAGTCCACCAGGTCGGTAGGCAACTTCCTGATAAATCCTACGGTATCGGCAAGCAAGAACGGCAAGTTCTCCACCACGACCTTCCTAACCGTAGTGTCGAGCGTTGCGAAGAGTTTGTTTTCAGCAAACACCTCGCTCTTCGACATGAGATTCATTAGCGTAGATTTTCCCACGTTTGTGTATCCCACGAGAGCCACACGGATAAGTCTGCCGCGATTCTTGCGCTGCGTAGTCTTCTGCTTGTCTATTTCGGCGAGCCTCTGTTTCAGGAGCGACATGCGTTGTAGGATGATACGGCGGTCCATTTCGAGCTGCGTCTCACCCGGACCGCGCAGTCCCACGCTACCTTTTCCTCCGCCCGAACCGGAGCCTCCACCCTGTCGTTCAAGGTGAGTCCACAGCCTCTGCAGTCGTGGCAACATATATCGGTATTGTGCCAGTTCCACTTGCGTCTTGGCATTAGCCGTTTGAGCGCGCATGGCAAAGATGTCGAGAATAAGCGACGTTCGGTCGAGAATTTTCACTTTCAGTTCATTCTCGATATTGCGAATCTGCTTAGCAGAAAGTTCATCATCGAAAATCACCATTCCTATTTCTCGTTCAGCATCCTCCTCGTCGAGGATATACTGTTTGATTTCTTCGAGTTTTCCCTTTCCTACATAAGTAGTCTGGTTCGGTCCGTTCACTTTCTGCGTAAACCGTTTCACGGTCACGGCACCCGCCGTATCGGCAAGAAATTCAAGTTCGTCGAGATATTCCTTGGTCTTCGCCTCGTCCTGTTCCTTTGTGATGAGTCCCACGAGGATAGCAGTTTCCGCCTTGACCTCTGATATTACAAATTCTTTCATTAATATTGTTCTGTATATTATAATATGTGTGCAAAGATAATGCAAATCGAGAGCAATATAGGCCAAACTTGTTTGGAGTTATTGCCGAGATGTAGCTTATCTTATGCAAAGATAATGCAAATCGAGAGCAATATAGGCCAAACTTGTTTGGGGTTATTGCCGAGATGTAGCTTATCTTATGCAAAGTTAAGCAAATAGGATTAAAGTATGGCAAAAGATTACGATAAAAGTCTTTAATGTAGCGAAAATATGATACCTTTGCAGAAATCTTTATAAGTATAGAATAAAAAATGACACTACCGGAAGAATTTTCTACATATACGCGAGAACTTTTCGGCGAAGAGCTTTGGCAGCAGTTTGTCAAGGGAATGAACGAAGAGCCCCCGGTGAGCATCCGTCTGAACCCATTCAAGTTTGATGCCGCCACGATGCCATTGCCGGCAGAGGAAGACGGCGAGGTGGAGTGGTGTCCGGAGGGACGCTACCTGAAGGAGCGTCCACAGTTTACCCTCGACCCATTGCTCCATGCCGGAGCATATTATGTGCAGGAAGCAGCCTCGATGTATGTGTCGAAGGTGTTGCGCCAGCATGCCGACATGTCGTCGCCCTTGAGAGTGCTCGATCTCTGTGCAGCCCCCGGCGGAAAGACAACCACGGCAAGGAGCGTTCTGCCCGAAGGCAGTCTGCTTATGGCGAACGAGCCTATGCGCCCGCGTGCCAATATTCTGATGGAAAATATGCAGAAGTTCGGTCACCCCGATGTGATAGTAACAAACAACTATGCCATGGACTATCAGCGGAGCGGACTGCAGTTTGATGTTATCATCTGCGATGTGCCCTGTTCCGGCGAAGGCATGTTCCGCAAGGACGAAGGGGCGATAGGAGAATGGTCGGTGGCGAATGTGAAAAAATGCGCCGCCCTTCAGCGAGAGATAATTGCCGACATAATGCCCTGTCTGCGTGACGGCGGACTGCTTATCTATTCCACCTGCACTTTCAATGCTCATGAAGACGAGGAAAACGTGAAGTGGATAGCCGACACCTACGACATGCAGCTTCTGGATATATCTGATGAAAATATGAAGTTACCCACCCTCTCCCCATTGGGGGAGCCGGAGGGGGCTGTGGGGGGTCTTCATTTCATCCCCGGCGCCACCCGCACCGAAGGACTCTTCATGGCAGCAATGCGCAAACCAGGCGAGAGCAAGAACCTGATGGCGACATCCCCCGACCGCAAGAAAGAAAAGAAGCAGAAGAAGGGAAAACAGATGAAACAGCAGCCAGTGAAAGGGGCAAAGCAAATGGCAGAATGGCTCTCTGACAGTGGAGACTTTGACATAACGATGCTCGGAGGCAGGATAGTTGGAGTGAAGAAGACTTGGCGCAATATTTTCGATACGGCATGCGGCAAGCTGAGAGTGATGCATGCCGGTGTGGAGCTGGGCGAGCAAAAGGGCAAGGACATTATCCCTTCGGAGAGTCTCGCCCTCTCGACCAGTCTGAACCGCGAAGCCTTCCCCGTTGCGGAACTTGACCGCAATGCGGCGCTCGACTATCTGCGTCGCGAGCCGATAGCGCTAAGTGCCGACCTGCCCAGAGGATACGTGGTGGTGAACTATATGGGCTTGCCGCTCGGCTTTGTAAAGAACCTTGGAAACCGGACCAACAACCTGTTTCCGCAAGAGTGGAGAATAAGGAAAAGCCCCACCCCCGCGCAGCCTTTGGCTGCTTCCCCCTCCACGAAAGGAAAGGGGAGTAGATACTCCGGAATATGACGGGAATAGCGAAAGTGATATAAAAATTATGATAACAATACATTGATATGTAAAAAATAATAATAGCCAAAAAATCCTCCAAGCAAATTACTCTCCTCCCCGAAAGGAGAGGGGAGTAGATACTCCGGAATATGACGGGAATAGCGAAAGTGATATAAAAATTGTGATAAGAATACATTAATATGTAAAAAATAATAATAGCCAAAAAATCCTCCAAGCAAATCACTCCCCTCTCCTCGTGGGGAGGGGAAAGCCTCTCGGAGAGAGGCGCGGGAGAGGGGCTTTAAATATTTATGAAACAATACTTAGACCTGTTAGACCGTATCCTCACCGAGGGTACGAAGAAGCACGACCGCACCGGAACCGGTACGATAAGCATTTTCGGAAACCAGATGCGTTTCGACATGAGCCAGGGCTTCCCCCTGTTGACCACGAAGAAACTGCATCTGAAGTCGATAATCTACGAACTGTTGTGGTTTTTGAAGGGCGACACCAACGTGAAGTACCTTCAAGACCACGGAGTGAGAATCTGGAACGAATGGGCAGACGCTGATGGCGAGCTTGGTCCCGTCTATGGTCATCAGTGGCGCTCATGGCCAACGCCCGACGGCCGCCACATCGACCAGATAAAGAACGTTATCGACCAGATAAAGAACACGCCAGACTCAAGACGAATGATAGTGAGCGCATGGAACGTGGCCGACATCGAAGAGATGCACCTTCCGCCATGCCACTGCCTGTTCCAGTTTTATGTAGCCAACGGTAAACTCTCGCTGCAGCTCTACCAGCGCAGTGCCGACACCTTCCTCGGCGTGCCTTTCAACATCGCCTCGTATGCCTTGCTGCTGCAGATGGTGGCACAGGTAACAGGACTCGAACCGGGAGAATTCATCCATACCACAGGCGACACCCATATCTATCTTAACCATCTGGAACAGGTGAAGCTACAGCTTACGCGGACTCCGCGCCCATTGCCTACGATGAGGCTAAATCCGGATGTAAAGGATATCTTCGACTTCAAATACGAGGATTTCCAGTTGGAGAATTACGACCCGTGGCCACACATCCCGGGAGTGGTAAGCGTATAGAGACCCTAAAAAAAAACTACAAGCAATGCGAATAAACATCATAGCAGCCGTGGCACGCAACCGTGCCATCGGCAAGGACAACAAACTCATGTATTGGCTCCCAAATGACCTGAAGCGTTTCAAGGCATTGACCACGGGACACACCATAGTAATGGGCAGAAAAACATTCGAATCGTTGCCAAAGGGCGCCTTGCCCAACCGGCGCAATGTCGTGGTAAGCCGTTCTGTTGCGGAGCTTCCGGGTTGCGACGTGTATGCTTCGGTAGAAGAAGCACTTGGCAGTTGCGCTCCCGAAGAGGACATATATATAATAGGTGGCGAAAGCATTTATCGCCAGACACTGCCATTGGCAGACCGCCTTTGTCTTACGGAGATTGCCGATACTCCCGATGGTGCTGATGCTTTCTTCCCTGAATATTCCGAGTGGAGAGAAACGGAGCGCGAAGACCATGATACGGACGAGAAGCACCACTACCGCTATTCGTTTGTAGACTACGTTCGCAAGTAATGCAGTGAACATCTGGAGCGTTTGGGCTAAACACCGGGAGCGTTTGGGCTAAACACTCGGAGCGTTTGGGCTAAACACCGATAACGTTGCTATGCTCCAGTAATCTGGAGCTATAGAATTTAAGTCTTCAGTAAACAATTACAATTGTCGAGAATTTGATGAAGAAGTTTTTTTTAGCAATAATAATCTTTGCCGTAGCCTTAGTGGCGTGGGCGGCAGGCGTAGACGAACATTCGCCAAGAGTGAAATACCGTGGCGGAAAATCATATATGTATCGTGTCAGTCTCACCGACAAGCGCCATTCTCCCTTCACGCTTGCCGATGCCGGCGCATATCTCTCGCAAAAAGCAATAGAGCGACGCAGACGACAGCATCTGGCTATAGACTCAACTGATTTGCCAGTTTCCCAAACCTATGTAGACAGTATCGAGAAATGTGGCTGCCGAGTAGTATCGCGCTCGAAATGGAACAATACTGTAGTTGCAAACCTCACAGACACCATGATCGTAGGAAGAATCCGCCAACTGCCGTTTGTCAGCAGTGCAAAGCTTGTCTGGATATCCCCCGACTCGGTAGATGCCCCGGCTCCTCGCCCGCATTACCACAAGCAACTGGAGCTTCACGACACGACAAACATGCGGTCGCACGGAGTTGCAACAGATCAACTCGAGATGGTTGGCGGAATACGCCTCCACGATTCCGGCTTCCGCGGCAAGGGGATGACAATAGCCGTTATGGATGCAGGATTCCTCAATGCCGACATGATACCCGCACTTACTGATATAAATCTTATCGGTTATGCCGACTTCGTATATCCGCGTTCACGGGATATCTTTGCCGAGATGGAGCATGGCGAACAGGTGCTCTCCATAATGGCTACTAACCAGCCTGGAGTATACGTAGGGTCTGCACCCGAGGCGGCATACTGGATATTGCGCTGCGAGAAAGAGCAGACGGAACAGCCGGCAGAAGAAGACTGGTGGGCTGCAGCAGCAGAGTTTGCCGACAGTGTAGGAGTGGATGTAATAAACAGTTCTCTCGGTTTTCATAATTTCGACGAGCCCTTTGGCGATTGCCATTACTGGCAACAGGACGGCAGGTCGACGCTCATCTCCCGTACGGCATCGATGCTTGCCTCAAAGGGAATAGTGCTCGTAAACAGTTGCGGAAACGACGGCATGAGTGCTTGGAAGAAGATAAATTTCCCAGCTGATGCCGACAACATACTCAGTGTGGGGGCTGTAACTTCAGAGCGCTGCAATGCCGGCTTCAGCAGTCTCGGTCCCTCAGCCGACGGCAGGGTAAAGCCCGACGTGATGGCACAAGGCAGTCCGGCGGCAGTAGTAACGGAGCGCGGCACGCTGAGTTCATCCGTCGGAACATCCTTTGCCGCACCGATAGTTGCCGGAATGGTGGCATGCCTGTGGCAGAAGTATCCGGAGAAGACGGCAACGGAGATAATAAATATGGTAAGGCAGTGTGCCGACAATGCACAGCATCCAGATAATGTATACGGATATGGAGTGCCGGATTTCAGCAAGTGCTTTTAATTGTTCGGAGTTCTCGGAGTTCTTAGAGTTCTCGGAGTACTCGGAAAAACTCGGAGTACTCCTATTAAAACAACAAAAAACAATATGCAAACCAAACCATACACCCTGTTTGAGCTGAACAATATCGTTCGCAAGTCGATAGAACTGACGCTCCGCAATGAATATTGGGTAGAAGCCGAAATCAGCGAAGTCCGCGAGAACAACGGACATTGCTATATGGAGCTCGTGCAGAAAGACGAGCGTGGAAACACGCCCGTGGCGCGAGCTTCGGCAAAGTGCTGGCGTTCAGTATGGCAGACGATACGTCCAAAGTTTGAGCGCGTAACAAATATGCGCCTTCATTCCGGGATGAAAGTGCTGCTCCTCGTATATCCGCAGTTTCATGAAGCATACGGCTTTTCATGGATAGTCGACGACATCGACCCAACCTACACACTCGGCGACATGGCACGCCGTAGACAGGAGATAATCAGAACGTTGAAAGAAGAAGGCGTGTTCGACTTAAACCGGCAGATTCCCCTTGCAACATTTACACAGCGCATAGCCGTAATATCCAGCAAGACAGCAGCCGGATACGGTGATTTCTGCCATCAGCTTGAAGATAACCGGTATGGCTTCCGTTTCAGCATAACACTTTTCCCCGCCATTATGCAAGGAGAAGGCATAGAACAGAGCGTAATCTCACAACTGAATGAAATCTACGAACACGTAGACCTTTATGATTGCGTGGTAATAATCCGTGGCGGTGGGGCAAGCAGCGACCTTTCTGGCTTCGACTCCCTTGTCCTGGCAGAAAATATCGCCAATTTCCCCTTGCCCATAATAACGGGCATCGGGCACGACCGCGACGAGACCGTAGCTGATATGGTAGCCCACACTCGGGTGAAGACGCCAACAGCCGCCGCAGCAATGCTGATAGACAACCTGCGCCGCATTGCCGACCATATATCCGACATGCAGCAGCGTATATCCAACAAGGTCTTGATGACAATGCAGACGGAGCATCAGCGCCTGTCTCGCCTGTCGCAGATAATTCCCGCCCTGTTCTCGGTAGTCAGTGTCAAGCAGACGGCACGTGTCGACAGTCTGGCGCAACGCCTTGTCGCCGCAGCCCGCAACCTAATTACCGACAAGCGCCGCAGGCTTGACATCCTCTCTTCCCGTCTCGGTCCGTCGGCAACCGGCATTGCAGCCAAGGAGACCCATCGTCTGGAGATGCTCGCCCAAAGAGCATCAGCCGTAGACCCGCAGCTGATGCTCAGTAGAGGATACAGCATCACCATGACGCCTGACAGGAAGGTCGTGAAAGATGCCGCAACATTAGCCGAAGGCACAGAAATAACAACAAGATTATCAAAAGGAGAAGTTAAATCTATTGTAACAAAATCATAAGTATTCCCTCAAAAAAATACGACGATGGAAAAAGAAATCAACTACGAGAAAGCCGTAGAACAACTTGAGAATATTGTTCACCGGATGGAATCAGGCGAAATGGACATCGACTCACTTTGCAGCGAACTAAAAACCGCCAAGCAACTGATAAAACAATGTAAGGAAAAACTGACCAAGACCGACGAGGAAATAAAAAAGCTCCTTGACGAATAATATGCCGGTATATTGCACACCGAGTATGGAATTGGGCTAAAAGGAGTTAATAAAGGTTGAGGATGGCAAGAAAAAGGCAATTTCCCTCCCGTTTTATTGCAGAAGAACAATATTCTTATTACTTTTGCGCTAAAGAATCAAAATAAACATTTGCATTATGAAAGATTTGGATTGGTCAAATTTAGGCTTTGGATATAGACGCACAGACTATAACGTGCGCTGTTATTATCGCGACGGCAAATGGGGCGAGATAGAGGTCTGCTCCAGCGAGTATCTTAATATTCACATGGCAGCCACATGTCTGCACTACGGACAGGAGGCTTTCGAGGGACTTAAGGCATTCCGCTGTCCTGACGGCAAGGTACGCGTATTCCGTATGGACGAGAACGCAAAGCGTCTGCAGTCGACATGCCGCGGTATCATGATGCCAGAAGTTTCTACAGAACTGTTTGAGGAAATGGTACGCAAGGTAGTGCGCCTCAACCAGGAGTATATCCCGACATACGAGAGCGGAGCATCGCTTTACATCCGTCCGCTGCTCATCGGAACAAGTGCACAGGTTGGTGTACACCCGGCAAAAGAATACGTGTTCGTAATCTTCGTAACACCGGTAGGACCGTATTTCAAGGGTGGATTCTCCACAAACCCATACGTCATCATCCGCGACTACGACCGTTCGGCACCACTCGGCACCGGTAAGTATAAGGTAGGCGGAAACTATGCCGCTTCGATGCTCGCCAACAACATTGCCCATGAGAAGGGCTATGCCTGCGAGTTCTATCTCGACGCCAAGGAAAAGAAATACATGGACGAGTGTGGCGCTGCCAACTTCTTCGGTATCAAGAACAATACATACGTAACGCCGAAGTCAACTTCAATTCTGCCTTCAATCACCAACAAGAGTCTTATGCAGCTTGCTGAGGACTATGGCATGAAGGTAGAGCGCCGTCAGATTCCAGAAGAGGAACTCGAAACCTTCGAGGAGGCAGGAGCTTGCGGCACGGCAGCCGTGATCAGTCCTATCTCATATATCGACGACCTCGACACCGGCAAGCGCTATACCTTCAGCAAAGACGGTAAACCGGGACCTGTATCACAGCGCCTGTACACTCATCTGCGCAATATCCAGTACGGCATCGAGCCGGATGTACACGGATGGACACAGGTGATTATCGATTAAGGAATACAATTGTGTCAGAACATATAGCAAAATGATATGAAAAAGGAATTTGGCAAATGGTTTCTTGATGTTGCTAAATATATATTCACGGCATTGTTGCTGTCATACTTCTTCAGCGACCTGTCGGCAACACCGCTTGTCATCGTTGTCATATTCCTTTTTCTTTCTTTCATGCTTATTGGGGCTTATTTGTTGAAATCAGAATCGGAAGAATATGGATCCACAGAACGTAAAACTTATAGCTCTGGTGGTGATGGGCGTGTCGGCAATAATTATCGCCCTCGTCGCAACAAAAAGCGAAGGAAAGAAGCAGACACGTACAAAATGACAAGAACCACTACCACGAGACAAACAATAAATGAGTAAAGGTAAACTACAGAAATTTGCAGAGATGGAGACATTTAAAAATGTCTTCCAATATCCCTATTCGGTAATAGAAAACGTGCCGTTCGAAATGAAAGGTAAGTGGCGCGAGGAGTATTTCCATAACGACAACCCCATCGTGCTCGAGTTGGGATGCGGAAAAGGGGAGTATACCGTCGGTCTTGCCCGCATGTTCCCGAACATCAACTTTATCGGAGTTGACATAAAGGGAGCACGTATGCACACAGGAGCCAAGCAGGCTCTCGAGGAAGAACTCGGCAATGCTGCCTTCCTGCGCACCAACATCGAGATAATCGACCGCTTCTTTGCTCCGGGCGAGGTGCAGGAGATTTGGCTCACGTTCAGCGATCCGCAGATGAAGAATCCGCGTAAGCGACTGACGAGCACCTACTTTATGGAGCGTTATCGCCGTTTCCTTGTCGACGGCGGACTGGTTCATCTGAAGACAGACTCCAATTTTCTCTTTACATATACGAAATACATGGTAGAGAAAAACTCCTTGCCGGTACTTATGGCAACAGAGGATCTTTATCATGACGACAGTCTTGATGCCGACACGCGCAGCATTCTGTCTATCCATACTTATTATGAAAACCAGTGGATTGAGCGTGGACTGAACATCAAATACATGAAGTTCCGCTTGCCGCAGGAAGGAACACTCGAAGAGTCTGACGTAGAGATTCCACTCGACGAATACCGCAGCTATAAGCGCACGAAGAGAAGTGGAAAGGATACGGCTAAGTAAAAAAAATATATATAGATGAAACGTATTGGCATCATATTCTACAGCATATTGCTCTCGCTGCTCATCGTCGTTATGAGTGGCGGGGTTACTCTCGTGCAGTGTAACCACACGGGCAATATGAGCGTGGCGCAACTATCGCCGCATATGGGGTATGCTGCCGAAAAGGACGACTGCTGCGGCATGAAGCCGGAATGTCATTGCTGCCACAGCCATGCCGAAACGGTAGGCGAACTGCCGTGTATGAACTACACGCTCGTAAAGGCGCAGCCTACAAGCTTCTCTCAGGGCTTCACTCTTGATTTCCAGCCCGTATGCTTGGTCATGCCCGATTTTGTCGGAAAGCAGTTGCTAAGAGTGCCGCAGGTCATTGTGAAGACAATGATGCCGGAAGGTAACGGACGGCACGGACCGCCGCGTAGCTATCTGCGGCTTATCACAGTTCTTCTTATTTGATTTTATTCCTTTAGGCGTCATGCGGAGAGCAGGATGCACCGCTTGTCATGCCTTCTTTTTTCATTGCGACATGGTTGCAGTGAAGACTTTTCTATTTTGCAAACGCATCATTATAATAAAGGAATAAAACATATCAGGTAAATGAACAAATACATTATATCATCACTTATAGCTATTGCCCCCATTGCGGCAACGGCGCAAAACAACAATACTGCGAACTCTGGCTCCATGCAGCCGGAGCATAACGACTCCATTCACTCTGAACACAAGCTGCAGGGCGTAACGGTGAAGTCTACTGCCTCGCGCCGTATGGCAGGCGCTTTAAACGGAATGGTAATGGGCAGGCAAGAACTCTTCAAGGCAGCATGCTGCAATCTGGGAGAGAGCTTCCAGAATAATCCGTCGGTAGACGTGAACTACAGCGACGCCACAACGGGAGCCAAGCAGATAAAGCTCCTCGGACTTGCCGGAACATACGTTCAGATGCTCACAGAGAATCTTCCTAACTACCGTGGAGCTGCCACTCCATATTCTCTCGGCTACGTACCGGGACCATGGATGAATTCCATACAAGTGTCAAAAGGATGCGCTTCGGTAAAAAACGGTTATGAGTCAATAACCGGACAGATTAACGTTAATTTCCTTCAGCCTGAAGACGAGCGGAAGACGGAGATAAATCTATTTGGAGATACCGACAGTCGACTGGAGACAAACGTGACGTCGAATTTCCATCTCAACCCGAAACTATCCACCGAGATACTTGCCCACTACGAAGACCAGTTTAAAAAACACGACGAGAACGGCGACGGATTTATTGACAAGCCTGCCGTGCGACAGGGACACCTGCAGAATCGCTGGGCATACCTTGGCGACAAGTATATCTTTCACGGCGGAATAGCCGCCCTGCTCGAGAAACGAGAGGGCGGACAACTTCATGATCACGAGGCGTATCTTCAGGAACCATACAAATGGTATCCTCTAAGCGAATTTCAAAAGTTCCATCCAGCACGCTACAAGATTGACATCGACACAAAGCGCTACGAGGGCTACATGAAGCATGCCTATGTGATAGACAAGGAGAAAGGTATGAACATAGCCCTCATGACATCGGCATCTATGCACGAGATGAACGCCACTTACGGGCGCAAGACGTACGACGTAAACGAGAAAAATCTATACGCTTCGCTCATGTTTGAAACAAACTTCACGAAGATGCACAACCTCTCTGCAGGACTTAGTCTGAACCACGACTATTTGAAGCAATACTATTTCCTCAACGATGAAAGTCAGGTTCGTAATCATGTTGACGAAAAGGAAACCGTACCCGGAGCCTATGCGCAGTACACCTTCGACTGGAACCACAAGATAACGGCAATGGCAGGCTTCCGCGTAGACCACAGCTCAGGATACGGCACCTTCTATACGCCGCGTTTCAACGTGAAGTTCTCGCCGGCACAGTTCTTCACTCTCCGTCTGTCTGTCGGAAAGGCATACCGCACAGTTCATGACTTTGCCGAAAACAACTACCTGCTTGCCAGCGGCAGAACATTCTCTGTTGATCCGCTCGACCAGGAGAAGGCATGGAATTATGGAGCCACGACGGCATGGAACTTCCAGCTCTTCGGCAGACTGCTGAAGCTGAATATAGAGTACTTCTATACCAGATTCAGCAATCAGGCAGTGGTGGATTATGATTCAAATCCTAAGGAGATACATATCACAAACCTTAATGGCAAGTCATACTCGCACACCTTCCAGGCTGATGCCACATACGAACCAGTCAGCGGTCTACAGGTTACTGCCGCCTACCGACTCAACGATGTGAAGACGACATACGGGGGCGAACTGCTCGAGAAACCGCTTCAGAGCAAATACAAGGCGCTGCTTGCCCTCTCATACAAAACACCGCTTGAACTATGGCAGTTCGACCTAAACCTTCAGCTCAACGGCGGCGGCAGAATGCCGAAACCATACACCCTGACAGACGGTAGCATGTCGTGGAACACGCGTTTCCATGCCTACGAGCAGCTCTCGCTTCAGGTAACGCGCTGGTTCCGCCACTTCTCGGTATATGTGGGCGGCGAGAACCTGACAAACTTCAAGCAGAAGCATCCTATCGTGAATGCCGACAAGCCGTGGAGCAGCGAATTCGAACCTACGATGGTATGGGGACCGGTATTGGGCAGAATGTTCTATGCCGGAATAAGGGTAACAATTTAAAGCCCCTCCCCCGCGCCGACTGACAGTCGGCTTCCCCCTCCCCGTTGGAGAGGGGAGTGATTACCCCAAAGATGAATGTCGGAGTGATGAAGGGAAAATGTGATAAAGGATTAAAATTAAAAGGATTAAAATTAAATGAGATGAATATAAAATCATATAGAAATGAATCATATAGAAATGAATCATATAGAAATGAATAATAAGAACTCAAAAGAGGCTTCAAAGCATACTACTCCCCTCTCCTCTCGGGGAGGGGTCGGGGCTTCAGGGTCTGGGGCTTCAGGTGGTGGAACTTTAGCTATTACAGTCCCCGTCCTTGGCATGGCATGCTCCGTGTGTGCCGCCAATGTCGAGAAAAAACTCTCGTCGCTGAAAGGTGTGAACAGTGCTTCGGTATCGCTCGTCAGTCGTACGGCATTGATAGACTTCGACCCGACTGAAATCACGCTCCAGGATATGAAGCGCGAGATAAGTGAGATAGGCTACGACATGGTGATAGAATCCAACCGCAATGTGGAGGAGATGGCACGCAGGGAATATACCGTTCTGAAGCGCAAAACCATTCTTTCATGGTTCTTCTCCATACTCACTATGGCTGTGTCGATGGGATGGATAAACCTTTCCGGCTCTGATGCCGGCATGGATGCCAGTCATGGTATGAGCGGTATGGGCAATTCGTTCTCCAATCAGGTCTGCATGATTCTTGCCTTATTAAACATGGTATATTGCGGACGGCAGTTTTACGTATCAGCCTTCAAGCAGCTGCGCCACCATACGGCAAACATGGATTCGCTCGTGGCATTGAGCACCCTCGTTGCCTTCCTCTTCAGCACGTTCAACACCTTCTGGGGCGAACAGGTATGGGGAGCACGCGGCATAGAATGGCATACGTATTTTGATGCCTCCGTGATGATAATAACCTTCGTGCTCACCGGGCGATGCCTCGAAGAAAAGGCAAAGGACAGTACGGCATCAAGCATACGTCAACTTCTTGGAATGCAGCCAAAGACCGCCCGAATTGTCAATGGTGACGAGCTTAACGATGTACCGATATCGGCAATAGCCTATGGCGACATCCTTGAGGTTAGGGCAGGGGAGAAGATACCCGTCGACGGCACCGTCGTTTCTGCCGAGAGCTTCATGACTCCCGATGCAGCATACGTTGACGAGGCGATGATAAGCGGCGAACCGGCTCCCGTGGCAAAGTGCACAGGCGACAGAGTGCTTGCCGGAACGATACCCAGTCAGGGAAAGCTTCGTCTGAGAGCACAGCAGGTGGGCGAGAAGACAGCCCTCGCACAGATAATCCGTATGGTACAAGAAGCGCAGTCGTCGAAAGCCCCCGTGCAGCGACTTGTCGACAAGGCAGCCCTCGTCTTCGTGCCAACCATCGTCGGCCTCTCGCTCCTCACCTTTATAATATGGTTTGCCGTGGGCGGTGTCGAAGGCTTGCCCCATGCCATAATATCGGCAGTGGCGGTATTGGTAATCGCCTGTCCGTGTGCCATGGGACTTGCCACTCCTACAGCCCTCATGGTAGGTATTGGCAGGGCAGCGAGTCGCCATATCCTAATCAAGGATGCCGCGGCACTGGAGAAACTCCGCAAGGTAAATGCCATAGTAATCGACAAAACCGGTACGCTGACCGTCCCCAACCGCAACATCGACTTCACGAAAGCCGCCGACCTTCCGCTCGAAGAGCGCGAAACGCTGAAGCCGAACGCCCGTGAGGCAATTGCAGCCCTTCATCGTGAAGGCATAGAGGTGTATATGATGAGCGGCGACAAGGAAGAAGCGGCAGCCTATTGGGCAGAGAAAGCCGGCATCAAGCATTATCAGAGTCAGGTGAAGCCCGACGACAAGCAGCAGCTCGTTTCGCGCCTTCAGCAAGAAGGCAAATATGTGGCTATGGTGGGCGACGGCATCAACGACACTCAGGCACTCGCCCTTGCCGATGTAGGCATAGCCATAGGCACCGGAACAGACGTGGCAATCGATGCCGCACAGGTTACGCTGATGGGCGATGACCTTATGACCCTGCCCGAAGCCGTGCGAATGAGCCGCCAGACCACCCGCCTGATATGGCAGAATCTCTTCTGGGCATTCGTCTACAACCTCGTGTGCATTCCTGTGGCAGCCGGAGCGTTGAGGCTCTTCGGCATAGACTTCCAGATTACTCCGATGTGGGCAAGTGCACTGATGGCAATGTCGAGCGTGAGCGTAGTGTTGAATTCATTAAAGCCTCTCCCCCGCACCGCTCTTTGAGCGGCTTCCCCCTCCCCCAGGAGGGAGGGGAGTAGATGGCTTTGATTCCGTAAATATGGCAATCGGTTGACTAAAAGTATATAATATATATATTCATTTAAATTAGAGTATTAAGTAACAATAATAACATTTAAAATCTCCCCAAAAATCCCCCAAGCATATCACTCCCATCTCCTCATGGGGAGGGGAAAACTGCTCGAAGAGCGGTGCGGGGGAGGGGCTTCAATTATGAAAAAGTTTTTATCATTCATCATGATGTCGATGATGGCATTGAGCATCTATGCCAAGGACATCAAAACCGTAGTGTTCACCACCGATCCGCAGATGCACTGCGAGGGATGCGAGAAGAAAATCAAGGGTAATATCCGTTTTGAGAAAGGAGTGAAGAAAATCGAGACCAGCGTGCCCGACCAGACCGTAACCATCACCTATGATGCCGACAAGACATCGGTGGAGAAACTCGTAGAGGCATTTAAGAAGATAGACTACGACGTGCGTCAGCTCCAGCCGGGCGAGAAGGTGGAGAAACAGACGGTTGAGGAATAACGTCTTTCTTTCGATAATCTTTATGAGAATTGGAGAATTTAGGTGTTTTCATTGCTATTTCATTACTGATTTGCATATGAATACTCTTAATTCTCCAATTCTTGCTAAAAAAACATTACCTTTGCATAAGAGTATTTTACTCAGAAGATTTAAATCTGCAATCTTCCCCTCCCCCGCCTCCCCTTTCAGGGGCGGAGCAGTTTCCTTGATAGCTCAGAAGATAATTATGGAGTAATATCTGAAGGGCTTGATGTGAAACTGAAGGGCTTGATGTAAAACTGAAGGGTTTGATGTAAAACTGAAGAGTTTGATGTAAAACTGAAGGGCTTGATGTGAAAACAGAAGAGTTTGATGTAAATAAAAGACAAATAGCTTGAGGAAAATTATTGCAGACAAAGGTAACTGCTCCGCCCCCGGAGGGGGAGGCGGGGGAGGGGAAGATCTTCAATTACAAAGTTAAATTATGAATTATAAATTATAAATTAACATGACTCTATATCCAAAACTAATAATGGATGCGCTTGCAACCGTAACGTATCCCGGAACGAAGAAGAACCTCGTGGAGAGCGAGATGGTAGCCGACAATCTGCGTATCGACGGCAATAAGGTATCATTCTCATTGATTTTTCCTCGCGACACCGACCCTTTCCTCAAGTCTACCGTCAAGTCTGCCGAGGCTGCAATCCGCTACAACGTGAGCAAGATGGAGGGCGAAGGCGCCGGCAACGAGGTGGAGATAAACATCTCGCTCGAATACAAGTCGAAGCCGCGCCCAGAGGTAGAGAAACTCCTGCCCGAGGTGAAGAATGTCATTGCCGTAAGTAGCGGCAAGGGTGGAGTGGGCAAGAGCACCGTATCGGCAAACCTTGCCATTGCCCTGGCTCGTCTCGGCTATAAAGTGGGACTCTTGGACACCGATATCTTCGGTCCGTCGATGCCGAAGATGTTCAACTGCGAGGATGCCCGTCCGTATGCAGTAGACGTAGACGGTCGCCAGCTCATAGAGCCAATCGAGCAGTATGGCGTGAAGCTCCTCAGTATCGGTTTCTTCGTGAATGCCGAGACGGCAACGTTGTGGCGCGGCGGTATGGCGTCGAATGCCCTGAAGCAGTTGATTGCCGATGCCAACTGGGGCGATCTCGACTATTTTATCCTCGACACCCCACCGGGCACGAGCGATATCCATTTGACCCTCCTTCAGACTCTTGCCATCACGGGAGCCGTAATCGTGAGCACTCCTCAGAGTGTTGCTCTTGCCGATGCGCGTAAGGGAATCGACATGTATCAGAACGACAAGGTGAATGTGCCTATCCTCGGTATGGTGGAGAATATGGCATGGTTCACTCCTGCCGAACTCCCCGAAAACAAGTATTATATCTTCGGCAAGGAGGGCTGCAAGCATCTCGCCGAAGAACTGCATATACCTCTTCTTGCCCAGATTCCTCTTGTTCAGAGCATCTGCGAGAGTGGCGACAAGGGTGAGCCTGCTGCCTGTCATCCGGAGACAATCACCGGTCAGGCATTCCTTAACCTTGCCCAGGCAGTAGTAACCATGGTGAACCGCCGCAACAAGGAGCAGCCGAAGACGAAGATTGTGAAGACAAAAGACTGACGCTGTAGATAATTTTAGCGTATGTATCAAACGCCGCAAGCGTTTCTACTAAACACTTTTGGTGCAAGGTAGCTGCACCAAAGGTGCAGAGTAGTACTACCTTTTTTGTCACTTTCGTTTGTTGCAACTAAAGCAGTTATCTACTCAGATATAAATAACTGAACTTTCTAATTTACATTCTTCCCCTCTCCCGTCTCCCCTTCCAGGGGAGAAGCGGTTACCCAATAATGAAATGTCATTAGCTGTGGGGCGGAGCAGTTACTCTTTATGCCAAGAACAGAGATATTTATTGATAAATTTAGTATTGCTACAGATATAGTAATGACTAATATATAAAGTTATGTCAATTAAAGGTATCATCTCCGCTCCCGGAGGGGGAGGCGTGGAGGGGAAGATGTAAATCCGAAACATTAATGACTAATATATAATGTTATGTCAATTAAAGGTAACTGCTCCGCCCCCGGAGGGGGAGACGTGGATGGGAAGATGTAAATCCGAAACATTAATGACTAATATATAAAGTTATGTCAATTAAAGGTAACTGCTCCGCCCCCGGAGTGGGAGGCGTGGAGGGGAAGATGTAAATCCGAAACATTAATGACTAATATATAATGTTATGTCAATTAAAGGTAACTGCTCCGCCCCCGGAGGGGGAGGCGGGGGAGGGGAAGAAAAACTTGAATTAACAATAAATCGGACAGAAGAATAGGTGAAACAAATCCTTCTGTCCGATTTATTATTGTTCAGTGTCTGAATTTTTATTCTTCAGTGTCCGATTTTATATCGGCTGATAACCGTTCTTTACCTTTCGATAAGAATTTTCTTTCCGTTAACGATGTTGATGCCCTTTTGGAGCGATGGAATCCGTTGTCCCATGATGTTGTATATAGCATTATTTTCAGTAGCCGGCTGAACGTCAATACTGTTGATGCCGTCGGTAGTGAAGTCGTCGATAGCTTCAATCGTCTTGAATGCCGCCTTGTAAGTGTTGTTGGTGCGGAAAGCACTGAGCAGCGACTTGTGAACGTAGAGTGTGGCATTGTGGAAATAGTCATACGAACCGCTCGATGCCGGCTGCAGGAACTGCTCTCCTCGGTAGACTACAGCACTAATCCCGTCGCTCTTTGTAATCAACTTGGTAGAGAACGTTGACAGGTCTTCAGGGATTTCAAGATACGTCATCTTAGAGTTGTGAACCATAACGGAAGTCTTTTCCGTTGTCTTGCTTGCTGCGGCAGGCAATCTCAGCTGCACGAGATTCGACACGCAGAACATGTAGCTTGCGAGTTTGTCGTCTTCGAGCGTATAATCTTTGTTCCAGTATGAACCATAGGCTCCGCCCTTCATCAGTCTTGCATCCTTCAGGTCGAGATATTCCAATACCGGATTGCTGTTAGTTGCTACATAATATCCGCTTGATGATATGTCTTCCGCATTACAGAGATAGCGAATCTGTTTCAGGTCGTCGCCGTTGATGTTGCCCGTCACGCGCAGATACTTATATGTATTGTTTCCGATGAGACTCTGGAAAGATCCCGGTTGCTCCACGTTAACAGTAGGCCAGTCGGTCACGTTCACGTGGCAAACCTTTGTGATGTTTCCCACCTTCAGCGTAACGTCAGCCTTGCCGGCGGAGAACGACATCAGTTCGTTGTTCGTGTTCACGGCAGCGATGTTCGTGTTGCTGCTTGTGAACGTTGCAGTGCTGTTCATCAGTCTGGTGTCGACCATTTGCGGAGCGATGTTCTCGAAACTGTTGCTCATCATATCCACATTCTCCGGCATAATCACACCACAGTCGTCGAGCACGATGCCGCAGTCTTCAATCGCCTCCGTGTTTCTGTTCATCGGATACCAGTTGGAGTCGTCCTTGTATTCCTGTACCAGAGCCTTCGGCACATACAGCTTCTCGCACATTTTGTAATCAGCCGATGTTGCAGCTTCAGCCTTTTTCTTCGATGGCAGGAAGATTCGAGTCGTTTCGTTGCTGAGGTATTTAGGATTAAACTTGCTCAAATTTCCCAGCCACAGGTTTTTCACATCATATCCTACGTTGGCGGTAAAGCTTGTTGCGCCTGGAGCGATAAAGGTTTCAATCTTCGATTTATAGTAGTCGAAGGCATAATAGTCAACATATTTACATCTCGGGTCAACAATAATCTTCGTGTTGTTGTTAGTGCAGAGAAGTAGTTCGCTGAAGTCCTTCTTGTAAACGATTCCGTCCTTCTTCGTCAGACAAGACGATTCCGGCACCGTAACGTCCACGTCGCTGTATTGGTTCCATAGCCATATCGCCCCTCGCTTGTATGTTTCGAGAGATGCCGGCAGAGAGATATTCTTGATGCTGTTGCAATTCAGGATACACTTGCTCTCCATCGTTTTCACACTGTTTGGCAGGCGCAGAGTTTCAAGTTCCGACCCGTTGAAAGCTCCAGTCGACAATACGTCAGCCTTTGCCGTGTATTCAGTGCTTTCATCCGTAGAAGAGTTGTTTTCCTTATAGTACACTCCGCCCTCCACGATTCTTGCGTCGGAGAGGTCAAGCTCCCTCAGACTCTGTGCCACGGGGTAATATCCGTCATCATAGCTGGAGCAGCGTGAGCGCAGTTCGCGCAAGTCCGTGCCGTTGATACTTCCGTGTACAGTAAGCTTCTTGTATCTTGTGTTTCCGAGCATCGCCTTGAGCGAGCCGGGCGTCGAAACGGTGAATTCGCCGTCTATAGGCATCTTGTCGGCAGTATAGCTGCCGTTAGGCACGAGGTTCAGAGTAGCCGTATTGTCGGTATTGAAGTGATAGTTGTCGGTCGGGTTAAGTGCTCCTAAGGCATAGTATCCGTCGCAGGCACCGCCCCATCCCCAGTTTATGCCCCACAGTCCGTCGCTGTATCCGTCAACGATAAAGGCATGACCGTCAGAGAAGTCGCCATTGCTTCTGTATGGTATCGGCTGTTTCTTTTCCAGCTGTTCATACATCAGGTTGATGTCCTCCTCCGTTCCAGTAATCTTGCGGTTGGTGAAGTTAGAGTTATAGTCGAAGTATGTTGATAAAACCTTTGCATTAAACACCGCGCTCGACGCCTCTGTGCCGTAGTTCATTTTGAGAGCCACGCCCAGATGATACATCAGCGTAGCCACGGCATTGCCAGACTCCTCCGAGTAGCATCCGGTTTTATATATGTCGAGCATCTTGTCCCACTGGTATTCCGTATCGGCAAAATTAGCTGTCAGCGTCTGTCCGTTCCATGTATAAGAGTTTGATCCCGTTCCGTGTTTCGGATAGTTGTAGTATTTCATTATCTGGGCAAAAGCCGTTGCCGTGCAGCCTGTATAGTTTGTAGGACACATTGCACTGTAGGCATCCGACTGGTTCCATTTAGTCTGAATCAGGTGGTCAATAGGTTGCCTTGCCGCCCTCTGCTGCACTTTTGCAGCGTTTCTCCTCTCCGGAGTCCAGTTCTTTGCCGCTTCAATCATCTGCAGGGAGTAATCCTCCATCATCTGTCTGAGAGCCGGCGGAATACTGTCGATATCGAAGCTGTTCCCCCTGTCGGTATATCCGATGATGTCATCACCTTCAAACCCGCTTACGAGCACCATGCCGTTGCCCTTAGTTCCCATCACATAGATGGTGTTCCTGCCGTTGGTCTGCATGGTGTAGAGCAGCTGCGCCTCGTTTGCAGCCTCCCTGCATTTAGCTTTTTTCATGGTCGCCGTGTTACTGCTGTTGGCATACCTGCCGAGCAGAGCTGCAGCATCGTCAGCCGTTCGCCACTGTGCGTTCACGCTTCCTGCCGCAAGTGTCAGTAGCATGGTCATCATGCATCTACCTGCGTTAGTCTTAAGATTGGCAATTGTTGCCAGTTTAGTTTTTACATTTTTCATATTACCGTTTATTTATATGTTGTTTTTGTATTGTTGATGCGTCGTGAAGAAACGTAGTCCGTTGTCTTGTCCGTGTTTCGTTCTTTGGTTAGCAGTCGTGTCTTGTTTAAGGTTTTTGTTGTTATTATTTTGCAAATATATCGATTAATACGTTATGTTCAAAATAATTGCATCTTTTTTTTCTGTTTTAGTATAATCTCATGTGATGTAAGCATTTGTCTTAACATGTATAATTCATAGTGTGATATAATATATATTATTACATCAAATCCCCGGACTTTGCTGACAAAAGCCAGCCGTAGTCCGGGGATTCTCTGCTATTATCAAATAACTTAACTAATGGATGTCTATTTCATAATCTTCACAGTCTCTACAGTACCGTCGGTCATGGTAGTAACCTTGATGACCTGTCCGCGGCAAGATTCGCTGACACGAGTACCGTCCATATTGTAGTAAGCAACGGCAGCTACAGCCTTTCCGCTGTTAATCTCCTTCACTGCTGATGTATTCTTAGCCTCGGCAGCCTCGCCAAGTCCGCCCATCTCGTTGGCAGCGCGAACGCTCCACTTAGATGTAGAGTCGGCATTGTCGTAGTGGTTTTCAGTGCTGAGACACACCACTTTGCCGTCTTTGCAAACAGCCCAGAGGAGAACATACTGACTGTCGTCCCATGTTAGCTTGCCCTCGCTCAGCAATACGTTCTGCGGAGCTGAAGCCTGCTCTGTGAGAGCCGTCGGGTCCCAGTCGTCGCCATCGCCCATCACGTTGCTGATAGTATAGAAGTCAGCTTCATCCTTAGAGAGAACAGGGTTGTTGGCATGACCGTCGCCAAAGGTCTTCTTTCTTCCGCTCAGGTCAATCTGACTGCCCTTTGCTGTCTGCGAGTTGTATTCAGCAAAGCGAGCCGGCCAGCCGCCGCTCATCTCGTTCCATCCTATAGCCGAAGGCTGAGCCTCCATCTTGGTGTCGATGAAGAGGGCGATAGGAGTGCCCTTGCCCCATGGGCGACCGAGGGTGAAGTTGCCGTCGATACCCTTCTTTTCAGCCTTTATAGTGCAGTCCTTGAAGATATATCCGTATTTTGTAGGCAAAGACGGAACAGCGATATATCCGGTGTTGCAAACCTGCAAGTCCACCTTATTATAATATACGTCGCCCTTACCGCAGAGGAAGTCGGTGTTGCCGCGCAGCACGCCGCCCTCGAAGTAGAAACGGCTCTTGTTGTTGTTAGACACGTAGGTGTCCTGATAAGCCCAGAGGCAAACATTCTTGCAAACCGTCTTGTTCGACTGGTCGTTCAACACGATGTCGCGACCCTTTGCATCGCCCATTGCGCTCTTCATCGTGAGGTCCTGGAAGTAAGTGCCCGTGGCATTCTTCTGTAGCGACAGCACATCGCCTCTGCCGATTCCCTCAAGCACGTTAGCCATTCCGTAACCATTATCCCATTCCTCGTTAGGCACCGTGTTTGTGATGACAACACCGTCGCGGCTCTCACCGATGATAGAGATGTTTGGAGAGTTCAGATAAGTGGTAGGATCAGGATAATCCTTGCCGTTGTCGCTGTGTTTCGTTGCCGTTGTGCTTGCCGGCAATACATAATTGCCGTTCTTGATGAAGATACGGTAGCGCTTTGTGTTGTCGCTGCGTTTTGCTGCTGCGGCGAAAGCTTCCTGAAGACTGCCGTCGGTAGGCACGATGAAGTCGTACATCGCCTTGGCGATAACCGGACGTGTCTTTGTCTTGAACGTAATGCTGACACTCTCGGCCATTTTGTTGTTGGTCAGGTCGCTGATGCTGTTAGCCGGCAGAGAGAATGTGTATTCCTTGTCATATTCAAGAGCCTTATACTGGAACGAAACCGTCTTTCCCGATACAGCAGGAGTAAGTTCCTTGCCGTCGAGAGTAGCCGTTACGTTGTCGTTGGCAAGTTTCACCTTCTCGTCGAAGGTAAGGATGATGCTGCCGTTAGCTGATACGTTCTCGGCATTGTTTGTCGGAACCGACTCTACAAGAACAGGAGCCTTGCCGTCGTCGATAACTTTTGCCGTTCCGGTGATAAAGATTTCAGAGATACCGATACCGTCGTTGTTAGAGGTCGCACCCTGAATGTCGGAAGTCTTGTCGGCAATCCAGCGGATATACACAGCTGGCTGGTTGTTTGCGTCAGCAGGAAGAGGGAATTCCTCCGTCTTCCAGTTCTTTGCACCCTCAAGAACGAAGGTTCCGAGTTTAGTCCAAGCCTCGCCGTTGAGCGAATATTCCACGTCGTATTTAGTATACGCATTGTAGTTGTATACCATAGAAGAAGAAACCTTCACGTTGGTGAAAGCCGAAGCGTTCACCATCGTCTGCCAGTAGTATTTGCCAAGGCCCTCGGTGTTCCAGTTTACGGCAGCCCACTTACCCTCATATCCGCCAGAGCTCTGACTCTTGTCGAGCCATCCTATAGTGTTGCCGTCGGCATCGCGAAGCACGAGAGCGTCGGCATCGTTGTCCTCGGCAGCAAAGTCAGCCTTTCTGCCGTTGTTGCCCTTCAGTACGAAGTCCCATCCGGCGATGAAGTCCACGGCAGAATAGTTGGCTGCAACGGCATGGTTCTCCGTCATGTCGAATGTAAGTTCAGCACTGGTCTCGCCGTTGCTCCATGAGTTGAAAGTAACAATCTTGTTAGAAGAGGCAGTAAGCGTTACCTTCGTTCCCTCCTCATACATGTTCTTGCCGTCAACCACCGTAGCGGCAGGAGTGGCACTGACCATATAGTCCTTGCCTGGAGCGTTTACGGTAACGTCGAGCGAATATGTGTTCAGCTTCTGGAAGTTAGCCTCTACCTCCATGTTCTTTGTCAGCACAACGTTGAGGTCGTCCTCCGTGCCCAGCACGTTGCCCTTGTCGTCGGTCCAGTTAACGAAGCTGTAGCCGAAGTTCTTCTTAGCTGACAGTTTTATCTCCGTGTCGGCATCAAACTCCGTGCCGGCAGGGTTCTGCGATACTGTTCCGCCTTCGGCAGGATTGCATGTAGCGGCAAACGTATAGCGAGCCACCTCTTGCTTAGAGCCGTTCACGGTTCCGGTGATTACCACGTTGTTCAGTCCATACTGCTTTCCGCTGTTGTCGTAGATATTCACGAGCAGCGAGAAACCCTTCTGAGTGGCGAGACTTGCCGGAACATCGTATTCAAACTCCGACATGTCGCCTGTCTTGCCGTTCCTTCTCGGTTTGATGCCAGTGGCAAGAGTAGCCTCTTCGCCCTCGGCATTTCTCACCCTCACAGCCATCTGTCCGCCGTCGGTACCGAAGCGGATGATGTTTGCACTCACTTTTGTTGCGGTGAACGTAATGCCCTTTGAAGGTACAACCTTAAATTCCACGGCATTTTCGTCGTTTGTTGCACTTCCCTTGTCGCTCGGTTTAAAGGCGGCATAGGTAATGTCGCCGTCTTTCTTCGATGCGTCATAAGGAATGTTAGCACCTGTTGCTACGGATGTTGTGGTGAATGCCCCGTCGGGTGCAGCCACGGCATCGTCGGTGATGTTTCCGTTGAGCGGAAACGTCACGCTTGCGGCATCATTGTTGAAAGTCTGGGCTATTGCCGGCAGACCGCAGATGATGCAGAGCATGATGAGCATGCTACGTAATACTTGCTTTTTCATTTTGTTTATTTGGTTAGTAAATTATTAGGGTGTCCAGTTCTGTGTTCCAATTTTCGAGTTAAAAAGAAGCTTGTACTTCTTCTAACATTATGAGAATCAGATGTTATGCAAACAACGAATACGCCTCAATTATATATCGCTATTTTATGATTAAAAATTAGTCCATTTCAAATATGTAACACTTTAAATATCAAAGCTTTGGAATTATATTGTAATATCAAAAAGTGGAACATAGAATTGGACACCCTAGTAAATTATTCAAGTTCGGATTTATTTATTCCCCTCCCCCGCCTCCCCCTCCGGGGGCGGAGCAGTTACCATTGATTGTTATAAAGGTTGCATACTTGTCATTATTTATTCGATAAGCCAGTCGTTAATATTCCGACAGGCAAATTTCTTATTAACAAATGTATCTGTCTTCATGCAGAAATAGTAACTGCTTCTCCACTGTAGTTAACGACATTTCGTTATTGAGTAACTGCTTCTCCCCTGCAGCTAACGACATTTCGTTATTGGGAAACTGCTTCTCTCCTGCAGCTAACGACATTTCGTTATTGAGTAACTGCTTCTCCCCTGTAGTTAACGATATTTCGTTATTGGGTAACTGCTTCTCCCCTGCAGCTAATGACATTTCGTTATTGGGTAACTGCTTCTCCTCTGTAGCTAACGACATTTCGTTATTGAGTAACTGCTTCTCCACTGGAAGGGGAGACGGGAGAGGGGAAGAATGTAAATCAGAAAGTCCGTTTGGTACTTTGATTTCTCAGTCTTATGCCCTCAAAACTGATGCAAAGGTAAGGAAAAAGGGCGTAACGCCTGTAGCGCACGCCCTTTATTATAAGAGGTTTGGAGGATATTCCCCTAATTTGGATTATTTTTATCCTATAGAGGATTTCTCAATTAATAATTATCTTCATCATCGTCCCAAGTTTCGTCCCACAGACTGTGCCGCTTTGATGTAACGTCAAACTCGCCTGCTGGGTCTTCCGGGGCAACTTTTGGTTTGCCGTTAAACTTATCCGAACCAGCCATCAGTGGTTGTTCGTCCATTCTCATACTTGTAATCGCGGGAGCGATATATTTCTTTTTCATCTGTCTGTTCCTTATTATTTTATTATAATCTTCTTTCCGTTGTGGATATAGAGTCCACGCTGTGGCTTCATAGTCTTCTGTCCGCTGATGGTGAAGTATGCGCCCTCGTCGTTGCCGTCGGCATTAAAGCTGTTGATGCCGTTGGTTCCGCCGTTGATAACCACCTTCAACTGTGCGCCCTGCAATGCAGTAGGTATCTCGAGGTATGCCTTGCCGGCAGGGATATAAGCGCCGTTCTTGAAGTTCTTGAAGTATGACACGTCTTCCGTCTTGTCGTAAACGAGCACGAAAGAGTAGTCGTTCTCAATCAGCGTGCGCTCCATGGTTCCCTTCAAGCTGTTGCCTTCGAGTTTTCCCTGAGCCTCACAAGGAGTCATGTAATAAGTCTTGCTTGCCTCGCCGCCGAGCACCACGCCTTCGCCGGCAGGGATGATGCCGTTGTTTACCTTATTCAGCGTAACGGTGTTTTCGCTAACCGATGCAGTGTAGACATTCAGTCCCTCAGGGGCCTTGCAGCTCGTAGCCGAACAGAATGTTCCCATGCCTCCGGCAGAAAGTTTCGCCGTTATAGCCACAGCCTCGGCAGCCTCGCCAAGTCCGCCCATCTCGTTGGCGGCACGAACAGACCAATTGGCTGTGATATCGTCGGCAGGATATTCGCAAGATGTGGTATTGTCTATGTATTCGCCATTTTTGAATATTGCATAGCAACGGGCATTATCTATAGATATCCAAGTCAGTTTTCCGTCGGTGTATTTCAGCTCAGGTTTTGCAGTCTGCTGTGTGTAACTTGGAGCGTCCCATGCATCAGTTCCACCTACAACGTTGTGTGCTGTAAATTCCTTTGCCTCTTCATCGGTGAGTACAGGAGTGTACTGGTTTAGTGAGGTGGGGGAGTTCTTTCTCGTTGATAGGTCGATTGTCTTGCCGTCATTGTCAACTGAGTTGTATTCGTAGAAATGAGTTGTAAGATTGCCCATGTTTGTCCAGCCGGCATCGGAACATAGTACATCCATTTTTGTATTAAGGAAGTAAGCTCGCGGTTCGTTCTGCCATGGTCTTCCGAGGTGCCAGTTCTTGTCGGCTACATTTGTTGCTCCCTCATCGGCTTTCACTGTACTGTTTTGGAACACGTAGCCCCATTCCTTAGTAGCATCCGTATTAGGAGCTACAATGATGTTGCCGCTTTTGTTTCCGAGTATAAGGTTGCAACGTTCAAAGAAAATGTCGCCGCCTCCACAGATGAAGTCTGTCGTGCCGTAGATGTCGCAGTCTTCAAGGTATGTTCTGTCTCCTGTTACGTAAGTGTCTTGACTTGCCTGCATCGCCACGTTCTTCAATATAGCCTTGTTACCGCCGGTTACAGCACAGCTTACGCCTTTGAAAGTTTCAGCGCGGAAGTCATATTTGTTGCGGATTGTAAGGTCTTGCAGATAGTTGCCTGTTCCTTTACCGAGTTCAAATGTTGATGATGTTATTCCGTCGGTAATTCCTTCGATGATAACTCCGTCCTTGCTCTCGCCGATAAGTGACACATTGTAGATATTGTTCCAATTGTCGATATTAAGCGAGACATTGTGCTGATATGAACCGGTCAACGTGCCGTATGTATAGTTGCCGTTCTTCAGGAATATTGTTTTTCGCTTTGCATCGGCAGTCTTATTTGTTGTTTGAAGTTCCTTGATTGCAGCGTCGAGTTCATCAGCATTACCTACAACATAGTCATATACCTTCTTTTCGACAGCAGGTTTTTCTCCAACTTTTACTGTTAGTGTGATGTCCTTGTCGTATTTGTTGTCGAAAGCATCTTTCACGCTATTTGCTTTCAAAGAGATAGTGTTGCTACTGTTGTAAGGCAGATTCCAATAGTATGCAGTTATGGTAGAACCTTTTGTTGCTGTTCTTACTTTCTCTCCGTTAACTCTTACAGCCTCGTTGTCTGTAAGTTCTATGTCGTTGTCGAAGGTGAAAGTAACGCTTCCGTTCTTTTCTACTGTAGCTCCATTCTCTATGCTCTGGCTCAAGAGCGAAAGATTGCCGTTGTCGGTTACAGAGTAGTAAATGATTGCTCCAGAGAATGCAAGCTGTGAACCGCCGTCTGCATAGAATGTTATTGGGGTTCCAGCCTGATGGTTGGTGATGGTAGACGTTATTGTCTGTCCTTTTGAGAGATATTTCAGTACTTCGCCATTGGCATCAGTTGTAATGACTGTAGATCCTTCGCTTGCCACATTAAATGTGGTAGTTACGTCTTTTGTCTCGTCGCCGTTGTATTTATAGTAGTTTTCGCTACAGTTTAGAAATTCTATCTTTGAGACGATAGCATTGCTTGGTATTGTAAATGCCCACATATTGTCAGCTCCTTCGCTTGCTTTGAAGCGGCTGTCGCTGTATACGTTTCCTTTTTTCGATTTGATGGCAAATGCCGGATTTACCGTAGAATAGCGTATTGACTTGTAGTCTGTTCCGTCGCTAAGAGTTTCTGTAGTTCCGTCGCCTGTTGTCCATGTAAATGTCTTTCCTCCTATAATGCTCAGTTTGTTGAATGTGATAGTATATGTCTCAACAGTTTCGCCGGTGTTTTTGTTTTTCAAGACAACTGTTGCCTTATAGCCATTGTCCGCAGAAGCCTGTGTAACTTCTGCTGTGCCTGCTTCATTTGCCGTGGCTGCTACTGTTGGAATATCATTGTATGATGTTACATCGTATGTATATGTGTTGCCCTCGATTGCTGACAGTATATTGGTTTCACCGATGATGAGGGAGGTTAGTTTAGGAGCTGATGATGCTCTTGTAATAACTATTTCTGTAAGATTTCCATATGTGTTGTTAATTTTTGAACCACGGTAAATATAGAATGTGTTTTTTCCTGCATCTGATGATGTTACTGTATATTGGCGGTTGTCATCAAGGTTGCTTACATCACTTCCTTTTTGTGTAAAGGTGTAATATCCTGTGTGAATTTCATTTTTGTAGAAAGATGCTGTAATTTTGTCTCCTTCTTTAAATGTTTTGCCGTCGTTTAATGTAACTTTGAGATAATGTCCCCCACTACCATGGTATCATATAACCATTTTGGCTGAGGATTTGCTGGTTAGCTTTTCCACAGTGGAAAACGACTGTTCCTCCTGTAATTGTAGCATATTGAGACATGTCTACATCTTTTACAGCGTCGATTGTAATGTCCTGTCCTTTGTTTACCATGAACGAGAGAATTGTTTCCTCGTCAGAACTGCTACTTCTCTGTTGTGCCTCAGCCGGGATTGTCCCCATGACCAAGCATACCCACAGAAGGAGCATACTAAGAAAATTTTTCTTCATTTTGCTTATTAGTTAATAATTTGATATTTTCAACGGCGGCAAAGGTATTAGGATTATTTTATCCCGCTTAGGATTTGTGCCTTTATTATTTAAGGTTGTATGATATTCCCCCATATTTTCCACAATTTCCCCCCCATACAAAAGACCCTTGATTTGCAAATCGGTATTTAAATATGCATATCAAGGGTATTGCGTTTGTGTCTATATTGCTTACTTCATAGTGTAATACACATTATATCATCCTATGAAATATACTGGTTATATCTCCTATTTATTAACTGGCACTACGTGTTATCCAAGCTATGCTTTATAAATATAAAGCCTTGTATTGTCAGCATAAAGTGCTACTTTATCTTTGTTAAGCAAGTGTTTTACTCTCACACTTACCCTCACCACCCCTCACCCTTACCCTCACACCTTGAAAGCACGATAAACAGGCGGTTTCAAGGCTGTTGGTGAGGGTGTGAGGGTAAAAATCAAAAAAACTTTTTTATTTGTTTTTTATATCTTTCAGCTTCTCCTTAATCATCTGTCTTGCCTTGCCAATCTGGAAGCGGTAAACCTCGTGGGCAAGAACGAAATATACCACCACCTGAATCCACAGCGCACGGTATTCCGTAGCTACATCCGTGAGTGTTGCTCCCATGGAATTCATCCTGACGAAGCCGCGGATGCCGAAGGTGCTCGGGAATAGCCATGACACTCCCTGCCAGAACGACGGGATATTGCTCTGTGGCCACGACACTCCCGACATGAACAATAGCGGAACGGAAGAGAACACCACGAGCAGCATCACGTTCTCCCTGTATCGCATCAGTGCCGACAGCGTCATACTGAAGAAGATGCATGCCAAGAGGAACGGTAGACAGAAGAGGATAAGTTCCTTGCCATTGATAAGGCTGATGAAGTTGAATATCCGCGGTACGGCGCACAGCAGATATGCTGCCATAACGGTGTAAATCATGAAATATGCCATCGCTTTGCCCCAGATGATGCGCATCACACCACGGTAATGACGGTCTACCGGAACGAGGAACCCATAGTTGTTGCGCTCTCGTGCCGTTCCTGCCGCCATGCCCACACCGAGCAACAGCGTCTGCTGGATAATGAGAATCAGCACTCCGGGGATGATAAAATTGCCGTAGCCCGCAGTGTTGTTGAATATCGGCACCTCCTCGAAGTCGAGTGGCTTTGTTGTTATCTCGTTCTCGCGATTAGTGAAGTTGCCCGAAAGCTCAATCTGTATCTTTGAATTCAAGTTGCCCTGAATTGCCGTACAGGTCTGGAATATCGCCTTGTAGGCAAGCATAAGACTCATGTCGCAATATACGCCAACATGTGTCTGCTCCATGCGGTTCAGTCTGGTCTGGAAATCCTCGGGGAAATATACCACGCCGTATGCCTCACCCCTGCCCACACGGTCTTTAGCCTCCTCCAAACTACTGCACTTTACGGCAACCTTAGTATCAGGCGACGCATCGAGCATGCGGGTGAACTCTCGGCTCATCTGACTGTGTGAGCGGTCGACCACAGCCACCGGCACCTCTCTTGTCACCTCGTTGTTGTATATCCACGAATACAAAAGAGGGTAGGCGAGGGGAACGATGATCAGGAACATCAGCACGCCCTGGTCTTTCAATACGTTCTTCAGTTCCTTGAGGCAGATGTAAAGCCCCTCCCCCGCGCCGACTAACAGTCGGCTTCTCCCTCCCCGTGAGGAGAGGGGAGTAGTATGCTTTAAAGCCCCACCCCCAGCCCCTCCCCGCGAGGAGAGGGGAGTAGTATGCTTTGAATCCTCTTTTGAGTTCTTATTATTCATTTCTGTATGATTTATTTTTATATTCGTATTATAAATTTAATCTATTATCGCATTTCTCATTCATCACTTCAACATTTACCTTTGGGGTAATTACTCCCCTCTCCCTCGGGGAGGGGGAAGCCGACTGTCAGTCGGCGCGGGAGAGGGGCTGTTATATACTTACTCCCTTCATCATTCTGACATCCACTCCTTGGTAATCACTCCCCTCTCCATTGGGGAGGGGGAAGCCGACTGTCAGTCGGCGCGGGGGAGGGGCTTTTAATCTATATATTTAACCCCTTCATCATTCTGACATCCACTTCTTGGTAATCACTCCCCTCTCCATTGGGGAGGGGGAAGCCGACTGTCAGTCGGCGCGGGAGAGGGGCTTTTAATCCATATACTTAAACTCTCTCATTGCCTTCTTGATATTTCCGGCAACGAGAATAGGTAAAGCCGTGAAGACAATCATGCATACTATGTTAATCCAAACATACGACAGCGGAAAATCATTGAATACGCTCGTCTGGTAGATACGGAAATAATGTCTCAGCGGAAACATCTGGGCAATGCCCTCAAGAGCCGGATCCATGGCGAAGACGGGGAAAGCCGTGCCAACGAGCGAGAAGCTCAATACTGCCCACAGCGAACAGGTGCTCATCGACATTCTGAGCGACGGCATAAGGCCAAACATAAATGCCCCGAAACCTTGCGAAGCAGTAACTGCAAGCAGTCCGAGCAACAGAATATGCCATGTGCCGCCATTATGCGGAAATCCCAACATGCCATATACATAAAAAGAATAGACATAAAACATCGTGAGGAATATCAGCGTCTGCGGCAGTAGTTTACCCAAAAGCATAGCCCAAGTGTTGTTGCCGGCAGTGGCAAGAAGTTTCTGTGCCCGGTCGAACTTCAGTTCCGTGCCTAAAGAATATGGCGTGATAAGAAAGATAAAGAGCATCAGACATCCTGGGATGAGCATAGTGCTCAAATAAAAATTGTAGTTAGTCCACGGGTTTGTAACGGCATGCATGTCGATGGCAATAGGTTGAAGAAAAGCCATAATCTGCTTCTGCGTGAAACCCTTTGCCGACATCGTGGCGGAGCCTACACCGGCAGACCCTAAAGTCGCAATCGTCTTCAGATCCTTATACAGTAAAGCCCCTGCCGTAAGCGACGTATAGCTGTAATAAAACGAAATCTTAGGCTGTCGCGAAGAGAGCAATTCATCTGTAGTTCCCTTTGGGAAATACATAAACCCGTAAATCTTGTTCTGTTGCATAGCAAGGCGCGCCTCGTCTACATTATTATAATATGCCACGACATGCGTGTTCTGAAATGCGTCGAGCTTTCGCGTCATGCTGCGAGTAGTGGCTGTATTGTCGAGATCAACAATCCCGACCGGCATCTCGTTAGGCTGTCCCTGATTCATCAGCGTGGTGAAGAAAATCATCACGAACAGTGGCAGCACCACCATACATATTATATATACAGGAGTAGTGAATATGATTCCACATTCCCGTCTTGCCGTATTCAATAGGTCCTTTATCATTTCAATCTCAACTTCAATAACTAAAAGAGTAACATCCTTCCCTTTAGTAATATCAAGTTATTATAATAGAGTATCTTTATTCCCTCCCTTAGGGAGGGTTAGGGTGGGTTATATACCCTCCCTTAGGGAGGGTCAGGGTGGGTTATAAAGGTCAGGGTGGGTATCACTTCATCACCAGCGTCATTCCCGGTCTCAGTCCGTCGAACTTCGTAACAGGGCGTGCTTTCACCTCAAAAGTCTTCAGGTCATACTGACCATTGCTCTTTGTTGCCTTCCATACGGCATAGCTGCCCTGATCCTTTATATAATACACCTTCATCTTGATATCCTTCTTGAAGGCCGGAGAGAAAGCTGTGAATTCCGAACCAATCTTCAGTCCGTTGAGCTGATCCTCGCGCACGTTGAACGTTCCCCATACATCACTCATAATAGAAATGCTCATGATAGGAGAGCCCGTGCCTACAAGTTCGCCCACCTTAGGGTAGACATCACTCACTTCACCCTCAACCTGAGCCACCTGCACCGTTTCGTTGATATACGAGCTAACCTCTTGAACAGCACCCTTCGCCCTGTTCACCTGGGCAGCAGCCGCCATGCGCTCCTCTTTGCGGGCACCTTCCTTGGCCATGTCATACTGGCTCTTAGCTGCTTTCTCCTGAGCCTCGTAAGCCTTGAACTGAGCAAACGCCTCGTCGCGCTTCTGTGCACTCATCACTCCCTCGTTGAAGAGACGCTGCACGCGGTCGTAAGTCTTCTTTGCAATCTCAAGACCTGCCTTGGCCTGCTGCCAAACCTCGTAGGCACCCTGTATTTGCTGCTGGCGTGCCCCGTTGTCAGCCATCAGCTTCATTGCCGATGCCGCATCCTCGGCACTCTGAGCCTGAGTCTTCTTTGCTTCCACTTCTGGAGCATCGAGAATGGCGAGAGTATCGCCAACATGGACGTAGTCGCCCTCTTTGACGCGGAGTTCAAGAATACGACCGGGCACCTTGCTCGAAACTCTGTATTCCGAAACCTCAATCTCTCCCTGTATAACGTCTTCGCTCTTTCCGAGCGTGAAATATCCTATAAGTCCAGCCACGACAACCACTGCCGTGAAACCTGCGATGGCAAGGATTATGCTATTCTTCTGTGCTTTATTTTCCATAAATGCTAATTCTACATTCTTAATTCTAAACTCTTAATTCAAAATTCCAAGTGCCTTCTTCAGGTTGACCTGAGAAATCTTTACGTCCACTTCGGCGTCAATCTTCTGCGACTGAGCCTGCATCCAAGCTGTCTGTGCCTCCATGACGTCGGTGGTCTGGAGCACACCCTCCTTGAAACCGACATTTGCGCAGCGCAGATTCTCTTCAGCCTTCTCCACGTTCTTTTTTGCCATGGCAAGTTTCTTGTAAGCCTCGTTCAGTTTAAAGTTGCTCTGACTCACCTGCAAACCGATTTTCTCCCTTGTGTCGTCCATCTCGAGTTTGGCAATAGTAGTGGCAGCCTTGGCAGCGCGCACTTTATATGTGCCCTCCATCCAGTTCCAAACCGGTATGCGAACCATAACGCCAACATTCCATACTCCGGCAAATTTCTTCGTGAATCCGTCGTAAAGGTTAGGATTTGTCATCAGGTATCCGCCGGTAACCAATACTTGCGGCAAGAAAGCCGAGCGCACAAGTTTAGTTGCCTGTTTACTCAGGTCTACGGCATTCTGCAGGAGATTCATCTCCGGACGTCGGTCGATAGCCTGTGCCGTGTCGCCTATAGCCACGGCGTCGCCGAGCGAGATACTTTCAGAATTCTCGTCGGCAAGAGTTATCGTTGATTCCGTAGGCATGCCGCAGAGCTGACACAAGAGCATCTTGGCAAGCGACAGTCCGTCCTCCACCTGGGTAACCTGCATCTCAGCCTCGTTCACCTTCACGTTCACCTTCAGTCCGTCGGCGCGTGTTGCCACGCCCTCCTTAATCATTTTTGCCACATCGCTGTCGAGTTTCTTTACGAGAGAAAGATAGCTGTCGGCGAGTTTCTGTTTGTGTCGCAACGACACCACCGTCCAGTAAGTCTGGTCGATGTCGTGGAGTATCGTCTGCCGGCTCACTTCCTCTTTATTAGCCGCCATAGTTTCCGTTATGTCGGCTATGCGGTTAGCAGCCGTTATGGCACCGCCCATATACACAGGTTGCGTTACCATAGCCGACACCATATACATCTGTCGGTTGTTAGTGCGGAAGGCATCGGTAACGTCCTGTCCTATCTTGTCCAGTGCGCCCGTCACCTTCGGGTCGCTGATACCGAGCAGTCCGCCGAGGTTTGTGCCGATACTGTTTAGAGTATTTTTCTGCGTGTTGTTGAGAATAGAAATCTCCTTGCTCGAGAATACCGCTCCGCCTACAACGTCGAGGTGGGGCAGGTATTTCGTCCTGGCAGCCTTGCGAGTCTGCTCAGCCATGGTGCGCTGCACTTTCGATGCCGTCAGCGTCTTGTTGTTGCCCAGAGCCATCTGCCGGCAACTGTCGAGCGTCAGCACATTTTGCTGTGCCGATGCCGATACTGCCGCTGTTGCAAGAGCTATTATTGATAATATTCTGTTCATCCTTTGTCGCTTTCTGTGTTGTTATCTGGCTCAGTTAAAAGAGAAGTTTCTTGATCCTATCATATTTCCGTCGGCAAACACGCTAACGTTGTATGTTCCCGGATTAAGCGGTTCGTTCACGTTCCAGTAGAGCGTTACCGGTGTTTCGTTGCCTGTATATTCGATAGTCTTGCGCATAGAATACTGTAGCGAGCGGTTTTCGTAGTTGAATGAGCCGCTTGCTCCCATCACGCTGCCCGCCGGCGTCGTAACCCTCACGTAGAGAGTTCTCTGTCCGTTCTGTGCCGTAACGTTCTTTGCTATGTTGAAGCTAACGGTGATGAGCTTTGCATCCTTTATCTTCTTGGCGTTCTTCTTTGCGCTTCCCTTCTTCTTTGCCGTCATAGTGATGCCGTTGGCATCGAGCTGTGCTGCGATGGCAACCTTCTCCGAGAGCGATGCCTTGTCGGAATTCAGTCCTTCAATCTGGCGTGTAGCCTCGGCATACTGTCCCTTTACGCGGGTATTCTCTGCCGTAAGGTTCTGGTTTAGACGGTTCAGCGAGTCAATCTCCAACACATAGCTGCGGATTACGGCACGACAAGTGGCGAGCTCCTTCTTTAGTCGGGCTATCTCCCTTGCGTCGGTGCTCTTCACGCTCTTCAGTTCCTTCAGCAGCTCTTCCGTCTTGAGCTGCTCTTGAGTGAGCTGAGCCACGAGCGAGTCGTTGTTTATCTTTGTTTTCATCTCCGAATACTGGTCGGCAAACTGCTGATATTCGTTTTCCATTTCCTTCTTGTCGAGTTCGGCAAGTTCCTGCATCTCCTTGTTTGCCTGCTTTTCATTGTGCAGACTCATTGTGAGATACGCAATGCCGCCGATGAGCAGCAGAACTACAACTACTACGGGAATCAAAAATTTCTTGTTCATATCTTCTTTTGTTTTTTATTTTTTTACCTTAATTATAATAACTCTTTTCTTTTTATAATATTGTGCAAATATACTTTCTTTTGGTAAAAGAGCAAAACAATGTATGTTATGAAATCTTTAAACGGACAATTTATATATTATTTTATGGAAAAAACGAACAATGTGTGCTGTTAATTAGAAATCCGTTATGTTCCGCCCAAACGCTTCGGGCGTTTCGCCCAAACGCTTCGGGTGTTTTGCCCAAACGCTTCAGGCGTTTCGCCCAAACGCTTCGGGCGTTTGCATGCAATGCTTTTTTTATGTAAAATAAAATCTGAAATTTTCTATTGCAAATATATATAAAATGTATACCTTTACAAAAAGTTACTTAATAATTAGGGTGTCCAGTTAGATGTTCCGAAAAACAGATGCTGAAATCACCCGTTA